>Ga0209906_100109_pt1 | contig 116278 bp, 107 predicted proteins | sample FECB24metaG_FD_188303 | JGI IMG/M metagenome (GOLD analysis project Ga0209906, IMG submission 188303) | Cyanobacterial communities from the Joint Genome Institute, California, USA from Joint Genome Institute, California, USA - FECB-24 metaG... ... | reverse complement strand
GGACAACTGGCTCTCCAACCGCATCTTCGGGTCCTACACCGAAATCGTCGATCACTGCTGTGACGCCTGGAACAAGCTGATCGATCAGCCAGACCGCATCAAATCCATCGGAATGCGCCAATGGGCACATGGGTCATGATCACCGCGACTTGGTATTAGATGGGCTGTAATTGATCGGGGTCTGGGGCCTTAGGCCCCAGCCGCCCCCGGCGTGCGCCGGGGCAGGCGGAGGCCCTGTTACCGGCCCTTCTTCCGCGCCGCATAGCGCGCATCGCGCGCCGCCTTTTGCGCCGCTTCGCGGGCAATGGCTTCGAGCCGGGCCTGTTCGGCCTTTACCAGAGCTTCGGCTTCCTTGGCGAGCCGGGCTTCCTCGGCACGGACCGCTGCTTCGGCGCGCTCGCGCTTGCGCTGTTCCTCGCGTTCGGCACGCTTTTCGGCGGCACGGGCGCGCGCGGCAAGAGCCTCCTCATTGGGCGGCGGCGCGCTTTTGAACTTGTCGAGAGCGGCCTTGCGGGCTTCGGCCGCGGCCTTGGCGCGGTCGGTGTGGTCGGGAAGTTTGAATGCCATAGGGCGCCGTCCATAGCGATGACTTCATTCGGCTGCAACAGCATGCGTCACACAGGCAACCGTGACCGGCGTGCCGACAAGCGCTGCATTTCCCGACAGCGGATCGATGCGGCTGCGTTCGGTAAGGTCGTTGATCGAGGCGCCGGGACGGCTTTGTGCCACGCCGAGCCGGACACCCGGGCGGCGGTGGCCGAAGCCATGGGGCATCGAGACGACGCCTGCCATGACATCGGACGTGATTTCGGCGCTGGTTTCAATGCGTCCCGCCTTGCTGGTGATTTCGATTGTGGCGCCATCGGTGATTCCCCGGGCCTCGGCATCGACGGGATTGATCATCAGCGTGCAGCGCTGCGGTCCCTTGGCGAGCCGCGGCGAATTGCCGAGCCAGCTGTTGTTGTTGCGGATATGGCGCCGGCCGATGAGCACAAGGCCATCAGGCGGGGCGGTTGCCAGCCAGGCAGCGAAGCGCCCGGTCAGGTCGTCGATCAATTCGGCCGGGGCACACTGGATCGTCTTGCCGGGGGTGCGCAGCCGGTCGGGAAGGCGGGGTTCGAGCGGGCCGAGATCAAGACCATGCGGGTGCGCTTCGACTTCGGCGAGCGTGAGGCCGCGCGGGCCATTGCGGAGCATGCGATCGAGCAGGTCACGCGGGGGCACGATCGCCGGCAGCGCCTGTCCGGTCGCAGCGGCGATGGCCTGTGCCAGACCGGCGATGATCTGCCAGTCGCTGCGGGTGCCCGGAGTCGGCGGGAACACCGGCGGCGAATATTTGGCGAAGTTGCGGACCGCGATGGGGGCGAGGAACAGCGGGTAATGGTCTTTTTCAAGGGGCCCGCATGGCGGCAGGATGTAATGGGCGTGGCAGCTCGTGGCGGTGACATACATGTCGATGCTGACCATCAGGCCAAGCTGTTCGAGCGCGGCATCGAGGGCGTTGCCATCGGGCACCGACAGCACCGGGTTGCCGGCGACGGTGACGAGGGTGGTGATCCGGCCGGCGCCGGGGGTGGTGATTTCCTCGGCCAAGGCGACCGCCGGGAATTCGCCAAGCACTTCGGGGTGGCCGGAAACCCGGCTGTGGAAGCGCCCGCGCGTGCCGGGGCCGCTCTGGGCGACAATATCCACGGCGGGGCTGGAGAACATTGCGCCACCGACCGAATCGAGGTTGCCGGTGGCGATGTTGAGCAGGTTGATCAGCCAATGGTTGAGTGTGCCGAAGGCTGCCGTCGACACGCCGATGCGGCCATAGACGATGGCGGGCGCACCGCTGCCGATCTCGGCGGCAAGGCGGCGGATGACGGGTTCGGCGATGCCGCATGCTGCCGCCAGCGAGGCGATGTCGAAGCGGCGCAGGGCGGCCCAGGCCGTGTCCCAGCCCGCCAGCATCGGTGCCAGCCGGCCGGGGGCGACCAGCCCGGCCTCGTCGAGCGCCAGCAGCAAGGCGATGAGCAGCGCCGGGTCACTTCCGGGGCGGATGAAGTGATGGGCATCGGCAAGGGCAGCGGTTTCGGTGCGGCGGGGATCGATGACGGTGAGCCGGCCGCCGCGGGCCCGCAGATCGGCGATGCGGCGTCGGACATCGGGGACGGTCCAGACGCTGCCGTTCGAGGCGGCCGGGTTGCCGCCGATGATCAGCATGTGCTGTGTGCGGTCGATATCGGGGATGGGGAACAGCGCGTTATGGCCGTACATCCACATCTGGACGAGCTGGTGCGGCACCTGATCGACACTCGATGCCGAAAAGATCGCCTTGGCGCCCAGCGCCTTGCGCAGTGCCGGCATCTGGCCGGCGATGCTGTAATTATGCGCCGTCGGGTTGCCGATATAGACGGCTGCCTCGCCCCCGGCGCTGCGCAGGGCGGCGGCGCGGGCAGCGATTTCGGCAAGGGCGGTTTCCCAGGCGATCGGTTGCCATTCGCTGCCGACGCGCTTGACCGGCGTGCGCAGCCGGTCGGGATCGGTTTCGAGATCGGCGAGTGCTGTCGCCTTGGGACAGATATGGCCGCGGCTGAGCGGATCCTGCGCGTCGCCCTTGATCGACAGCACATCGCGGCCTTCAACCGTGACGATGATGCCGCAATTGGCTTCGCAGAGGTGGCAGGTGCGCAGATGCGAGGTCGGCATGGCTGGTGTCCTTGGCTGGCGCGAGACTAGGCGCCTGTGCCGGCAGCTTCTAGCTGGCCTTGTCGTCAGCCTCGGCTTGCGGCGGTGCATCGGGCCGGCCGCGCAAGGCCGCCAGCGCCTCGGGCGTGTCGATATCGTCGAAAATGCCGTCATCGGGGGCTGCAACTTCGGTGGGCGGCAGGGCCAGCCCGGCGAGCAGGGCCTTGCCGCCGACATCGCCTTCGAGCCGGCAGAGTGCTGCGAAATGCGGCCGCCCCCAGCGCACCGGGTTGCCGCGCTTGCCGTGCAGCACCGGCACCGCGACGTCGCCGGGCGCCGCGGCCAGCGCGCGCAGCAGGGCCGGATCCAGGCGCGGCATGTCGCCAAGGCAAACCAGCGCTGCATCCCAGCCAGAAGGCACAGCAGCCAGCCCGGCGCGAAGCGAATGGGCAAGGCCGTCGGCAAAATCATCGGCGAAGACGAACTGTGCCGGCCGCCCGGCGAGAGCAGCGCGAACGGCATCGGCTTGCGCGCCCAGAACGACGATCGGCGGCGGCAGCCCGGCGGCAGCGATGGCATCGACGACATGGGCGACCAGCGCCTTGCCGCGCCATTCGGCGAGGAGCTTGTGGGGGCCGCCCATCCGCGTCGAGCGCCCTGCCGCAAGGACGATGGCGCCGGTGCGCGCCGGCGCCTGTGGGGCAGGGGCGCGGGGTTGCGGGCGCTCGGCCTCGGGCAGCAGGCCGCCGGCGCCCAGGGCGGCGATCGTTGAAGCGGTCACCGGCAGGCCGGCAAACAGCGCTTCGAGGACGATGTCGAAGCCGTTGCGCTTGGGGCTGCGGGCGCAGCCGGGAAGGCCGATGACCGGGCGCGCGCCTAAACTGCCAAGACAGAGCAGATTGCCGGGATCGACGGGCATGCCGAGCCGCTCGACCGCGCCGCCGGCCAACAGCAGTGCCGCCGGGATGACGTCGCCGCGATCGACGGTTGCCGAGGCGCCGGCGACAAGCAGGACATCGGCAGCGCCATTGGAGACGGCATCGGCAAGGGCGGCGGCAACCGCGGCGGCATCATGCGGGCATGGCGGCACTTCGGCGAGGCTGCCGCCCAGAGCTTCGACACGCGCGCGCGTTACCCGCGCCGTCTTGGCGAGCAGCTTGGCCGATGTGCCGGGAAGGCGCGTCTGGAGCAGGGTGGCGCCCAGCGGCCGGAAACCGGCGACCGTGATCGGCCCGGCGACGGCAATGGCGGCGGCAAGCGCGGCTTCGGCCACGGCATAAGGGATGATCTTGATCGTCGCGACGATGTCGCCGGCGGCGACGCGACTGCCGGGCGCCAGCGTTGCCAGAGTCAGCGCTTCATCGACGCTATTGACCGCGGCGACCATCGCTGGATCGACGCCGAAGACGCCGGCGGCCGTCGCGGCCAGGTTGACGCGGCCATGGACGGGCGCCAGCGCGGTCACCCCGGGGCCGGCGAGCGCTGCTGCCAGTGCGGCGGCGGCGGCATCTTCGGCCACATCATCGTCGGCAAGCCGGGCGATGGTCAGCGTCGACAGGCCGGCGGCGTGTGCGGCGGCGATATCGGCGGTGCTGAGCTGGCGGCCCTTGGCCCAGCGTTCGGCGCCGATGACCAGCGAATGCGCAAGGATGCCGCCGGCCGCTGCATCGCAGGCGACGCTTTCGAAAATCATGCGGGCTGCGTCAAGCCGCGGCCGGAAGCTTGGCCGGGTGGCGGGCCCGCCAGGTTGCTGTAAGCTGGGCGGCGATGCTGAGCGCGATTTCGGCCGGGTCGGCAGCGCCGATATCGAGCCCGGCCGGGCCGTGGATCCGATCGAGATCGGCGTCCGCAAAGCCCAGTGCCGCAAGCCGTTCGCGGCGACGGCCATGGTTTTTCCGGCTGCCGAGGGCGGCGATGTAGAAGGCGGGTGACCGCAAGGCCGCAGCCAGCGCGACATCGTCGAGCTTTGGGTCATGGGTCAGCGCGACGACAGCACTGGCGGCATTGGGGCGCCAGTCGGCGAGTGCCTCGTCGGGCCAGCGGCGATCGAGATCGAGCCCGGCAAAGCGCGCGTCGGCAGCAAACAGCCCGCGTGGATCGATGACGGTCACGGCCAGCCCAAGCGCCTGCGCCAGTGGCACCAGCGCCTGGGCGATATGGACGGCGCCGATGATCGCCAGCCGGCGCGGCGGCGGCCAGCGCCGCACGAAATCACCGGCCTCGGCTTCGCGTGTCGCGCCGCTGGCAAGATCGGTGGCCAGCACGACCTCGTCGCCAGCCTGGGCGGCGGCCGCGAGCCGGTCGATCACTGCCAGCGGAAAGCCGTCATCGCCGAGCCGCTGGACGAGAACGCCGATCTTGCCGCCGCACGCCAGCCCGACCTGCCAGGCCGTTTCATCGGCAACGCCATAATCGAGCCGACGCGATACCGCGGTCGAATCGAGCAGGGCCTGGGCTTCGGTGATGACATCGCCCTCGACGCACCCGCCACTGACCGAACCTTCGAAAAGGCCATCGCTGCGAATGACAAGGTGGCTGCCGGTGCGCCGGGGTGCCGATCCCCAGGTTTCGACGACGGTTGCGACTGCGACATTATGTCCCGATCGCTGCCATTCGGCGGCAGTTGCCAGCACTGCAAGGTCGTCCTTGGCCATTTCAGCCCCACTGCCAGGCAAGGAAAGCCACCACGAGGAGAATGAGACCGCCCCCCCAGACGAGGGCGGGCACGCCGCCGGCGGCCGGCGCCGAGGCTGTTTCCGGGGTCACCGTTGCGGCGGGCGTGGCGGCTGGTAGCGGGATTGGCGACACGGCGCTGGCCGGCGCAATGACGGTATCGGCCGCCGCCGGCGGGGCTTCGGGAACTTCGATTTCGGCCTTCAGGCGCGTGAAGAAGGTATCGGCATAGCCCTTCGCCGCGCCTTCGATGAGCCGGCTGCCAAGCTGTGCGAGCTTGCCGCCGACGCTCGAATTGACCTGATAGGCGAGCAGGGTTTCGCCCGCGGCAGGCTCCGAAAGGGTGACCGCCGCCTGGCCCTTGGCAAAGCCCGCGACGCCGCCCTTTCCTTCGCCGACAAGGACATAGCTTTCGGGGGCGTTCACGTCGGTCAACCTGACATGGCCGGCAAAGCTGGCGCGCACCGGGCCGACGCGGGCGTTCATCCGGCCTTCGAACCGCTCGCCTTCGTCGCCGGTCACACGCGTCAGGCTTTCGACGCCGTCGATGCAGCGGGCCAGCACCTCGGGATCGTTGAGCGCTGCCCAGACCCGTGGCCGCGGCGCTGCAATGCTGACCTGTCCGCTCAGTTCCATCGCCATCACCCCATCGGCAAGTGCTGCGCCTCGACACTTCCAAGTCGCTGCGCGCCACGTCATTGCATCGTCATCGACAGCCATACCCATCGCCGCGCGTGGCCGCCAGCCCATTGCCCATGCCCGATCCTGCGACGGGCACGCCTGATTGCAGGCTAAATGGCAAAAACGTTACGGATGCGGAAAAAACATTGGCACTGACATTGCAACAAGCGTTAGATGCGTGTTGTAGGGCCGAAAAGCGGCATGCAGGGGCGGATTGATAGAGGCCGGTAACGCGGGTTTGTGTTCAGGGGGTGTTATGGACGGGGGAAGGCAAGGCGACCAGGGGAATGGCGATGAGCCGTTGGACGTGGCCGCCGACATGTCCTTCGACGTTTCGAAATCACTGTCCGAAGCCCGCCAACAAGCCGTCGATACCGCTGCCGCCAATGACGGTGACGTCATCGTCGGCCGGGTGAAATGGTTCGACCCGGTACGTGGCTATGGTTTCATGGTGCCGAGCGACGGCATTGGCACCGACGTCCTGCTGCATTTTTCGGTCGTCAGCGAAGCCGGCCGGCGCTCGCTTCCCGAAGGCGCGACGCTCACCTGCCTTGTCGTGGCCCGCGATCGCGGCCGCCAGGCCCGCCGCATCGTCACCATGGACCTGACAACGGCGATCGGACCCGATCCTGAAACCGCAGCAGCGCGGGCCGCCGATCGAACCGATCCGCGCTCGATGCTTGCCGCTGCCGGGCCTTTCGAGCCGGTAACGGTCAAATGGTTCAACCGGCTCAAGGGCTATGGCTTCGTTGTCCGCCCCGGCACGATCGAGGATGTGTTTGTCCATATGGAGACCGTGCGCCGGGCCGGGCTGGGTGAACTGCTGCCGGGCCAGACGATGCGGGCGCGCATTGCGCCGGGCCACAAGGGGCCGCTCGCGGTCTTGCTCGAAAGCGAAGATGGTAGCGGTAGCGGCGATATCGACAGCGCGCTTTGAGCGCGCCATAACGCGGCGATGAAGATTGCCTCCATTCTCGGTGTTTGTGCGCTTGTGCTTGGCGCACCGCTGGCAGCACAAGCCCCCGACCGTCTGCCCGATTGTCCGAACACTGGCCTTGCCACCACGCCGGTGACCTTCACCACGGCCAAGGGTCGCTTTACTTATCGTCTCGACGTCGCGGCAACGCCGGCGCAGCAGCAGTGCGGGCTGATGTATCGCAAGAAGATGGCACGCAATGTCGGGATGGTGTTTCCCTTTGCGCCGGCACGCCAGGCGAGTTTCTGGATGGAAAACACGGTGCTGCCACTCGATCTGGTGTTTGTCGGGCCCGACAGCCGGGTGGTCAGCATCGGCAATGGCAAGCCCTTCGCGCGCGATCTGATCCATTCGGGCGGGCTGACGGCGCGGGTCATCGAGCTCAACGCCGGCGAGGCCGCCCGCATCGGGCTGAAGCCCGGCGACCGCGCCGACCCTTGAGTGAAGCCGCCACTTCGCGCCTTTCGACCTGGCGCCTTTTTGCGCTGGCGGCGCTGATGGTGAACGGTCCTGCTGATGCTGCCCCGGCCTTCGAAATTGTCGAGGCTTCGATAAGCGAGCTTGCCGACGCCCAGGCGCAAGGCCGGGTGACAGCCCGCCAGCTTGTGGCCGCCTATCTGGCGCGCATCGCGGCCTATGACCAGCTAGGCCCGCGGCTCAATTCGATCATTACCCGCAATGCCGATGCGCTGGCACAGGCCGATGCGCTGGACCGGGAACGCGCCGCCAGCGGCCCGCGCGGGCCGCTGCACGGCATCCCCGTGCTGGTGAAGGACAATTACGACACCGCCGACATGCCGACCAGCGGTGGCACCCTGGCGCTCGCCACCTTGCAGCCCGGTGCCGATGCCTTTCAGGTGGCGCGGTTGCGCGCCGCAGGCGCGATTATCCTCGGCAAGACGACGCTGCACGAGCTGGCATCGGGGGTGATCACCATCTCCTCGCTCAGCGGGGCGTCGCGCAACCCCTATGATCTGGCGCGGTCGCCGGGCGGATCGAGCGGCGGGACCGGGGCCGCGGTGGCGGCGAGCCTTGCCGCGGCCGGCATGGGCAGCGACACCTGCGGGTCGATCCGCATTCCATCGGCCTATAACAGTCTTTTCGGGCTGCGGGCGACGCGCGGGCTGTCGAGCCGGACCGGCGTGATGCCGCTGTCATCGACGCAGGACATTGCCGGGCCGCTGGCACGCAGTGTCACCGATCTGGCGATCATGCTCGATGCCACCGTCGGCCCCGATCCGGCCGATGCATCGACGGATGGCGCCGCGGCGCATGTGCCGGCCTCCTATCGCGACAGCCTGACGCCGGGGGCGCTTAAGGGCGCGCGCATCGGCGTGCTGCGCAGCCTGTTCGCGACCTCCCCCGAGGATGCCGAAGGCCAGGCCGTCGTCGATGCAGCGCTGGCGACGATGCGGGCCGCCGGCGCCGAGGTGTTCGACGTGGCCATTCCCGGCCTTGCCGACATGCTGCGCGATGCCAGCGTCATCGGCTTCGAGTTCAGGGAGGATTTCGCCGCCTATCTGGCGCGGCAGCCCGACCCGCCCGTTGGCGGGCTGGGCGCGATCATCGACGCCGGGTTGCACCATGATCTGCTCGATGCCCGTTTTCGCTTGCGCAATGCCGATGCCGGGCGGTCGGCGCCGGGCTATGCCCTTGCCATGGAAAAGCGCGCGGCGGCGCTGGCGGCGACGCGCGCCGTGCTCGCCGGCGAACGCCTCGATGCGCTGCTTTATCCATCGTCGCTGCTGCGCCCGCCGCTGATTGGCGGCGATGTCGTCGCCAACCCCAACAATTGCCAGTTCAGTGCCACCACGGGCCTGCCGGCGCTCGCCATGCCGGCGGGTTTCACGCCGCGCGGCCTGCCTGTCGGCATCGAGCTGCTGGGCACCGACTTCAGCGAGCCGCGGCTGCTGGCACTGGGCTATGGCTGGGAACAGACGGCGAAGCCGCGGCAGCCGCCGTTCAGCACCCCGGCGCTTGTGGCGGGCAAGGCGCCGGCGCCGGTCGCCTTCACGGCACGGATCGATGCGGCGGGCGGCGGGGGTGCGGATATCGGCTTTCGCTATGATGTCCTCACCGCGCGGCTGGCGGCAACGGCGCGGATCGCCGGGCTGGGCCGGGATCGGCCGGTCGCGCTGGCGCTGCACCGCCGCCACGGTGACGCGCCGGGGCCGGTCATCGCGCCGCTGGTGGTCGCCGGCGCGGCGCGGGGCAGCGCCGAACTGGTGCTCGATGGCCGTGATCGCGCCGATCTGCTGGCCGGCCGGCTCTATGCCGTGCTGTACACCCGCGCGGCACCGCTGGGCGCCGGCGAAGCCGCGCTGGTCGTGCCAAAGCGCTAGAGTCTCTTGCCTTCGGGCCGCGATTCAGGCTCTAGGAGCGGCATGGGTTTGCTCGCCAATATCTTCACCTGGTGGCACGGGCCGGGTTTCGGCACGCGGATCATGACGCGCCGCAATGGCACCGAAGTCGGCCGCGATGGCGAAGGCAATATCTATTACCGGCACGGCACGGGCGCTGCGGAGCGTCGCTGGGTGATCTACAACGGCGTTCCCGAAGCAACGCGGATCCCGCCCGAATGGCATTTGTGGATGCGCAAGACCGTGGCGCTGCCGCCAACCGAAGCGCCGCTGGTGCCGCGCGTGTGGGAGCGCCCCTGGACCGCCAACGCCACCGGCACCAAGGCCGCGCACATGCCCGCCGGGGCGCTCGAGGCCAGCGGCAAGCGGGCAGCGGCGACGGGTGATTATACGGCGTGGGTGCCGGGGGAAACCGACTGATGCGCACCCTGTTCAAGGAAAACATCGTCGAAGCGCTGGTCGGCCTTGTCGTCGTTCTGGTCGCTGTCGGCTTCGTCACCTTTGCCTATGGGCGCACCCAGGCCGGTGGCGCCGCCGATGGCTATGAATTGAAGGCACGCTTCACCAATGTGGCGGGGGTGTCGCCCGGCACCGATGTGCGGCTGGCAGGCATCCGGGTCGGCAAGGTGGCGAGCCAGAGCCTCGATCCGGGCAGTTTTCAGGCGGTGCTGGCACTGTCGATCGACAAGGGGCTGCAATTGCCGGTCGATTCGAGTGCTGCGATCACCACCGAAGGGCTGCTTGGCGGAACCTTCATCGCGGTGACGCCGGGCGGCGAGACGACGATGCTCAAGCCCGGCGAGGAAATCGTCGAAACCTCGGGCGCGACCGACCTGATGGCGTTGATCGGTGGTTTTGTGAACAAATCGGGCGATACGCCGGCGCCGGCCGGTGTGGCGCCAGCAGATGCAGCACCGGCGGATGCAGAACCGGCGCCGGGGCAATAGCATGATGCGCCACTGGCTGACGGCGATGGCGGTCGGCGTGTGTGCGGTGCCGGCCATGGCGCAGACGCCGCGCAGCGATGCACCCGCCGTGCCTGCTGCTGAAGCCCCTGTAGCCGAAGCGCCCGCGGTGCCGAGCGCCGCGGCGCCGGCGAAACCGGCACCGAAAGCCGGGGACGCGCCTGGAAACACACAAGATATCACGCGAGGCATCACCCCCAATGCCGAGCGGGTCGTCACTATCGCCGCGCTCGACAAGCGCACCGGGAAGTCGCAGGATTTCGTCGGCAAGCCCGGCCAGATGTTCGATTTCGGCGCGCTGCGGGTGCGGGTGCGAACCTGCGAGATCACCCCGCCCTGGGAACAGAAGCTCACCGGGGCCTTCATGCTGATCGATGAAACCATCGGCCGCAGCCAACCGCGCCGCATCTATTCAGGCTGGATGTTCGCCGAAAGCCCGTCGCTCCACCCGCTGGAGCATGCGCGCTACGATATCTGGGTCAAAAGCTGCACGATGCGCTTCCCGGACACCGGCCCTGCCACCGTCGCGGCCGGCAGTGTCGGGGGCGGCAAACCGGCGGCGTCGAGAGCGAAGAAGTCCGCCGACGCGCCGAGCGCTGCTGCCAACTGACTACGATAGGCGCGGGCGCTGATCTCGCGGGCGCCGAAGCGCGCCAGATGGTCGGTGAGAAACTGGGTATCGAGCAGGGTGAAGCCGCCGACGCGCAGCCGCGCCACCAGGGCCGCCAGCGCGCATTTTGAGGCATCGCGAACCCGGGTGAACATGCTCTCGCCAAAGAAGGCGCCGCCCAGCCGTACCCCGTAAAGGCCACCGGCGAGGGTGCCGTCGTCGGTCCAGGCCTCGACCGAATGGGCCTGGCCCCGGGCGTGAAGGGCGCGATAGGCTTCGGCGATCAGCGGGTTGATCCAGGTGTCGCTGCGCCCCGGCACCGGCTCGGCACAGCCCGCAAGGACGGCGGCAAAGTCGCGATCGACCGTCAGCGTGAAGCGCTCGGTCTTGAGGACCTTGGCAAGACTTTTGGACAGATGGAAATCGCCGAGCGGCAACACCCCGCGCCGCCGCGGTTCGACCCAGAACACATCGGCGGCGTCGGCACTGTCGGCCATCGGGAAGATGCCGCTGGCATAGGCGCGCAGCAGCATTTCCGGATCGAGGCGAGGGGGTCGGTTGGCGCTCAGTCGACGAACCTTCGGCGGTGGAACCCGTCTGATAGCGGCTTCGGCAGTGCCATGCGAGCCTGTGGCAATGCGGTCGGCGTGCTAGCGGACGGGGCCCGACCTCAGGTGTCGGCTTTCGCCGCCAGCCAGCGTTCGAGCCATTTGATCGAATAATTGCCGTCGATGAAATCCGGGGCTTCGATGATGGCCTGTTGCAGGGGGATCGTCGTTTTCGGCCCGTGGATGACGAATTCTTCGAGCGCGCGGCGAAGCCGCATCAGCGCGTCGTTGCGGTTGGCGCCATAGACGATGAGCTTTGCAATGAGCGAATCATAATAGGGCGGGATGCGATAGCCGTCGTATAGCGCCGAATCGACCCGCACATGCAGACCACCGGGGGCATGGAAATCGGTGACGCGGCCGGGCGAGGGCGCGAAGGTGACCGGGTCCTCGGCGTTGATCCGGCATTCGATGGCATGGCCTTCGAAGCGGATCTGGTCCTGGGTGACGCTGAGCGGCATGCCGGCGGCGACGCGGATCTGCTCCCGCACCAGATCGAGGCCGGTCACGGCTTCGGTGACGGGATGCTCGACCTGGAGCCGGGTGTTCATCTCGATGAAGTAGAACTTCCCGTCTTCGTAGAGGAACTCCATGGTGCCGGCGCCGCGATATTTCAGCTTGGCGACGGCCTGGCGGACGATTTCGCCCATTTCGGCGCGCTGTGCAGCGGTGAGAGCGGGCGAAGGGGCTTCCTCGAGGACCTTCTGGTGGCGGCGCTGGAGCGAACAGTCACGCTCCCCCATGTGAACGGCGCCGCCCTTGCCGTCGCCGAACACCTGGAACTCGATATGGCGCGGTTCGGACAGATATTTTTCGAGATAGACGGTGTCGTCACCAAAGGCCGCCTTGGCTTCGGATTTGGCCTGCGCCACCAGCGACGGCAGCGACTCCGCATCGTGAATCACCTTCATGCCGCGGCCACCGCCGCCCGACGCGGCCTTGACGAGCACCGGATAGCCGATCGCATCGGCGATCTCGATCGCCTGTTCGGTCGAGGTCAGCGGGCCATCCGAGCCGGGCACCAGCGGCAGCCCCAGCATCGCTGCGGTGCGCTTGGCTTCGATCTTGTCGCCCATCTTGCGGATATGTTCGGGATCGGGCCCGATCCAGACGATCTTGTGCTCCTCGACAATCTCGGCAAAGCGGGCGTTTTCGCTGAGGAAGCCATAGCCTGGGTGGATTGCATCGGCCTGTGAGATTTCGGCGGCCGAAATGATCGCCGGGATGTTGAGATAGCTGTCTGTTGCCGATGGCGGGCCGATGCAGATGGCTTCATCCGCGAGCCGGACGTGCATCGCATCGGCGTCGGCCGTCGAATGGACGGCGACGGTGCGAATACCCATTTCGCGGCAGGCGCGATGGACGCGCAGCGCGATTTCGCCGCGATTGGCGATAAGAACCTTGCCAAACATTGCCACGCCTATTCGATCACGACGAGCGGTTCGTCATACTCGACGGGCTGTTCGCTGCGGATGAGGATCTTGACGACCTTGCCCGATTTCGGCGCGGTGATCGGGTTCATCACCTTCATCGCCTCGATGATCAGCAGCGTGGCGCCGGCGGTCACCATGGCGCCTTCGGCGACATAGGGCGCGGCCCCCGGCTCCGGCGTCAGATAGGCGGTACCGACGATCGGTGACTTGACGAGGCCGGGGTGCGAGCCCCAGTCATCGCCGGCAGGGGCGGCGGGCGCCGCCGGCGCCGGCGATGCGGCGCCTGCGGGCGGTGGCCCCCAGTTGGCAGCGGGGGCGTAGCTTGGCGCGACCGCAGCGGCAGTGCGCGCGACGCGGATGGTGCGTTCCCCGTCCTTGACCTCGATCTCGGTCAGGTGGCTTGATTCGAGCAATTCGGCGAGTTCGCGCACAAGCGCGGTATCGACCTGAATCCCACTGCCTTCTGGCATGATTATTCCTTTTTTTGCGCCCTTACGAAAACTCTATTGCCGCAACCGTGCCGCGGCGTCCAGCGCCAGCGCATAGGATTGCGCACCGAAACCGCAGATCGTGCCGCGCGCGACGCTGCTGATGAAGCTGTGGTGGCGAAACGCCTCGCGGGCATGGGGGTTCGACAGATGCACCTCGATCACCGGCACGTTCATCGCCTTGATGGCATCGTGAAGTGCCACCGATGTGTGGGTGAGCGCTGCAGCGTTCAGGATGACCGCAAGACAGCCCCGTGATCCGGCCTCGTGGAGCCAGTCGACAAGATGGCCTTCATGGTTGGACTGGCGAAGGTCGATCTCCAGTCCCAGGGCGGTCGCCTGGTCCTCCAGCATCATCGCGATCGAATCGAGCGTATCATGCCCGTAGATTTCGGGCTCGCGCGAGCCGAGCAGATTGAGGTTGGGCCCGTTGAGGACGAGAACGAGATTGGAGGCCATGCGCCGACTATAGGCGAGGGTGCGGCAAATGCCACGCCCAGACTTGTCCGGGCCTTCCAAGCTGCCGCAGGACCGCCCATATGGCGGCGATGATCAGTCTTACCCTCAACGGCGACCCGCATCGCGTTGCCCCCGGCACCAGCATCGCGGCGCTGCTCGGCACGCTCGACCTTGATGCGACCAAGGTGGCGGTCGAGCGCAATCTCGAAATCGTGCCGCGCTCGACTTTTGCGCAAGTGATGCTGGCGGCAGATGACCGGCTGGAGATCGTCCATTTTGTCGGTGGTGGGCAGCATAGCCCTGCCGATGATGGCTGGACGGTTGCCGGGCGCAGCTTTGCCTCGCGGCTGATCGTCGGCACCGGCAAATACAAGGACTTTGCCCAGAATGCCGCGGCACTCGAAGCCTCCGGCGCCGAGATCGTCACCGTCGCGGTGCGCCGGGTCAATGTCACCGACAGGCGCCAGCCGATGCTGACCGACTTTATCGACCCCAAGAAATACACCTATCTTCCCAACACCGCCGGCTGCTTCACCGGCGACGATGCCGTCCGTACCCTGCGTCTGGCGCGCGAGGCGGGGGGCTGGAATCTCGTCAAGCTGGAAGTGCTTGGCGAAGCGCGGACGCTCTATCCTGACATGGCCGAAACGCTGCGCGCCACCGAGGTGCTGGTGAAGGACGGCTTCGATGTCATGGTCTATTGCGCCGATGATCCGATCGCTGCGAAAAAGCTGGAGGACCTCGGCGCCTGCGCGATCATGCCCCTGGGGTCGTTGATCGGTTCGGGGCTGGGGGTGCAGAACCCGGTGACGATCCGCATGATCATCGAGGGCGCCAAGGTGCCGGTGCTCGTCGATGCCGGCGTCGGGACCGCGTCCGATGCGGCCGCCGCCATGGAACTGGGGTGCGCCGGGGTGCTGATGAACACGGCCATCGCCGAAGCCAAGGACCCGGTGCTGATGGCGCGGGCGATGAAGCTGGGCGTCGAAAGCGGGCGCCTTGCCTATCTGGCGGGGCGGATGGCCAAGCGCCGCTATGCCGATCCGTCGAGCCCGCTGGCCGGGCTGATCTGAGGCGTGCTCATCAAGGCGCGGCTTCCGCCGTGCCGGTGACCGGGGTTCAGATTTCCGGCCGGTGTTTCGCGCCATATCCGGCGCGCGGTTTTGCAGCGGGGGCTGGCAGCGCCGTCACGGCGCGCGTCTGCGGATCGAAGCGGAAGCGCTTGCCGGCCCGGTTGACGATTTCGAGGCTGCCGTCGGCCAAAAGCGTCATGTCGGCAAAATAGATCGGCTTGGCATCGCCTGCCGCATGCGCAGTTGGCCGGTCGTCGTAGATCTTGACCTTCCACAACAGCCTTTCATCGGCATCGAACGCCCCCAGAAAGCCGGCAATCTGGCCGTCTTCCTCGGGCTTGCCGGCTACAGCGTGATAAGTGATCCCGTCGATCGTGATCGGCCTGATCATCTTGGGTGGCGGTTGGCTGACGACAGCATGGACGCGGCCTGAAACTGTCATCGCGTGCAGCTCCTGTCCTGGTCTTGATGGGCCCGGCACGACAATAGCACATGCAAGAGCGAGCCCGAAAATCCGCTGTGTCTGCGGGCCCGGCATCATCGACTGCGATTTCGCAACTGGTCCCGCACGGCCTGGCTCATCGGTTCACCAGCCGTATCATAGAGCTTGCCGCCCAGCGCCGCGATCCGGTCGCGCTCGTTGAGGGCCCCCGCGCAGTCGGCGATGAAGAACGCCCAGCTATCGGCATTGTCCTTGCACTGCTCCAGCGTCAAGAGCCTGACCGCCGGAAAGTCGAGGTTCTGCCGCACCGCGCGATCATTTGCAGCGCCGAAGACGTCGCCGGTGCGCGGCAGCAGGCCCTGCCAGCTGTAGCTATGGTCGTCCGTGCCGACATAAGCGTGGGTCAATTCGTGCACGATGACGCGCGCCCAGTTGGCAACGCCCGACAGCGTGTTGCCGGCGCTGAAAAAGGCCAGTTCGACGAAGATCGTGATGATGTCGCTATTGGTGAAGGTAAAGGCCTCGCTAGTTTCCCAGTCGCTGCCGCTGCCCCGCTCTTGTGGCGCATCGGTCAGAATGACCTCGCCGGTTTTCAGGCCGAAGGCGATCTTCTGCAGCTTGGGGAGCATGGCTGCCCCCCAGGCCTGGATGATCCGGTCTTCATCCGCGGTGCCGAAGGGCACGAACCAGCGGTGAAACAGTTTCTTGTGCTGCGGTGTCAGCGGCGAGCCGGCGACGAGCATCGCCTTCTGCACCCATGCCAAGCCAAGCTGGCATGCATGCGACAGGTCCTTTCGTGCCCTGTGGTCAAACCGTTCGACGGTGCTGTTAAGAACCGCGTCGACAAGCGCTGCAGGTTCGTTCGCCAGCTCGACCGGAAATTTGCGCAAGCCTTTGGGGACATTGAGGATCCAGATCCTCTGCTTGCCCATGCTGGCGTGGTGATACAAATGCCTGATCGTCTTGAGCGCCAGGACGCGGCGGTGGCCGGCCGCTGTCGAGGCGCCGGGGGCACGGCGCAGGGCATTGGCGCCGGCGCGCAGCACATTGGCCTCGCTTCGTCTTTTCGCGACCTTGGCACGGATCAGTTCAGGCACCGAGCGACCGCGTGGGCTGAAGCCCTTGGCCGTGACGAGCGACTTCATGCTCCGGGCGATGCCATGCCAGTCGGTGGCGTAGCCATTGGCATCGCCGATGCTGGCGAGCAGCAAACGGTGTGCAACCTTGTAGTTGAACGGATTGGCCATGAACGGAAAATCTCGGCGACTGCCGGAGTTCATTACCGACCCGTTACGCAATGTGCAACGCCGCGTGGTGGAAACCGACACCCCGCGACGGGACGCGGGCGTCAGCGCAGCCGTTGCAAGGTGCGTTCGTCGGGCCGGCCTTCGTAGAAACTATCGATAAGGGCTGCAAAGACCGGCGGTGCGCCCGGTGTGGCAGCGAACAATGTCAGGCACGACCGCCATTTCATTGCATCGACAGACCCCAGCACGAATTCGGCGCCGACATCGCTGTGGGCGGCCATGATTTCGCAGCATTCGACAAGCCGTGGGCCAAGCAGCGGGTGAGCGAGATAGGCACTGGCTTCGGTAAGGTCGGCGAGGCCGTAGAATTTGGCGGTGCTGCTGTGGCCAAGGGCCTTCAACTGCGGGAAGATGAACCACATCCAATGGCTCACCTTGTCCCCGGCGGTCAGTTCGCGGACTACCGAAGGGTAGACGCCCTCCTGGGCCGCAACGAAGCGTTCGAGCCCTGATTCAGGCCCAGAATCAGTTCCCGAATCAGCCGAGACTGGCGATGACATCGGCGTAGAGTTCGCGCTTGAACGGCACCGCCAGGTCGACCAGCGTCTCCACCTCGGCCCAGCGCCACGCCTTGAACTCGGGGTGGGGCTGGTCGATCGCCACGTCGGCGTCGGTGCCCAGAAAGCGCATCGCGAACCATTTCTGGCGCTGGCCGCAGAAACGGCCTTTCCACACCGTGCCGATCAGATCGTCGGGCAGATCATAATAATGCCAGTCGAGCGTTTCGGCGGTGATCTCGACAAGATGGGCCGGCACGCCGGTTTCTTCCTCGAGCTCACGCAGGGCGGCGCTGCGCGGATCCTCGCCAGCGTCGATCCCGCCTTGCGGCATCTGCCAGGCTTCGAGTTTGGAATCGAGGCGCTGGCCGACGAAAACCCGGCCTTGCGAATTGAGCAGCATCACCCCGACGCCCTCCCGATAGGGCAGGCCCGATGCATGCTCTCGAGGCAGTGCCGTGCTCATGCCACCTCGTCGATCAACGCCTTAAGCGCGCGCAGGTTCTTGGCGAGATCGTCCTGCGCGCTGGGGATGCCGCCGCGCAGTGTCACCGAACCATGGATCTGCCCGGCGGCCTCGCGGTACACCGTCGGCACCCCGGCGGCGATCAGCTTGGCAGCATAGGCGCGGCCCTGGTCGCGCAGCGGATCGAGACCGCAGGTATAGACAAGCGCCGGGGGCTGGCCGGCAAGGCTTGTCGCGAACAGCGGCGAGGCCCGCGGGTGAGTGAGGTCCTGGTCGCCCATGTAATGCTTCATGAACCATTCCATGCCACCCGCCGTCAGCAGATAGCCGTCGCCGAACTCGACCATCGAGCCCGTATTGGCGGTCATGTCGACGCCCGGATAGATCAGCCATTGCGCCAGGATCGGCACCGGCAGCGTGCCATGCTGTTCCTGGGCCACGACTGCCGCAAGGTTGCCGCCGGCGCTGTCACCAGCCGGCACCAGACCTGTCACCTTGTGGCCGATTTCGGCGGGGCTGTTCGCGACCCAGGCGGTTGCGGCGAGGCAGTCTTCGGCAGCGGCCGGGAACGGGTGTTCGGGGGCGAGCCGGTAATCGACCGACACCACGGTCATATCGAGGCCGCGGGCGATTTCGGCGCAGAGCGAATCATAGACGTCGAGGTCGCCGATCACCCAGCCACCGCCATGGTAGAACATCAGCACCGGCGCCGGCGCATCGGAAAGGCTGTTGCGGTACAGCCGGGCCGGGATCGTGCCGGCGGGGCCGGGAATCGCCAGATCGCGGCTTTCGGCGATCGCAGGCTTGGGGGCTTCGGCCATCTGCGCCATCACGGTCATCATCGCGCGGGCACTGGGGGCGTCGCCTTCCTCCATCTTGGGGCCTGGCGCGGCAGCGAGCATGGCAAGCATGTTGGCCACATCGGGACGGACGTAAGGCATAGTGATTCTCCCCCTATTTCAGTTTCAGTCAGTCTAGCTGCCTGGCCGGCGCGTTCAACCCGCCGCCCAGCCGGCAACTTCGACCGCAACCCGGTTGGCGGCGCGGTTGAGGGCGGCGGCGACAGCCACCGGGGTCTGGACCGGCACTGGCTCGGTGGTTTCGAAGCGGCGCAGCAGCACGGTGGTCGCTGTGCGGTTGCCGGCAATCTGCGCATCATAGCGGACCCGCACCACGGGTTGCAGCGGGTCGGTCACATCGAGCCCGAAGCTGCGCAGCGTGCCGGTGAGCGAGCGCGCCGGCGGCGTCCGCGCCTGGCTGGAGTCGATGACGGCAAGGCCCTTGGCCGCCAGCGTATCGGCGAGCAGCCGCTGGAACTGGCGATTGGGCTGGTCCGCCCAAGTCGCGCCGACGAGATAGGTGACCTCGGTTTCGGTCGTGGTCACCGGCAGGCGCAGCGTCTGAAGGGGGAGCGGTACGGCGGGAACCTCGACGCCGATGGTCGAGGCGGTCGCCGCCGGGCCGGCATAGGCTGCCGGCGGGGTGGTTGCCGACAGCATCAGCAGCGAATCCGCAGGCGCGCTGTTGCCGCCGATCTGCACCAGCGGGCCGCAGCCGGCAACGACAAGCGCTGTGACCAGCCCCAGGGAGCGCAAGCCCGCCATCATTCGTCATCCTTTGGCTTGGGCGGCGTGTAATCGGGCAGGTTGCGCCCGCCGATCAGCGCGCCGGCCGGGTCTTCGTCAAGCTTGCCGGCCACTGCACCGAGGTTCGATGTGAGCTCACGCAGGTCACGGATCAGACGATTGGCTTCCGGCAGGGTTTCGCTGGAGAGCGTCTCGAGCCCCGGCTGCGCCGTCGCGGTGAGCGTGTCGATGCGCTTCAGGCTGGCTTCGGCGGCGCCGATGGTGCGGCGCAGGTCGGCGACCAGCGGCTTGCCATCCTCCTGCAGCAACGCCTCGGTGCTGCCGGCGAGGCTCTCGATGCGCTTCAGGGCAGCGCTGGCGGATTTGAGCGTCTCGCGCGTTTCGACGATGGTCGCGGCGATTTCGGGACCACGATCGGCAAGCGAGCCCGAAATGCGATCGGCGTTCTTCAGGATGTTGGCGAGCGAATTGCGATTTTCCGGATTGAGCAGTTCGCCGAGCCGGTCGGTCAGCTTGGAGACATTGTTGAGCAGTTCGGGGGCGCTCGCCAGCAGGGCGCCGAGGCCACCGGTTCGCGGCGGGATTACCGGAACGCCATAGGGGCCGGGCGCGGCGATCGGCTCGGCGCCCTGCATGGCGCCTGAAAGCGAAATCTGGCTGACGCCGGTAAAGCCTACGCCTTCGACCGCCGCTGTCGTTCCCTGGAGCACCGGCACATCTTCGGCGACGCTGATCCGCACACGGACGAATTGCGGTGTATCGGGCAGCAGCTTGATCTGTTCGATGGCGCCCACAGGCACGCCATTGAAGGCCACCGGCGAGCCGACCGCCAGCCCGGTCAGCGACTGTTTGAAGAAAATATCGAACTTCTGGTCATCCGAGCCCGAAAAACGGGCCAGCCAGATGACGGCGATGAACATCGCGACGACAAGCGCCACGACGACCCCGCCGACGATGGCATAGTTGCTGCGCGTTTCCATCAGTTCGCCTGTCCTGCCGGCGCCGCCCGGCTGGTTGCCAACGCGGCCCGGGCACGCGGACCGCGGAAATAGCTCTGGACCCAGGGGTGGTCGAATTCCATCAATTCGGCAATCGTCCCCACGGCCAGCACCTTCTTGTCGGCAATCACCGCCACGCGGTCGCAGATTGCGTGCAGCGTATCAAGGTCGTGGGTGATCAGGAAGACCGTCAGCCCCATGGTCTCCTTGAGTTCGCGGATGAGATCGTCGAAGGCCGCAGCACTGATCGGATCGAGCCCGGCCGTCGGTTCATCGAGGAAGAGCAGCAGCGGGTCGAGCGCCAGGGCCCGTGCCAGCCCGGCGCGCTTGCGCATGCCGCCCGACAGTTCGGATGGGAATTTCGGCCCGGCCTCGGGCGGCAGGCCGACCATCGACACCTTGTAGCCCGCCAGCTCCATCATCAGGCTTTCCGACAGGTCGAGAAACTCGCGCATCGGCACTTCGATGTTTTCGGCGACGGTCAGCGAGGAAAACAGCGCGCCATCCTGGAACAATACCCCCCATTGCCGGCGCAGATCGCGCGCGGCATCGGCATCGGGCACGCGGGCATCCTTGCCGAGAATGGTGATCGCCCCCGCCATGGGCGGCTGCAGGCCGATGATCGAACGCATCAGCACCGATTTGCCGGTGCCGGAGCCGCCGACAATCCCGATGATCTCGCCGACGCGCACATCGAGGTCGAGCGCGTCATGGACGATCTGTTCACCGAAGCCATTGCGAAGGCCGCGCACCTCGATGGCGATTTCGGAACGTGATGTCTGGGGCTCGGCGCCCATCAATTATACCCCAGTGCCGAAAAGAAGACCGCGAAAAAGGCATCGAGGACGATGACCGCGAAGATCGATTCAACAACGGCGCGGGTGGTTCGTTCCCCCACCGATTCGGCATTGCCCGTTACCTGCAAGCCCTGAAAACACCCCATCATCGCGATCACGAGGCCGAAGAACGGCGCCTTGACGATGCCGATGACAAGATCGGACAATGGCGTCACCTCGTGGATGCGGCCAAAGAAGCTGGCTGGCGGAATGCCGAGCGACCCCCAGGCGAACAGTCCGCCGCCAAGGATCGCCATGACGATGCCGTAAAAGCCAAGCAGCGTCATCATCAGCGCCATTGCAGCGACGCGCGGGATGACGAGGACCTCGATCGGCGACAGCCCGATGGTGGCGAGCGCATCGACCTCCTGGTTGAGCTTCATCGAGCCGATCTGTGCGGCAAAGGCCGAAGCCGACCGGCCCGCCACCATGATCGCGACGAGCAGCGTCCCGAGTTCGCGCGAGACCGAGCGGCCGACAAGGTTGACGACGAACACCTCGGCGCCGAATTGTCGCAGCTGCACGGCGCCCTGCTGCGCCACGACCATGCCGACCAGAAACAACAGTAGGCCGACGATACCGAGCGCGGAAACGCCGATGGCTTCGCACTGGTGGATGAAGGCGTTCCAGCGCAGTTTCCGCCGGCCGATGAGCGTTTGAAACAGGACGATCAGCGTCTGGCCGAGAAAGGCCAGAAACGCGCCGATATTGTCGGCGGCGGCAACCAGCGCCCGCCCGATCCGATCGAGGCTGTCGATGACGACATTGCCCTGTGGCGGCCGCGCCGCGATGGCGACATCGTTGCTGGCGGCGGCGGCAATCAGCCGCTCGGCCTCGACACTGGCGTTCTCGACCCGCGCCGGAACGCCGGCCGCCGTCCAGTCGGCGGCGAGGCGATGGACGATCCAGGCACCTGCGGTGTCGATCGCATCAACCTGGCCGAGATCGATCACCATTTCCTTGCCTTCGGGCGCGATGGCGCGCAGCGGCTCGACGACGGCGCCGATACTCGCCATCGTCAGGTCGCCGCGGACGGCGATACGGCGCGGGCCGTCCGCTGCCGCAGCGCTATCCTCGATCGTCGGCGTCATCATCATGTCCTTGGTGGGGGATTGCCGCAGCAAGGGCAAGCAGGGAACGCGCCGTAACGGCTTTCGCTCCGGCGCGATGATCGACGCCTTGCAGGGGAGGCCCCGCCGCGGCCAGTCGCTGGTCGCGATTTGCAGACACTTGCGACCGGGCGTGGTGGTGGCGCCGACAGGCAATTCGCTTTGCAAGCGCTTCTAAAGGCAGCCTGCTGCGCCTAATAAGGGCGCCAATGACCATCAGCATCTACGATATGGACCGGACCCTGACACGCAAGGGTACCTGGACAGCGTGGTTGCGTTTCTGGCTGCGCACCGAGGCACCGTGGCGCGTGGTGCTGTTGCCGGCGCTGCTCGTTCCGGTCGTGGCGTTCGAACTGGGCCTGATCGACCGCGGCCGGCTCAAGACCTGGGCGCAGCAGATCGTCATGGGCGCGTCGGCTCGCGCGCGGGTGGACCGCGCCGCCGCTGTCTTTGCCGCGCATATCGTTGCGGTGGATGTTTTCCCGGCTGCCAAGGCGGCGATTGCCGCCGATCATGCGGCCGGACGCCGGGTGGTTCTGGCGACTGCTTCCAACGCCTATTACGCCGAAGCCATCGGCATGGCGCTCGGCGTTCCCGATGTTGTCGCAACAAGGATGTTGTGGTCCGGGGAGCGATTGCAACCGGTGATTGCCGGGCCCAACTGCTATGGCAGCGGCAAGGCCGACATGGTGGCAGCCTGGCTCGCAGCCGAGGGTCTGACCGGTGCCGCGTGGAAATTCCAGTCCGACCATATATCCGATTTGCCGGTCTTCGAAATGGCGCTGGCAAGCGGCGGTGAAGCGATCGCGATCAATCCATCACCGATTCTGCGTGCCGAAGCGACCCGCCGCGGCTGGCCGGTGATCGATTGGGGCGTGCCAGAGCCTTCATTGCTCGAACACGCCTGAGCTGGAACGACGCTCGCGTCGCCGTGACGCGGCGCTGGCGGCGCATTGCAGCGCCGGTCAGGCCGAAACCGGCGATCAGCATCGCCCAGGTCGACGGTTCCGGAACAGCCATCGCCGCATTGATGAAGTCGGTGTGGATATAGACCGGCACATAGCCGCCAAATTCGCCCCAGCTCGAGTTGAGGCCCGTGAGGACGTCGCCGAACCCGACCCCGAAGCTGAGGCCGTAGGAGTTGATCGAAGCCAGCTTGCCGTTGACGAAGCCGGGGCCGCCGGAATCGCCCCCCGAAATGCCGACTTCGCGGGCGCCGACGCCATTGTTGATGAAGGGCGCGCAGGCCGCAGGACCGGAAATGACAGCGCAAAGCCGGTACGACTGGCTTTGCGCCGCAACGCCCATGCCGGTCACGGCGTTGAAACGATCGAAGTCCGACACATAGCTCTTGTCGATCCGGGCGGTGCCGAAGAAATTTTCACCGCCGATGATGTCGGTCCAGAAGCCGTCGAAGACGGCGTCGCCAAAGGCGTAATCGTAGATGTTGTCACCTTCACGCAAATAGCCTGTCTGGGCGCCGGCCCCGCCGGCTGTTCCCACAGCGCCGCCCACCGCCGAGCGCCGGCCATAGCCGGCGACGTTGAACTGCACACCGGTCAGGCTTGTCGGCGTGTGGAGATCGTAGCGCGGCGCCCAGGACGGCGCGGCGGTTTCAAGACGCAGGATGGCGATGTCGTTCTGGTCGATGACTTCGCCGGTATAACCCGGATTGACGATCGTCCTCGACACCCGGATCGCGGTGCCGCCGGTCTGCAATGGCGTGCGCTCATCAGGGTCGCCCTTGAAGAAATAGGCCGTGGTGGTCAGCGGGCCAGGCGTCCCGAAGCCATCGCTGACGCAATGGGCGGCAGTGGCGATCGACATGCCGTTGCCGATGACGCTGCCCGAGCAGACGAACCGCCCGCCGGCGCCGTAATCCATGAGCAGGGCGACCGTGCCATTCTTGTCGGCCGTGGGCCTGTAAAGGGCATCGCCGCCGCCGATGGCATTGTCGGGTGGCAGGGCATTCGACGTCGCGGTCTGCCCGATGATCGTGTTCATTGCCGTCCAGCGAAAATCACCCTTGACGCCGCTGGTGGCAAAGCGCTGCCCGAAGCTGTTTTCAGCGGCGGGTTGATTACCGGTAATATAAGTCAAAGCCGACGCCGGCGCCGTTGCGAAAACGGCAATCGCAACCAACAAAACCGATTTGTTCATTCCATCCCCGCCCCACCGCAACGCGGTCAATGCCTCGCCGTAACGAGCTTTTAGTTGCAGGAGCGTATCAGGATTGGCAAGAACGATTATGTAAACGAAAAATGACTTTAAGTTTGTTTTGGAGCGACTTGCGCTTGACAAGACTTGCGTGCCGCACGGGGCCGGAAGCGGCCTTGCTTGACGCGCTGCCGCTGCTGCAAAAACGGGCGTACCCGGGCTGGATGAGCCGGGTACGCCCGATCATGCTCAGGCTGTCGTCGCGGCCGGGTTGCGGCGCTGGCGGCGCATGGCGGCGCCGGTCAGGCCGAAGCCGGCGATCAGCAATGCCCAGCTCGACGGCTCGGGAACGGCGGTTGCACCGGCGATGAAGTCCTGGTGGATATAGACCGGGACATAGCCGGAGAATTCACCGAAGCCCGAATTGAGGCCACCGCCGAAATCGCCGAAGGCTGCACCAAAGGTCAAGCCATAGGAGTTGATCGAGGCGAGCTTGCCGTCGACGAACCCGGGACCACCCGAATCGCCACCTGCGATACCGACTTCACGGGCACCCAGACCGGTATCGATGAACGGTGCGCAATCCGCTGCCGATGCGCCGACGCCGAGGCAAATACGATAGGCCTGGCTCTGCGCCAGAAGGCCGTTATCGAAATCGGAAACATAACTCCGGTCGATGGCTGCCGTGCCGAAGAAGTTTTCGCCAGCGATGATCTCGGTGAAGAAGTCGTTGAACACCGGGTTGCCCCAGGCGTAATCGAAACGATTGTCGCCTTCACGCAGGAAGCCGGTGCGGGCACCCGCCGGCGGCGTGTTGCCGGCCGCACCGCCGACCGTCGAACGCGTACCGTAACCGGCGACATTGAACTGGGTGCCGGTCAGGCTGGTTGGCGTGAACAGGTCATACCGCTCGGCGCTTTTCGGCGCCGCTGTCTTCAGCCGCAGGATCGCGATGTCGTTCTGGTCGATGACTTCGCCGGTATAGTCGGGATTGACGATATACCGCGAAATCTCGATCGCCGTACCGTTCATCTGGAACGGCGTACGCTCGTCGGGATCGCCCTTGAAGAAATAGGCAGTCGTGCGAAACGGGTTGGCGGTTCCGAAACCATCGCTGACACAATGTGCCGCCGTGGCGATCGACACGCCGTCACCAAGGACGCTGCCGGAGCAGATGAAAGCAGCGCCGCTTTCATATTCCATGATCAGCGCGACAACGCCGCTCTTGTTGGACGAAGGCCGATAGATCGGGTTGCCGCCACCGATGGTGTTGGTCGGCGGCAAAACGTCCGACGTCGGCGTCTGCCCGATGACCGTGTTCTTCGCCTCCCAGCGGATGCCACTGCGTTCACCGCCAGTGACGAAACGTTCGGAAAAGCCAGCCTCCAGGCCGGGCTGGTTGCTGGCCATGAACGTCAATGCCGATGCCGGCGCGGCGCCGACCGCTGCGACAGCTGTAAATGCAAGCCACCCTTTACGCATACAAACACCCCTCAATACGACGACCCCGTAGAATTACGGTACCGCAACATCACATTGTTCGTATCGAGGGAATTCGCAACAGAAAAAGGGTAAATAAACAGTAACTGCGATGGAGATAATCTATATACTAATTCCGGAAACGGAACATATTATGCCGCAAGTCTTCGCAATACATAAGGAAGAATACCGCCGGCATAGAAATACTCTAGTTCCTGCTCCGTATCGATCCGGCAGATGGTGTCGAATTGTCCCACCGTTCCGTCGGCGCGCGTGAAGTGAACGCTGACAATCTGGCGCGGCTTGAGCGTTGCAACTCCGGTGATGTCGAAGATCTCGGTGCCATCAAGCTCTGCCGTCGTGCGATCATGGCCCGGTGCGAACTGCAGGGGCAGCACCCCCATGCCGACAAGGTTGGACCGGTGGATGCGCTCGAAGCTTTCAGCGATGACGGCCCGCACGCCGAGCAGGGTCGTGCCCTTGGCTGCCCAGTCACGCGAGCTGCCGGTGCCATATTCCTTGCCGGCAACGACCACCAGCGCCGTGCCCTCGGCCTTGTAGCGCTCGGCGGCATCGAAGATCGCCATCTGCTCGCCCGTGGGCACGTGCACCGTTACCCCGCCCTCGACACCGGGCACCATCATGTTGCGGATGCGGATGTTGGCAAAGGTGCCGCGCATCATCACTTCATGGTTGCCGCGGCGGGCGCCATAGCTGTTGAAATCGGCGCGGCTGACCTGGCGTTCGTTGAGATAGCGGCCGGCGGGGGAGACTTCCTTGATGCTGCCGGCCGGCGAAATATGGTCGGTGGTGATCGAATCCGCAAAGATCGCCAGCGGCCTCGCCCCGACGATGTCGGACGTCGCCACCGGCGTCATCGTCATGCCTTCGAAATAGGGCGGGTTCTGGACATAGGTCGAGGCGGGGTTCCATTTGTAGGTGGCGCCGCCTTCGACCTTGATGCCCTGCCAGCGCGCATCGCCGGCAAAGACATTGTCATAGCGGGCGCGGAACATCGCGGCGGTGACCGACGACTGCACCATGGCGGCGACTTCCTGGTTGGTCGGCCAGATGTCCTTGAGAAACACCGGCTCGCCATTGGCGCCGGTGCCCAGCGCTTCGGTGGTCAGGTCGAGACGCATCGAGCCCGCGATGGCATAGGCGACAACGAGGGGCGGCGAGGCGAGATAATTGGCGCGGACATCGGAGGAGACCCGGCCTTCGAAATTGCGATTGCCCGACAGCACCGAGGCAGCGACGATGTCGTTGCGGTTGATCGCTTCCGAAATTGGTTCGGGAAGCGGGCCACTGTTGCCGATGCAGGTGGTGCAGCCATAGCCGACAAGGTTGAAGCCCAGCGCATCGAGGTCGGTCTGCAGACCCGAGCGTTCGAAATAATCGGTAACGACCTTTGAGCCCGGTGCCAGCGAGGTCTTCACCCAGGGCTTGGCCTTCAGCCCCAGCGCATTGGCCTTGCGTGCCACCAGCCCGGCAGCGACGAGGACATTGGGGTTGGACGTGTTCGTGCAGCTGGTGATGGCGGCAATCACCACATCGCCATGGCCGATATCATGGGTAGCGCCGGCCACGGGAACGCGCTTGGCCATTGCTTCGCCCTGGGCATAGCCGCCGACGAGTTCGGCTTCGAAGGCCGGGGCTGCGCCCGACAGCAGCACCTTGTCCTGCGGCCGGCGCGGCCCGGCGAGGCTGGGCAGCACACTGCCGAGATCGAGCTCGAGCGTGTCGGTGAACACCGGATCGGGGGTATCGCTTTCGCGCCACAGGCCCTGCGCGATGCAATAGGCCTTGACCAGCGCGATGCGATCGTCACTGCGCCCCGACAGGCGCATATATTCGAGTGTGGCTTCGTCGATCGGGAAGAAGCCGCAGGTCGCGCCATATTCCGGCGCCATGTTGGCAATCGTGGCGCGGTCGGCGAGGGTGAGGGCATCGAGCCCGGGGCCGTAGAATTCGACGAAGCGCCCGACGACACCCCGGGCGCGCAGCATCTGGGTGACGGTGAGCACCAGATCGGTTGCGGTAATGCCTTCGGCCATGCGGCCATGGAGCTTGAAGCCGACGACTTCGGGAATCAGCATCGAAACCGGCTGGCCGAGCATCGCGGCTTCCGCCTCAATCCCGCCGACACCCCAGCCGAGCACGCCCAGGCCGTTGATCATCGTCGTGTGGCTGTCGGTCCCGACAACGGTATCGGGATAGGCGATCATGCGGCCATTGGCGTCTTCGCTCGTCCACACCGCCTGCGCCAGATATTCGAGGTTGACCTGGTGGCAGATGCCGGTGCCCGGCGGCACGACGCGGAAACCTTTCAGTGCCGACGATCCCCAGCGCAGGAACTCGTAGCGCTCGATGTTGCGCGCATATTCGAGGTCCATATTGTCCTCGTACGCCTGCGGGGTGCCGAATTCATCGACCATGACGCTGTGATCGATGACGAGATCGACGGGCACCTGGGGGTTGATCTTCTGCGGGTCGCCGCCGAGCTTGGTCATCGCGTCGCGCATCGCCGCCAGATCGACGACGCAGGGCACACCGGTGAAATCCTGCATCAGCACGCGCGCCGGGCGATAGTTGATCTCGTGATCGGACTTGCCCGCCCCAAGCCAGGCGACGAGCGCCTTCAGGTCGGCGACGGTAACGGTGCTGCCATCTTCGAACCGCAACAGGTTTTCGAACAACACCTTCATCGAATAGGGCAGGCGGCTGATATCCCCCAGCTGCGCCGCGGCGGCGGCAAGGCTGTAATAATCATAGGTCTGCTCGCCCACAACAAGGCTGCGGCGGGTGTTGAGGCTGTCCTGTCCGATGGCGGTCATGGCGGCGCGTCCTGTGCTTGGAATGCCCGGCGGTCTAGGCTTTGTTGCATCGCGGCGCAATCGTGCGATCCCGAGTTGCGAAAGCGCGGGGCCATCGCTATAGCCGCCGCTCTGCATGACGTCGGGGCGTAGCTCAGCCTGGTAGAGCGCTGTCTTCGGGAGGCAGAGGCCGGAGGTTCGAATCCTCTCGCCCCGACCATGCAGTTTGCTGTCTCAGCCAGGCCCCGGATCGTGGCTGCCTTGCGCGATACGGCGGCCGATCATCGAGAACCGCTTTCGCTGGGCCAGGATCGGCGCTTCGATCAAGTGCCACGATGCCATGGCGGACAGGGTGACAGGCACCAGGCTCGCCAGCAGCAACAACCGCCAATCGGAAAAATCGATGAGCGTGGTGAGCATCATGACGATCGGATAATGGCAGACATAGACGCCATAGCTATAGTCGCCGCGCCGGAAACCGGGCGGGCGGGGCAGTGGCAGCAGGCCCAGATACGGCACGAGATAAACGGATGGCGCCAGTGCCACGAGCGCGAGCAGCGGCGTCTTCGACCATATTGTGCCATCGAGGAACAAGGACATCAGCACCAGCATCGTGACGCAGGCCACAGCGATCCGCCAATCCCAGGGGATGCGCGCCCGCAAGTGGTAGATCGCGGCGCCCCCAAGGAAATAGGGGATCAGCATGCCCCCCACACTGGTCAGCCCCGCGTGCAACACCCTTTGCACCAGGCCAGGGGCCAGCGGCGGCACGACCATCGCGTTGTAGAGAACGATCGTCACCATGATGAAAAGCGCGAGCCCGAGATAGACACCGCCCCGCTTCGACAGGCCCAGCACGACGATCGTGACCATCACCAGGTAACAGCCGATTTCCCATGGCACCGTCCACAACGAACCGTTGACGCCGCCGCTGTTGAAAACGCCCGGCAGGAGGTAGTGGATGTCGGCAAACAGGTTGCGCAGATAGGACAGGAACAGCGGGTCACGGAAATAGTCGGCGAGCGAGAGGTCGGTCATCACCGGCCCCACGACCAGCGCCGCCAGCAGGACGGCGACCCATAAGGCCGGGAAGATGCGCAAGGCGCGATTGATCAGAAATGCCGGCGGTGCGACTCGCAAAGACGAGCCGGCGACCAGAAAGCCTGACAGCGCGAAGAACATCGGCACCATCAGCTCGAACGGGATCCACACCAGGCTGCTTTTGCCCGGCAGCGTGGAGTTTCCCCACAGCACCCAGCAATGCCAGACCAGCACCTCGTAGCACAGGACGAGGCGCACCAGATCAAAGCCGGGGCCGAAACCGCCGACTTCGGTCAGACGATCGTCGAAGCTTCGCAATAGCAGGTCCTTTGGGGTGATGGACGACACGGCAAACCGCCGATCAGCGGCACGCCTTATCCGATAAGACCCAACATAAATAGCCGCACATGCGCCCTGCCGAGACGGCGCCTCGGGACGCTGTTCCCCCCGGTGCTACCGTCGGCGCAACTTCCGGCAGGGCCGTCCAAACCGCCGAAGCCGAAAAAGCCGCGCGTGTCGCCCCGCCGAGCGCCTTCAGCGTCCACGATCGGCCAATTCCGGCGCGCCGGGGACGTCATTCGACCTGTTTCTGCAATTGCTGCCACTGGCAGACCGGGATTGTTGCTATATGTAGCGTGATTGTCATGCGTTGCGGCAAAGAGCGTTTGCGAAATGCGGGGCGGTAGTCACGGCCCCGATTAAGGTCGATGTGATCCGTTTGTCGGTAATATTGTGGATGGGGCTCGTCACTGGCGGGCTGACGGCGGCCGTGCCCGGCGTTGCCGCGCCGCTTGCCATTCCGCGGCCATCCGACCAGCCCCAGACGATCGATGCTGCCAGCGACAGCTTTCTCCAGGCTCTGCTGCGCCGCGATGGCGCCGGCGTGCTGACCAATGCCGTTGCCGAAGCCGCGCGCACCCTGCCGGTGCTGGGGGAGCGGGGCGAGGACGTCGCTGCCGCCCGGGCGGCGCGTGACCAGGCGCGTTCGCGGCTGTTTCCCGGGATCGGCGCCGATTTCATCGGCGCTCGCACGATCACCCGCGATCTGAACCTTCCCACCACCCAGGTCGAAAATCTGGCGCCGCTGCGCCGCAACGATGTCATCGGCAGTGTCGACCAGCTGTTGTTCGATTTCGGCGCCACGTCGGCACGCATCCGCGCCAGCAATGCCGAAACCGATGCCGCCCGTGCCGAGCTTGATGCAGCGCGAAACAATGCGCTGCTGCAACTCGTCGAGGCCTGGTACGATCTTCTGTCGGCACAGACAGCGACGACGCTGGCGCAAAGCCATGTCGAGCGGATGGGCCAGCTTGCCGAGGGCGCCGGCTTGCGCTTCGAGCGCGGGCTGGACAGTGGCGGCGATCTTGCCCGCGCCCGCGCCTATCTGGCGGCCGCGCAAAGCCGCAAGGTAGCCGAAGATCGCCGCCTGCGCAGCGCCGCCGCGCGTTATTTCGAACTTTTCGGCGCGGCCCCGGGCACGCTGTCCCGCGGCAATACCCCCGAAGCCAGCGGCGTCGTCGGCACCACCCGCCCCGAGCTTGTCGCGGCGCGCGCCCAAGAGCGTGCTGCCGCGGCCGCCGTCGATGCAGCGAGGGCCGACAGGCTGCCGCGCATCGATGGGCGTGTCAGTGCATCGGCCTTCGATGTGCTGCGCAGCAATGATCCGGCTTATGATGTGCGCGGGCAGTTGACGCTGCGTCAGCGCTTTTCGCTGGGCGGTGCCGAAGCCGCCCGGGTTGCCGAACTGAACGCGCGGCGCCGCGGGGCAGGCTTTGCCGTATCGCGCATCGAGGCCGCCGCAGAGCGCGAGGCGAGTACTGCCGAGGCCGATGTCGATGGCCTGGCCGCGTCGCTGCCGCCGCTCGAAGCCGCCTATCTCGACAGCCGGCGCGCGCGCGACCTGTTTGCCGAACAATTCCGGGTATCACGCGGCAGCCTGTTCGATGTATTGCGCGCCGAACAGGATCTGCTCAATTCGGCGGTGACGCTTGCCCAGACCCATTATGATCTTGATGTCGCCGCATTCACATTGCTGGCACGCCGCGGCGGACTTATCGAATATTTCGGTCTGGCCCCGGCTGTGACGGCCGAGGATCGAGCCATTTCCGGGGAAACGCGCCGATGATGAATATCCGCAAACCCTGGCTGTCGCCCTGGCTGGCGCGTCCGCTCGCCGAACATCGCGCCACCTTCATCAAGGTCGGTGTGGCAGCCGTGCTGACGAACCTGTTCGCTTTGGCGACGTCGCTCTATTCGATGACGGTCTACAACCGCATCGTCCCCAACAATGCCACCGACTCGCTTATCGCCCTGACGATCGGCGTCGGCATCATCATGGTCTTCGATTTCGTCCTGCGGATGCTGCGCGGCTTCTTCATCGATGTCGCCGGCCGCGCGGTCGATGCCAAATTGGGCGCCAATGTATTCGCCACGCTCACCGGCATGCGGCTCGCCAACAAGCAGGGTTCGAGCGGGGCCTTTGCCGGGCTGTTGCGCGAGTTCGAAACGCTGCGCGATTTCTTTGCGTCGGCAACGATCATCGCGCTGGTCGATGTGCCTTTCATCTTCCTGTTTCTCGCTGTCATCTGGGCCATCGCCGGGCCGGTCGTCATCGTGCCGCTGCTGATGGTGCCGCTCGTCATCGGCTCCGCTCTCATCGTCCAGCCGGGGCTCGACCGCATGGCCGGCAGCGTGCTTTCGAACGGCTTTTCCAAACAGGGCGTGATGGTCGAAACCATCAGCGGGCTGGAAACCGTCAAGGTCACCACCGCCGGCACCATGCTCCAGGGCCGCTGGCAGACCGCCGTCGATGAAAGCGCCGACATGGCGCTGCGCAGCCGCCTGCTCGCGTCCTTCGCCACCAATGTCGCGGCGTCGGCGCAGCAGATCGTCTATGTCGGTGTCATCCTCTGGGGCGTTTTCATGATTGCCGATGCCGAACTGACCAGTGGTGCGCTCATCGCGGCTTCGATCCTTGCCGGGCGTTGCGTGGCGCCGCTCGGCCAGGTCGCCGGGTTGCTGACCCGGCTCAGCGCCACCCGCGCCGCCTATGCCCGTCTCGACAGCTTCATGACCCAGGGCGGCGAGGTCGCGCAGGATGCCACCCCGGTGCGCCGGCAACGCCTCGAAGGCCGCATCGTCTTCAGGAACGTCGTGTTCCATTATCCCGGCACCACCACCCGGGTTCTCGACAATGTCTCCTTCGAGATCGCACCTGGCGAAAAGGTCGCCATCGTCGGCCGCGTCGGCTCGGGCAAATCGACGATCGCACGGCTGGTGCTGGGCCTCTACCAGCCCAGCGAAGGCCAGGTGCTCATCGATGGCGCCGATGTCCGCCAGCTCCACCCCGACGATCTGCGCCGCAACATCGGCTCGGTGCTTCAGGATGTGACGCTGTTCTCGGGGTCGATCCGCGACAATATCAGCCTCGGCGATCCCGCCATCGACGATGCCGAACTGCTGCGGCTGGCCAAGCTCAGTGGCACCAATGATTTCGTCGGGCAGATCGCCAATGGCTTCGATCTCAAGCTGGCCGATCGGGGCGATGGCCTGTCGGGGGGGCAGCGCCAGTCGATCGCCATTGCCCGCGCGCTCGGCGGCAGCCCGCCGATGGTGATCTTCGACGAACCCAGCAGCGCCATGGACAACCAGTCCGAAAATGCCCTGGTGGCGCGGCTCGAGGCCGAACTGGCAGACCGTACCTTCCTGCTCGTCACCCACCGCAAGCCGATGCTCAAGCTCGTCGACCGCATCATCATCCTCAACGCCGGCAAGATCGCCGCACAAGGCCCGCGCGACGATGTCCTGCGCTCGATGGCCGTGGGACAAGCCTGATGCCGAACATGGTCGAAACCGCGCTTGTCGATGCACCCGACCGGCTGCTCGAAAGCAATTTCACTACCATCCTGCTCTGGGTGGTCGTGGCTCTTACCGGCTCGATGCTGCTGTGGGCGGCGCTGGCGCGGGTCGATGAAGTCGTCCACGCCAACGGCCGGGTGATCCCGGCCAGCCGCCTGCAGGTCGTCTCCAACCTCGAAGGCGGCATCGTTTCGGAAATTCTCGTCAAGGCCGGCGAGCATGTCAGCGCCGGCCAGCCGCTGCTGCGCCTCGACAAGACCGCCTCCACCGCCGATTTTGCCCGCAACGACACCTCGATCGATGCACTGCAGGCCCGGGCGGCGCGGCTGGCAGCCGAAGCGGACGGCCGGTCGCTGGGCTTTCCGGCCGCGCTCGAAAGTGCCGTGCCGGCGCTCGTTGCCAACGAACGCGCCCTGCACAATGCCCAGATGTCGAACAAGGCGACCGAACGCGCCATTGTCGAGGCGCGACTGTCACAGGCCGAACGGTCGGCAGGCCAGGCGCGTGCCGAAGCGCTGGCAAGCCGGGAAGCTCTTGCCCAGGCCCGCCGTGAAGTCGAAATCCTGGTGCCGCTTGTCGAAAAGGGCGTCGAACCGTCGATGACACTGGTTCGCGCCCAATCGGCCGAACGCCAGGCCGCCAGTGCTGCCGAAGCCGCCGATCAGGCCGTCCGCCGGGCCGACGCCGCCCGCGGCGAAGCCGTCAGCGCCATTCGTAATGTCGAGCAGCGCTTCCGTGCCGAAGCCGCCAACGCACTGGCCACCACCCGCGCCGAAATCGCCGCACAAAGCCAGGCGCTGCCGGCGCTTGCCGATCGCCTCAGCCGCACCGAGGTTCGCGCGCCCGTCGCCGGCCTTGTCAACCGGGTCCTTGTCACCACCATCGGCGGTTCGGTCCGCCCCGGCGAACCGCTGGCCGAAATCGTTCCCGAAGGCGATGCGCTTGTCGTTGAAGCCATCGTCAAGCCATCGGACATCGCCTTTCTGCGCATGGGCCAGAAAGCCAATGTGAAGATCAGCGCCTATGATTATTCGATCTACGGCTCATTGCCGGGCGTCGTCGAACGCATCGCCCCCGATGCCGTCACCGATGAACGCACGGGGGAATCGCATTTTACCATCCGCGTCCGCACCAGTGCCAACGCCCTGACCGGCGAAGACGGCGCCAGGCTCCCCATCGGCGCCGGAATGACCGCCGAAGTCGATGTGCTGGGCCGCGAGCGCACCGTGATGAGCTATCTGCTGACGCCGATCACCCGGCTGCGCGACACTGCCTTCCGGGAGAAGCAGTAGCCGCGCTTCCGGGCGCGAAACACGTCAACCCTTGGCGAGCATTTCCCCCATCTTGGCATGGAGCATCTGGATGGCCTTCAGCGGCCGCACCATGACCTTGAAATGGACGATCCGGCCATCGGCATCCCAGCGGATCATGTCGATGCCGTTGACCTTGATGCCATCGATGACATTCTCGAACTCCAGGATCGCGCTGTCGGGCGCGGTCCATTCGCCGGTATAGGTGAAGCCCGGCCCGCCAAGCACCTTGTCGGCGCTGGCCAGATATTTGAAGGTGATGTCGCGGCCGCGCTGGGGCGTGTGGACCACCGGGCTTTCGAACACCGCGTCCGGATGGAGCATGTCGAACAGCATCGCATGGTCGGGGGCCTTGATATAGGCATGCCAGCGGTCGAGCGGGCTTGGCTTGGAGGTCACGGGCGGCTGCTCCTGTCGTTGCGCCACCGAGCATAGCCCCGGGCTTGCTACGCCGCCACCTGTTCCCCCGCTGCAATCCGGTCATAGGTGGCAAACAGATTTTCGAAATGCATGTCCATTGTCGGCACGGCCGCGGCGCCCGCCACGGCGGCCGCCTGCAGTGCCATACGCTGGTCGATGGCCTTGCCGATCGTCACCGCCACGCTCGCGGCATCGCCCGAGGCATAGGCAAGGCCCTGGCCGGCGATGAGCTGGTCGAAGGCGGCGCCTTCGTCGGGAACGATGATCGGCAGGCCCGATGCCCGCGCCTCGGCCATCACCATCCCGAAGGTTTCGGCGCCCGACCCGGCAATCAGCAGGTCGGCGCTGGCATAGAGCCCGGCAATCTCCTGACGGTCGGTGATCGGCGCAAGCAACTGGATATGCGGGTTCTGGCCGATAGCGCGCTGCACGGCCGACTTGCCCCGGCCCACCCCGACAATGACCATGCCGAGCGGCCGGCTGTAGCCCGCTGCCGTGGCGCCGGCGATCAGCATCGGCCAGCGCTTTTCCGCCGACAGCCGGCCGACGCCGAGCAGCAGCGTGCCGCTTTCGGGGATCTGGCACAGGTCGAGCAGGCGCTTGCGCAAGGCCGGGTCGCGCCGTGCGGGCGAAAACAGCGCCGGTTCGACCCCCATCGGCAGCACCGCCGTGCGGTGCAGACCGCCATCGGCAAGCCTTTTGGCATAGCTTGGGGAGGCGCAGACGACGATGTCGAAGGCCGCATCGAGCCGGCGCAGGTGCCGCCAGTACCAGTCGAAGCCCCGATCGATCGTCTGCCGGCTGACCAGGCTTTCCAGCCAGCGATAGGCATGGGCCGACAGCGGATCGGCGTGCATCACCAGCGATCGCGGTGCCTTGCCGGGCCATTCGGCGACCGCGGTGGCACTGCCCCAGGGCGACGAAGCCTCGATGAAATCCGGGGCTTCGCGGTCGAGCGCGGCATGGATGATGGCGTGGGTTTCGAACCAGAAATAGTTGCGGTCGAGCGGGAAGGTCGGGCTTGGCACGGTGATCAGCCGCGCCGTGCCGAACGACCGGGTTTCCGCCGCCGCCCCCGGCACGATCACCGTCAGCCGCTTGTTCAATCGATCGGCGATTTCGAGCTTGCGATGGGTATAGGTGCGGATGCCACCGCCATTGGGGGAATAGAGCGCCGATATATCGACGATGTGCATCCGTTACGGTCTATCGATTGGCCCGAAGCCGAACAAGCCACGGCGATAATTCAGGCGCACCGTCATCGGTGTCATCCCGGTGCCGGCGCTGGCTCTGACGGCTTCGGCCTTGGGCTTGGACAGCCCCAGCTTCGGATTGTTCGAAAAACCGACGCCATCGCTCGAAAGCCCGAACTTGCGATTGGAATCGCGGTCGTGGAGAACTGTGACGGCATAGCTGCCCGGGCCGGGCAGGCGGATGCACAATTGCACTGGCCCCGATGGCGGCACCGGGATCTCGACGCGGCGAAAGGTCTTGCCGGCCATGATCAGCACATTGTCATCGGCAAGGAAGTCGTCGTCGGTGGCCGGGTAAAGCTCGGCCTTGATCCGGCCCTGGCGGTCCTTGAGACCGGTCACCAGCAGCAGCATGGCAGGCCCCGATTCGCCAGGCCGGCACTGCGCTTCGGCCTTGCCGAGATCGGGGGTGGAGGGGATGTAGCCGGGGGCCGCAGCCGCAGCCGCAGCCGCAGCCGCAGCCGCAGCCGCAGCCGCAGCCGGCGGCGCGAGCACGACCATTGGCAGCAGCGGCAGTACCGCCATCGCCATGACCAGACCTTTCATCGCTTGCGCCAGCCGTTGACATCGCTGGCAACAAGGCCGGCGCCGACGACCATGTGGGTGGTGAGGATCAATGTTGCCATCATCGTCATCAACGCGCCGATCTGGACGTCGTGCCCAATGAGGAAAACCGCCAGCCCGGCAAAGACGATATCCTTGTTGGGCAGCAGCGGCAGCCGCGACAGCAGCAGCCGGAGCGCCGACAGCAGCAGCCACCATTGCACCCCGACTTCGGGGAGGACGAGATGCCAGGCCAGGGCGTTGAACCCGGTCGTCAGCGCGATGCGGAGGAGGTGCATGCCGGACACGAAGCGCAGTTCGGGCGCTGGCAGGCTGAACAGCTTGCGGCGGAACAGCAACATGGCGCTCGAGGTGACGAGCACCACCGCCACCGAAGCGATCAGCGTGTCGGCATCGATGCCGAAGCGCATCGTCGACAGCAGCGGCGCTGCCAGCACCAGCATCACCAGCGTGACGACATTGCCCATCAGAGCCGACAGGATGGCGACATCCTTCACGGCGCCGAAGGGAGCCGTGGTCATCCCGGTTCGCGCCCGTGCCCAGGTGTAGAAATAGACCTCGCCGATATAGCCGAGCAGCAGTTCGTTGCCGATCAGCTTGCGCAGCAGCGCGGCGAAACCGGCAGCAGGGATGCGCCACAACCGCCTGAAAATCAGCCAATCGACAAGCGGTGCCGAAAAATAGGCCGCCAGAAACGCCAGCCAGAAACCCGGCTTGGTCGGCAGCATCGCGACCACCCCGGCAAAGCCGATGCTGCGCACCTGCCACAGCACGGCGCCGAGGATGGCCAGCGAAAAACCAGCCCCTGCCCACCAGGTCCAGCCGCGCGCCGCCGGTGCGAGCGGCGCCGGCCCGACGCCTGCCGGCACCCCCACGGCGGGGACATCGACAGCGGGCACGGGCGAAAGAGTGGCAGTGGCACTGATGTTATACACGCACGAGACCGATCGTAGGCACTGGGTGGATGGGGCCGTTACGCGGGCAATATGGCATTTTGACGACTTCCTGCCGGCGTTGCGCGCCCAACGCGCCGAGCTTGCGACCGTTGCATGTTGGTCTGGGCCATGGGGCCCACACGCGGCGGTCAAGTGGTGCCGGGGGCCGCCGATCGCAAGGTGTGGAACAATGCGGCATAGGCACCGGCGGCGCGCTCCACGGTGAAACGCTGCATGGCGGCCGCCGCCGCGCGGCGCTGGGGCAGATGGAGGGGCCCTTGTGCCGCCATCGCCGCTGCCAGCGCGGCGGCGTCGCCGACAGGAACGATGCGGCCCCATTCGCCGACAAGGCTGGTCATCGATATGCTGCAATCGGTGGCGACGACCGGCAGCCCCGCCGCCAGGGCCTCGATGACGACTGCCGGCACACCTTCGAAATCGGACGGCAGAACAAAGACATCGGCCGCCGCCAGCACCGGCGCTGCGGCGCCATGGCCGGGCAGCGCCAGCCGGTCGGTTATGCCAAGACGGGCTGCGAGCCTTTCGAGCCGTGGCCGCTCGGCGCCTTCGCCCAGGATGGTCAGCCGGGCATCGGGCTGGTCGAGGCGGGCAAAGGCTTCGAGCAGCAGCGGCCAGTTTTTCTGGGGGGCAAGGCGCCCGATGCCGACATAGTGGCGGAAACCGGCATTCGGGGTGCGCGCAGCTCCGATCGCGGCGAGATCGGCACGGTCGGTTTCGGCCAGCGCCGGGTCATCGACGATATGGATGCGGTCTGCCGGCAAAGCCATGAAATCGGCAATTTCGGTGCGCATCGGTTCGGCAAGCCCGGTGACCAGATCGATGGTCCGCCCCTGGATGCGCAGCCAGCGGTGGTAGCACCAGCGGATCGGTGCCGGCATGTCGAGCCGCTGCAAGTCGTTGGAAATCTTCAGGACCACCGGTGGGCAGCGCCGCCCGAGCCGCAGCTTCATCACCACGGCGACGATGGCATAGGTATTGCCCGCGGCAAAGATCACATCAGGGCGGAGCCGGCGAATATGGCCGGGCAGCACCAGCAGCATCCACAGGCTTTCCCAGGCCGCCGTCGAAAACGGCGCCGGCGTGACGTGGCGGGCAAGGCCGGCCGGCGCTTCATCCCGCATCGCGCCGGTCTCGCGGCCCATCACCAGTTGCACATCGAGGCCGGGGTCGGCGGCCCAGGCACCGCACAGCCGCAACGCGACTCGTTCCACCCCGCCGGGGGCGAAGCTGTGCAGCGGCACCATGACCGCCAGCGGGCGCGGTCCGCTCAAGGCAGTGCCTTGACCAGCCCCAGAATTTCCGCGGCGCGCGCACGGTGGCAGATCAGCAGATCGGGCAGCAGCGGGTCGGCGCGGTTATAGACCAGCGGCGTGCCGTCGATCCGGCTGGCATGGAGGCCGGCGGCGAGCGCCACGGCTGCGGGAGCGCAATTGTCCCATTCATATTGCCCGCCGGAATGGAGGTAGATATCGGCTTGCCCGCGCAGCACGGCCATTGCCTTGGCGCCAGCGCTGCCCATCGGCACCAGTTCGGCGCCGAGCGCCTTGGCGACGGCAAGTGCTTCGGCAGCCGGGCGGCTGCGGCTGACCAGCATCCGCAGCGGCCGATTTTCCGGCACCAGCGCCGGCGGGTTGGCGGTGCAGAAACAATCGTGCAGCGCCGGCAGCGCGACGGCACCTTCGGCCGCGACTCCGTCGATCGACAGCCCGACATGCACGGCCCAATCGTCGCGGCGCTCGCCATATTCGCGGGTGCCGTCGAGCGGGTCGATGATCCAGATTCGGCGGGCGCCGAGCCTGGCGGGGTCGGCGGCTTCTTCCTCCGACAGCACGGCATCGTCGGGGCGGGCGCGCCGCAATTCGTCCAGGATCAGCCGGTTGGCGGCGCGATCGCCTTCGTCGCCAAGGGCCTTGGCGTTGGTATCTTCAGTTTCGCGCAACTGCATGAGCAAGTGCCCGGCAGCGGTTGCGAGACGGCGGGCGAGGGCGGCATCACTTTCGGTCATTCGGCAAGCAACCTGGCCACGATCATGTCCGCCGCTTCGTCGGCGCTCATCGCCGTCGTGTCTACCCTGATTTCAGGGTCTTCGGGCGGCTCGTAAGGCGAATCGATGCCGGTGAAATTGGCCAGTTGCCCGGCGCGGGCCTTGGCATAAAGGCCTTTCACGTCGCGGCGCTCGGCCTCCGCCAGCGGTGTATCGATATGGATTTCCCAGAATTCGCCGGCTTCCATCATCTCGCAGACCATCTGGCGCTCGGCGCGGAAGGGGGAAATGAAGGCGGTGATGACGATCAGCCCGGCATCGGTCATCAGGCGCGCCACTTCGCCGACGCGGCGGACATTCTCGATGCGATCGGCATCGCTGAACCCCAGATCCTTGTTCAGCCGGTGGCGGACATTGTCGCCATCGAGCAGGAAACTGTGGCGCCCAAGCGCGTGGAGGCGCTGCTCGACCCGGTCGGCGATTGTCGATTTGCCCGCTCCCGACAGCCCGGTCAGCCACAGCACCTTGGCCTTCTGGCCTTTTTGCGCGGCATGGGCGGCGCGGGTGATGGCGACCGGCTGGAGGTGGAGGTTCTGCGAGCGCCGCAGCGCGAAATGGATCATGCCGGCTGCCACCGTGGCATGGCTGGCGCGATCGATGAGGATGAAACCGCCCAGCGCCCGGCTGTCGGCAAAGGGTTCGAAAACAATCGGCCGCGCCGTGGTGATCGCCGCGACGCCGATGGCGTTGAGGTCGAGCGATTTCGCCGCCATCTGTTCGAGGCTGTTGACGTTGATCGTGTATTTCGGTGCCTGGACACTGGCAGCGACGGTCTGGGTGCCGAGCTTGAGCAGATAGGATCGCCCCGGCAACAGCGGGGTGGCGTCCAGCCAGACAAGCGTGGCCTCGAACTGGTCGGCGACCTGGGGCGGGTCCCCGGCAGCAGCGATGACATCGCCGCGCGCGCAATCGATGTTGTCGGCGAAGGTGAGCGTTATCGATTGCCCGGCTTCGGCCTCGGCCAGGTCGCCACTGGCGGTGACGATCCGGGCGATCGTCGTGGTCTGGCCCGCCGGCAGCACGCGAATGGCGTCGCCGGGGCGGATGCGGCCGCTCGAAACCAGCCCGGCGGCGCCGCGGAAATCGGGGTCCGGCCGGTTGACCCATTGCACCGGCAGCCGAAAGGCGCGCTGCGCCGCGGAAACCGCGTCGACTTCGATGGATTCAAGCCGGGACAACAGCGTTTCGCCGGCATACCAAGGCATGTTCATGGCCGAAACCGTGGTGATATTGTCGCCGCCAAGCCCCGAAATCGGCACATACTGGATGTTTTCGAGGCCGATCGAGGCGGCAAAGGCGCGATAATCGGCGCAAATCGCATCGAAAACGCCCTGGTCATAGCCGACAAGGTCCATCTTGTTGACCGCCAGCACGACATTGCGGATGCCGAGCAGCCCGACAAGGAAGCTGTGGCGCCGGGTCTGGGTGAGGATTCCCTTGCGGGCGTCGACAAGAACGACCGCGGCATCGGCAGTGGAGGCGCCCGTCACCATGTTACGGGTATATTGTTCGTGCCCGGGGCAATCGGCGACGATCAGCTTGGCGCGCGGCGTCGACAGGAAACGATAGGCGACATCGATGGTGATGCCCTGTTCGCGCTCGGCCGACAGGCCATCGACCAGCAGCGCGAAATCGAGATTGGCGCCCTGCGTTCCCATTTTCAGGCTGTCGGCGGTCAATGCCGTCATCTGATCGTCGAAGACCTGCCGCGTTTCATAGAGCAGCCGGCCGATCAGGGTCGATTTGCCGTCATCGACCGAGCCGCAGGTGATGATACGGACCAGCGGCTTGGCACTTTGTGCCGCAAGATAGGCGCCGATGTCAGCGGCGATCAGCGGGTCATGGTGCGGTTCGGGCACCGATACTGGAGCGAGATCGGCCATCAGAAATACCCCTCCGCCTTCTTTTTCTCCATGCTCGCGGCAGGGTCATGGTCGACGGCGCGGCCCAGCCGTTCCGATGCCGTTGAGAGCAGCATTTCCTGGATCACCAGCGGCAGGGTGTCGGCGGTGCTTTCGGCGGCACCCGACAGCGGATAACAGCCCAGGGTTCGGAAACGGATCGAGCGTTCGATGACGGCCTCTCCGGGCCGCAGCGCCATGCGTTCGTCATCGACCATCAGGATCATGCCGCCGCGTGTCACCGTCGGGCGCGTCTTCGCCAGGTACAGCGGCACGATGGGGATGTTTTCGGCCGCAATATATTGCCAGATATCGAGCTCGGTCCAGTTCGACAGCGGGAAGACGCGGATCGAATCGCCCTTGTCCTTATGGGCATTGTAGAGGTTCCACAGTTCAGGGCGCTGGTTGCGCGGGTCCCAGACATGGGCGGCATTGCGGAAGCTGAAGATCCGTTCCTTGGCGCGGGCCTTTTCCTCGTCGCGGCGGCCACCGCCGAAGGCTGCATCATAACCGCCGGCATCGAGCGCCGCCTTCAGCTGGTCGGTGAGCATCAGCCGGGTATAACGCGGCGTCGGCGTGTCGAATGGGTTCACCCCGCTCGCTGCGGCCTCGGCATTGTGCTGGACGATCAGGCGCAGGCCGTGCTGGGCCACCATGCGGTCGCGATGCTCGATCATCGCCCGGAAATCCCAGCCGCTGGCAATGTGGAGCAGCGGAAACGGCAGCGGCGCCGGGTAAAACGCCTTCAGCGCCAGATGGAGCATCACGCTCGAATCCTTGCCGATCGAATAGAGCATCACCGGCCGCTCGACCTCCGCGACGACTTCGCGAAGGATATGAATGCTTTCGGCTTCGAGCCGTTGCAGATGCGTAAGAGTCATTACGGCGTCATAGCAGCGCTTTTGGATGGCGGGGGCACAAAATCGCGGGCGGCCCGAAATCGCGAAAGGCCAGTCCCGGAAGGCGTTTTTGTGGCCTTTCGCGGCAAGGCGCCCTTGTGCTGCAGCGATGAGCAAGAGCCGAACACGCATAGCCGTTCAGGGGCGTGTAGAACAGCGATGGCGGCAATGCTTGCTGCCGTCCTGAACGGCGTTGCTTAACAATTGCTATCGTCTCCTGCCCGGACGCTGGCTATAAAAGCGCCGTTACATGTTTCGAGTTCGTTGTTGGCGGTGCTTCATGACTAGATCGCTTGACGATTTGACCGGTTGGGCGCCCCGCGCTTGACGATTGGGTCCGTATCGCCGGCCAGCGGGCGCCGCGGGGCGTTTGCGGACCAGCGACTGGCTTTCGCCATCTTCTTTGCAGTGGCCGGCCTGGTTTTCGCGCAGCATTTCTTCGTGATCAGGCTCAACACGGGCAGCATGCACAATGCTATCGCCGACCTAGTCCAGCGCGAAATCTACAGCCGCACGATCCTGACCATCAACTATGCCGACAACGGCTTCATCCGCCGTGGACTGGGCGGCACCATCGTCAAATTGCTGTCCAGCGACTGGAAACTGAGCACACTTCAATTCATTGCCTTTTCCTTTGCATGGCTGCTGATCCCCTGCGGTCTGCTATTTGCACGGCTTGTCGGCGTGGTCCCGAAGGCGGTTCTCGTCTTCATGGGCGTTGTGCTTGTCTTTTCGCCGCAGACCTTCGCTGGCGCGTCACATGATCCGGCGCGCACCGACATGCTCGTGCAGGGCTTTATCGCCTGGGCTGTTCTGGCAACCTTGTCGCAAAGGCGTTGGGCAGGGGTTGCGCTGATCCTCGTCGGCAGCCTGGCGCACGAGACGGCCGTCATTTTCGGTGCGCCGATCCTTCTGGTCTGCAATTTCACCGATTATCGCGCCGGCGTCATCGATCGCGGCACCGGTCTGCGTCTGGCGCTCGGCTTTGGCGCTGCGCTTGTCGCGCTGCTGCTGCTGCAGTCGCTTGCGGCGGCGCCGGCCCGCACCGCCGCGCACATGCTGGCCGCCACGCCAACCGGGCTCGAACCGACCTATCGGCTGTGGCGTGACATCGCCATCTACATGACCGTCAGCGGCGCCGACTCCTTGCGGACGGCGATCTGCCACAATGTCGAGATCAATTCCCAACATGGTTTGACAGCGGTTTTCGCCATCATTGTTGCCTTGGCCTATCCGATTATCCTGCCGCTGCGGACGCGGCCGCTGTCGGTCTTCGTGACGATGTTCGTTCCGCTGGTTTTCATGCTCATCATTGCCAACGACACGGGCCGCTGGTTGCGCTTTGCTGTCCTGAACGGCTGGCTGTTGGCCATGTTCCTGCTGATTGCGGGTTACCGGCTTGTGGAATTCGACCGGCGCGCTCTGGCCATTGGTGGCACCATGCTGGCCGGGTTGCTGGTTATGGGTTTCACCCCCTACAACTATGCCAATGCGGCAACGCACCGGATCACGGTGAAGCTCGGCTTCCCCGACCCGGGCTCGCTCGACATCTGGATGGACAGGTGCGATCCGGGGTGGCGGCGCTGGATCTATGGCGGGACAAGGCAACCTGCCGGCAAGGCCGATGGCGCCAGCGTCCTATGACAAGCTGACCGCATCGGCAGCGACGCGGCATAAGGAAAGACAATCGTGTTCCCCTGGGCCAACGCCCGTGATTTCTGATTCCGTCGGGCACGCCCGCGGACCAAGGCCGGGCTGGTTGGCGCTTGGTGCTGTCGGCTGGATTGTCCTGGCTGTCGCGATCGTCGATCCGCGGCGCGAGTTCCTCGGCCAGGACGATGGCTGGGCCTATGCCCGATCGGTTCAGCACATGCTGGCGACGGGGCGATATCAGCTCGATCAATGGTCGGCAGCCAACATGCCGGCCCAGATCCTGCTCGGCGCCGGGCTGGCGAAGCTGTTCGGCTATTCGCTGACGTTGCTGCGGCTTCAGACGCTGATGCTTCTGGCTGTCGCACTGGTCAGTTTCTGGGGGCTCTTGCGCGAGCTTGGTTCGAGCCGACGGGACTCGACGGTCCTCACCCTTGGCCTGGCGGCGAGCCCGCTGGTTTTCATGCTGTCATTGACCTTCATGTCCGACATTCAATTCGTCGGATGGCTGTTGCTTGCCTTGTGGCTTTACGTGCGCGGCCTGCGCACCGGCCAGCTGGGCGTGATGTTGCTGGCTTCGGTCGCCGCCGCTGCGGCCATCGGCACCCGCCAGTTCGGCGTCGTCGTGCTCGGCGGGCTGGCATTGACGGTGGTGGTGGCAAGGCCCCGGCCACAGCTTTCGAATGTCCTGATGGGGTCCATCCTGCCAGCTGCCGCCCTGGTGTGGCAGCTGCAACAGGCGCTTGCGACGCCGAATTTCACCCAGGCCTATCGCCTTGCCGAACAGGCCGTCTTCATGCGCCAGCCTGTCTCGTTGCTGGCAATCGAGCTTGCCTGGCGACTGTCGATCTCGGTTCAGTATCTGGCCCTGTTTCTGCTGCCGGTTGCACCGCTGCTGATCGGCATTGCCTTGCGTTCCATGCCCTCGACACGGCGCCGGACCGGGGTGGCGGTCACGCTGACAGCGGCCATCACCGCCCTGATCATGATCGGCCTGTCGCTCGACTCCACCCTGACCGTGCGACCGCCGCGCACCGGGGGGCATGGCTGGCCGGCGCTGGGGCTGATCTGGGTGCTCCCGACCGTGCTCTGGGATCAGCCGCGGCTTGTGCAGATCGCGATCGACAGGCTCGCCGTGGTCAATATGGTGCCGCTGATCTGGCTTGCTGTGACGGCGTTCCAGACCTTGCCGGCGATTCGTCGTGCACGGCCCGGCGCCATTTTGCTGGGGAGCAGCGGCCTGGCGCTTTACGCGCTTCAACTTGCCTATGTGCAGTTCAACGACACTTATTTCGTCAGCCTTTTGCCTTTTGCCCTGCTTTTCGTGGCGTGGCGGCTGCGCGAAACCGGCGTGTCACGCCCCTGGCTCGTTTCGGGTGTGGTGTTGATGCTGGTCACGCTTGTCGCGATGGCGGTCTGGATGCGCGGCGATTATGATCGTCAGCAGCGCGCCTGGCAGGCGGCCGACCGGATTGCAGCCGCTGGCCTGGCGCCGGCCAGGATTGCCGCACCACGGCACTGGGCGGAATATCATGGGGCTTTCGACGATTGGATTGCGGCCGGTGCACCCGGATTGGCCGACCCGCCGCGCACCCTGACACCGCCGCAGGATCCGTTCCACGATCCTTTCTACGCCTGGCTCGGTGCGCGCGACGCCGCCGCGTCGAAGTCGGTCGCGCCGCTGTAGAGGTGCGCCGGAACCGGCGATTGAGGCCGGGCGCGCGCCAGCGCCGGCATCGTCTTCAGCCGCCCGTGAAAACCGCCGGCCGCTTGTCGAGAAATGCCGCCACGGCTTCCTTGTGGTCGGCGGTTTCGTGGACGATGGCCTGATAGGCAGCGGAAAGTTCGAGGATTTCGCTCATCCGCGCGGTCTGGGCTTCGCGCAGCAGGCGTTTGGTGAGGCGGAGCGCCCGGGCGGGGTTGGCGGTGATGCGTTCCGCCAGCGCCAGAGCCGTGGGGAGCAGGTCGGCATCGGGGACGACCCGGCCGACAAGGCCGATTTCCCGGGCGCGCGCGGCATCGAAGCGGTCGCCGGTCAGGAAAAGCTCGGCGGCCATCGAATAGCCGACGACGCGGGACAGCGACCAGGCGCCGCCATCGCCGGGGACAAGGCCCATCTTGATGAAGCTGCACGAGAACATTGCCGATTCGGCGGCGATGCGGATGTCGCACAGGCAGGCGAGGTCGCACCCAAGCCCCACGGCATGGCCGTTGACGGCGGCGATGGCGGGAACTTCGGTGTCCATCAGCGCGCGGGTGATGCGCTGGACGCCGCGTCGGTAGGTATCGCGGGTGTCGCTCGGCTGCTTGCCGGGGCCGATTCCGGTGCGGTCCTGCATGGCCTTCAGATTGCCGCCGGCCGAAAAGCCGCGGCCGGTGCCGGTCAGGATCATGCAGCTGACGTTCGCGTCGGCGCCGGCGGCTTCGATGGCGGCCACAAGATCGTCGCAATCCTCCAGCGTGCCGATGGCGTTGAGCGTGTCGGGCCGGTTGAAGCGCAGAATGGCAACCTTGCCGATCGTTTCCCGCACGATGAAATCGCCCATGGTCGCTCTCCTGCACCGCCCGACACCGTCGCTGTTGCAGTTGCCCTAGGCCGGGGACATTGCGGCGGCAAGCGGCCTTGCGCTGCCGGCGGCATTACGGCAACTTCATGCCAAGACCGGACAATCCGGCGCCAGAAACATATGTTGGGGAAATCGACATGGCTTCGACGCCGGCGACCAGCGAGCCCGTTATTCTGCCGAAGGAGCGGGTCAATTCCGAACGGCTGCTGCTGTGGACGCTGCTTGTCGTCTATATCTTCAACTTCCTCGACCGCCAGATCGTGAGCATCCTTGCCGAACCGATCAAGAACGATCTCGGGCTGTCCGACACCCAGCTCGGGCTGATGACCGGGCTGGCGTTTGCGCTGTTCTATGTCAGCCTCGGCATCCCCATCGCGCGCTACGCCGACCGGCCGGCTTCCAACCGCGTCGGGCTGATCTCGTTTTCGCTCGTGTTGTGGTCGGCGATGACGGTGGCGTGCGGCTTTGCCCAGAATTTCATCCAGCTGCTGCTCGCGCGCGTCGGCGTCGGCGTCGGGGAGGCTGGGTGTACGCCGGCGGCGCATTCGCTGATTTCCGATGCAGTGCCGATCTCGCGGCGGGCATCGGCGATTGCCTTTTACGGGCTGGGCATCCCGATCGGCGGCTTGCTTGGCATGATCATTGGCGGCTTTCTCGCCGATACGGTCGGGTGGCGCCGCGCCTTTATGTTCGTTGGCCTGCCCGGGCTGGCGTTGGCGGCCTTTGTATGGATGGTGCTGCGCGATCCACGCCGCGGTGCCGTTGCTACGGCGCTGCGCGCCACGACCGCTCCCGTCGAGCGGATATCGATGCGGGCGGCGTTTGGTGAATTACTGCGCAGCCGTGCCTTCATCTATCTGGCGATCGCCGGCGGTTTTGTCGCCTTTCTGGGCTATGGCAAAGGCGTCTGGGCAATCATCTATTTCATTCGCACCCATGGCCTTACCCCTGGCGAAGTCGGGCTGTGGCTGGGGCTGGTCGCCGGACTTTCGGGGTTGCTCGGCACCTGGCTCGGCGGGTGGCTGGCCGATCGCTACGGCCAGCTCAACAAGCGCCACATGTTGACCGGGCCGGCGATCGGCAAGGCGGTTGCGGCGCCGCTGCTGTTCCTCGCCTATAGCGCAAGTGATTGGCACATGGCGCTCGCGCTGCTGGCGGTGCCGACTGTGCTCAACGCGATGTACTACGGGCCAACCTATTCGCTGGCGCAACGACTGGTGGCGCCGCAGGCGCGGGCAATGGCGACAGCGGTCATGCTGTTTGCCCAGAATCTGATCGGGCTGGGCCTCGGGCCGCTGTTTTTCGGGATGTTGTCAGATTACTTCAAGCCAATGGCAGGTGCCGAAAGTGTCCAATGGGTTTTGTTCGGTGCCGCCTGGATGGGGTTGATCCCGGCGCTGTTCTTCTGGCTCGCCAGCCGGCGGGTCGATGCCGAACTGGCCGCAAGGGCGCTGATTGACGCGCCTGCAAGCTTGCAGCATTAAGCCTGCCATAAGTTTCGGAGGGCCGTTCGGGTGGAGATTTTGCGGACACCGGAGGCGGCCTTTGCCGGCATCGCCGACTATCCCTTTGCGCCGCATTATTCGGACGTGACCGATGCCGCGACCGGCAAGGGCTTGCGCATCCACCGGATCGATGAGGGTCCTGCCGATGCTGCGCCGGTGCTGCTGCTGCATGGCGAGCCGAGCTGGTCCTATCTTTACCGCAAGTTCGTAGGCCCGCTGACGGCGGCCGGGCACCGCGTGGTGGCGCCCGATCTGGTCGGCTTCGGCAAGTCCGACAAGCCGGCGGCGCGCGGCGATTACACCTATGAACGCCATGTCGAGTGGATGTCGGACTGGCTGACGGGGCTCGACCTCAACAATATCACGCTGTTCTGCCAGGATTGGGGCGGGCTGATCGGGCTGCGGCTGGTGGCGGCCTTTCCGGATCGCTTCGCGCGGCTGGTGATCGCCAATACCGGGCTGCCGACCGGCACCGGCTGGTCCGAAGGTTTCGATGCCTGGCTGAATTTCAGCCAGCGGGTGGAGCAGTTCCCGGTCGGCTTCGTCGTCAACGGCGGGACGGTGCGCGACCTGTCGCCAGCGGAAATCGCGGCCTATGACGCGCCTTTTCCAGATGAAAGCTACAAGGAAGGCGCGCGGCAGTTTCCGACTTTGGTGCCGGTTACCCCCGAGCATGCCTCGGTTGCCGAGAACAAGGCGGCCTGGGCGGTGCTCGAAGCCTTCGACAAGCCGGTACTGACCTGTTTTTCGGACAAGGATGCCGTGACCGCCGGCGGCGAGAAGGCGATAATCGACCGCATTCCGGGCGCGCGCGGGCAGGCCCACACGATCATCGCGGGCGGCGGGCATTTCCTGCAGGAAGACGCTGCCGAGCAGCTGGCCGGCATCATCAACACCTTCATCGCCGCATGAGCTTGTCATTCGACCTGTTCTGGTCGTTCCGCTCGCCCTATTCCTATCTGGCGACGCCGCGGCTCGTGCGGCTGACCCGCGACTTCGACGTCACCTGCAATGTCCGCATCGTCTATCCGATCGCGGTGCGTCAGGCGGATTTCTTCGCCAATGCCGACCCGCTGTGGGTGTTCTACCTGATGAAGGACACCTATCGCACCGCGCAGTTTCTCGGGCTGCCCTATCGCTGGCCGAGCCCCGATCCGGTGTACATGGACCCGGCGACGCGCACCTATCCGGCCGAACAGCCGCATATCCACCGCCTCAGTCATCTTGGCGTGGCCGCTGCCGAAGCCGGGCACGGCCTGGCCTTCATTGCCGAAGTCAGCGCGCTGATCTGGAACGGGCAAACCGACAATTGGCACGAGGGCGACCATCTGGCGCAAGCCGCCGCGCGTGCCGGTTGCGACCTTGCCGCACTCGATGCCGCGGTGGCGGCCGATCCAGCGCATTTCGTTGCCACTGTCGAAGCCAACCAGGTCGATCAGCGCAAGGGCGGCCATTATGGCGTGCCGTTGATGGTGTTCGATGGCGAGCCGTTTTTCGGCCAGGACCGGATCGACCAGCTCGTTTGGCGGCTGGAACAACACGGGCTCCAGAGGCGTTGACCGGTTGACGGCGCCGCCGCTGCGCCTCAAATCTTGCCTCGCAACCCCAGGAGTTTCCATGCGCGCGCTATTGTTTGCCCTTGCCCTTTCGACCACGGCCCTGGCGCCGGCCTGTGCGGCGCCGGTGCCCACCAGCACGGCCAATGTCCCCGAATTCAAGCCGGCCTTTGACGGCCAGACTCGCGCCGAAGCCGTGACCAGCAAGACCGCGATCAGTGTCGCCGAAGTTGCGACCGGGCTTTCAAACCCCTGGAGCCTGGCCTTCCTGCCCGACGGCCGGATGCTGGTGAGCGAAAAGGCGCCGGGCGCGCTGCGCATCATCGATGCCAAGGGCAACATGTCGCCGCCGCTCGCCGGCACCCCGGCGGTCGATGCGCGCGGGCAGGGCGGCATGATGGGCGTCGCCGTGCCGGGCGATGGCTATATCTACTGGACCTATGCCGAGCCGCGGGAAGGCGGCAACGGCCTCGCCGTGGCGCGCGGCAAGCTTGTCGATGGTGCCCAGCCGCGCATCGACAATGCGACGGTGATCTTCCGCATGATGCCGACGCTCGATTCCGACAAGCATTTCGGTGGCAAGCTGGTGTTCCCGGCCGACGGCACCCTGTTCGTGACGCTCGGCGAACGCTCGATCCTGCCGGGACGGATGCAGGCGCAAAAACTCGACAGCCATTTCGGCAAGATCGTCCGCATCAATCGCGACGGGTCGATCCCCAAGGACAACCCCTTTGTCGGCAAGGCGGGGGCCAAGCCCGAAATCTGGTCCTACGGCCATCGCAACATCCTGTCGGCGGCCCTTGATGGTCGCGGTCGGCTCTGGGAGGTCGAACACGGCCCCAAGGGCGGTGACGAAGTCAATCTGGTGCAAAAGGCCAAGGATTATGGCTGGCCGACGATCACCTATGGTGAGGAATATTCGGGCAAGCCGATCGGCGAATCGCGCACCCAGGCGCCCGGCATGGAACAGCCCGTCTATTATTGGGACCCGGTGATCGGCCCCGCCGGCGCCGTCATTCCGGCGGGCAAGATGTTCCCCGAATGGCGCGGCAACCTGCTGATCGGCGGCCTTGCGACTAAGGATCTTGTTCGCCTCGTTCTGCGCAATGACCGGGTGGTCGGCGAAGAACGGCTGCTGGGCGACCGGGGCGAGCGGATCCGCGATGTCGCCGAAGGGCCCGATGGCGCCATCTGGCTGTTGACCGACGGCAAGCAGGGCAAGCTTCTGCGCTTGACCCCCAAAGGCTAACGCTGGGTCAGGCTGAGGACGTTGCCGTCGGGGTCGCTGAACCAGGCGACCCTGGCGGTGCCGTCGGGTGAGGTCCAGAGACCGCGCTCGTCCTGGCCAAAGCCCGGATAGATGGTGAAGACGACACCGCGGGCGGCAAGAACCGCGACCGTCGCTTCGATATCGGCGACCTGCCAGCCAAGCACAGGGTGCGCGCCGGCGGTGAAACCCGCAACTTCCGTGACCCGCAGGATGGTTGTGCCCAGAGCATAGACAGTGGCGAAATCATCCTGGTCGCCGAGCGGCAGGTCGAGAATGCCTTCGTAAAAGGCCCGTGACGCCGATGCATTGCCGGTGATGATGAAGGCGATCGGAATCGCCGGTGCAAGACCTGCCATCGCGAATCTCCCGCTGACTGCTCGATGATATGCTGGATTGGCGCCGGCACCAATTGGTGCCGGCCGCAGGGGATCAGAGCCTCCGGCGGTTGGGGCCCAAGGCCCCAAACCCCGTTCGGTGGTTCAGCACATGCGCGACCGATCGATTGGGGTCCGGGGCCGCCGGCCCCGGCCGCCGGAGGCCCTTTTGTCGCAAACAGAGTGTCACCGGGTCGCCATTCAAGGTTGCGAACTATTCGCATTAGCATATACTGGCGTCCTCAGTTGTGGGGAGATGAAGATGCGGGCCATGTTCGAAACAATCGGCGGGCAGCGGCCGGAGATGGTGGCGGCGCTTGGCGATGACGATGCCAGGCTGTTGTGGGCGCTGCGGCGGCTGGCCCTGATGGCGCCGCTCGGGTCGGCGCGGTGCCAGGCGGTACATGTCGCCTTGCAGCAGGATTTCGGCGACGCCGGCCTCGGCATCGAGCATCTGCTGCGCTGCCTGGCCTTTGGGCTGGCGCGATGCGCCTCGCGGCGGCTGGCGATCGGCACGCCATGCTGTGCGGTCGTGACCAGCGACGAGGCTGCCTTGCTGGCAATTCTGGCCTGGCCGGAAACCAGTGATGCGGCGCTGATCGCCTTGGCAGGGCCGGCGGCGCTGCGGCTGCGTCCCCTGTTCGAAGCGTTGCGACTGCTCATCGACGGGCGCCGCAATTGGCATTGACAGAAGCTGACATTGACAAAAGCCTTTCAAGATATATCTTGGAATCACCAAGAATAGCTTGAAAGGCGTCCCATGCATTTCCGCTTTCACCGCCACGGCCCGCGTTGGCAGGCCTTTGCCGAACAGATCCGCGACAGCTTCAACGACGGCGGCTTTGCCGATTTCAACACCGGCCCCGGCAAGGGTTTTGGCGGATCGGGCCGGGGGCGCCGCGCCGGCGGGCCACGCGGCCGGGTTCTCGACAGTGCCGAGCTTCGGCTCGTGCTGCTGAAGCTGATCTGGGAGGAGCCGCGCCACGGCTATGAACTGATCAAGGCGATCGAGGCTCTGAGCGGTGGCCTTTATGCGCCGAGCCCCGGCATGGTCTATCCGACCCTGACTCTGCTCGCCGATCTCGGCCAGGTGGTCGAAACGCCCGATGGCAGCCGCAAGCGTTTCAGCATCACCGACGCCGGGGCCAAGGCCCTGTCCGACGAAGCCGATGCCGTTACTGCCGCGATGGCGCGCCTCGAAGACCTCGCCAAGCTCAACCCGCGCCCCGAAAGCGGCCCGGCCCGGCGGGCGATGCGCAACCTGCACGCAGTGCTCGGTGCGCGGCTGGCGCAGCAGAACGGCGACGACGATGCCGTGCGCCGGGCGCTGCAGCTCGATATTGCCGCGATCCTTGACGATGCCGCGTCACGGATCGAGCGGCTTTAAGAACCCCTGCCTGCGTCGGCGAAGAGCCGATGACATCAGCATGAAACCAGAGCCTCCGGCGGTTGGGGCCGACGGCCCCAAACTCCTTCTACTGGCTTTCGTGCCCACGCGCGGAATCGAGCCGGCAGATCAAACGGGGTCCGGGGCCATCGGCCCCGGCCGCCGGCGGCCCTTCTTGTTTCAACCAGAGCGCAATGGGGTCTAACGTCGGCCTGAAACGGGGAGACTGACCATGAGAACACTGACACGCGTCTCGCTGCGGCCATGCCATCGTGCCGATCATAGGCGCGCCGCATGAAGGCGTTGCTTGCTGAGGCCGAAGCGGTGGCGGCGCTGCTGGTGGCGCGGCGCCAGACCGTCGCCGTGGCCGAAAGCGCCAGTGGCGGGCTGGTGTCGGCGGCGCTGCTGGCCGTGCCGGGGGCGTCGGCCTTTTATCTTGGTGGCAGCATTGTCTACACGCCGCGGGCGCGCCACCGGCTGCTCGGGCTGCGCCGCGAGGATGTCCGCGGGTTGCGTTCGGCTACCGAGCCCTATGTGCTGCTGGCGGCCGAAACCGTTCGTCACCAGTTCAGCGCGACCTGGGGAATCGCCGAAAGCGGCGCCGCGGGACCAACGGGCAACCCGTATGGCGATGCCGCCGGGCATAGCGTCGCCGCCGTGGCGGGGCCGGCGGTGATGACACGGACGCTGGCGACGGGGCAGGCGGATCGTTTCGGGAATATGGTGGCGTTTGCGACGGCAGCGCTGGTGCTACTGCGGGAGGTGATCGACGAAAGATGTGACCAGCGATGACCGCCACCCCCACCCTGCGCGGGGGGACGGTCAGGCTGTGACAGCTACCGGGCTGGTTTCATGAACTTCAGCGTCATGCGATCGCTTTCGCCGATGGCTGTGAACTTCGCCTTGTCGGTATCGCCTTCGGCATAGTTGGGCGGCAGCGTCCAGACGCCCTTGGGATAGTCCTTTGTATCCTTGGGGTTGGCGTTGACTTCCGACGCGCCGACATATTTGAAGCCCGCGGCTTCGGCCATGGCGCGGACGTACGACAGCTTCATATAGCCGCTTTTCTTCATCAGCTCATCGGGCTTGTCCTCGGGCAGCCGGTGCTCGACGATGCCGAGGGTGCCGCCGGGCTTCAGCGCCGCGAAGAACGCCTTGAAGGCTTCGGGTGCAAAGCCTGCCATGTGCCAGTTGTGGACGTTGCGGAAGCTGACGACCGCATCGGCCGAGCCGGCCGGCGCAATGTCGTAGCTGCCCTTGCCGAAGGCCGTCACGGTCGGCGACCCGTAGATCGGGTTGGTGGCCAGCTTGTCCTTGAAGCGCTGGATGCCGGCGGGCGCGTTGGGGCCGGCGGCGGGGTCGTTGTGCGCGGCGATGTACTTGCCCTTGGCGGCAAGCGCCGGCGCCAGGATTTCGGTGTACCAGCCACCCGCAGGCGAGATTTCGACAACGGTCATGTCGGGCTTGATGCCGAAAAAGGTCAAAGTTTCGGCCGGGTTGCGAAATTGGTCGCGCGCCTTGTTGGCGTCCGACCGGTGCGAACCGGCAATCGCGGCATCGAAGGGCGTTGCAGCCGCCGCGGGCAGCGCCGCAGCCGCAGCGGCAAGCACGGCAAATGTCATCAGATGGCGCATCGAATCTCTCCCAGGTATCGTTCGCCCTGCCTTAGCGCGAACTGGCGACAACTGCCACGCCCCAGACACCGCCTCAGGCATCGCTCAGGCATCGCCGCTTGTGGCGCGCTGGCGACCGCCGCTATTCGCAAGCGCGATGGAAATGGTGACAACCTGGTGGCTGCTCGGCATCGGCCTTGGCGTGGCGGCCGTTTCGCTGCTCGGCGACCGTGCGAGGCGCCGCGCGCCGCTGGCCTGGCATGCCTATCTGCCGTGGAACGGGTTGGTATTTGCCGGGCTGGCGGCGGCGCTTTTCGCCGGGGTTCATCTGCTTGGCCTGCTGCGCGCCGGATAGGCCGTGAACTCGTAAATGCCATACCGCGGCATGGTATTTACGAGTTCACGGCATAATTATCGCAGGAACGGCGCCGCCACGTCGGCGGGCACCCGCAAGGCACGGCCGCTGGCACGATCGACCAGCGCCCAGACGGTCAGCGCCTGTACCCGGTTGCGCCCGGCCGCATCGCCGATCTCGACAAAGCGATCGAAACGCGCGCCTTTGGGCGTGCCCACCCAGGTCGTGAGGGCCAGTGTCTCGCCCTCGAGAGTCGGTCGGTGATAATCGATCTCGTGGCGGGTGACGACCCAGACGTAGCGCGCAATATCCTCGGGCCGCGCCAGCGCCTGCCAATGGGCGGTGGCGACATCCTGGATCCAGCGCAGATAGACGGCATTGTTGACATGGTCGAGCTCGTCGATGTCGGTGGCAACCGCCGTCACCGGCATCGAAAAGGCGGTCCGGTCAGGCGGCGCTGGCATCGGGTCGACTTGCCGATGCGCCATCCGCTGCAAGGCCGAACTGCTGGAGCAGAAAGGCATATTCCTCGGCGGTTTCCTCCAGCGCTGCAAAGCGCCCGGATTTGCCGCCATGCCCCGCCCCCATGTTGGTCTTGAGCAGCAGCGGGTTGGCATCAAGCTTGACGCTGCGCAGCTTTGCCACCCATTTCGCCGGCTCCCAATAGGTGACGCGCGGATCGTTGAGCCCGGCGGTGACGAGCAGCGGCGGATAGGCTTGCGCGGTTACGTTCTGATAGGGGCAATAGCTGCGGATCAGATCGAACGCCGCCTTGTCGGTGATGGGGTTTCCCCATTCCGGCCATTCGCCGGGGGTCAGCGGCAGCGTGTCGTCGAGCATGGTGTTGAGCACATCGACAAAGGGCACATCGGCGACAACCGCGCGCCACAGTTCGGGCGCTGCGTTGATGACGGCGCCCATCAGCTCGCCGCCCGCCGAACCGCCGCTGGCCGAAATGTCCCCCGTCGTCGCCAGGCCCTGCTCGACCAGGCCGCGGGCCACGTCGATGAAGTCGTTGAAGGCGTTGGTGCGCTTGTCGAGCTTGGCATCGAGATACCATTGATAGCCGAGATCATCGCCGCCGCGGATATGGGCGATGGCATAGGCGACACCGCGGTCGAGCAGGCTGAGCCGGCTTGCCGAAAAGGCCGGCGGGATGGCGATGCCATAGGCGCCATAGCCATAGAGGTGGAGCTTGCCCCCCGGTGCCCAGTCGCGGGCATGGACAAGCGAGACCGGGACCTGCGCGCCGTCGCGGGCAGTGATCGTCAGCCGGCGGGTGACATAGCGGCCGGCGTCATAGCCCGAGGGCACGTCCTGAACCTTGCGGGAGATCAGTTGCTTTTGCGCGACATCATAATCGAACACCGTCGCCGGGGTGATCATCGAGGTATAGCTCAGCCGCAGCAGCGGGGCATCGGGCTCGGGGTTGGTGCCAAGGCTTGCAGCATAGGCGCTTTCGGGGAAGGCAATGGCCTCGTCGCGGCCATCGGGCCACAGCAGCCGGACCTGGTCGAGCCCGCCGCGCCGGGCGCTGATGGCGGTGAAGCTGGCAAAGGCACTGGCGCCGCGGATGTAATCGGCATCCGATGCCGGCACCAGTTCGGTCCAGTCGCCCGGGCTGGCGATGCTGGCGGTGACGAGGCGGAAATTGGGGTGGGTGTCGTTGGCGCGGATGACCAGCGTGTCGCCGCGCACATCGACATCATATTGCACGCCGGCTTGCCGTGCCCGGACCAGCATCGCCGGCGCTTCGGGGGCGTCGGCGGGCACCAGCCGGATTTCGCTGGTGGCATGGTCGCCGGTAGCGATGATCAGCCATTGCCGGTCCTGGCTGCGCCCGACGCTGACACCGAAGCCCTTGTCGAGGGTTTCCTCGTACAACACAGCATCCTCGGTGACCGACCCGAGCCGGTGCAGACGGATGCGGAAGCGGCGCCACTGGTCGTTGACTTCGGTCCAGGCCAGGGCAGTCGAATCGGCGGTCCAGACCGGCGACCCCACGCTCTGCGCGGCAACGGTGGCGACGTCCTCGCCCGATGCCAGATCGCGCACCTTGAGGACGAAGCGCTCGTCGCCGGCGGTATCGATGGCATAGGCGAGCCGCGCGCCATTGGGGCTGACGGCAAAGCCGCCGAGGCGGAAATAGTCATGGCCCTGCGCCAGCGCGACTTCATCGAGGATCAGCGCTGCTTCGCCTGCCGGAAGCGGACGTCGCCACCATTGCCGGTACTGGGCGCCCGGCGCAAACGCCCACCAATATTCGAAATCGCCATCCTTCACCGGCACGCTGGAATCGGCGGGCGGTACCCGGCCTTTCAGCTCCTCGAAAATGGTTTCGGTCAACGGCTTCAGCGGCGCCATATGCGCTTCGAACCAGCTGTTCTCGGCGGCAAGATGGCCAAGAATCTCGGGGTTCTCGACGACCGGATAGCCGGGGTCACGCAGCCACGCCCAGGGGTCTTCCACGGTCACGCCATGATGGCTGACGCTGTGCGGGCGCTGCGGCGCTGAAGGCGGCTTCGTCATGGGTGCGGCTTTCCGGAATGCTGGCGCCAGGCGGTGCAGCGGCTTATGCTTCGACGCCTCACCTAGGATGGAATGCCCGAATGTCCAGTATCAAGGCCAGGATCGAAGCGCGACTTGAAGCTCTCACGGCCCAACTCGCCGCGGACCGCCTGACCGGTTTTGTCGTGCCGCTCACCGACGAGCATATGAGCGAATATGTCGGCGGCTATGCCCAGCGCCTCGAATGGCTGACGGGCTTCGGCGGCTCGGCCGGATCGGCGGCCGTGATCGGCGCCAGGGCCGCGATCTTCACCGATGGCCGCTATACCGTGCAGGTTCGCGAACAGGTGCCGGGCACCGTGTTCGAATATCAGGACGTGCCCAAGACAAGCGCGGCGCAATGGCTTGCCGACCATGCCGCCGCCGGCGACCGGATCGGCTATGATCCTTGGCTCCACACCCGCGGCTGGGTCACCGCCACGGCGGCGCTGCTGGCGGGCAAGGGTGCCGAGCTTGTCGCGGTTGCCGCCAACCCGATCGACCGGATCTGGGTTGACCGTCCGGCGCGGAGCCTGGCACGGCTCGAAGTTCATCTCGACGACCATGCCGGCGCGACCTCGGCGGCCAAGCGGGCCGATGTCGCCGGCCAGTTGCGGGCGCGCGGCGCCGACGCCGTGGTGATCGCGGCGCTCGATTCGATTGCCTGGCTGCTCAACATCCGTGGTCGCGATGTCTCGCGCACGCCCGTCGCCCTGGCCTTTGCCATCGTCCATGCCGATGGCGGTGCCGATCTGTTCGTCGCACCCGAAAAGCTGTCCGACGATGTCCGCGCCCATCTTGGCGCCGATGTCCGCCTGCACCCGTCCGAGGCGTTCGAGCCGGCGCTGGCGCAGCTTTCGGGCAAGACCATCGTCGCCGATCCGGCAAGCTGTGTCGCGGCGATCTTTGCGGCGCTTTCCGAAGCCGGGGCCACGATCATCGAGGCCCGCGACCCCTGTGCACTGACCAAGGCGATCAAGAACCCTGTCGAGATTGCCGGCACCATCGCGGCCCATCGCCGCGACGGGGCGGCGCTGACGCGCTTCCTCCATTGGTTCGATGGCGAAGCCCCCAAGGGCCAGTTGACCGAACTGAGCGCCGCGGCGCGCCTGAAGCAGTTTCGCGATGCGACCAATGTGCTCGAAGACCTGAGCTTCGACACGATCTCGGGATCGGGCCCCAATGCCGCACTGCCGCATTATCGCGTGTCCGAAGACAGCAACCGCGCCATCGTCGCCGGTTCGATCTATCTCGTCGATTCGGGGGGGCAGTATCGCGATGGCACCACCGACGTTACCCGGACGATGGTCGTCGGTACCCCGACAGCCGAGATGAAGGACCGCTTCACCCGGGTGCTGAAGGGCCATATCGCCCTGGCGCGGGCAATCTTTCCCGTCGGCACGCGCGGCGTGCAGCTCGATTCGCTGGCACGGCAATATCTGTGGGAGGCCGGGCTCGACTATAATCACGGCACCGGCCATGGCGTCGGCAGCTATCTGTCGGTTCACGAAGGCCCGCAACGCATTGCCGCTGCGTGGAGTGGCCAACCCGGCAATGACGAGCCGCTGCAGGCGGGCATGATCCTTTCGAACGAGCCCGGTTATTACAAGACCGGCGAATATGGCATCCGCATCGAGAATCTCGTGCTGGTCGAGGAACGCCGGGTGCCGGGGGCGGAAAAGGAACTCCTCGGCTTTCGCGAGCTGACGCTGGCGCCGATCGACCGCAACCTCATCGACGTCGGGCTGCTGACAACCGCCGAGCGTCAATGGGTCGATGCCTACCACGCCCGCGTGCGCGCCGAGATCGGGCCGCAGCTTGGCGATACGGAGCGGGCCTGGCTGGCCGCAGCGACAGCGCCGCTCTGAACGGCGCTTCTTCTCCCTCCCCACTCTCTACCGGCTGCGACAGTTCGCCCTTGCGCGAGCGGCAGGCGCTGCCCTTCGCTGGCGTGACGATTTCGTGTAGGCCTCAAGTCGTCACGTTTCCGAAGGAGGCCCTTATGTTCAAGCCCATGCTCGCCGTCGCCACTGCCCTTGCCGGCGCGACCGTCCTCGTCGCTGCCTCGCCGGCGCCGCGATCGGCCTATGATTTCAACATGACGACCATCGACGGCAAGCCGATGCCGTTCAGCCAGTACAAGGGCAAGGTGCTGCTGGTGGTCAACACCGCCAGCATGTGCGGCTTCACGCCGCAGTATGAAGGCCTGCAGGCACTGCAGGACAAGTACAAGGCGCAGGGCTTCACCGTCGTCGGCGTGCCGTCGAGCGATTTCGAGCAGGAGCTGGGCTCCGACAAGGAAATCAAGACCTTCTGCGAATCGAAGTTCGGCATCAAATTCCCGATGTCGACCAAGTCGGTCGTCACCGGCGACAAGGCTGCGCCCTTCTATCGCTGGGCTGCCGCCGCGCTGGGTCCGGACAAGACCCCGAAGTGGAATTTCCACAAATATCTCGTCGGGCGCGACGGCAAGCTGATCGCCGCCTATCCGTCGAAGGTGACACCGGGTTCGCCTGAATTGACGACCGCCGTCACCCAGGCGATCGCCGCCAAGGGCTGAACCGTATCGTCATCCCGGGCTTGACCCGGGACCCAGTTATTCTCGGTCACCAAAGGGAAAAAGCTGGGTCCCGGGTCAGGCCCGGGATGACATCCAGTTCAGGCTTCGTCTTGCGCCCCGGGCGGCACCGCCATCACCTCGCTGGCGGGCTCGACCGCCGCCCGATCGCGCGCCTTGCGCCGTAACAGGTTCTCGCGCAGCGCTGCCGCCAGCCGGGCCTTCCGTGCTGCCTCGGCATCGAAATTGGGGTCCTTGCTCATCCGATCATCCTAACGCGGCGCCGATATTCTTGACAGCCCCGCCGCCTGCCCCCATAGGCGCCACCTTCGCCGGAATGCTGTCGTAGCTCAGTGGTAGAGCGCATCCTTGGTAAGGCTGAGGTCGGGAGTTCAATCCTCCCCGACAGCACCATCCGGCTTCGATGAATTCGTCAGCGCAGGTCCCCCCTCGGGGACCTGCCTGAATGCTGGCCGGCCTCGAACGCGAATCGGCCAAGCCCTCGTGCCCGGACTGAAGGCGGCACGCCACACGGTACTCCGGTCGCCCGGTTCAGCTGCCGGTTCGATTCGCAGCGTCGCATGCTGCATACCCACAGCCTGCTGCAGCAGCGGCTCAGAGCCCGGGTTTGCGCGCCGTGCCCATGTACATGATGGCGGTCGACGGCAGCGGGCCGAAGGTCAGGTTGAAATTGCGATCGATCCCGCGCGGACCAAGACCGGTCATGGTCGCCGGAACCAGCCCGGCGCCGACCATTGCACTGCGCAATTCGGCTGGCTTGATGAACATGGCCGGGTCATGGGTGCCACGCGGCAGCAGGCGCAGCAGATCTTCCGCAATCGTGACGGTGGCAATGCGTGCCAGCAGGTTGCGGTTGATGGTATCGAACAGGAACGTGCCGCCGGGGCGCAGCGTGCGGGTCACTTCGGACAGAACCCTTGCAAGGTCGGCGACATGTTCCAGAACATCAACGCAGACGACCGCATCGAAGCGGCTGTCCTCATAAGGCAGTGCCTCGCCGACGCCGACGTCATAAGCGATGCAAAGTCCGGTTGCGCCGGCGTGGGCGCGCGCCGCGCCGATCGCGTCGGCGGCCGGGTCGATGCCGGTGACTCGGGCGCCACGCCGCGCCAGGGCTTCGGTCATGAAGCCGCCGGCGCAGCCGATTTCGAGCACGTCCTTGCCTTGCCAGTCGAAGTGCCGGTCGAACCACTGCAGCCGCCCGGGCACGAGATTCTTGAGCGTGCTGACCCAGCGGATGTCGTCGGACCACCACTGGTCCGCCACCTTGTCATAGATCGTCAGGTCATTGCGCATCGGTATCGCCTTGAAGGCCATGTCGGAAGGAGACGGCGCGTGGCCGGCGGGAAAGACAATGTGAGCAATCGCCGGCGTCCGCACCACGCCGTGAAGAACGTCATTCGACTGCGTGAATCTGGCTCGCAGTCGAGACGAAGTGGCCGGGCAGAACTTCGCGGAGCAGCGGACATGCACGGACCAGATCGGCCAGCAAACTCTTCTCCAGCGGGTTGGCGTCCTTCAGGCCGCCCCAATCGATGCCGAAGTCCGTCCAGTCGGTCCCGAACTGAAGCCGCATGGCCAGATACGTCTTGATCGCCAGGCCATCGATGCCGGATGCCGGCATCGTTGCGATTTGCGCGCTGATCCGGTCGGCAACATCGACGAGCGCTTCAAAGGCAATCTCGGGCTCGTCGGCCGGATAGCTTGCATAGGCGCGAACCGCGTCGACCCACGCCTGAAAGGTCACGATGATCTGATCATCGGGTTCGGCGACGTCGTACCGCGCCTGAGATGCTGCGCCCGCCATTGCAGTCAGCCGCGCTGCGCCGGGACAACATCGGCGGTGCCGGCGACGAACCGATAAAGCAGCGTGCCGCCGAACAGCAGCGTTGTCGCAAGCAGGGCGGGGGTTGGCATGAGCGACCATCCGGGAGCGCAGTTGAAGGACGTTGCCAAGCATAATGCACGCCTGGCGTGCCGCATGACATGAGGCACGTCGGCGCGCCTTTGCCGCAGTCTCAGCCGGCTGCCGTGCCCCTTGTCGAGCACCAGCGGTGCGGGCGTCCGGCACGGCCCAAGGGGTCAGTCGCGTTCCTGACAGATCTTGGCAGGGCAGGAGCTGTCGGCGCCGATGGCCGCTGGCGCGCGCGTAAATTCTTCAAAAAATTGAGGTAAATTGGTCACTTGATTGCAGCCGAGATGTCATCCCGCTGTCAGGTGCAAGTCATGTGAGGTGCCTATCCGGCTGGCTCTGACAAACAATAACAGGGGCCAGCCAATGTCATCGTCGAAACCCAGCATCAGAAATCTGCTGATCGCATCCGCGCTGACCGGCGTCTTTTCGAGCCAGGCCCTTGCCCAGGGCCAGCCGCAAGACGCCGGCAAGACCGTTACCGCAGCGAACAAGGACGCGGCTGAAAACGACATGATCATCGTGACCGGCTCGTCCACGGCGCAGCGCAAATTCGATGTGTCCTATGCCGTCACGTCATTGTCCAACGACGATATCCAGAAGCTGGCACCGCTGAATTTCGCCGATCTGCTCGGCCAGGTTCCCGGCATCCAGGCTGAAGCCACCGGCGGTGAGGTGCAGAACGTCTATCGCCTTCGCGGCATTCCCAACGAAGGCAGCTTCCAGGCGTTTCACCAGGACGGTCTGCCACTGTACCACGACAATGACGGGCCCTTCTTCAAGGGCGATGTGCTCAATCGCGTCGATCTGATGACTCGCACCGTCGAATTCGTGCGCGGCGGCCCGGCGCCGATCTTCGCCAGCAACGCCTCCGCCATCTACAACATGATCACTGTTTCGGGGTCCGACACGCCGGCGGGCGCCGTTCGCGTGACGCTGGGCGATACCGGCCTCTATCGTCTCGATGCTTATCAATCCGGCCCGATCGGTGAGCGCACCTATTTCGCGCTGGGCGGTTTCGTTCGCCGTCACGACGGCTACCGCCCCAACGGCTTCCCCAGCGATGACGGCGGCCAGTTCCGCGCCAATGTCCGCCACGAATTCGACGGCGGCGAAGTCAAGGCGTCGGTACTGTATCTGAACGACAAGAACGTCTTCTATCTGCCGATTCCGGTGGCCGATCCGCGCAATCCCGGCCGCTCGCTGGACCCGTTCCTCGATTATTTCACCGGCACGCTGAATTCGCCGGCACTCCGCAATGCCAGGCTCGTCTATTCGGATGGTTCCGGCAACCGGGTTTCGGAAGATCGCGATCTGGCCGATGGCCGGCACACCAAGATGCTGAGCCTCGGCCTTGAATACAAACAGGAACTCGGTGACTGGACGCTGGACGCCAAGGCGCGCTACACCGACGGCAAGGTCGATTTCGATGCGCTTTACTCCACCACCAACCCGGCTGACAGCACCGTGTTCGCCAATGGTTTCCTCGCCGCAGCCCGTACGGCATTCAATACGCCGACACAGACGGTGGCACGGCTGGGCTATGCCATCGGCGGCACCAATGGCGCCACGATCTACGATCCGACGACGGCATCGGGCCTGGTGCTCAGCGCCCAGTATCGCGCCATCGAAACCGATTTCTACTCCGGCCAGGGCGAAGTGCGCCTGTATCGCGACATCGAGACCGGGCTGGGGACGCACAGTGTCGTCTTCGGGGGCTATGCGGCAGCCTATGGCAGCGAATTCGGCCAGCGTTATCAAGACTATCTGTTCGAACTCGCGACCCAGCCGCGCACGCTCGACCTGATTGCCTATTCCGCCACCAACCAGATCCTGGGCTATGTGACCGACAAGGGCGTGCTTCGCTATTCCACCACGGTCACGGCCGGCGAAAGCGACGTGACGATGTGGGCGGCCTTTGCCAACGATACCTGGCAGGTGACCGACAATCTGCGCCTTGATGCCGGCATTCGCCATGAACGCTACACCTTCCGCGGCTTCGGCATCGGCCAGACCACGGTCAATCTCGGCGATCCGACGACTCTCGCCGACAACGCCACGCGCGCCTATACCGGGATCCCGACCAACAATCGCTTCACCATCAATGTGACGCCATGGACATTCGGCGCCAATCTCGATCTCAGCTCGCAGTTCGGCATCTATGCCCGTGTCTCGGAAGCCTTCCGCGTGCCGAGCGAGTTCAATGTCTATTCGGGCGCCGCCAATGTGGTGCCCAAGGCGCGCCAGTACGAAGCCGGCGTGAAGATCGCCATCCCCGGCGTGTCGGCCTATCTGACCGGCTTCTACACCAAGTTCGACCCGTTCAATGCCTCGTTCCTGGCCTTCAACCCTTCGACCGGCCAGAACAATGTGCCGCTGACCTTCATCGGTTCCGCCGTGACCAGGGGTGTCGAGGCCGATGTCGATATTCGTCCCTTCGACTGGCTGTCGCTCGCCGGCACCGTGACCGTCAGCGATCCGACGATTTCCGATCTGGTGAACGAGCTGGGCGCTTCGGCAGCGGCGGTCGACGGCAATCAGCTCATCCGCCAGCCCAAGGTCTATGGCAATTTCCGCCCGACCATCTCGTTCGACATCGGCGATGTCGCCGTTCAAACCTATCTTCGCTACAATTACATCGGAAAGCGTTTTGTCGACCTGTTCAACCTTACCGAACTGCCCGCCTATGACACGCTGGGTGCCGGCTTGATCGCCCAGTATCGCGACTGGACCTTCCAGGTCGTCGGTGACAACATCACCAACGCGCGTGGCCTGACCGAAGGCAACCCGCGCACCGACCAGCTGGCCGGACAAGGCGCCAGCACGGCCATCTATGGGCGCCCGCTGTTCGGCCGCAACGTGCGCTTCGTGGTGACCAAGGCATGGTGAGCAGGCGCGTCTGCCTGTTGTGGCTGGCGGCGGCGCTATTGCCCGTCGTCATGCCATCGCCGGCGATGGCGATGGACCCGCCCGGCTATACGGCGCCCTTTGCTGCGTCGCTGGCAACGCTCAACTTTCCGTTGCTTGCCATGATCAGGCAGGCCCCGGGATGGGCAGCGGCAATGCGCGCCGACCCGGCCTTGCAGGCGCTGCAGGCCGCCCGGGCGGAGCGGGTCAAGGCCGCCAGCGGCTGCAGCCCGCAACCCGATTGTATTGCACAGGCCTGGCTGTGGACGCCGGCGGATAGTGCCGCTGTCACCGGTGCGCTGCGCATGATTGGCGCCCGTCCTGGCATGGCCGATGCCCTGATGCGCGGCCATATGCGACCGTCGGGCCGTTTTGCCCGTCACACGGGCCTTGCCGATCCGGAGTTGCTGGCGGCGGCCTGGGCCGACACCGCCGCCGGCCTCAATCATGTCGTTGCCGTTTATGGGCAGGGCAAGCCGCCGCGCTATCCGGCAATCGACGCCATCATCTTCGATGTGAAGCAGCCGGAATTTGCCGCCGTGCTGGATGTGCATGCGCAGGTGACCGCCGCTGCAGCGCGCAGCGACGACCTGCTGTTCGATCCATCGCTACGTTTTGCCACCGGCCTGCTGCGCATGAACGAGCGCATGGATGCCGCCGCTTTCCACCCGCTGCTCGGCGGCGAAAACGCCGCCACGGTCGCCCAGGTTCGCCGGACGCGCTGGGCCGACGCTCGCTATCCTGCCCTGCTGGTGTTTGGCCATGGCCCGGAAGACGCGCAATCGCGGACCGGCGTGCTGGGCCACATCCGCCTGGCGCGAGCCGCCGACCTGTTTGCGCAAGGGCTGGCGCCATTCATCATCGTCAGCGGCGGCAATGTGCACCCCAATCGCACGCCGTTCAACGAAGCCATCGAGACGAAGCAGCTGCTCATCACCCAATATGGCATTCCAGCCGATCGCATTCTGATCGAACCCCAGGCCCGCCATACCACGACCAATTTGCGCAACGGCGCGCGCCTGCTGTTTGCCGCCGGATTCCCGACCGACCGGCCGTCACTGATCGTCACCGATCCGATGACGGCGCGCTATATCGGCAGCCCGGTGCTGCAGGAGCGGACGCGTGCCGAAACCGGCATCCTGCCGGGGCAGGTGACACCAGCCGCGACGCCCTTCGCCTTCGAGTTCCGGCCCGATCGCGCGGCGTTCCATGTCGAGTCACTCGATCCCCTCGACCCCTGACCGGACCGATATCTGACCAGGCCGATATCTGACCAGACCGACACCTGACGATACAAGGATCACGCCATGGCCCGTCCTCTGAAAATCGCTGCGATTGCCCTCCATCTGGCGCTGGTTGCGTCTGCGGCGCCAGCGGCTGCCTGGGGCGCGCGCGCGCATTCGGCGATCAACCGCGTGGCCTTGGCCAGCCTGCCGGCCGATGGCCCGGTGTTCCTCCAGGCCCATGCCGGTTTCATCGGTGATCTTGCCAGCCTGCCGGACCTCTGGCGCCAGCCTGCCGACCCGTTCGCCAAGATGAACGAGGACCCCAACCATGGCTGGTTCCGCGAGCAGTTCGCCTTGATGAAAAAGCCACCGCGGTCGCGCCATGAATATCTCAACGCGCTGCTCGATGCGCAGCGGAAAGCCAAGCCTGGCTCGGATGCCGCGCGCCGCACCAATGTGCGCTGGACCGGCACCATGCCTTACGCGATCATGGAAACCTATGGCCGGCTGGTGGCGGGCATGCGCGTGCACCGCCGGCTGGCTGCCGAGGGCGCCAGCACGCAATATATCGACCAGGCACTGGCCTTCGATGTGGTGCGGCTGGGCCATTATGTCGGCGATGGCGCTCAGCCGCTGCATGCCTCCATCCACAGCGACGGCTGGCGTGGCGATAATCCCAAGGGCTACACCACCGACCGCACCATCCATGGCCGCTTCGAAACCACGTTCGTCGATGCCATCGGCCTGACCGATCAGGAAGTGGCGCGCGGCGTGCCGGCGCTGGCGCGCCAGGACGGCGATGTGTTCGACAGCGTCGTGGCATTTCTCGACAACAGCGCCGCCAACATGGAACGTGTCTATCAACTCGACAAAGAGGCTGCCTTTGCCAGCCCGGACTCGGCGGACGGCCGCGCGCTGGTTTATGCACGGACAAGTGTTGGCGCTGCCATGCTCCGCGACCTGCTGCACCGCGCCTGGACCGAATCCGCCGGGCCCCCGCAGCGTCCCGCCGCCGACCCGCTCGATCCGGCCAATCCAGCGTACAACGCCGAAACCGGTTCGGCGCCCGCGCCCGGGAAATGATTGACGGGTGACCTCGGGACGGATCCGGGCTCGATTGCCTTCTGGTTGAAACATAAGGGCCTCCGGCGGCCGGGGCCGATGGCCCCGGACCCCATTTGATCAGCCGGCTCGATCCCGGGTGCATGCGCAGGACCCGGCGAAAGGCTTAGGGGCCGTCGGCCCAACCGCCCCAGGCCAGCTTTGGGGCAGGCGGAGGCTTCGATCCCGTCTCCGTGCAATCAGCTCTAGCGAATGGTCGCCCCTGCCAGCTGCGCCGTTGCCGCGAGGCTGGTCTGCGCCGCGTTAAGCCCGAGCCGGAAATCCTTGTCGTTATAGGTGGCGTACAGGTCCGTCGGCTGGTGCCATTGCGGGTCCCATCCGCTGCCGACCTGCGCGCCGCGTTCATTCTCGCGCAGGCTGACCGACGGCGCCAGGTTCATGAAAGGCGTGGAATCGGTATTGGTCATGTGGCTTCCGACCGCGGCGGGATAATCGGTGGCGTAGCGCTCGTTCGCCGCTTGCAGGACCCAGGCCAGTTCCTGGGACGGGCCGGCGAGCTTCGAGGCGGACTGGAATTCGATGTTCACATCGGCTTCCGGGCGCTGGTCCGGGCTGATGCTGCCATCGGCCCGCGGCATGCCATGGTCGAACAGCATCATGTCGTGCTGCATGACGCCAAGCCACCTGGGTTCGGGGTAGCGTCCGGAACCGGCAGGCATCTCCTTGCCCTGCAGGGCGGCCCGCTGCTCGACATAGGCCTTGGCGCCGTTCAGCCCGGTTTCCTCGTTGTTCCACAGGATGAAGCGAATCGAACGGTCGGTCTGCACATCGGGGCTGCTGAAAATGCGCGCCAGTTCCATGACCAGCGCCGTTCCCGAGCCGTCATCGTTGGCGGCCTCGCCAAAGCCGATGCCGTCCATATGGGCGCTGACGATGTACATTTCGTCCGGGTGCCCGGTTCCGACCTTGGTGCAGTACACCGACTCGCGCAGCCCGGCGACCGCAGGTGGCGCGTTCAGCGCCCTGATGCGGGGGTCGGGCTGGGCCGCGGGATCGCTGTTGACGCCGGTCTTGCGGGTGAAACCACGCGAGCGGCCGCCGCCGACCGACCGGCCGGGCTCTTCCGATCCCGGGGCGATCGCCGCCCTGGCCGGCGCGACCCGGTGCTCGGGTTCATCACCGAAACGATATTGCAGGCGTTCGGTGTTTGTGCAGCCGTAACTCTTGAGGCGGGCCTCGATCCAGTCCAGCGCGGCACGGTTGCGGGCGGTGCCCTGGCGACGGTCCCCGAACTCGGTGAGGGACTTGATCGTTGCCTTGTAGCGATCCAGATCGAGGCGTTTCACCAGCACCCGCACGGGGTCGACCGCCGGTGCGGCCGGCTGGGCGACGGCCGGCGTCGCGAGCGCGAGGGCGGTCAGCCCGGCAAATACCCCGAGGACGCGCCTCGTCTTCGATTGCGCCGGCGTCGTGTGCATCGCGTCCCTTTCGCACCATTGCCATCCGCAACGGATGATTGGCTGTGCGCTCACCCTAGTCGAGGATGGGCCATTGAAAACACTCGAAATGCAGGGGCCATGATCGCCACCGGTGCTGCGTTGTCCCGATCGACCGCAAGCCGCCCAGAGCGTGTCCCCGGGCCGCATGGCCATTCAGCCGGCTTGTGCGAGGTGACCGGAGGGACCATGTCCTGCCACCATGATGTCCGATCGCGTGAAGGTCCTGCTCCAGTACATATTGCCCAAGCAGCGGCTGACCAGTCTTGCCGGTCGCGTCGCCGGTGCACAGGCGGGCGCGACCACAACGCGGCTCATTCGCTGGTTTGTAGGCAAATACGGCGTCGACATGAGCGAGGCCGCAGATACGGACATCGCCAGCTACAAGAGCTTCAACGACTTCTTCACTCGGCCACTCAGGGCCGGGGTCCGCCCCATGGCAACCGCCGATTTCGTGTGTCCGGTGGATGGCGCCATCAGCCAGTTCGGCCCGATCGATGACCATCACATCGTCCAGGCGAAGGGGCATCGTTTCACCACGACCGAGCTTGTCGGCGGCGACCCGGCGCTTGCTGGCCAGTTTCGCCACGGCAGCTTTGCCAACCTCTATTTGTCGCCCAAGGACTACCACCGCCTGCACATGCCCTGCGACGGCAGGCTGATCCGCATGATCTATGTGCCCGGAAAGCTGTTCTCGGTGAACCCGGTCACGGCGCGCGGCGTGCCGAACCTGTTCGCGCGCAACGAACGCGTGGTCTGCGTCTTTGAATCGGCAGACCATGGTGCTTTCGTGATGGTGCTGGTCGGCGCCACCATCGTGGGAAGCATGGCGACGGTCTGGCATGGCGTGGTCAATCCGAAACGCACCGGTGAAACGGCGACATGGACCTACACCGACCAGCAAATCCTGTTGAAAAAGGGCGAGGAGATGGGTCGTTTCCTGCTTGGCTCGACGATCGTGATGCTGTTCGAAAAGGGCGTGATCGCCTTCGACAAGGGCTGGGCGCCCGAGCGCAAGGTACGCCTGGGCGAACGCATGGGCGAACGCATGGGTGATCGCTCGGCCTGAGCGTGTCGTGCGGCTGGTTGTCCTCGCGCATTCCGTGTGCGTGCCGGTCCGCATGGTTCGCGATTTGGCTGGCACGGCCGGCCGCCGCCGCGTGCGTCATTGCAAGATGGTGGCCAGCGTCGCCCGGCTGCGATAGGGACCGGCCGTTTCCATCTGCCGGTGCCTGTATCACATGCTTTTTAACACCAGGGTTCGGCGTTGGATCACCGCCGTTGTCGGCTCGCTTGCCCTGTTCGCGATCCTCGTATCGGGTCTGAGCGCTGTCGGTTCGAACGAGTGGTGGATCAGGATCTGGGATTTTCCCAGGCTTCAGATTCTGGCGGCAATCATCCTCATCGCCATCATTCTCGCCGCGCTGGATTGGGGCAGGTCGAAGTGGCTGATTGCCTGTCTTGCCGTTGCCGGCGCCTGGCAGGGCTACCGGATCCTGCCCTACACCGTCTTTGCGAGCCCGGAAGTGGCCCGGGTGGACGCGGCGCAGGATGATGGCCGCTGCTTCACCTTCGTTTCGTTGAACGTCCTGCAGAGCAATCGCGATTACGACCGCACCATTCGCATGCTGCGCAAGGTCGATGCCGACGTCCTGTTGCTTCTGGAAACGGATGCCAGGTGGCAGACGGCGCTCGAACCGGTGCTGGCAGGTTACAGGCACCGCCTCGATCGACCGCTCGATAACACTTATGGCCTGTTGTTCGCGAGCCGCCTGCCGATGGAATCCGGCCGTATCGAGGATATTGCCGAACCCGATACGCCTTCGGTCACGGTGGCGCTTCAGGCCGGAAGTCCGTTCACCCTCATGGGGCTGCATCCGAGGCCACCGCACCCGGGGCAGGACACCGAGGAGCGCGACGCCGAAATTCTGATCGCAGCGCGGCGCGCCGCGAAACTCGACATGCCCGTGATTGCAATCGGCGATTTCAACGATGTTGCCTGGTCCGACACGTCGCAGACCTTCAAGCGTATCGGTGGCCATCTCGATCCGCGCATCGGTCGCGGCACCTATGCGACCTTTCCTGCCAGCATGCCGTGGCTCGCCTGGCCGCTCGACCATGTCTTCATGACCAGGGAATTCACGTTCAGCGAGATCAAGGTGCTTGGCGACGTCGGCTCCGATCATCGCCCGATCTACGCCCGGATCTGCCTGACGCCGCGTGCCGCGCAGCAGGGCAATGCGCGGCCGGATTCCGTATCGGCAGAGGATCGGGAAACAGCGACCGAAGTGATGAAAGAGTATCGCGAGGACCAGATCGACGAAGCCAAGGGGAAGCAATAAGCCAAGACCCGGAAAATTTCGGCGGGGCAGGGCGACCCTCCCATTTCCAATGGCGGAAGCTGTTGAAAGCGCGCCTATCATGCGTGCAAAGCCTGGGAGAGAATCGATGAAAGCGGCGATATTGCGCGAGGTCGGCAAGCCGCTCTCGATCGAGGATATCCAGATCGGCAAGCCGGGGCCGCACGAGGTTCTGATCCGTACCGTTGCCGCTGGCGTCTGCCATTCCGATGTGCATTTCGTCGATGGCAGCTACCCTTATCCGCTGCCGGCGGTGCTCGGCCATGAATCGGCCGGCGTCGTCGAACAGGTCGGCAGCGAGGTCCGCACGGTCAAGCCGGGCGACCATGTCATCACCTGCCTGTCGGCCTATTGCGGGCATTGCGACCAGTGCCTTACCGGGCATCTTTCGCTTTGCGTCAGCACGGAAACCAAGCGCGGCGCAGATGAGCCGCCGCGGCTGGCGCAGGCTGCCGGGATGCTCAACCAGTTTCTCAACCTGTCGTCGTTCGCCGAACAGATGCTGATCCACGAACACGCCTGCGTCTCGATCCGCCGCGACATGCCGCTCGACCGTGCCGCGCTGATCGGCTGTGCCGTCACCACCGGCATCGGCGCCATCATTCACAGCGCCCAGGTCCGCCCCGGCGAGACAGTGGCGGTCATCGGCTGTGGCGGTGTCGGGCTGGCGGCGATCAGCGGCGCTGCCATTACCGGTGCCGGCCGAATCATCGCCATCGACCAGCAGCCTTCGAAGCTCGAACTGGCGCGTCGCTTCGGTGCCACCGATCTGATCGACGCCTCGCAGGGCGATGTCGCGCAGCGGGTAATCGAGCTAACCGGCGGCGGCGTGCATCACGCCATCGAGGCCATCGGCCTCAAAGTGACCGCCGAACAGGCGTTCGCGATGCTGCGGCGCGGCGGTACCGCGACGATCATCGGGATGATTCCCATCGGCACCAAGCTCGAACTCCATGGTGCCGATTTTCTGGCCGAAAAGAAGATCCAGGGGTCGATGATGGGATCGAACCGCTTCCCCATCGACATGCCGCGCTTCGTCGATTTCTACATGAGCGGGCGGCTCGACCTTGATGCGATGATTTCGCGGCGGATCCGGCTCGACCAGATCGACGAGGCCTTTGCCGAACTGCGCAGCGGCAAGCTGGCGCGCTCGATCGTGATGTTCGACAGCTGAATTGCCCGCCGCCGTCGGCCCGGACGCGGTGTCGCGGTAATGTTGGCCCTAGCCGCAGCGCGGCAACGCTTGCCCTAGCCGCAGCGCGGCAACGCTTGCCCTAGCCGCAGCGCGGCAACGCTTGCCCTAGCCGCAGCGCATCAAGCGGCGTAAGAAGGTCGGCATTCGCTTCACAAAGGTGCTGCCATGGGCTCGTTCAGCCTCATTCACTGGGTCGTTCTCATCCTTGTCGTCATGCTGTTGTTCGGCCGTGGCCGGATTTCCGACCTGATGGGTGATTTCGCCAAGGGTATCAACAGCTTCAAGAAGGGTTTGGCCGAAGGTGATACCCCGCCCTCACCGCCTCCACAGGTAACCAGCACGTCGCCCTCGGCGCCCGCCCAGCCGGCGACCGAAGAGGTCCGGCGCTAGGCGCTCCGGCGCCGGGAATAACGCGTGTTTGGGATCGAATCCTCGGAACTGGCGATCATCGCGCTGGTGGCGTTGCTCGTCATCGGGCCGAAGGACCTGCCGCGCGTCATGCGCATGGTCGGCAACTGGATGGCCAAGGGCCGCGCCATGACCCGCCATGTCCGCGCCGGCTTCGACACGATGATGCGCGAAGCCGAGCTCGAGGAAATGCAAAAGGCCTGGGCGGCGCAGAACGAAGCCATCATGAAAGCGACGGCGCTGCCCGATCCGCTGGCGAATTCGATGGCGGGCATCGATCCGTCGAGCTGGACGCTGCCCGACCCCCAGGCCGTCGAAACCCCGGCTCTGCCCGCGCCCGACGTTGAAGCACCGGTTGCCGAAACCGCTCCCGCGGATGCCGCTCCAGCCGAGACCGCTCCAGCCGAGACCGCTGCCGCCGGGGCCGGTACCAGGAAGCCGCGCACCCCGCGCCGCAAAAAGCCCGCCGAAGCCGCGCCGACCGACGCCCCGACGTTGCAATGAGCCTCGACGCCGAAGCCAGCGAAATCGACGCCAGCAAGGCGCCGCTGCTCGACCATCTCATCGAGCTGCGTGGCCGGCTGCTCAAGTCGCTGGTGGCCTTTGCCATCTGTTTCGGCATCGCCTTCACCCAGTCGGCGCGGATTTTCGGCTTTCTCGTCCAGCCACTGGTCAAGGCCTATGGCGACGGCGTTGTCGGCAAGCTGATCTACACCAAGCTCTACGAGGCATTTTTCGTCGAAGTGAAGGTGGCGGCCTTTGCGGCGCTGTGCATGGCGTTCCCGATCATCGCCAACCAGCTTTGGGCGTTCGTGGCCCCCGGCCTCTATCGCCGCGAGAAAAAGGCTTTCCTGCCGTTCCTGCTTGCCACGCCCTTGCTGTTCACCCTCGGGGCATCGCTGGCCTATTTCTTCGTCATGCCGGTGGCGTTCCGTTTTTTCCTCGGCTTCCAGTCGTCATCGGCAATCACCGGCATCAGCCAGGAAGCCTTGCCGGCGATGGGCGAATATCTCGATCTGGTGATGAACATGATCCTGGGGTTCGGCGTCGCCTTCCTGCTCCCCGTGCTGCTCATGCTGCTCGAACGGGCCGGCATCGTCACGCGGCTGCAGCTCATTGCCGGGCGCCGCTACGCCATCGTCGCTGCCTTTGCGATCTCGGCGGTGCTGACGCCACCCGATATCTGGTCGCAGTTCGCCCTCGCGATTCCGCTGATCCTGCTTTACGAAATCTCGATCATCGGCATCTGGTTCACCGAACGGCGCCGCGCGCGGGATGCCGCGCGTGAGGAAATCACCGCCTGAAGGATGACGCCCGGGGTCTGGAGCACCTGGCGCCAGACCCCGGATGCCGGTGCCGCTTCTAGTTCTTGACGTCGTCGGCAGTCTTGGTGACGGCCTTGCCGGCCGAGCTCATGTCCTTGCCGGCGCCGCTGACGGTGTTGCAGGCGGCAAGCGACAGGCCGGCGGCGAATGCCAGAACGGTAACGATGGTTTTGCGCATGAAAGTTTCCTGAAGGGCCGGGCTGGCCCCGGCGCTCAACGCGCAGGAACGGTCGGGGTTCCGCCACGTGACTGGCCGCGTGACAGTCATGCCGCCGGCTGGCATCAGCAAGTTCATGGATTTCAGCTTGCCCGAGCGTATGCCGGCGCCCGAACTGGCGGCACTGCTGCCGGCGGGGCTTGCCGAGCCGCTGGTCACTGCCGCCGCGACGGCGTGGAGCGCGGCACCCTTTCTCAAGGGCCTGTTGCGCAGCCGGGGCGGGGTTCTGGCCATGATCGCCAACCAGGGCTGCGATGCGGCATTCGCCACGGCAATGACACGGGCGCGGGATGACAGTGTCGACGTGATGCCGCGCCTGCGCGGTGCCCGCGGCGACGTGGCGCTCATTGCCGCGCTTGCCGACCTTGCCGGGCTGTGGCCGCTCGAGCGCGTCACCGCAGCGCTGTCGGATTTTGCCGATGCTTCGATCGATACCGCCATCGCCACGGCGCTCGCCGAGCGCGGCGCCGCCAATGCCGGCCTGGCCGCACTGGCGCTCGGCAAGCTCGGCAGCCACGAGCTCAACTATTCCTCCGATGTTGATCTGATCCTCGTCCATGATCCCGACATCCTGCCGCGCCGCGCCCATGAGGAGCCCGGAGAAGCCGCCGTGCGGATCGCCAGGCGCGCCGTGGCGATCCTCGCCGACATGACATCCGATGGCTATGTCCAGCGGGTCGACCTGCGGCTGCGCCCGTCGAGCGAGATAACACCGATTTCGCTGCCGGTCGCAGCGGCCGAACATTATTACCAGTCCGAAGCGCAGACCTGGGAACGCGTCGCCTTCATTCGCGCCCGCGCCTGCGCCGGTGATATTGCACTGGGGCAGGGGCTGCTCGCCAGCATCCAGCCTTTCGTGTGGCGCCGCAGCCTCGACTGGAACGCGGTGTGCGATATCGAGGCGGTATCGCTGCGCATCCGCGATCATTTCGAAGCCGGCCAGGCGATCGGGCCACGGTTCGATGTCAAGCGTGGCCGCGGCGGCATCCGCGAGGTCGAATTCTTTGCCCAGATCCACCAGCTGATCTGGGGCGGCCGCAACCCGGCGCTGCGCTGTGCTGCGACTCTCGATGGCCTGGCCGCGCTCGCCCGGGCCGGACAGGTAACCCCCGAAACCGCCGACCGGCTGGCGGCGAGCTATCGCACCCTGCGTACCCTCGAGCATCGGCTGCAGATGCACCGCGACGAACAAACCCATGCCGTGCCGCGCCTGGCGGCCGACCGTGCCGCGGTCGCCACCCTGTCCGGCGCGCGCGACTGGGCAGCGGTCGAGCGCGGCCTGCTCGCCGCGACAGCGCCGGTTGCCCAGGCCTATGACCGGCTGATCGCCGCTGCCACGCCCGCCACCGCCAGCATTCCCGCCGACCCGGCGAAATGGCTGAAGAAGCACCATTCCCGGCTGGCGGCAGACCTTGGCCCCCGCATCCGGCACTGGCGCGGCGGCACGCTGCGGGCATTGCGCAGCGCCCCGGCGCGGACGGCGTTCGAGGCCGTACTGCCGGCGCTGGTGGCGGGCATCGCCGAAGCCGCCGATCCGCCGACAGCCGCAGCCCGGCTCGATGGCTTTCTCGCGGCACTGCCGCAGGGGGCACAGTTCTTTGCGCTGCTCGAAGCCAATCCGCGGCTCATCGGCCTGCTCGGCCATCTGCTCGGCGTCGCGCCGGTGCTGGCGGATGCGCTGGCGCGCGATCCGGCGCTGTTCGATGTCATGCTCGCCCCGGACGCCTTTGCGCCATTGCCCGATGCCGCTGCCCTTGCCGCCGAATTGGCAAGCTTCACGGCAACGGCGCAGGCGCTGGAGGATCTGCTCGATCGCGTCCGTCGCTGGACGGGCGAACGCCGTTTTCAACTCGGCGCCCAGCTTATCGAGGGCCGGACCGATCCGCTGCTGGCGGCGCGCTCGCTGTCCGATCTTGCCGATGCGGCGCTGGCGGTCGTCATTCCTGCCGTCGTCGCCGATTTCGCCCGCGCCCATGGCCATGTCCCCGGCGCCGAGCCGGTCGTGCTGGCGCTGGGCCGCTATGGCGGGCGGGCGCTCACCCATGCCTCGGACCTCGATCTGGTCTATCTGTTCAGCGGCGATCATGACGGCGTTTCCGATGGCCAGCGGCCGCTGGCGGCGACGCTCTACTTCAACCGGCTGGCCGCCCGGCTGACATCGGCACTGTCGGTGCCGACCGCCGCCGGGGCGCTGTACGAAGTCGATACAAGGCTGCGGCCATGGGGCGCCAAGGGCATGCTGGCGCTGTCGATCGCCAGCTTCGCACGCTATCAGGCCGATGAGGCCGAAAGCTGGGAGCATATGGCCCTGACGCGTGCGCGCGTCGTCGGAGAATCGTCGCGGGCCCACGAGACGGGGCCGGGCGAGGCCGTCGACGCCGCGATCACGGCGGCACTGGTGCGGCCACGCGATGCCGAGGTGCTGCGCCGCGCCGTGCTGGAGATGCGCGCCGATATCGCTGCCGCCAAGCGGCCCAAGGGTGTCTATGATGTCAAGCTGGCGCCGGGCGGGCTCGTCGACCTCGAATTTCTCGTTCACTATCTGCAATTGCGCGACGGCCTCGGCATCGGCCCCGATCTGGGGTCGGTGATTGCCGTCCTGACGGCGCCCGGCAAGCTCCCCGACGGGCTGGTGGCCGCCCATGATGTGCTGACGCGGTTCCTCGTCCTGCTGCGGCTCGTCGCGACAGGTGCCGCTGTGCCGCCAGGCTTTACGCCGGCCGTCGAAGCGATGCTGGCGCGCGGCATGGGTGCGGCATCTTTTCAGGCTGTGACCGAGCAATTGGCGCTGGCCAAGGCAGCGGTACGGCTGGCATTCCAGACGGTGCTTGCTCAGTCCAGTTCCGCAACGAAAGGCAATTGAAATGACTGTTCCTGCCGCCGGCAGCCCTGCGCCGGCTTTCAGCCTTGAAGGCGAATCGGGTCCGATTGCGCTGGGTGATTACGCCGGCAAGAAGCTGGTTCTGTATTTCTACCCCAAGGACGATACGCCGGGCTGCACGACCGAGGGCAAGGATTTCTCGGGGCTCATCGAGGCCTTTGCGGCCGCCGACACCGATGTTCTCGGCGTGTCGCGTGAACCTGTCGCGTCGAAAGCCAAATTCCGCGCCAAGCACGGTCTTGCCGTCGGGCTCGGCGCCGATGTCGAAGGCGCCGTCACCGAAGCCTATGGCGTCTGGGTGGAAAAGGCGATGTACGGCAAGAAGTACATGGGGATCGAGCGCAGCACCTTCCTGATCGACCGCAACGGGTCGATCGCGCGGGTGTGGAGCAAGGTGAAGGTGCCCGGCCACGCCGCCGAAGTACTGGCGGCGGCACAGGCGCTGGGCTGAACCGCGCCGAAAGCTGACGATTCGGTTACGGCTGGCTGTGCGAATTGGCACATGGTTCCACGTGCGACGAAATATTTTGCAACTCGTCGTGCGTCGGCAACCGTTGAACGGCGTTCGGCAATTGATGGGTTGTTTGCACCCGCCCGACCTGTTTGTTTGCGGCATCGGTTTTGCCTGAACGGGCGATGACCGGTCCGGGTGCGAATCGAGGCGAAACGCCGACGTTCGGGTCCGGGACGAGCGAAAGTGACGTTGCAGGTTCTTCCGAACGGTTTCTTACCAAGACGGCATTTTCAGGGCAGCTGGGGGATTTCGAGCGTGGCGCGACTGCAAACGACCCTTCGCGGGGCCGAGGCCAGCCTCGCGCGCTTCCTCCCGCCGCACGAATTTACCTGGCACCGAAGCAGCCGCAAGGCCGCGGCTGGGACCAGCGACGATCTGACAATCACGGTTGGGACGCGAGCACAGCTTATGGCGATAGGATCCGCGGTTCTGGTGGCTGGTTGGTTGGGGGTTGCGACCTCCTCGATGGTATCGGGCAATGATGCCGTCCTCGCCGCCAAACAGGCAGAGGTCGCCCGGTTGCACAGCCAGATGCAGGCGATGAAGGCCGAAACCGCCGCGCTGAAAGGCGATGTTGCCGCCCGCGCCGAAGCGCTCGAAGCGCGCCAGGCCTTTCTGACCGCCCTGCTTTCCAACAAGCGCGATCTCAAGCAACTCGCCAGGATGCTCCCCCGCCAGGGCGCCGGCACCAGCAATTTCGACCTGGTGCGCGACATGGTCGCTCCGGCGGTTGTCACACCGGCCAAGGGTCGCAAGGGTGCCAAGCGCGGGGTTCAGCTGGCTGCCCAGCTCGCGACCGCACCGGCCGTCGACACGATGGTCGAACCGTTCCGCCAGCTCGAATCGCAGCAGCTGGCGCTGGTCGACAAGGCAACCGGCGCTGCCGAAGCCAAGCTGCAGGATACCCAGGCACTCATTCGTCGCCTCGGCCTCGATCCGCAGCGTTTTGTCGCTTCGAGCGACTGGAACGGCGCCACAGTTGGTGTCGGCGGCCCCTATATTCCGGTCAGCACCGATGCCGAGCCGCGTTTCAAGGATCTGTTCCTCAGCTGGAAAAAGCTGAGCGCGATGCAATCGGCTGTCGCCGCCATCCCGGCGTTCATGCCGGCGCGGGACTATCGCTACACCTCGGCCTATGGCGTTCGCTACGATCCCTTCAACGGTGGCAGTGCGATGCACGCCGGCATCGACATGGCCGGGGCGCATGGTGAGCCGATCTATGCGGCTGCCAGCGGCATCGTTCAGCAGGCCGGCCGCTCGGGTGGCTATGGCAACCTTGTCGAACTCAGCCATGGCAAGGGTATCGATACCCGCTACGGCCATCTTTCGGCGGTTCTGGTCAAGCCCGGGGAGCGCGTTGCCCAGGGCCAGTTGATCGGCCGTATGGGCTCGACCGGCCGTTCGACCGGCACCCATCTCCATTACGAAGTCCGCATCGATGGTCGTGCCGTCGATCCGCGGCCCTTCATCGAAGCGTCCACCTATGTCCTGGCGGCGCAGGCCGATGCGGCAGCCGCCAACATGGGCCCGGTGCTCGAGGATGATGTGGTCACGGCTTCCAACGATTCGCCGCGGATGACGCCGATCCGCAACAGCTTGCGCTGACCGGCCAAGTCCCTACATTACGGGCATGGATAGCGCCCCCCGCCTGATGCCCGCCGCCGCCGCCCGTGTCGCGGTCATCGCTGCGCGCCAGGGCAAGCCTGGGCTGAAACTGCGTCTTGCCGTCGATGGCGGTGGCTGCGCCGGCTTCCAGTACAAGTTCGGCCTTGAAGCCGATGCCGCCGCCGATGACCTGGCCGTCGAGACCGACGGCGTGACGATGCTGATCGACCCCGATTCGTTGCCTTTCGTTGCCGGCGCCGAAGTCGATTATGTCGAAAAGATCGGCGCCGCGGCGTTCGAGGTGCGCAACCCCAATGCCGCCAGCGGCTGTGGCTGCGGATCGAGCTTTTCGGTTTAAATCGGGTGCAGGGGGCGTCGCCCCGCTATCCCTGCGGTCAGACAATGGTGATGATTTCACCATAGGCTTCCAGCGCCCTGTCTGCCGTTACGAGGCGTAGAGGTTCGGCACGTGCTTGTGCCACAAGCAATCGATCAAACGGGTCGCCATGGTGACGAGGAAGCGAACCAACCATCGCCGCATGACCGGGCGTTACCGCGAGCATCGAGAAGCCAGCCCGCTCAAACTCGCCGATTGCTTCGTGTCCGGTTATCGGAAATGCGCCAATCGGCCGGTTACCTCGTAGTGCATGTTTGATGGCGATCTCCCAGATGCTGGCTGCACTGACGAAAACCGTTTCGGCCTCTGACAGTAACATGTGCCCTGCTTTCGGCAGGCGGGTGTCGGCAAAGCACGCCCAGATGGCGATATGGGTGTCGAGCAGGAGCCTCAAACTTCGACACCGAACAATCGCGCTACTTCGGCATCGAGTTCAAGGTCGGGCTCGGGAATGTCGTAGCGTCCGTTGGCCAGACCGAGCCGAACACGCCGCCGCCCGGCATGGATCGGCACCAGCTTCGCCGCCGGTTTGCCGTTGCGGGCAATGATGATTTCCTTCTCGGCGCCGGATTCGACAGCTTCCACCAGCTTGGAAAGCGTCGTTTTCGCTTCGAGCATATTGACGGGGTGCATAGTGCATCTCCTTGACCATCCTTAGCTAACATAAAAACTCACGCTAACAAAATCGGGCGCTGGAGGGGCCGCCCCCCTTTCCGCCGGCAGCGCTTTGCCCCTAATTGCGCGCATGAAAATCGCCACCTTCAATATCAACGGCACCAACGCCCGGCTGCCGCGGCTGCTCGAATGGCTGGCCGAGGCACAGCCCGATGTCGCCTGCCTGCAGGAAATCAAGACGGTCAGCGAAAACTTTCCCGTCGATACCCTGCGCGAGGCCGGCTACCATTGCCTCGTTCATGGCCAGAAGGGTTTCAACGGCGTCGCGATCCTCAGCCGCGCGCCGGCCACCGAAACCCGGCGTGGCCTGCCCGGGGACGATGCCGACGAACAGTCACGCTATCTTGAAGCCGACGTCGGCGGCGTGCGGGTGGCGTCGATCTACCTGCCCAATGGCAACCCCCAGCCTGGCCCCAAGTTCGATTACAAGCTGGCCTGGATGGCGCGGCTCCATGCCCATGCCGCCACGCTCATCGCCACCGGGCAACCGGTGGTGCTGGCCGGCGATTACAATGTCGTCCCCAATGATGACGATATCTGGCAGCCGGCGGCGCTGCGCGAGGACGCGCTGATGCAACCCGAAAGCCGGGCGGCCTATCGCGCCCTGCTGTGGCAAGGCTGGACCGACGCCGTGCGATCGCTGCACCCGCGCGGCGGCGTCTGGAGCTTCTGGGACTATCAGGCCGGCGCCTGGCCGCGCGACCATGGCTTTCGCATCGATCATTTGCTGCTGTCGCCGCCCGCTGCCGACCGGCTGGTCGATGCGGGCGTCGATCGCGCCGTTCGCGGCGCCGAGAAGGCCAGCGACCATGCCCCGGCCTGGGTGGTGCTGCGCTAGACAGGCGCCGCGTCGATACGGCAAGACACATGGCATGACTCTCACCGGCCCCACATCGCGCAGTTTCGTCTCGCAACGCCTTCGGCTGCATTATGCCGATTGGGGCAACGCTTCGGCGCCGCCGCTGGTCCTCGTCCATGGCGGGCGCGACCATTGCCGCAGCTGGGACTGGGTGGCTGAACAGCTGCGCCAGGATTGGCACATCATCGCCCCCGATCTGCGCGGTCATGGTGACAGCCAATGGGCGGACGATGGCAATTACCCGATCACGTCGTTCGTCTATGATCTGGCGCAGCTGGTGCACCAGTTGGGGCGCGGGCCGGTGACGATCGTTGCCCATTCGCTCGGCGGCAATGTCGCGACGCGTTTTACCGGGCTTTATCCCGATGCGGTGACCAAGCTCGTCTGCATCGAAGGGCTGGGGCCTTCGCCAAAGATGATGGCGGAGCGCGCCGCCGTGCCCCAGGCCGACCGCTGGCGGACCTGGATCGCTGCCAAGCGTGCCGCCGCTGCCCGCATTCCCAAGCGCTACCCCAGTTTCGACGAGGTGCTCGCCCGGATGATGGCCGAAAATGCCTATCTGACGCCCACCCAGGCGCGCCACCTCACCGAGCATGGCGTCAACCGCAACGAGGATGGCAGCTGGAGCTGGAAGTTCGACAACCACCTCAACGTCTGGCCCTTCGACGACATGCGCCAGGCCGATATCGAAGCGCTGTGGCAGGCGATCACCTGCCCGACCCTGCTGCTGTACGGCGCCAACAGCTGGGCTTCCAACCCTGCCAAGGACGGGCGGGAGCAGCTGTTCCGCAACGCCCGGACGGTCGAGTTCGAGAATGCCGGCCACTGGTTGCACCACGACCAGTTCGAGCGCTTCATGGGCGAGCTGAGAGGGTTTCTCTGATCGATCGCGGTGCCGGCCCGCGCCCCCGCCCAACCACCCAGGTAGCTTACCCGGAAGGGTGGTTGGGCGGGGGCGCGGGCCGGCACCGCACCCGCGCCAGCGGACTCTATCAGGCCGGATTGTCCTTCACATGCGCTTCGAGCTCGTCGAAGAAGCGCTCCAGATTGTGCAGCACATTGACCTTGAACTCGTAATTCACCTCGGGCGAATTCGATTCGATGATGGGTGAGGCATCGACCTTTTCGGCATAGGCGGCGCCGACGCTCTTCACATAATCGGGGGTCAGCTTGATTTCTCCCATGCGATCGAGAATGCGCAGCTGGACGATCATCATCTGGCGCACGAGCATTTCGAGCGCGGTGATGCGCGCCACCGCCGCCACTGCATCCAGCTCCACCGATTCGTCGTCCTTCATGCCGCAGAGTGTAGCGGCTCGACGATGCTTGGAAAGTCGCGCGGCTTGCGGCACAGCCGCACCATGGCTTTCACCCTCACCGCCCGCGTCGAGCGCTTCCCCGTCCGCGGCGCTTTCGTCATCGCGCGGGGCGCCAAAACCCATGTCGATGTCGCCGTCGCCTGCGTCTCGGACGGCGCCCATTCCGGCCAGGGGGAAAGCACCGCCATCTATTACCGCGGCGAAACCGCCGAAAGCGTCGTCGCCGCCGTCATGGCCCAGGCCGATGCGATCGCCGCCGGCGCCTCCCGCGCCGACCTGCTGGGGCTCATGCCCGCCGGTGCGGCGCGCAATGCCCTCGATGCGGCGCTGTGGGATCTGGAGGCGAAGCAGCAGGGGCGCCGGGTCTGGCAGATGCTCGGGTTGCCGCAACCGTGCCCAATGCTGACCGCCTATACGATCAGCCTCGGCGATCCCGGCGCCATGGCGGCCGCGGCCACAACGGCCAAGGCCCGCGAACTGCTCAAGATCAAGCTCGGCGGCGATGGCGGCCCGGAAGCCGATATCGAGCGGGTTGCTGCCGTGCGCCGCGCCGCCCCCGATGCCCGGCTCATCGTCGATGCCAATGAAGCCTGGGGCGGCACCGATATTGCGCGCACAGCGGCGTCGCTCGCAGCGCTCGGCGTCGAGCTGATCGAACAGCCGGTGCCGGCGGGGCAGGACGCCCTGCTCGATGGCGTCCGCGCCGCGATCCCCATCGCTGCCGACGAAAGCTGCCACGACCGCGCCAGCCTCGATGCCATCATCGGCCGCTACAGCCATATCAACATCAAGCTCGACAAGGCTGGCGGGCTGACCGAAGCCCATGCCCTGGTGCATGCGGCGCGCACCCGCGGGCTGGGGGTGATGACAGGCTGCATGCTGTCGACCTCGCTCGGCATCGCGCCGGCCTTCTACATCGCCATGCAGGGCGAATACGCCGATCTCGACGGGCCCTTGCTGATCGAGGACCGGGCAGGGGGCCTGCGCTTCGAATATAGCGACGTCTGGCCGCCGGAAGCGGGGCTCTGGGGCTAGAAAAAAGGGCCTCCGGCGGCCGGGGCCGGCGGCCCCGGACCCCTTTTCAAACACGATCCGCGCGTGAAATGCGGCCTCAAGCCCGGCGCGACGCCAGCAGCCGTTCCCAGGCAATCGCATCGGCGACGATCCGGTCCAGGTCGTCGTATTTCGGCACCCAGTCGAGCCGCGCCTTGACGGCGGAAACATCGGCCACCAGCCGCGCCACGTCGCCCGCCCGGCGCGGCGCTGCCACCCGGGCCAGCTTGCCGCCCGTCACCCGATCGACGGCGTCGAGGACTTCGAGGACCGAGGCGCCATGGCCATAGCCGACGTTGAGTGTCAGGCTTTCGTCGGGCGCTGCCGCCAGCGCATCGAGCGCCACCAGATGCGCCGCCGCCAGATCGGCGATGTGGATGTAGTCGCGCACCCCGGTGCCGTCGGCGGTGGCGAAATCATTTCCGGTCACGCTGATATGGTCACGCTTGCCCGTCACCACCTCGGCGGCGATCTTGATGAGATGGCTCGCGGCTTTCGACACCTGGCCCGATCGCCCCGCCGGGTCGGCACCGGCGACATTGAAATAGCGCAGCACCGCGACATTGGCAGCGCCGGTTGCCGCCAGATCGGCAAGCGCCCGCTCGGTCATTGCCTTGCTGGCGGCATAGGGATTGACCGGCGCCATCGGCAGCGCTTCCGACAGCGTCTCGAGATCGAGCGCGCCATAGACGGTCGCGGTCGATGAAAACAGCAGGTGCCGCACGCCGGCGGCGGTTGCGCTGGCGAAGAAGCGCACCGCCTTGCCGACATTGATGTCGTAATAGAACAGCGGCCGCTCGACCGATTCCGGCACGGAGATGACCCCGGCGCAATGGATGGCCGCCGTTACGCGATGCTCGGCGACCAGCGCCGCCACCAGCGCTTCGTCGCCGCAATCGCCTTCGACAAAGGTTGCGCCCTCGGGAACGATCCAGCGATTGCCGGTCGAAAGATTGTCGAGCACCAGCACCGGGTCACCGCGGTCGAGCAGGGCGAGGACGATGTGGGAGCCGATATAGCCGGCGCCGCCGGTAACGAGAATCATGCCAGGCTATTCGGCGTCGTAACGCGAAACCGATTCATACAATGCCGTCAGCCCCGCACGCTCGGCGGCGGTCAATTCCGGACGCCAGATTTCGAATATCAGAATAACGCGTGTCGCATCGCTGTCGTTCCAGGCCTCATGCTCGATACTGTCGTCGAAAATCAGCATCTTGCCCGGTTCGACGCTGCGGGTCGCGTTGCCGACGCGAAGCCGGCAGGCGGGGGGCACGATGAGCGGCAGATGGGCAATCAGCCGGGTATTGAGCATGCCATTGTGCGGGCGGATATGGGTGCCCGGTGCCAGCAGCGAGAACAGCACCATCGGTGACCGCCCGGCGATGCGCGGAATGGGCAGGCCAGCGATCGCCGCCATCGTCGCCGGGCAACGCGCTGCATTCGCCTCGACCGGTTCACCGCTCCGAAAAAGATGAAAGGCGCTCCAGCGCGCGTCGCCTTCCAGGCTATGGGCCTTTGCGGGGCGATTTTCGGGCCGTTCGACATAAGGCGCCACGCCGCGTCGATCGGCGAGCACAGCCTCGGCTTCGGCGCGAATGGCGGGCAATTGCGCTTCCAGCGCGGCTGTCCAGTCAAACTCCGCGGCGTCGTAAAAGGCGCGCTGGGGCAGCCCGGGGTAATAGAAACTCGTCGGCGCCTGCAGAAAGGGCTGCGTCTGGCCCGAGACGATCGCGAGGCTTTCGGCAAAGCGTTCGCCTGCGGCCGCTGCATCGACCCCCGCCGCTGCCAGTGCCGCATGCATCGCGGCGGCGAACCGCCCGGCGATCGCAGTGCGCTCGGCCTCGGCGCGCGCCAGGCGCGTCACCAGGTCGGCGGGCATCCCCTCGATCTGCGCCGCCACGGCAAGCGCGCGATCATACCAGGCGACCGCGGCGCGATCATCGCCGTCGCGGGTGTGAAGCTCCCCCTGCATCACCAGCGCATAGGGATTGGCAGCATCGACCTTCAGCACTTCGCCCAGGGCCGAACGCGCCGCCCCCCGGTCATCGGTGATGTCGCACGCTTGCGCCAGGAACAGCCAGATCTGAACGCTGGCCCGCCCGCTCGCCACGATCGCTTCGAATGCGGCCCGCGCGTTGGCGCCATCGCCCTGGCGCAATGCCTCCACCCCGCGCTGGGCGAGCGCTTCCAGACGGGCGCGGTCAGGATCCTGGGGAACGTTCATGCCGTAACATTAGCCGCTATGCCGTCGAAGGCGAAGCGAAACACGGGGTCGCGCCATGAACAGCCGTCGAAAGCGGCACGCACCGCCGGCGGTACCGCGTGGAACCACTGCTAACCAAATCACGGCCTTGCGCTTGCTGCCTGCGGCCCTAGATTCTGCCGATGGCGTCCCACCCCGATATCATCCCCAACCGCCGTGGCCTCATCGATCGCCGCGCGCTGGCCGATGGGCTCGTCGAAGCGCTGGCGGGCGCAACGGGTTTCGAGGCGCGGCGGGCGGTGCTGGCACGCTGTCTCGGCCAGGCGCTGGCCGATGGCCGTGCCGAATTGCAGCGCCGGCTGCGCGAGACACCGGCCAAGGGCCTCGAGCTTGCCGGCGCCCAGGCTTTTCTGATCGACCAGCTGTTGCGCATCCTGTTCGATACCGTCGTCAATGATCTCTATCCCGCGACCAACCGGACATCGTCGGAGCGGCTGGCACTGGTGGCTGTCGGTGGCTATGGCCGCGGCCAGATGGCCCCTTTTTCGGACATCGATCTGTTGTTTCTGACCCCCTGGAAGCGTACCGCCTGGAGCGAGCAGGTCATCGAAACCATGCTCTACATGCTCTGGGATCTGGGGCTCAAGGTCGGCCATTCGACACGCTCGCTCGATGATGTCGTCCATATGGCACGCGCCGACATCACCATCCGCACGGCCCTGCTCGAATCGCGCTTCGTCTGGGGCGATCAGCAGCTTTACGCCGATATGGCGCAGCGCTTTCGCAAGGATGTCGTTGCCGGCACCGCCCGCGCCTTTACCGCCGAAAAGCTGGCAGAGCGTGACGAGCGTCACAAGCGGATGGGCGACAGCCGCTATGTCGTCGAGCCCAATCTGAAGGAAGGCAAGGGCGGCCTTCGCGATCTGCACACGCTGTTCTGGATCGGCAAATATGCCTATCAGGTCGAAACCGTTGCAGAGCTGGTCGACAAGGGCCTGTTGACCGCCAGCGAGCTTCGCCAGTTCCGCCGCGCCGAAAGCTTTCTATGGGCGGTGCGGATCAACCTCCACGATATTGCCGGGCGGGCCGAGGAACGCCTCACCTTCGATGTCCAGCGCGAGCTGGCAACCCGGCTGCGCTATGCGACACGCGGCGGCATGTCGGCGGTCGAGCGTTTCATGCGGCACTATTTCCTCGTCGCCAAGACAGTGGGCGACCTTACCGGGCTGTTTCTTGCCCATCTCGACGAGCATTTCGCCAGGGCAAGCTGGCTGCCGACGCTGACCCGGCGGCCATCGCGGCTGAATGGCTTTACCCTGCGGCGCGGCCGTATCGGCGTGCCAGCCGATGATTTCTTCCGCGCCGACCCGGTGCGGCTGATCGAGATGTTCGCGCTTGCCGATCGCCACAAGCTCGGCATCCACCCCCAGGCGATGCGCCAGGCGTCGCGCGACGCCGGGCTGATCGTCGAGGGCGTGCGCCGCAACAAGGCCGCCAACGCGCTGTTCCTGCAGGTGCTGACCAGCACCAACGACCCCGAAACCGTGCTGCGCTGGATGAACGAAGCCGGCATTTTCGGGCGCTTCGTTCCCGATTTCGGCCGTGTCGTGGCGCAGATGCAGTACGACATGTACCATCACTATACCGTCGATGAGCATACCATCCGCGCCATCGGCCTGCTGTCGCAGATCGAGGCGGGCAAGCTTGCGGCCGATCACCGCCTGTCGACCGCGATCATCAAGCAGCTCGCATCGCGGCGGGTGCTCTTCGTTGCCGTCCTGCTCCACGATATCGCCAAGGGCCGCGGCGGCGATCACAGCGAATTGGGTGGCGATATCGCGATGCGCCTGTGCCCGCGGCTGGGGCTGACGCCGGCTGAAACCGAAACCGTCGCCTGGCTGGTGCGCAACCATCTGCTGATGTCGCGCTTTGCCTTCAAGCGCGACCTCGCCGATTTCAAGACTGTCCTCGATTTCGCCGAAAGCGTCGCCAGCCCCGAACGCCTGCGGCTGCTGCTGGTGCTCACCGTCGTCGATATCCGTGCCGTCGGCCCCGGCGTCTGGAACAACTGGAAAGGCCAGTTGCTTCGCGATCTTTATGAAGGCGCCGAGGAAGTCCTGCGGCTCGGCCACAAGCAGAAGGGCCGGGCCGAGCGGATCACCGTCAAGCAGACCCGGCTAAGGGCCACACTTGGCTGGGATGAAGCCGAATTCGAACGCTACACAAGGCGTTTTGCCGACAGCTACTGGATTGCCGAAACGCCCGAAGCGCTTGCCGGCAACGCCGCGCTGGTCGCCCGCGCCGATGCCGGGGCCCACCCGCTGCCGGCGACGCTCGCCATTGCGACACTCGTCGATCCGGCCTCGGGGACGACTCTGGTCAGCATCTATGCCGCCGATCACCCCGGCCTCTTCTATCGCATCGCCGGCGCCATCAGCCTTGCCGGCGCCAATATTCTCGATGCCCGCATCCACACGACGCGCGATGGCCAGGCGGTCGACAATTTCGTCATTGCCGATCCGCTGGGGCGGCCCTTTGCCGAAAGTGCCCAGCTTGCGCGGTTGAAGCGCAGCATCGAGGACGTGCTGACCGGCAAGATCCGCCTCGCCGACCGGCTGGCGGCGCGGCCGCTGGCACGTCGGCGCGCCGAAGTCTTCAAGGTCGAACCCAATATCATCGTCGATAACAAGGCATCGAACCGCTACACGGTGGTCGAAGTCGGTGCCGCCGACAGGCCGGCGCTGCTCTATGCCCTGACCTACGCCCTGTTCCAGAGCCGGGTGACGATCCATTCGGCGCACATCGCCACCTATGGCGAGCGCGCCACCGATACATTCTACCTGACCGACCTGACCGGCGCCAAGATCGACAATGTCACCCGGCTCAAGACACTCGAGCGCCGCCTGGCGGTCGTGGCGAGCAGTGCCAATGCGCGGGTTGAAATGCTCGAGCAACAGGCCGCCGAATAGCAGCGAACCTGCGGCGGTCGGGGCCGACGGCCCCGAATCTCTACCGAAGGCCGATCGATCAGCTAGTTCGATGTCGCTTCGCCGGCGGCCGGCCCGCCGCCGGGGTTCTCGCCGACAGCGCCAGCGGGGCGATTCTCGCCCGCCTGACGATAATCGCTGGCCGAGCCTTCGACCCGTTCCTCGGGCGTGATGGCAAAGCTGTAAATGAAGCCGATCAGCGCCAGCACCAGCGAGGCAATCAGCACATAACGGACATTGTGATTGGTGACCCCACCGCGGGCCTCAGTGGGTGTTACGATTTCGGGTTCGTCGGCCATATCGATTCCTTGCAGCAGCGAATGACTTTATAACCGCCGCTGCTGCCACTTGTTCCGGCCGGTCGCATTGACGCGGGCGAACGGATGCCGCCAATACAGGCAGACTGGAGACAAACGATGACTGAACCGACCCTCACCGACTGGCAGAAAATGGCCGAAAAGGAGGTAAAGGGGCAGGACCTGACATGGCAGACGCCTGAAAACATCACCGTCAAGCCGCTGTACACGGCCGAAGATGTTGCCACCGACCCCGGCTTGCCGGGCTTTGCGCCCTTCACGCGGGGCGTGCGTGCCACAATGTATAGTGGCCGGCCATGGACGATCCGCCAGTATGCGGGGTTCAGCACGGCAGAAGCATCGAATGCCTTCTACCGGCGCAACCTTGCTGGCGGCCAGAAGGGGCTGTCGGTGGCCTTCGATCTGGCGACGCACCGCGGATATGACAGCGATCACCCGCGGGTTTCGGGCGATGTCGGCAAGGCGGGTGTCGCGATCGACAGTGTCGAGGACATGAAGATCCTGTTCGATGGCATTCCGCTCGACCGGATGAGTGTCTCGATGACGATGAACGGTGCGGTGCTGCCGTGCCTGGCCTTCTATATCGTTGCCGCCGAAGAGGCCGGCGTCACCCAGGAAAAGCTCGATGGCACCATCCAGAACGACATTCTGAAGGAGTTCATGGTCCGCAACACCTATATCTACCCCCCCGCACCCTCGATGCGGATCGTTGCCGACATCATCGAATACACCTCGAAGCACATGCCCAAGTTCAACAGCATCAGCATTTCGGGCTATCACATGCTCGAAGCCGGGGCGACGGCGGTGCAGGAACTGGCCTTCACGCTGGCTGACGGCAAGGAATATGTCCGCGCGGCGCTTGCCAAGGGCCTTGCTGTCGACGATTTCGCCGGCCGGTTGAGCTTCTTTTTCGGCATCGGCATGAATTTCTTCATGGAAATCGCCAAGCTGCGCGCTGCGCGCACGCTGTGGGCGACGATCATGGCCGACTTTGGCGCAGCCCCGCGCAGCCAGATGCTGCGCACCCATTGCCAGACGAGCGGGGTTTCGCTGCAGGAACAGGATCCGTACAACAACGTCATCCGCACCACGGTCGAAGCCATGGCGGCAGCGCTTGGCGGTACGCAGTCGCTCCACACCAATGCGCTCGATGAAGCCATTGCCTTGCCCACCGATTTCTCGGCCCGGATCGCGCGCAATACGCAATTGGTCCTGCAGGAAGAAACCGGCATCACCCGTGTCGTCGATCCGCTCGGTGGCAGCTATTATGTCGAAGCGCTCACCGATGCGCTGGTGAAGGGCGCCCAGGCGCTGATCGACGAGGTCGAAGCTCTGGGCGGGATGACCCGCGCCGTCGAAAGCGGCATGCCCAAGCTGGAAATCGAAAAGGCTGCTGCCGCCAAGCAGGCGCGGGTCGACATGGGTGACGACGTCATCGTCGGGGTCAACAAATACCGCGCCGAAACCCAGGAAAAGCTTGATATTCTTGACGTCGACAATGTCGCGGTGCGTGCCAGCCAGATCGAAAGGCTGGCCCGGGTGCGCGAAAATCGCGATCCCGCCGCGGTCGAAGCGGCACTGGAAGCGCTGCGTACAGGGGCAGCGGGCAGCGAAAACCTGCTGGCACTTGCCGTTGTCGCGGCCCGCGCGCGGGCCACGCTCGGCGAAATCAGCAGCGCGCTGGAGGATGTTTTCGGCCGCCACGCAGCGGTCGTGAAGATGGTCAGCGGCGTCTATGCCGATGCCTACAAGGCCGATCCTGCCTATGCCCGGGTAGCCGAGGGCGTCGAGGCCTTCGAACGCCGCAAGGGCCGCAAGCCGCGGGTATTGATCGTGAAAATGGGCCAGGACGGGCATGATCGTGGTGCCAAGGTGGTCGGCACGGCGCTTGCCGACCTCGGTTTCGATGCGACCGTGGGGCCCCTGTTCCAGACGCCCGAGGAAGCGCGCGAACTCGCCATCAGCCTCGATGTCGATATCGTCGCGGCCTCGTCGTTGGCGGCGGGCCACAAGACGCTGGTCCCGGCACTGATCGACGCGCTGAAAGACGCGGGTCGCGGCGACATCCGCGTCATCGCCGGCGGCGTCATCCCGCCGCAGGATTATGATTTCCTGCGTGAAATCGGGACGGCGGCGATCTTCGGGCCGGGCACCAACATCGTCGAATCGGCGGCCGAACTGCTGCGGCTGCTGGGGCACAACCTGCCGCCGATGGGGCAGGATCTGGCCGCCGAATGAGTTTCGATATCGATCGGATCGAAGCGCTGCTGCAGGCGGCGGCGGCCGAGCGCGATACGTTCAGCTATTCGGGGCTGCTCCAGCTGCTGGGGCACAGCTTTACCCGCCCGAAAATGCGCGCGCTTTGCGCCGTTCTCGATGCCATCGACGATCGCGCCGCCGCCGCTGGCCAGCCCGAGCTGGCGGCCCTGGTGGTGCGCGAGAGCGATCGCCTGCCCGGCCAGGGCTGGTGGGTTGGCCGGCGCGACTATGCCGGTGCCTGGGAAGGCGCCCCGGCGCGCAAATATCTGCTCGTCATCCAGCGCCGCGCCTTCGATTATTGGCAAGCGGCAGTGAAAACGGGAGGATAACGCCATGAAGATCGAGCCTACCGGCCAGGCGTGCGGCGCCATTGTCACCGGAATCGATCTTTCGGCGCCGCTCTCGGCTGATCTTGTCGCTGCGCTGCGGGCCGAATGGCTTGCCCATCATGTCCTGGTGTTTCCCGATCAGGCGCTTTCCGACGACGATCTGGAGCGATTCACCCTCGCTTTCGGCGGTTTCGGCGATGATCCTTTCATCGCGCCGATCCCCGGGCGCCAGCATATCATCGCGGTGGCGCGTGGCGCCGACGAAACCACGCCGATTTTCGCCGAAAATTTCCACACCGACTGGAGTTTTCAGGCCCGTCCACCCGCCGGCACATGCCTTTATGGCATCGAAATCCCGCCGGTCGGTGGCGATACGCTGTTCGCCAACCAGCATCTGGCGCTCGATGCCATGACCGATGCGCTGCGATCACGCGTTGAAGGGCTGGTCGCCATCCATTCGGCCGGGCGCGCCTATGCCCCCGACGGCTTTTATGGCGACAAGGACAAGGGCAGGGCGATGACCATTCGGCCGTCGCCGACTGCGACCGCGACCCAGTGCCATGATTTTGTCCGCGCCCACCCCGAAACCGGGCGTCCGGGCCTGTTCGGCTGCCTCGGTTATATCATCGGTTTCGAAGGCATGGCCGATGCCGAGGCCGCTGCGCTGCTGGTCGAACTCTACCAATGGCAGAGCCAGGAACGCTTCCAGTATCGCCATCGCTGGCAGTCCAACATGCTGATCATGTGGGACAATCGCTCGCTGCTCCATGCTGCGACAGGCTGCTATGCCGGCCATGCCCGGCGGCTGCACCGGACAACGATCGCGGCGGCTCAATAACGCGGCTTGCGGTCGCGGATCAGGTCGAAACCGGCCTTGATGGCGGCGAAACGGGCGTCGACGCCGGGTTCGAACTGGGTATCGGTGAAGATATAGGGCCAGTCGCCCTCAATGCCTTCGCGCACTAGTTCACCGACATAAACCGGGTCGATGCCCTTTTCGATGGCGGCGATGGCGAGCCTGGCAAATTCCGACTGTCCGGCCTCCATCGACTGGGTTTCGATGCTCCCGGCGAGCCGATCCGGAATATTGCGGGTCGAATCCATGATCTTGGTGCGAATGAAGCCCGGGCAAAGCACCGAAACACCGATTCCGCGTGCCGCCAGCGTGGGACGCAGGCCTTCCGAAAGCGCGACAACGCCATATTTGGTGACATTATAAGCCGGCGCCACCGCCGCGATCAGCCCGGCCATCGACGCTGTCGAGACGATCTGGCCGCCTTCACCATGCGACTCGATCAGCGGCCCGAAGATCTCGATGCCCCAGATCACCGACATCAGATTGACGCCGATCGTCCAGTCCCAACTTGCGTCCTGCCATTCGCCATAGCCGCCACCACCGCCAACGCCGGCATTGTTGACGAGAATATGGACCTTGCCATAGCGCTCGATCGTGGCGTCGGCGGCAGCCTGAAGCTCGGCCTTCAGCGACACATCGGCGCGCACCCCCGCGACATCGGCGTTGGTCGCCTGCAAGCCGGCAACGGCCACGGCCAGCGCATCGGCCTCGATATCGGCCATCATCACCTTGACGCCGGCCTGTGCGAGCGCGGTGGCGATGCCAAGCCCGATCCCCGATGCGGCGCCCGTCACGAACGCTACCTTGCCGTCCAGATTGTGCATGTCACTCCCCGTCTTTCGCGACTCATGCGCGTTCGGTCGGGCGCTGACAAGGCGCCAGCGCTCAGGCCGTGGCGCGCAGGGCAAGCTCCTCCGAAAGTGCCCGCGCCACGGATGGCCGCTCGCGAAGCTGAAAACGATAAGCCAGCAGCGCCGGCCATCGCCCCAGATCGATACCCACAGGTTCGCACCAGCCGAGCGCCGTGACCAGATAGGCGTCGGCGACCGTAAAACTGTCCATCAGGTAGGTCCGCCCCGTCAGGTGCCGCTCGAAATGGTCGAAGCTGTCGGCGATCCGCATTCTGGCAAAAGCGCGGGCTTCGGGGGGCGAGGCGGGGTGCATCTGCGGATAGAAGCCGCCACTGTGCAGGCCGCTGGCGATCATGTTGAGCCAGCTTTGCAGTTCGGTCCGTTCCGGCGTGCCTGAGGCCGGCGCCAGGACCCCCGGCGACGCCATGTCGGCGATCGTCTGCAGCACGGCGGGGCCTTCGGTCACGATCCGGCCATCGTCGAGTTCAAGCGCCGGAACCTGGCCCTTGGCGTTGACATCCCGGAAATCACCGCCGGCCTTCAATGCCTTGGTGGAAAGCACGACCTCGCGGAAGTCCGCTGCCAGCCCCGCTTCGTGAAGTGCAATGCGGCTCGCCATCGAACAGGCCAAAGGCGCAAAATACAGGATCATCACAGGCTCCCCGGTTGCTTTTTGTACCGTGATGCATGAAATTCAGGGCGTCAATAATTATATGCGGAACGGTACAATATTGTCAGAGCGCCCCGCCCGTCGTGGTCGTCCGCCGGCCTATGACCGCACGGCAGCGATCGAAGCGCTGACGCGGACCTTCTGGAATCAGGGGTTTTCGGCGGCCTCGCTCGATGCGCTGTCGGCGGCGGCCGCGATGAACCGGCCCAGCCTTTATGCGGCCTTTGGCGACAAGCAGTCGATGTATCTGGCGGCCCTTGAACGCTACCGCAGCGATGCAGCGGCGCAGATCGGTTCCATGCTGTCGGCCAGCCCCGATGTGCGCGTGGCAGTCCGGGGTCTGTTCCACGATGCGATCGAATTTTATCTGGTGGGTGACCTGGGCCCGCGCGGTTGCTTCGCCATCTGCACCGCGGGCGCCGAAGCCGTGGTTTCACCGCAAATGCGCGACGCCTTGGCCGGGGTTCTGGCAATGATCGACACCGCGATCGAGGCGCGGCTGGCACAGGGCGTTGCCGACGGCCAATTGCCACCCGACTGCGATATCGGCGGAACCGCCATGTTGCTCGGCGCGGCCTTGCACAGCATTGCCATACGCGCGCGGGCGGGTGCCGCCCGGGGGTCCCTGCGGGCGCTCGCCGATGGCGCCACGGCAGCGGTTTTGCGCTAGCCGGTTGTATCGATCACATCGGCTTCCGGCCGGTCGCCGCCATCGGCGACTTCCTCGTGCCAGACACCGTTTTCGTCTTCCCAACTGATCGGCACGGTTTCGTCGCCCTGCTGCTGGCGCTCGGCAGCGCTGCGTGCGGCGGCGAGGGCTTCGTCATGGCTGGCATAGGTCTCGGCCATCACATCGCCAAGCTTGTAGGTCCAGCCGCCGTCATGCTCGACGACGATATAGTGGATTTTTGTCATGCGACTCTCCGGCTATGATGGGCCCCGCGGGCACATCCTATCAGGCTTTGGAGCCAACATCATGCCGATCATCGATTCCATCGCTGGCCGTTCGCGCGATCTGGGCGGCTTTTCGGTTTCGCGGGTGCTGCCGGCGCCGCGCCGGCGCGCGCTGGGGCCGTTCGTCTTCTTCGACGAAATGGGGCCCGCCACCTTTGCGCCGGGGGAGGGGATCGATGTTCGCCCGCACCCGCACATCGGCCTGGCGACGGTCACCTATCTGTTTGCCGGCGGGCTTTCGCACCGTGACAGCCTGGGCACGGTGATCGATATCGCCCCCGGCGCGGTCAACTGGATGACGGCCGGCAGCGGCATCGCCCATTCCGAACGCTCGCCGCCGGCGCTGCGCGAAACTGGCCATCTCATGCACGGCATCCAGTCTTGGGTGGCGCTGCCCGTCAGCCATGCCGAAGCGCCGCCGGCCTTCGTCCACCACCCGGCCGAAAGCCTGCCCGTCGTCAGCCTGCCGGGGGTGCAGGCAACGATCATCGCCGGCACAATGTTGGGGGCCACGTCGCCGGTCAGCTTTCCGCACCCGATCATCTATGCCGAAGTCCGGATGGAGGCCGGCGCCCGGCTCGACCTGCCGGCGGCCTGGGGCGAACGCGGCGTCTATCCGATCAGCGGCAGCGGCAGCGTCGATGGGGCACCGCTGGCGCCCGGTGCGCTTGCCGTCACGGACGCGGGCGATGCCGAACTGACCGCCGAAACCGTTTTGCATGCGATGATCGTCGGCGGCGCGCCTTACCCGGAAATCCGCCATATCGACTGGAATTTCGTCAGCCATTCGCTCGAGCGCATCGAACAGGCCAAGGCCGACTGGATCGACGGGAATTTCGCAGCGGTGCCGGGGGAAACCGAATTCATTCCCCTTCCCGATACCGCAGCACCGGTGCCGGTGACCGACTATCCCTGACGGCGACCGGCGCTCTGGTGTCGCGGCGGTAGCCTTCCCGTAACGCCCCCGCTACAGTGAGAACATGTTCACTCGCCTGACGCCTGACATCTCGGTTGCGCCGCAGATCGCGCCGGAAGATTGTGCCCTTGCCGCCGAGGAGGGCTTTGCCGTCATCGTGTGCAACCGGCCCGATGGCGAGGACCCAGGCCAGCCTGCTGTGGCCGCGATCGAGGCTGCCGCCGTTGGCGCGGGCCTTCGGTTTGTTCACATTCCGGTCGACGCGTCGGGGCTCAATGCGGAGCTTGTCGAAGCGATGGCGGGTGAACTCGAACGCGGCGGGCGAATGCTTGCGTTTTGCCGGTCGGGTACACGCTCGACCAACCTGTGGGCACTCGCCGAGGCCAGTCGAGGCGGGGACCCCGATGCTATCGCCGCGGCCGCGGCCCAGGGCGGCTATAACGTGTCGCCGATGCTGCCGATGCTGCGTCGCCTGTCCGGCCGGGGCTGAACCATGGTCTGGACGTCGCTGTTCGGCATCATCACGTTGGTTTTTCTCGCCCGCGCCCTGGGCTTTTCCAAGGTGCCGGTGCTTGCCGATGCCGACGCCGCCCGTCGGATCGCTGAAGATGCCATGCCCGGCTTTCGGGGTACCGACATGGCGCTGGCGGTTGATCGCCGCAGTGCGCTGGTCGCGGCTCGGGATGGCCGGGTGGCACTGGTCCGTCCGCACGGCGACCGCTGGGTGGTGCGGCTCGTCAACGGCGCCGAGGCGCAGGTGGAGGCCGGTAAACTGCGCATCGCGCCTTCGGAATGGCTGTTCCCACCGGCCGTGATCGACCTTGGCCCGGCAGCCACGACCTGGGCGCGGCGGCTGTGAACCTTCCCGATCCGGTGCAGATGGCGATCCCGGCGTTCATCATCGCCATCATCGCCGAAATGTTCGCGGTAAAGGCCGGAGCGCGCGGCGATTATGATTGGCGCGATACGGCGACGTCGCTGGTGATGGGCTTTGGCAACACGTTTGCCGCCATATTATTCGGTGCCGCCGTCGTCGGCTTTGGCGTGGCGATCCACGAATTCCGGCTGTTCGATATTCCGGTCACCTGGTGGAGCTTCCTGCTCTGCTTCGTCGGCGACGATTTCTTCTATTACTGGTTTCATCGCAGCGCCCACCGCGTCCGCTGGTTCTGGGCGAGCCATGTCATCCATCACAGTTCGCAGCATTATAACCTTTCAACCGCGCTGCGGCAGACCTGGACGGGGCATTTCTCGCTCTCCTTCATCTTCCGTCTGCCATTGTTCTTCATGGGCTTCGATCCCAAGCTGATCCTGTTCTGCGCCGGGTTGAACCTCGTCTATCAGTTTTTCATCCACACCGAAGTTGTTCGCCGCCTGCCGCTCGGGCTCGAAGCCTGGCTCAACACGCCGTCGCACCATCGGGTCCACCATGGCACCAACGCGCGGTACCTCGATCGCAACTATGGCGGGGTGCTGATCGTCTGGGACCGGCTGTTCGGCACCTTCGAAGCCGAGCGCGACGACGAACCGGCGCGCTATGGCATCATCAGGAACCTGGCGACCTTCAATCCCTTGTGGGTCGCAACGCATGAATGGGTCGGCATCGCCCGCGATCTGTGGAAAGCACCCGATTGGCGGACGCGCTGGCTGGTGGTTGCTGGCCCACCGGGGGCGATCAGTGGTGAAACCGCCGACCGCATTCGCGAGGAATGGCAGGCCACGGCCCCCGCCGAATGACCACCCGTTGCTGACCCGGCGCACGCTGCTGCGCGGCGCTGGCGGCGTGGCGGCGCTGGGGATCGGCGCCGGACTGGTGCGCGCCATCGACCAGGGCCTGATCATCGATCTCGGCTCGCCCGGCCTTGCCGCCTGGGATGATTGGCGCCGGGCGCGCCACCAGGGCCCGCTGGCGCTGGTTTCGGCCGGCGTTCTTGCTGCCAGCCCGCACAATAGCCAGCCGTGGCAATTCGCTGTCGGTCGCTTGGGCGTCGATGTTTTCGAAGTGCCGGGGCGATCGCTTGGCGCCATGGACCCCTTCGGAAGGGAACGGCTCGCGGGCCTGGGGGCTGCAATCCACAATATGGCGCTGGCGGCGAGCCGGATCGGCCGCGCTGCTGCGGTGCGCTTGCTGCCCGACGCCGACAATATGCTTCATGTCGCCCGGATCGAACTTGGCCCCGAAGGCGATCGCGCGCCGCCGCATCCGCTGCTCGGCGCGATCGGTGAGCGCCATACCCATCGCGGGGCGTGGAGTGGGGCGCCGCTGACGGACGCCGAATTGGCGCAGGTCCGGGCGTTTCCAATGCCAGCCGGCCTTGCGATCCCGATCTTCGCGGCAAAATCGCCACGCGGCGCTGCCTTTGCCGCCCAGACGATCGAAGCAACGGCAGCAATTACCAGCGATGCCGAAATGTCGGCGGACGGTCATGCCTGGTTCCGCAGCAGCCGCCGCGACCAAAACCGGCTGATGGACGGGATCAGCATAGCCACATCGGGTGTGCCACCGGTGCTGGCCTTTGCCGGCGCACTGTTGCCGGCGCAGTCGGCCGCCGAGGCCGGGGCCTATTGGCTGGCGGCGACCCGTGACACGGCGCTGCCGACGGCATCTGCGTTCGGGTTGATCACGGTTGCCGATCCCTGGGACCGGCGAACCGCGCTGCTTGCCGGCATGGCATGGCAGCGCTTGCACCTGCAGGCGACCGCAATGGGCCTGGTGGCGCAGCCATTGAACCAGATCCCGGAGATGATCGACCGCGAACGCCAGCTCGGCAGGCCGGCGCACTTTGCGAAAGGCGCTGAGGCATTGCTCGATGATATCGGGCAGCGGCCGACCTTTGCCTTTCGCCTCGGGCATGCCGATGACAGCGCCCGCGCCAGCCCGAGGCGGCCGGTAAGCCAGGTCATCGGTTCGCCGGCGCGCATCGGCTATGATGTTGATCGCGCTCGTGCCGAAACCCGTGCGCAGGAAGCGGCAATGCGGGCCCGCAACAAGACTTAGCGGCCTCGAACATGGCCTCCGGTGGTTGGGGCCGACGGCCCCAAACCCTTTTCGTCGGGTTTTGCGCACGCACCCGGGATCGAGCCGGCTGATCGAATGGGGTCCGGGGCCATTGGCCCCGGCCGCCGGAGGCCCTGCATTGAACAATCGGCGCTATTTGAGCGTCGCCTTGCGCGTCAGGAAATCCGGAATGCCTTCGGGTCCGAAGCCGATGAAGCTTTCGCCGTCGTCATTGTTGCGGCGATCTTCCCGCCGGGGGGCATCGCGGCTGCCGCGATAGCTGCGAATCGGATCGGGCACTGGGCGCGGCAGGCGAGCCTCGGGCTTCGGCGCCGCGGGCGGTGCGCGAACCGGTTCGGGGCGGGTCGGTGCCGTGGCGGCCGCCACTGGCGCATCGTCGCGCTTGCGTCCGCGGCCGCCGCGCCGGCGGCGCCGCGGGGCTTCGCCAGGGGCGTCAACGCTGCGGTCGACTTCGGCAGGCGCAGCAGGGGAAGGTGCAGCAGGGGGCGGGGCTTTGACAGCAAGTTCGGTGGGCGCTTCGGCAAGTGGCACTGCGATCTCGACGACCGGTGCCGGTGCGTCGCCATAGCGGGTGATCTTCTGGCGAATGAGCTTTTCGACCTCGGCAAGGTTTTCGGCCTCGGCCTCGGTCATCAGCGTATAGGCGATGCCGGTCCGGCCGGCGCGGCCGGTGCGGCCGATGCGGTGGACATAGTCCTCGGCATGGTGCGGCACATCGTAATTGACGACATGGCTGACGCCCGGGATGTCGAGGCCGCGCGCAGCGACGTCGGACGCCACGATGATATTGATGTCGCCCGATTTGAAGCGATCGAGTTCCTTGATCCGATCCGATTGGTCCATGTCGCCATGGATCTGACTGACCGCAAAGCCGCTGCGGCGCAGGCTTTCGACGAGTTCCTTGATGTCGCGCTTGCGGTTGCAGAAGATGATCGCGTTGCGGACTTCGGGGTCGGCAAGCAAGCTGCGAAGCGCCTCGCGCTTGCCGCGTGGTGTCGTCTCGACGACATATTGGGCGATCAAGGTGTTGGTGGAGGCCGGACGCGCAACCTCGATGAGGCGCGGCGCATCCATGAACCGGTCGGCCAGCTTCTTGATTGGCGGCGGCATGGTCGCCGAAAACAGCAGTGTCTGGCGGGGCGACGGGAGCTTGGTGCAGATTTCCTCGATATCGGGAATGAAGCCCATGTCGAGCATGCGGTCGGCTTCATCGATAACAAGCAGGCTGCACTGGTTGAGCATGATCTTGCCGCGCCCGAACAGGTCCATCAGCCGGCCGGGGGTGGCGATAAGAACATCGACGCCCTTTTCAAGCGCACTGAGCTGGTCGCCCATGCTGACGCCACCAATGAGCAGGGCCATCGAAAGCTTGTGATATTTGCCGTATTTATCGAAGTTTTCGGAAACCTGCTGGGCGAGTTCGCGCGTCGGTTCGAGGATCAGCGAGCGCGGCATGCGCGCGCGACTGCGGCCTTCGGCGAGAATGTCGATCATCGGCAGCACGAAGGACGCTGTCTTGCCCGTGCCGGTCTGGGCGACACCGATGATATCACGCCCCATCAGGACGGGCGGAATCGCCTGGCGCTGGATCGGGGTCGGGTCGTTGTAGCCGCTGTCGGCGACCGCTCGGAGCAACTCCTCCGACAGGCCCAGATCTGCAAAGCTCATTTGTTTCCTTGGATCGGCCGCGGGCACCCCTGCCTTGGGTTAATCGGCCCCTTGCGCGAGATTGGCCCCGAAAGTCAATCGAAAGCGGTGCACAGAGGCGGCTTTCGCGGGTTTGGCGATAAAGAAAGGGCGGAGCTTGCGCCCCGCCCCGTCTCCTTGCGCTTGATGGTTTAGAAGCGGAAACCCACCGCTGCGCCGTAGCGGCGGGGTTCGAGGGTGAAGATGTTGGTGAACAGACCCGACGACTGGTCGGTCACGTAGAGGCCCGTCGTGGCGTTGTTGTCGGTGGCGTTCTGGACATACGCACGCAGGTACCATTTGTCGTCGCGGCCGTTGACCTGGACCTGGGCGTTGAGCACCCCGTAGCCATCGATGCGGTTGACGAAGCCGTTGAAGATGTTGCCGAAGCTTTGCCCGGTATAGGCATAATCGACACGCGGCACGGCGCTCATGCCATTGCCGAACTCGAAGGTGTACTGCGCCCCGGCCGACCATTTGAACTCGGGCGCCTGCGGCAACTGGTTGCCCTTAATGTTGACTTCGACGCCGGCGTTGAGGACCTGCACACCCGCTGCGGCAGCAGAGGCGCCGTTGACGCCATCGAGAACCGAGCAGATCCCGAACGCACCGGTGGCCCCGTTGACGCCACTGTCGGCGCCGAAGGACGTCGGGGCCCGAAGCCCCAGCGCCGCATTGACCGCCGTGACATAGCCGTTGCTGGCGGCTGCGTTGCCGGCGACGTTCGGCACAAGGGCGCAATTGGAGCCGTTGGTGATGTCCTTGATGATGACGGCGTCGGCACGGCCACCCGACGGGTCGCGCGGGTTGGACAGGAACTTGTCCTGGCTGACTTCGGTCTTGAGGTAGCTGGCGTTGAAGTTGATGGCCAGTTCACGTGTCGGCTGAACGACGAACTCGCCTTCGAGGCCGTACACCGTGGCGTCAACGTTATCGTTGACCGATGTACGGGCAATGATGCGGCTCAGCTGCAGGCTTTTGTACTGATAGAAGAAGGCCGTGATGTTGGCGCGCAGCGTGCCATCGAGGAAGGTATTCTTCGACCCGATTTCAAAGGCGTTGATGAATTCCGGGGTGAAACTTTCGGGAACAGCGAAGATCGGCTGCAACGGCGGGTTGATGCCGCCCGATTTGTAACCGCGCGAATAGGAGGCATACACAAGGCTCTCGTCGTTGATCTTCCAGTCGGCAACAACGCGGCCGGTCCATTCGCCGAAGGACACTTCGCGGACCTGGAACAACTGGTTGCCAGCGATGCCAGGGTCGGCATCGAAGGTGCCGACAAAGGGTGAATCAAAGGCATTGGCGGTACCGAAGGGCACGAAGAAGCTTGCCAGTGTCGAACGCGCGCGAACCGATTTGGTGTCGTTGTTGTAGCGGATGCCGCCGGTGATCTTGAAGTCATCCGTCAGATTCCAATAGACTTCACCGAAAATGCCGTATGATTTCAGTGTGGTGTCAGCGGCGCTGTTACGGAAGAATGGCGTGCCGAGATAGCCGGCGGGCAGGTTGCTGCCGAGTGCGGTGGCGGCGCCCAGAACGCCCGAGACATAATCGATACCAAAGCCGTTGACATAATAGTCGACGTCGGTGCCGCGGCTGTCGAGGTAGATACCGCCGAGCAGGAAGTTGACCGGGCCGTCGAGCTGGCTGGTCAGGATGCCTTCGACCGACCATGACCGGCTCTTGGCGTTGGACCGGTCATAGGTGAGCGGGACAGAGCCGCAGATCTTCTGGCCACCATTCGGGCCGAAGGCGCCAGTGCCCGACGTTTCGGTTTCCGACGAGCAATAAGGGCCATTGACGCCGCTCGGGATCAACCGCGGGGCAATCTGGTTGAACTGGGGAATGGCACCGGCAAGCCCTTGCAGGGCCGTCAGGCCGGGCCTGAAAATCGCCGGATCCTGCACCCCGAGATTGTAATCGACCCGGCTGTCGACCGACGTGCGCTGATACAGGCCGGTGACCTGCGCCTTCACAGCACCGAAATCATGTTCGATGCGGCCCTGGGCCTGAATTTCGTCGGTGAAATATTCCGGCGTGAAAGCCGTGCGGATCTGGCGGACGTCGCTGGGTTCCTGGAAATTGATAAACGGGTCGGGGCCATAGAGGCTGCCCAGCCCAACGGTCGAAAGTGTTCCGCCGAACGCCGGTCCGCCCTGGATGCGCAGGAATTCCTGCGACGTCAGCACGCCGACGAAGGTCGAGTTGCCGTTGAGCTTGCCGTTTTCGAGGCGACCGGGAAGGCAGCCGAGGACGCCGGTAGGATCGCGCTGGCACTGCTGCTTCTGGATACGCGAGCGATCATCGTCCTCGCGGAAATAATAGCCCATCAAATCGATGCGCGTGTTTTCGGTGGGTTCCCACCGCACCGATCCGCGAAGGGCATACATGTCGCGGCCATCGATGCGGGTGTTGTCGAACAGATTTTCGGTGAAGCCGTCGCGCTTGAGGTAGAAGCCCGCGAGGCGGACGCCCAGGGTTTCGGTGATCGGCAGGTTGAACATGCCGCGGACGCGCAGCGAGTCATAATTTCCGTAATCGACTTCACCAGCCGCACCGATCGCGGTCAGATCCGGCTTGGCGGTGACGAAGTTGATGACGCCCGATGTGGCGTTGCGGCCGAACAAGGTACCCTGCGGGCCGCGCAGCACTTCGACGCGCTCCATGTCGAAAAATTCGGCTTCGAACAGGCGGGTGCCGATCAGCGGGCTGCCGTTGACATGGATGGCGGTGGCGCTGTCGCAGCTCGAACCGACGCACAGATCGCCGATCCCGCGGATCGTGAAGCTCGACCCGGTGAAGTTGCCCTTGGTGAAGGTGATGTTGGGGAGCGTCAGCTGGAGATCGAGGCTGTTCTGGATCTGCTGGCGTTGCAGCATTTCGGCGCTGAAGGCCGAAACGGCGATCGGCACGTCCTGCAGGCTCTGCGCCGAGCGCTGTGCGGTGACGACGATTTCATCGATGCTGTTGTCGACCGCGGCGGCGGGTGCCTGGGCCGTGGCCTGGGCGAAAGCGGGCATGGCCAGAAGGCCGAGTATCGAAACGCCGCCGACGAATCCGGCGCGCAGGGCAGTGTGAGTGCGCATGGTTCTCTCCCCGTGAAAATTGCATGGCCCACCCTGTATCCAGGCGGTTCACATGCCACAGACCCCATATGGAAGGCTGCTCGGCGCACATTTGTGGAGTGAAAAATCGCTTTGTCCAGCGCCCTTGCGCAATCGCCTGATTTGTTTCGGCGCTCAGTCAAAAGCGTTGCTTTTTAGCAACAGATTCGCGGCTAAGCCAGCGATTGTCCTGATAATTCTGCTAGCGCCGCCGACGTCTGGCTTTACGCTTCTTCACCTTGCGAGCGCCGACGTCATGAACCTCGATAATGCTGGCGACCTCGCATTCGCCCCCCGATCGCGCGCCGATCACATCGCGACCGGCACAAAACTGGCCGGCACGCTGACGACGGTAATAGAACCCCTGATAGAAGCTCAGCGCCGGGCATTCACGGGCGAGAAACAGCCGGTAACGCTTGCCGCTCGTCATCGACAGTTCGATCGCGCGATCTCCGAACAGCTGCGCCCCGGCCAGGTTCTCTACCGAAATGCAGCGTCGCCGCCCCTGCTTCGGGGGGAAGGGGCGCGTCGTCACCGGCGGGCCCGGCGCGATCGGCATCCGCGCCCAGGGCGTCGCATTTTCAGGCACTTGCTGGGCCGCTGCTCCCGCTGGCGGCAACAACAGCGCAACGGTAACGAGGGCGGCAAGCGATGGATGTGACAAGATCCGACCATTGGGCATCGTCGCGTGCCTGCCAACAGCTAATTGAACATGGAATGAACTGGCGTCACGGCGCCGTGCAAGCCCATTGCCTGACGACTGCGACCAGGCCGGCGCTTCCGGGCCGGTCCGATTTGCGGCATTGCAGTCCCGTGACATCCACAATTCCCGAAGCCGCTCTGGCGGCGCTGACGACCGCCGCTGGCCCCGGCAATGCCACGCGCGATCCCGATCGACTGGCGCCGATGCTTCAGGACTGGCGCGGGCGCTACCACGGCGCAACGCCGCTGCTGTTGTTGCCACGGACGACTGCCGATGTGGTGGAGATCGTCCGCGCGGCGGCCGCGCACCGGGTGCCGCTGGTGCCCCAGGGCGGCAACACCGGGCTTGTCGGCGGTGGCATCCCGCCCGCCGATGGCAGCGCTGTGCTTGTTTGCCTGTCCCGGCTCGATGGCATTCGCGCCGTCGATCCCGAAGGCCTGACGATGACAGTGGAAGCGGGGACAACGCTCGAAGCGGTCCACAAGGCGGCGGCCGCTGTCGGCGCTGCCTTTCCATTGTCACTGGCCGCCAAGGGCAGTGCCACCGTCGGTGGGCTGGTGGCGACCAATGCCGGCGGCGTCCAGGTGCTGCGCCACGGCACGATGCGGGCGCTGGTGGCGGGGCTGGAGGCCGTGCTCCCCGATGGCAGCCTGCTCGACCAGCTGACGGGGCTCGCCAAGGACAATACAGGCTATGACATCAAGCAGCTGCTGATCGGTGCCGAAGGCACGCTTGGCATCGTCACCGCGGTGACCCTGCGTCTTGTGCCGGCGCCGGCGCACCGCAGCGTCGCCTGGGCCGGGGTGGCATCGCCGGCGGCGGCGCTGGCGCTGCTCGCGGCGCTGCGCAGCGCCAGCGGCGGCCAGGTCGAAAGTTTCGAACTGATCCCCGATATCGCCTTGCAGCTTGTTCTCAAGCATGTGGAGGGCGCCCGCTCGCCGCTCGGCAATCCCCATCCCTGGCATGTTCTCGTTGAACTTGCCGGGCCAGCGCCGCTCGACACATTGCTTGCCGAAGCGTTGGCACTGGCCAACGTTGATGATGCCGTGCTTGCCGCCTCGGGGTCGCAGGCAGCGGCATTGTGGGGGCTGCGCGAGTCGATACCACTTGCCGAGCGCCGCGAAGGCCCGGCGGTACACCATGATATTGCCGTGGCGGTGTCGGCGATGCCGGCGTTCACGCTTGCGGCGACGGCGCGCGTCGAAGCCGATTACCCCGGCGCCCGCGTGATTGCCTTCGGCCATCTTGGCGACGGCAATCTGCACTTCAACGTGCGGCCGCCGGCCGGGGTGGATGCCGTCGCCTGGCTCGCGTCCCGCCGTGAGGGTGTGACGACGCTCGTGCATGATCTCGTTGCCGCTGCGGGCGGGTCGATATCGGCCGAACACGGCATCGGAGTGCTCAAGCGTGCAGACCTGGCGCGGCTGGGCGACCCACCCAAATTGGCGGCGATGCGTGCGATCAAGGCCGCGCTGGATCCGCTCGGCATCATGAACCCCGGCAAGATCGTCTGATCGGGCATTGGTCGGCGGCCTTGCACGGCACGGCAACCAATTCTAGAGGGGGCGCCATCGCAGCTGCCGCTTCCTGGTGACGGCGTGCAGATGTTTTTTACCTTCCCGACAGTACAGAAAGACGCACACATGGCCAGCACGCCTGCCAACCAGCCCGAACAGTCCCTGCCACTGTTTTACCAGTCGGTCGTGCCGCTGTCTTCGCAGACGCATGTCGGTTTCGGACTGAAGCAGCGCGAGCATGTGTCGTTCACCAGGAATACCCATGCGATCCCCGTCACGGTCGATGAATTCGCGCTGTGCCAGCGCAGTTTCCCTATCGTCTTCGGGCTCGGCGAAGCCGCTGCGCCGCTGGCGCTGCTCGGCCTTCAGGAAGGCACCAACCTGTATGTCAACGACGCTGGCCAATGGGAAGACAATATCTATGTGCCGGCGTTCGTTCGCCGTTACCCCTTCATGCTCGCCCGGCTGTCGCCCGACAGCCAGGACCTGTCGCTGTGCTTCGACGAGACGTCGGGGCAGCTCGAGGATGGCGCTGGTGACCCGCTGTTCGTCGATGGCGCGCCCAGCGAAACCACCAAGCAGATCCTCGGCTTCTGCGAACAGTTCGAACAGGCGGTCGGCCGTACCCGCGGCTTTATCGAGGAACTGACCAAGCTGAACCTGCTGATGGACGGCGAAGTCACCATCCAGCGCGAAGGCCTTGCCGAACCCGCAGTGTACCGGGGCTTTCGCATGGTCGACGAATCGAAGCTGCAGAACCTGCGCGGCGATCAGGCGCGAAAGCTCGTGCAGAACGGCATGATGGGGCTGATCTATGCCCATCTTTTCTCGCTGTCGCTGATCTCGCCGCTGTTCGAACGGCAGTTTGCCGCGTCGCAGGCAGCAAACGCCGGATGATATCGGGCGGCCGGGGCCTCTGGCGCCGGCCGCCAAGACCAGCGTCTGGAAGGTGGCCGTGTCACCGACGGTGCCACGCGGCGGCACGTCGAGACTTGTCCACAGCCCTTTGCCTTTCGGCACAGTCATGCTCGGCACCCCGATTGCGGCCAATCGTTGTCGAGTTCCTTGACACGATATAGTATCACATCTACCCGGCTGCTTTCGTTTAGCCACACAGCCCAAGGGACATTTCATGGCCGTCAGCCGCCTTGCCATTGCGACTTTTCTTGCCGGGGTTGCAACGCCGCTGTTCGCGCAAGACACTGCCGGCGTGGCACCCGTCGCGGCCGCCGATACGCTTCATTCGGCAATCTCGCCCGAGATCATCGTGACAGCGCCCTATAATCGCGAACGCAGGCTGTTGCCCACAGCCGTGAGCGTGCTTCAGGGGGAAGCGCTGGTGCGCGAAACCCGCTCGACCATCGGGGAGACGCTGACGCGCCAACCTGGCGTCAGTGCCACATTCTTCGGCCCTAACGCCTCGCGCCCGATTCTGCGCGGGCTGGATGCCGAGCGCGTGCGCATCCTGACCGACGGCATCGGCAGCTTTGACGTGTCGAACACCTCGGTCGACCATGCTGTCACGATCAATCCGCTTCTCGCCGAACGCGTCGAAATCCTGCGCGGTCCGGCGGCACTGCTTTATGGCTCGGGCGCAATCGGTGGCGTCGTCAATATTCGCGACCGGCGGATCCCGCGCGAACTGCCCGATGCAATCCATCTTGATGGCCTTGGCAACTACGGCACTGCCGCCCGGGATCGCAGCGGCGGCGCCAGCCTCAACGTCCCGCTCGGCAATAGCGGCGTTGTTCTTCATGCCGATGGCAGCTTCCTGCAATCAAGCGACTACCGTACCGGCGGCTTCATCTTTTCGCCCGAGCTACGCGCCGCAGCGGCAGCCGAAGGCGGCGAGGTCGCGGAAAAGGCCGAAGCCCGGGGCCGGGTGGACAATACAGCAGCACGAACCTGGGACATTGCCGGCGGCCTGACCTATTTCACCGACAATGGCGGCAGCATGGGGCTGTCGGTAAGCCGGCTTTCCAACCGCTACGGCATCCCCAATGGCCTCGAGCTCGGCCATTCCGACGAGGAAGGGTTTGAAGAGGAGGATCATGACGAGGAGGGTCATGACGAGGAAGGTCATGGTCATGAGGACATCACCCTCGACATGCGCCAGACCCGCGTTGATGCCCGTGCCGCAGTGCCGTTGTTCGGCGCTGCATTCGAGACGCTGAACTTCCGCTTCGGCTGGGCGGAGTATCGCCACGACGAGATCGAGGGAAATGGCGAGATCGGAACGACCTTCCTGAACAACAGTTTCGAGGCGCGTACCGAACTGGTGCAGACCGAACGTGCCGGCTGGAAAGGCGCGTCTGGCGTGCAGCTGTTGAGCCGCGACTTCAACGCCTTTGGCGAAGAAGCCTATATTCCGCCGAACAAGACCCAGCAGATCGGGCTGTTCACCCTGCAGGAATTCGATCTGGGCGGTGTCCGTGCCGAAATCGGGGGCCGCTATGAACATGCCGATGTCTCATCGCAACCGATCGGCGTCAGCCGCGATTTTGACAGCCTGTCGTTTTCGGCCGGGCTTTCGGTCGCGCTCGGCGATTACTTCCGCTTCGGCGTGTCGGGCGCGCGGTCGGAGCGGGCACCGTCGGCGGAAGAACTTTTCTCGAACGGCGCCCATGCGGCAACGCGCGCCTATGAGATTGGCAACACCGATTTCGTCAAGGAGCGCCAGACCGGCGCCGAAGTCGTGTTGCGTGGCCGGGGCGAGGGCTGGCGGCTCGAATTGACGGGCTTCTACAACCGATTCGACAATTTCATTTTCCTCAACCCCACCGGCGAGGAAATCGACGAATTGCCGGTGTTCCAGTATGAGCAGCGCGGTGCCGAGTTCTGGGGTTTCGAAGCCGAGGGTGCACTGACTCTTGCGCGGCTGAATGAGACGCGGATCGAGGCAACCGGGCTGGTCGATTATGTCCGTGCGACCGTGCTCGATGGCGGCGGTGCGGCACCGCGCATTCCGCCGCTACGTCTGCTCGGTGGCCTCGAGGCATCGGGCGGCATGTTCGGCGGCCGGGTGGAAGTCGAACATGTTACCCGGCAGGACCGCATTGCGGCCTTCGAAAGCTCGACACCTGCCTGGACGATGGTCAATGCCAGCTTGGCATTGCGCCCGTTCGGACCCGACAAGGAGACAACGATCATCGTGTCGGCCAACAACATCTTCGATGTTGAAGCGCGGCGGCATGCATCTTTCCTCAAGGATGTTGCGCCGCTGCTTGGCCGCGATATCCGCATCGCGGTACGTTTCAGCATTTAAAGGCGCATCAGCGGCTAAAATGCCGCGCCGTAATAACCCCCTATTGCAACGCAACAGACTGCGCCTATTTTGACAGGACGAGCCGGCCCCTTTCCCCTCGGGGCCCCGCTCGGGCGATGATCGACCCCCCTCGATCGTCCAACCCTGAACCTTCGCCGCCCCGCTTATCGCGGGGCGGCTCTTTTTTGGCGGCTTATTCGGCGGCTTCCTGCAGCGGCGGCTCAAGCCCGAGCCGGGGTGCGGCATTCGCAAGTTTTTGCGCCAGCCCAGCCATCGCCGCCATTACGCGCCCGAAGCCTGCGTGGCGCGCCAGGGTGACGCTGTCCATATACAAGGCGCGGTCGATTTCGATCTGAACGGCATGGATGCCGCTGGCGACATCGCCATGCGCCTCGGTCGTATAGCCACCGGCATAGGGGCTATTGCGTGCCACACGCCAGCCATGGCCGGCGAAATGCCTTTCCATCAGCGCCACCAGCGCTGGCGCCGCGCTGTTGCCATAACGGTCCCCAAGGACAATCTGCGCCGGCCGGATACCGGGCGGAGTCGGCATGGAATGGCAATCGACGAGAATTGCATAGCCATGGCGCGACCGGGCGCGTTCGATGCAGACGGCAAGGCGATCGTGCCAGGGCCGGTGGACAAGGGTGATTCGCGCTGCGGCCTCAGCCGGATCAAGCTTGCGGGCATAGATTGCCTGCCCCTGCGTGGCGAGGCGTGGCAGGACACCTAGCCCGGCGCTGACTCGCGCCGTATGCCGCCAGGCCAGGGACAGCGGCCCTGCAAACATCTCGGGGTCGATCTCGTCGGCAGCGCGGTTCAGATCGAGAAAAGTGCGCGCATAACGGGCGCGAAGCACGGGCGCGCCATCGATGCCGTCGAGGAGGCCATCGACCATGGCATCTTCGGCGCGGCGCAATTGCGCCAGGGGCAGGCGGCTGGCAGCAAGGAATGCCGACGGATAGTCCCGCCCGGAATGCGGTGACGCGAAGACCAGCGGCGATCGACCATCGCCGGGGCCGCTGACACTGAAGCCCGGCGGGGAAGAATCATGCATCTGCAATGTCTAACGGGTGCGAACGAAGCGCGAAAGTATCGTCTGTGGCGATTAGCACAGCTTTCGGGGTTGTCAGCGCCGCCACGCCCGGTTACCAGCCACCAGCGTGGGCGCGTAGCTCAGTGGTAGAGCACTGTGTTGACATCGCAGGGGTCACAAGTTCAATCCTTGTCGTGCCCACCACGAACAAGCCCGCGAAGTCGCCGACTTCGCGGGCTTTTTGCTGGCCGAAGCACGTCTCGCCACTCAGCATGATTTGACCGAATTTAGCACCGTTTTTCCTCAATTCGACGCTTCCGTTGGGCAGGAACCGAGGCCGTGATATCGGTTTGCCGAGCAACACGCGCATAGGCGAAGGCAAGGGTTCGACGCCTGCGGAGCAGGTCGGCGCCGCGGTCCCAACATGCGAACAGTGAGCGTGCAACGGCGGTTGCGACTTGCCAAGCCGCACTTCCAGTCTGCACATTGAAAACTGGCCAATCGTGACCTTGTTGCAAGCGGAGCCGACGTTGAGAAACAAGAGTGCCATTCTCTCAGCACTGCTGATCGCTGCGGCCCCCGTCGTTGCCGCGGCGCCCGTCGTCGACAGGGCGACGATGGCGCTGCACAAGCGCTTGCTGACCCTTGATACCCACCTGGACACCCCAGCCAGCTTCGCGCGTTCCGGCTGGGATTTCGGCGCGCGCCACAGCGTCGATACCGACTTCTCGCAGGTCGATCTGCCGCGAATGGTTACAGGTGGCCTCGATGGCGGGTTCTTCGTGATTTATACCCCGCAAGGGCCGCGCACGCCGGAAGGGTTGATACTGGCCCGCGATGCTGCCTGGTACCGCGCCGTGCAGATCCGCGAGACGATTGCCCGGCACCCGGGCCGTGCTGAGCTTGCGTTCACCGCTGACGACGCGGCACGCATCGCCGCCGTTGGACGCGCCATCATCTATCAGAGCATGGAAAACGCCTATCCGCTGACGACCGACATCAGCCTGCTGCAAGGCTTTTACCAGCTCGGCCTGCGCATGGTCGGCGTCGCCCATTTCCGCAACAATGACTTCGGCGATTCATCGACCGATCCAAAGGGTCCTGAATGGAACGGCCTCAGCCCGCTGGGGAAGAAGCTGGTCAGCGAGGCCAACCGGCTCGGCATCATTCTCGACGCCAGCCACTCATCCGACGCGGTGCTCGACCAGATGCTGGCGCAATCGACGGCACCGATCATCCTTTCGCATTCCGGTGCCAAGGCGATCTACGACCATCCGCGCAATGTCGACGACGCCCGCCTGAAGGCGGTGGCTGCGAAAGGCGGCGTGATCCAGATCAATGCCTATGGCGGATATCTGGCGCCCGAAATTCCCAATGCTGAGCGCGAGGCAGCGCTCAAGGCCTTGGGCGCAAAATACGGTAACCCCACCCTGTTACCGCCCGACAGGGTTGTAGCGTTGCTCAAGGAACGCCGCGCCATTCTCGATCGCTACCCCGGGTCCGAACGCAACTTCGACCAGTTCAGCGCGCACCTTTTCCACGTGCTGAAACTGGTTGGCCCCGATCATGTCGGCATCGGCGCCGACTGGGACGGCGGCGGCGGCGTGACGGAAATGCGTGACATCACCGGCTTGCCGAAGATCACGGCGGCACTGCTCAAGGCCGGCTACACAGAAACCGACCTGCAAAAGATCTGGAGCGGGAATGTGCTGCGGGTCATGCGCGCCGTCGAAGCGGCGGCCGCAAAGCCATCAACCGAGTAAAGACGAATAGCGGCCGCACAACCTTGTCAAAGAACGCGGCTGGCACATTGATGCAGCCATGGGAGATGCGGTTGTCATCTGTTCCGGGCGACGCAGCGGCCAGCGGCTGCAAGGCGGTCCTGCGGACCAATGGCCGAAAATGCCAGTGGAGGATCGATCTGCCGACATGCACGGAGGGTATGCGACCACGGAACCTGTTCTGATTTTGAGGGTTGACTGATTTGGGGCAAGGTCGACTGCGCAATGTTGCTGCTGCTTGCATGAATTGCTCCGGGGGGTTTTTTGTCGAAGACAAACCAAAGCGCGGGCGATCCGCCCTCCCCCCGACGTCAGGGAACCGCCGCTGCGCCCGGTCGCCCGTTGGCGCCGCAATCGGCGGGCAATGACGCCGAGGACGGCATTGGCGGCCCATTTCCGATTGTTGGCATCGGCATGTCAGCCGGCGGTCTCGAAGTTGCGACTGCATTCCTGAATGCGATGCCCGTCGACAGCGGCATGGCCTTTGTCATCGTTCAGCATCTCGATCCGACCCGAGAAAGCCTGCTTGTGGAACTTCTCGATCGAGCGACGGATATGCCGGTCGTGCATGTCGAGGATGGCATGCGCGTCAAGCCGAACCGCGTTCACATCATCGTTCCCGCCAAGACATTGCTCATAAAGGACGGCATTTTGAGGCTGGTCGAGCCGGAGGAGCCACGCGGCCAGCGCCACCCCATCGACAAGTTCTTCAGTGCCTTGGCCGAAGACCAGAAGGCCAAGGCGATCGCGATTGTCATGTCCGGTGCCGGCAGCAATGGCACCGCCGGGCTTGCGGATATCAAACAAGCCGGCGGGCTTTGCATCGCCCAGGACCCGCTGACCGCCAAGTTCGACAGCATGCCACGCCATGCGATCGCATCAGGGGCGGTCGATATCGTTCTGGCACCAGAGCTGATGCCCGACGCGCTGGTCCGCTATTCGCGCCATTCCTACATCGAGGCACCGCGGCCCGAGATGGCCGAAGGCCCCGGCACCGACGGGTCGGGATCGGGCATCGATGATGTGCTGACGCTGCTTCACGCTCGTGCCGGGCATGATTTCAGCCAGTACAAGCACAATACATTGTCCAGGCGCATCCATCGCCGGATGGGTATCGCCCATCTCGAAAAGCTCGACGATTATCTGGCGTTGCTGGCAACCGATCCGGACGAGGCCGGGGCACTGGTCAAGGACTTGCTGATCCATGTGACAGCCTTCTTCCGCGATGGGGAAGCCTGGGAGGCGCTCGATCGCGAGGTGATCACGCCGTTGGTCGAGCAAGCCGAAAGCGGCCAATCGATCCGGGTCTGGGTGCCGGCGTGTTCGACCGGCGAGGAAGCCTATACCATCGCCATGATCCTGGCCGAACGCAGCGCAGCGTTCAGAAAGAAGCTCGCGGTCAAGATCTTCGCAACCGATGCCGCCGAGCATCATCTGGGCGCCGCCCGCAAGGCCACGTTTCCGGGCAGCATGGTCGAAAGCCTGCCTGCAGAGCGTCTCGCGCGCTTCTTCGACAAGATCGACGACAATTATTACAGGATCAAACCGGAGATCCGCGAAACCGTCTTGTTCGCGCCGCAGAATGTCCTGAAGGACCCGCCCTATTCGCGGATGGATATCGTCAGCTGCCGAAACCTGCTGATCTATCTCGAGCCGGCAGCGCAGGAAAAAATTCTGTCGCTGGCGCATTTTGCCCTGCGCGAGAACGGCATCTTGTTTCTGGGAAACGCCGAGACTGTCGGTCAGCGTGACCATCAGTTCATCAGCATTTCGAAACGCTGGCGCATTTACCGGCGGGTCGGACCCGCGAGATTGCCGACACTCGAATTTGCCCATTGGCCGGTGCGGGACAGGGCGTCTCAAGGCATCGCGCAGCAGCCCAAGCTTGCCGACATTGCGCTCAAGTCGCTGGCTGATCGCTTTGCACCCGCGTCGGTCCTGATCGATCGTACATATCGCGTGCTGCATTTCCACGGATCGACGGAGGAATATCTGACGCAGCCGGCAGGGGCGCCGACAATGGACCTTCTGGCGCTGGGCCGGGAGGGGCTGCGTACCACGATCCGAAGCGCCGTGCGCAGAGCCATCGAAAGCGAAGCAGCCGTTTCGCTGCGCACCACATTCCGGCGCGGCACAAGCGAAGCGGTGATCGTGACCGCTGGCCCGGTGCGCGATGGACCCAGCCCAGGCTTGATCCTGGTAAGCTTCGCAACAGAGAACAGCTCGGTGTCGCCCGTCATCCAGGAAGCGGGCGTGTCCCCCGAACAAAGTCGGGATCTCGAGGAGGAGCTTCGGATCGCGCGCGAGGAGATGCGCGTCACCATCGAGCAATATGAGACAACGAACGAAGAGCTGACCGCTGCCAACGAGGAGGTTACCAGCGTCAATGAGGAGCTTCAGGCAACCAATGAAGAGCTCGAAACCTCGAAGGAGGAACTTCAAGCGCTCAACGAGGAACTGATTACCATCAATGCGCAGCTCGATCGCAAGATCGTCGAGTTGGCGGACGCGAGCGATGACCTGCGAAACCTGCTCATCGGCAATGAAATTGCGACGATCTTTCTCGACAACGAGATGCGGATCAAATGGTTCAGCCCGGCGATTCACAGCCTGTTCGACCTGATCGAAAACGATATCGGCCGCCCGGTCGCCAACTTTGCGCAGAAATTCGCGCACGCCGATTTCGTCGACAGGGCCCGCGTCGCGGTGGAACGCCTGGTGACGTCCGAAGAAGAAGTCCTTGCCAGCGACGGCCGTTCCCTCCTCCTGCGCGTGATGCCGTATCGCACGCGCGATAACCGCATCGCTGGGGCGGTCGCGACGTTCATCGACATAACCGACCTCAAATCGACGCAAGCCAGGATCACCGCGGCGCGCAACTATGCGGAAGCCATTGTCGAAACCGTTCGTAACCCGTTGATGGCTTTGTCGGGCGAACTCCGCGTCATCTCCGCCAACTCGGCGTTTTACGAGACGTTCGGTGTCAGCCCGGAAAACACGATCGACCAGCTGATCTATGACCTGGTCGACGGCCAGTGGAACGTGCCGCCGCTCAGAACCCTTCTGGAAGAACTGCTCCCGAACCGACAGCAGATCACCGATTACGAGATCGATCTCATGGTTCCGCGGCTCGGCAAGCGCTGCATGATGATGAATGCCCGTCGTATCGATAACAGCGACACGGGCGGCGAACTCGTTGTTCTTGCAATGGAGGATATCACCGAACGCCGCGACTCAGTGCAACACCAGGAGCTGTTGGTCGGCGAACTGAGCCATCGTGTGAAGAACACGCTGGCCGTTGTTCAATCGATTGCGGTGCAAACGCTCCGGTACAGCAGCTCCCTCGAGACTTTCGGCGATGCCTTCAAGGGTCGGCTGCAGGCGCTCGCGAGTGCGAATGATGCGATTGTCGACGGCAGCTGGAAAGGCGTGACGCTCCGGCACATCATCCACCGGTCGCTCAAGCCCTTTTCGGTCGATCGGCAGGTCGCGCTTGGCAACGGCCCCAACATTGATCTGCGTCCACAGGCATCACTCGCGCTTGCCATGATCCTGCATGAGCTCGCGACCAACGCGGTGAAGTATGGGGCGCTATCGGTCGTCAACGGGCGGGTGCTGATCGAATGGCGGATAAACGCGGACGACGCCGAGCCAAGGATCGAGGTCGACTGGACCGAAAGCCATGGGCCGCCGGTTCGAGAACCCACGCGACGAGGGCAGGGGACGCGGTTCATCGAGCGCAGCATCGCTTACGAGCTTGGTGGCACCTCGCGCGTGACATTCAAGTCGGACGGGTTGCGCGCGATGCTCGCCTTTCCGATGGCGCCGGCCGTCATGCCGAGCGTGTTGACTGCACCTGCAAAAGTGGACCCCGTGTGATGAAAACCGCTGCGACCTCGGGGCTGGCAGGGCTGCGTATCCTGGTTGTCGAAGACGAGTTCATGATCTGAAGCGTCCCGGGTTTTCCGGAGGTTCCAAGTTATGAGAAGGAGCCTGGACTATGAGCAAGACATCGAACAAATTTTCACCCGAGGTCCGCGACCGTGCGGTCCGCATGGTTGGCGAGCACCGGGC
>Ga0209906_100107_pt1 | contig 117263 bp, 104 predicted proteins | sample FECB24metaG_FD_188303 | JGI IMG/M metagenome (GOLD analysis project Ga0209906, IMG submission 188303) | Cyanobacterial communities from the Joint Genome Institute, California, USA from Joint Genome Institute, California, USA - FECB-24 metaG... ... | reverse complement strand
GAACCGACGTAAATCAGCCAGAGGCAAATCGTCGATCCGGTCTGATCCACCAGGAGTCATCAGCAGCGTGAATCACAAACATGCCGCTATGGGAAGACCCGCTGCCCGGGAATCTGCCCCGGTTACCTCCCCAACAAGACTCTGAGGTCCAGCCGCACGGTCGTGCTGCTGAAATCGAAAATAGAAGGATCCGAACGGCGGGTCATGTGCGCGATGCCAACACCGATCGAATACAGCGGTACCGGCGAATAGTCGAGATTGGCGAAGAAACGCCGACTGGTATCCGAGTTCCGCGGCACCAGCGACGGCGCCGTCAACAGGGCCCGATAGCGGTTTTGCATGAAGCGCCCGCCCGCCGTGAAATTGAGCGACGGGCCGATCTGGTACGACAGATCGCCCCCGAAATCGGTCCGGACCACAAACAGCGCACCGATATTGGCCGAAACACTGACGTTGCGGCTGGCCGCAACGTTGATGTTCAGGCGTCGGGAGGCCTGATAGCTGAGCGAGCCATCATAGCCACTGCCGGTGAACGGCTCGCGCGGCAGCAGCGCGATCTGATTGTCGACAACTGCAAAAACCTCGCTCGGCTTCGGCGACGACTTCAGATAGGAGGCACCGACCGCAACCTGAAAACGCGATCCCAGTCCGCGCGAATAGCCGATGCGGCCTTGCAGGATGTCGACCCCATCGATGACGATCCCGTCGGGCGACGGGATCAGGCGGTTTGGAAACCGCGTTTCATTGATTACCGCTGAGATGGACACCTGGCCGATCGTCGGCGAGCCATAGCTGATGCTGGGGCTGATGACCGTGCTGTTCAGGTTGAAAAGCGCACGCTGGGGGGTATCGTTGGTGAGCGAGCGACGCTGCGCGCTGACACCGAAGCCGAGCCCGGTCGGCGTCTGGCAACCCAGCGAGCCGGCAATGACGTTGGTCTTCTGGACGGCATTGGTAAATTCCGCCTGCTCCGTAACCGTGACCAGCCGCTGCAATGATTCGGCACCGACAACGCCGCTGCAACGCGTGCCAACCCGCCATTCGAGCCCGCCGCCCAGGGCATAACGGCCGCGATTGAATTCGGGCTGACCAAGAAACACATCGCGGCCCACATCGGCGCCGAAAAAAAGCTGCTGGCGACCGATGGGCAGTCCGGCACCGACCCGCAGCAGAGGCGTGAGCCGTGTCGCTGGCTCTGCCGGGGTTCTCGCCCGAAAGTTGGAATCATAAATTGACGCCATGGACGCTTCGAGTGTCCACGCCCGGCCCTGAACGGCTTGCGTCTGCAACGGATTGCCAGCGACAATCGGGCCGTCGCCATCATTCCTGCCGACCTGCGCCTTGGCTGGCACCGCTACCGCCGCACTGGCGAGCAAGACCGCCAGCAGGCGGTTGTGCCGTCTACGCAAGCCATAACGCATGCGCGCATGACAAAATTGAGGGGGCCCTGCTGGTTCAGGGAGACAGATACGCACGGGTTTCACGCTTTCGCTGCTACACGCGAGAAGTCATTGCGGCAAGGTCAACAGTGCCACGACGCCGCATCCGCATTCGACAAAGCGCGTGCAATCCGATGTGCAGCGGGTTAGTCGAAACCGAAGACGAAATGACAAGGACCGCATGCAGATGAGCTGGAAACGTCGCGGAACGTCTGATCCGGCGATCGACGTTTCCGAAAACGGTGCCGATGCCACAGCAACAGCCGCATCCAATCCCGGCACAACGGCAGTGCCGGGCGCAGCACGTGGCGAAAAAAACGCCGGCACGGCGGCGAATTCGGCGCCGCAGGCCGTTAACACGCAAATGGCAGCCTTTCCCAACAGCGTCGCACCCGGATTTCCGCCCAGCCTGGGGGCGCCTCTCGCAGCGCTCGAGCAGCGTCCGTCGTTCCTCGATCGGCTTTGGTCAGGGGCAAACGACCCCATGCGTGTCGACACGCTGCCGCGCTTTGTCGCTACCGCATCAGACGAAGTCGAGCAGAGCAGCGATGTCGCCCTTGTCCGCCGCCGCATCGCCTTGCGCGACGCCATCGGCGCTTCGCAGCCCGTCATCGATCGCGAGCATTTCGCCGGCCGCCACGACGCCCTACGCCAGTTGATCACCGCCGTCGAACAACAGCGGCTCCATGTCGTGGTCTATGGCGAGCGCGGCATCGGCAAGACCAGCCTTTTGCACGTGTTCGCCGAAACTGCGCGCGAGGCACGATATCTCGTGCTTTACGGCAGCTGCGGATCGGAAACCAGCTTCGCGACGATCTTTGCCGCCTTTGCCTCGCGCATCCCGCACCTCTACCATCGGTCAGTCGAGCCCAATTCGCCGGAAGCTGAATCGGGCCTGCATTTCGATTCGATGCTGCGCGAAGATTTCGGCCCGCGCGAACTTGCCGATCTGTTCTCCGATGTCGCCGGCACGCGCATCATCCTCATCCTCGACGAATATGATCGCGCGCTCGATCCCGGCTTCCGCCGCGATGTCGCCGAACTCATCAAGAACCTGTCCGATCGCGCTGCGCGCGTGCAGATCGTCATCGCCGGCGTGGCGCAGAACCTCGATGAAATTCTCGGCTATGCGCCATCGGTTCGCCGCAACATCGTCGGCCTGCCGATGCGCCCGATGTCGGACAATGAGGTCACCGACCTTCTCGGCATTGCCGAAGCCGCAGCCGAGCTTGAATATGATGCCGAAGCCGCCCGGCTGATCACATCGATGGCGGGGGGTTCGCCCTATCTGGTACGCCTGCTTGGACACCACGCAGGTCTCGCGGCGCTCGATGGCCGCAGCGCCGTCGTGACCGAGGCCCATGCGACAGCCGCCGTCGAACGTGTGCTGACCGAATGGAATGCCACCTTGCCGCGGCGCGTGCAGCTCAGCATCAGTCGCGAGGAAGCCCGCGCGCAATGGCCATTGCTGATCGCGGCGGCGCGCGCCGGGAGTGCCGGCGATGGCATGTTCAGTGTCGACGAGGTTGCCACCGAACTTGGCGATACCCGAACCATCGACGCCATCGACCGCGATTTGCGCGGCTTTTCCGGCTCGAACGACTTGATCGAAGTCCTGACCGACGGTGGGGACACGCGCTTTCGTTTTCGCTACCCGGGGGTGGCAGCCCTGCTGCTGATGTCATCGGCCATGTCGCGGCTGTCGCGCTGATCCGCCACGCACGATGGTTGGCAACGCCGGCGGATGCCTATATTGCAACGCAGCATGATTGCCGCGCTGTCAAATGATGTTGAGGGCCGGGTAGCGCCGCTTGCCTTTCGCGTTTCGGTCATCATTCCCCACCTCAACACCCCGCAGGTTCTGGCGCGTTGCCTGCGCTCGGTCGTGGAACAATCGCTCGATCATGGCCGGTTTGAAGTCATCGTCGCTGACAATGGCTCGCAGACTCCGCTCGACGCGGTGGCCGCCGAGTTTCCAGAAGTGGTCTTCGTGACCGAGCCGCGCCCCGGTCCCGGGCTGGCGCGAAATTGCGGGATCGCGGCGGCCCGCGCCCCCATCCTGGCATTCATCGATGCCGATTGCAGGGCAGAACGCGGCTGGTTGCAAGCTGCCGTCGATGCCGTTGATGCCGATCCCGAGCGCGCGGTTATCGGCGGTGACGTCCGTATCGACTTCACCGATCCCGACCATCTGACAGACATCGAAGCCTATGAAGCCGTGTTCGGCTTTCGCCAGAAGATGTATATTGAAAAAAAGGGGTTTTCGGGCGCTGGCAATCTGGCGATGCCACGCTCGGTTTTTGCGACGGTGGGGCCTTTTTGCGGCATCGAAAAGGCCGAGGACCTTGACTGGGGCGGGCGCGCAGGCGCAGCCGGGTTTCCGCCGCGCTATGTCAGCGCAATGCGGATCTATCACCCGGCGCGGCCCGATTTTGCAGCCTTGAAGCGCAAGTGGCAGCTCCATATCGCGCACGAATTCCACGATCATCTTGCCGGTGGCGCGGCAAGGATCACATGGCTGGCGCGCGCGGTGGCGATGATCCTGTCGATCCCGATCGATGGTCTGCGTTTTCTGATTTCGGACCGATTGTCGGGGGTGCGCAACCGCATCCGGGGTCTGGGCGTACTGGCGCGGATCCGCATTTACCGTGCGTCTGAAATGGCGCGGCTGGCGTATAGCCCCGCCGAGTCGAATGTTGATTTCTGGAACGCGCGAGAATGACCGAGCCTGTGAATAGCGGCACCCGTGCCCGGCCGCGTGACAGCGGCCGCCCCGCCGAGCCTGCCCGAATGGGCATCGTGCTCGTCAACTGGAAGCGCCCTGCCGATACGATCGAATGCCTCGAATCGATCTTCAAGAGTACAATCCCCGTGCGGGTTGTTGTCATCGACAACGGGTCGAACGACGGCTCGCTCGATCAGATCGCCGAATGGGCAGCGGGAACGCGGCTCGCCGAGCCCGTCAGCCCGGCGATGGCGCGCTTTTCGCAACCGCCGGTACCCAAGCCCATATCGGTCGAGCGTTTCGACACGGTGTCGGTGGCCGCGGCCGGCGGACCGAGCGACGTGCTGCTCACGCTTGTCGATAGCGGCGGCAATCTCGGTTTTGCAGCGGGAAACAACATCGGCCTCAAACTTCTGCTCACCGACCCGCGGGTCGGCTTCTTCTGGCTGCTCAACAACGACACTGTGATCGAACCAACGGCGGCGGCGGCGATCGCCCTGAAGATGTCGGCAACCCACAAGGTCGGCATGTGCGGCACGGTCGTGCGCTTCTATCACCAGCCCGACATGATTCAGGCGCTCAATGGCAGTCGCTTCAACACCTGGACGGGCCAGTCCAAAGGTATCGGATCGCGGCAGCCGGTCTCGATGCCCTATGATCCCATTCGCGTCGCCAACGATACCGATTTCGTGCTTGGGGCGTCGCTGGCAACCAGCCGTGCCTTTCTCGAAACCGTGGGGCCCATGGATGAGAGCTTTTTCCTGTATTATGAGGAAATCGAATGGGCGCGCCGCAGTGACGGCCGCTTCACGATCGGCTTCGCCCATGCCGCCACCGTCTATCACAAGGAAGGTGGCTCGATTGGTTCGTCCGGTGTCCCCGGCGCTCGCAGCAGTGCATCCGATTATTGGCTCACTCGCTCTCGGTTGCGCTTCGTGCGCCGCAGCACACCGCTGCTGCTGCCGCTCCACTGGCTGTTGACAATCGGCATCATCTTGCGGCGGCTGTTACGCCGGCAGCCGGGCAAGGCCGCCGCCAACCTTCGAGCCTTGTTCGGTCTCGGCTTCGGAGGCTGACGACGCGTAATGAGTCGGCAGCCTCACCGAACCGCCATCAGTATTGACCAGGAGGCGATGCCCGGCGCATGGAGCCTCGAACAGTTCGCCCGTGTCGGCTTTGGAGCTTATCCCGCATGACGACCCCAACTCGACCGCTTCTTGCCATGGCAGCGGTTTCGCTGCTCGCGCTCGCTGCTTGCGACAAGGCCGACAAGCCCCCCGAAGGCCAGGTCGTCGCAACCGTCGACGGCGCCGAAGTGACCATTCATGAACTGAACGCCGAAATTGCTGGCATCGGCAATCGCGCTGCCGGGGCGCCCGCCAAGCTCGTTGAATCGATTGCCCTGCAGCGCGTCATCGAGCGCAAGATGCTCGCCGCCGAGGCCAGCAAGCTGAAGCTCGACAAGAATCCGCAGTTCCTGCTGGCCCGGGAGCGCGCCGAAGAAGGCATGCTTGTCCAGGCCTTGCAGGCTGACATTCAGCAGAAGGTGCAGCCGGCCACCCGCGAAGGCGCCCAGAAATTCGTTGCCGAGAACCCGCAGGTCTTCGGCGATCGCAAGCTCTTCACCCTTGATCAGATCCAGTTCCTGCGCCCGGCGAATATCGACAAGCTGCCGTTGCGCGATGCCAAGACAATGGCCGAAGTCGAGCGGGTGCTCGTCGATGCCAACATCGAGTATCGCCGCGCCCCGACCCAGCTCGATTCGCTTGTCATCAACCCGACGCTCACCAACGAGATCGTCAAGATCGAAGCGACGGCCAATGGCGAGCCCTTCATCTTCAGCGACCAGCCAGCCGGCGCGCCAGCGCCGATCATCTACGTCAACAATATCACCAATACCGTGACCCAGCCCTTTACCGGTGAAAAGGCGATCTCCTACGCCCAGAACATCCTGCAACAGCAGGAAGTCCAGAAGCGTCTGGCCGCCGAATTGAAGCGTATCCAGGACAGTTACAAGCCCAAGATCGTCTATGGCAAAGGCTATGCGGCGCCCGATCCGACCAAGCTGCAGGCGCCAGTAGCTGGCAATGCGGCTGCACCGGCAGCCGCCGGGGCCGGACAGCCCGCTGCGGCGCCGGTCACGCGCACGGCAACGGGTGGCGTGCGGCCGCCAACCGCCAGCGTGAACTGAACAACCCGCTTCGGACCTTTGATCGCAGAACGGAGCCTGTGTTGAAAACGCTCCGTATCGGGCTGTTGTGGCATTCGGCGGCGGCTGGGAATCTGGGTGTCGGTGCGCTTAGCGTCGGCAACATAGCGCTGGCGCGCACCGCCGCCGACCGAGCCGGACGACGTCCCAAATTCACGCTGTTCGGCGGGCGCGAACTCGCAACCCCGTATATCGGCGGGCCCGATATCGATTTGCGGACCATCGATGGCCGCTACATGGTCTCACCGGGCGGCTATGTCGCCGACATGCGCACGCAGGATATCATGCTCGATATCGGTGCGGGCGACAGCTTTGCCGATATCTATCCCGACAAGCGCTTTGCCTACATGATGGCGACCAAGGCCATCCCGATCTTTGCCGGCAAGCCGCTGGTGCTGTCTCCCCAGACAATCGGCCCCTTTACCCGTCAGCCGCATACCCGCATGGCGGCGTGGGTCTGTCGTCGCGCGGCCATGGTCTTCGCCCGCGATCCGCTATCGCTCACGGTGGCGCGGCAGCTTGCGCCAGAGGCCGACGTCCGCCAGGTCATCGATGTTGCCTTTGCGCTGCTTTATGATCGCCCGGCGCCGCGGACCGGCGGACCGGTACGTGTCGGCATCAATGTGTCAGGGCTGCTGATGAGTGGCGGCTATTCAAGCAACAATGATTATGGCCTGGGCTTCGATTATCCGGCGATGACACGGGCATTGATCGCGGCTTTTCTTGCCATGCCCGATGTCGACGTCTCGCTGATTGCCCATGTCAATGCCCCCGGCCTGCCCCGCGACGATGATGGTGCCGCCATCGACAGGCTCGCGCTCGAGTTCCCGCGCGCCACCCGTGTCCCCGATTTTGCCTCGCCATCGGCAGCCAAAAGCTTCATCGCCGGCCTCGATTTCATGATCGGTGCCCGGATGCATGCCACCATCGCCGCCTACTCGGCCGGGGTTCCGGTGATCCCAATCAGCTACAGCCGAAAATTCGAAGGGCTTTACGGCGGCTTGCGCTACCCATGGGTGGTCAACGCCAAGGGCATGGACACCAAGGCAGCGATCGCCTTCGTCCTCGACGCCTTCGACAAGCGCAGCACGGTCGCTGCCGATATCGCCCGCGGCCAGCCGGTCATCGAGGCTGGCCTCGAAGATTATACGGCCGCGCTCGCAACGCTGTTTGCTGCCGCATGACGGCCCCAGCGTCCCCCTCCCTCGCCCGCGTCGCGCGCGGCCAGACCTGCTCAGGCTGCGGACTGTGTGCCTCGATCGCCCCCGCTGCCATCGCCATGACAATGCAGGCCCCCGGTTATGCCCGGCCGCAGCAATCGGCGCCGCTGACGGCGAGCCAGGAAAGCGCCATTGATGCCGCCTGCCCCGCAATCCGGGTCGAGATCAGCGCCCACGCCCCCGTCGACGACTTGCTGTGGGGGCCGGCGCATTTCGTCGGTACCGGCTTTGCCACCGATGCTGCGCTGCGCCACCATGCATCGTCAGGCGGGGTGATTTCGGCGCTGCTTGTCCATGCGCTTTCCACTGGCCTTGTCGATTTCGTCGTCCAGACCGGCGCCAGCACGGAAGTCCCTACAGGCAACCGCACAGTCGTTTCACGCACTGCCAAAGACGTCTTCGAGGCCGCGGGTTCGCGTTACGCAGCCTCTTCACCGCTCGCCGCTCTCGAAACCTGGCTCGCCAGCCCGGGGCGCTTCGCCTTTGTCGGCAAGCCGTGCGATGTCGCAGCGCTGCGTGCCTACGCCCGTTCCGATCCGCGGATCGACGCCAAGGTGCCGTTGATGCTGGCCTTTTTCTGCGCTGGCATCCCCAGCGCGCGCGCCAATGCCCGGCTGCTCGATGCCATGGATGCGCCGGCCGGCGAGGTCACGGCCTTTCGCTATCGCGGCGATGGCTGGCCGGGCTATGCCACTGCGACCCTTGCCGATGGCAGCACCCGGCGCATGGGTTATGACGACAGCTGGGGCCAGATCCTGTCCAAGGAAGTCCAGTTCCGCTGCAAGATCTGCGCCGATGCAGTGGGCAGCGCCGCCGATGTGGCGTGTGCCGATGCCTGGTATGGCGATGAAAAAGGCTATCCAAGCTTTCAGGAACAGGACGGTCGTAGCCTCGTGATGGCGCGCACCGCCACCGGGCTGAAGCTGCTTGACGCCGCGCGCGCCGCCGGCGCCATCGAAACCACGCCGGTTGCGATGGCCGAGATCATCAGGATGCAGCCGCACCAGGCGCGGCGCAAACGTCAGGTGCTGTCGCGGCTGGCGGCGATGGCGGTTGCCGGGCGCCCGGCCCCCCGCTATCGCGGCCTCCAGCTATGGGCAGCGGCGGCAAAGGAAAGCCCCTTGGCACAAGCGAAAAGCTTTGCCGGGTTGGTCCGGCGGTTCATTCAGGGGCGGGCATGACCGGCAACATTTCCGAACGGCGCGGCATCATCCTGGCGGGGGGCTCGGGCACGCGGCTCTATCCGCTCACCAAGCCCGTCTCCAAGCAGCTGATGCCGGTCTATGACAAGCCGATGATCTACTACCCGCTGTCGGTGCTGATGCTTGCCGGCATCCGCGAGGTGCTGATCATTACCACCCCGCACGATAGCGCTGCCTTCCGCAATCTGCTCGGTGACGGTTCCGACTGGGGCATGCGCATCGACTATGCCGTGCAACCCGAGCCAAAGGGGCTGGCGCAGGCCTATCATATCGGCGCGGATTTTGTCGGCGACCGGCCATCGACGCTGATCCTGGGCGACAATATCTTCTACGGCCATGGCCTTCCCGAGCTTCTCGCCCGCGCGTCGGGACGCGACGCAGCCGGCAGGGAGGGGGGTGCCACCGTCTTCGGCTATTACGTCAAGGACCCCCAGGCCTATGGCGTCGTCTCCTTCGATGCCGAAGGCCGTGCCGCGACGATCGAGGAAAAGCCCGCGGTGCCCCGGTCGAACTATGCCGTGACCGGCCTTTATTTCTACGATGGCGATGCCGTGCGGCTGGCGCGCGATGTCCAGCCTTCGCCGCGCGGCGAGCTCGAGATCACCGATCTCAACCGCCTCTATCTCGAAGCCGGCAAGCTGCATGTCGAGCTGATGGGGCGTGGCTTCGCCTGGCTCGATACCGGCACCCATGGCTCACTGCTCGATGCCGGGCTTTACGTCCGCATCGTCGAGGAGCGCCAGGGTCTCAAGATCTGTTGCCCCGAGGAAATTGCCTGGCGCCAGGGCTTCATTGATGCCGAACAGCTTGCCCGGATCGCCGAACCCTTGCGCAAATCGGGCTATGGCGAATATCTGCTCGACCAGTTGAAGGCGGCCGGATGAACGTCGTCGAATCCGCGTTGCCCGGGGTCAAGCTGATTGAACCCAGGGTGTTCGGCGATGATCGCGGCTTTTTCCTTGAAAGCTGGAACGCTGCCAGCTTCGCCGCTGCCGGGCTTGATTTCGCCTTCGTGCAGGACAATCACAGCCGCTCGGCCCGTGGCGTGCTGCGCGGGCTGCATTATCAGCTGGCGAACCCGCAAGGCAAACTTGTGCGCGTTACCCAGGGTGCGGTGTTCGACGTCGCCGTCGATATCCGGCGTTCGAGCCCGCACTTCGGCCGCTGGGTCGGCTATGAACTTTCGGACGCCAACAAGCGCATGCTCTGGGTGCCGCCAGGATTTGCCCATGGCTTTCTCGTGCTCTCCGAAACCGCCGATTTCATGTACAAATGCACCGCGCTCTACGACCCGCCCAGCGATCGCGGCATTCGCTTCGACGATCCCGCCATCGGCATCGACTGGCCCGATGCAGGGGTAACGCCGATGCTATCGGGCAAGGATGCCGCCGCGCCGCTGCTCGCCGACGCGACCGTCTTCGATTAGGGGTTTTCGCATGAAATTCCTCATCGCCGGTGCCGGCGGCCAGCTCGGCCGCGCCTTGCAGGCCAGCGTGCCGGCCGGCGCCAGCGTCGTCGCGCCGCCCGAATCCGAATTCGATATCACCGATGCAGCACAGGTCACCGCCGTCGTCGCCGCTTCGGGAGCGACCCATCTTGTCAACGCCGCCGCCTATACCGCCGTCGACAAGGCCGAAACCGATCTCGAAACCTGCCGCCGCATCAATGTCGATGCCGTCGGCATCCTCGCGGCCGCCGCGCGCACCGCCGGAATGGGCTTTGTCCATGTCTCCACCGATTTCGTCTTCGATGGCAGCGCCAGCACGCCCTATGCCCCCGATGCCCCGACCAGCCCGCTCGGCGCCTATGGGCGGACCAAGCGCGATGGTGAGCTGGCAGCCGGTGCGCAGGCACTGATCGTCCGCGCTGCGTGGGTCTATGCCGCTGCCGGCAATAATTTCGTCCATACCATGCTGCGGCTGATGGCGACCCGCGACGCCCTGAGCGTCGTTGCCGATCAGATCGGCACCCCCACTCATGCCGCCGGCCTGGCGCGCTGCCTGTGGACGCTCGCTGCCGCCGGTGCCACCGGTACCCACCACTGGACCGATGCCGGTGCCGCCAGCTGGTATGATTTCGCCGTCGCCATCCAGGAAGAGGCGCTGGCTCGCGGGCTGCTGTCGCGCGCCGTGCCAGTCACCCCCATTCGCACCATCGATTATCCCACCCCGGCGCAGCGCCCGGCCTACAGCGTCCTCGACAAGACTTCGACCTGGGCAATCACCGGCCCGGCGCGGCACTGGCGGGACGAACTGCGCAACTGCCTCGATATTCTGGCCTCGACGCGATGAAAGCACCCGAATGAGCCATCTCCTTGTCACCGGCGGCGCCGGCTTCATCGGCGCCAATTTCGTCCATTACTGGCGCACCCACCACCCGCAGGACGAGGTCACCGTCCTCGATTCCCTTACCTATGCCGGCAATCGCGCCAACCTGTCTGGTGCCAACAGCGTTGAGCTGGTCGAAGGCGACATCCGCGACACGCCGCTGGTCGAGGGGCTGCTGCGCGACCGGGCCATCGACACGATCGTGCATTTCGCCGCCGAATCGCACGTCGATCGCTCGATCCACGGGCCAGCCGCCTTTGTCGAAACCAATGTCATCGGCACCATGAACCTGCTCACCGCGGCGCGTGCCGTCTGGCTGGCGGGCAGCGGCATAGCGCATCGCTTCCACCATGTCTCGACCGATGAAGTCTATGGCTCGCTCGGGCCCAACGACCCGGCGTTCAGCGAAACCACCGCCTATGCCCCCAACAGCCCCTATTCGGCATCAAAGGCCGCCAGCGACCATCTCGTCCGCGCCTGGCACCATACCTATGGCCTCGAGGTCACCACCTCGAACTGTTCGAATAATTACGGCCCGTTTCAATTCCCCGAGAAACTCATTCCGCTGTTTCTGATCAACGCCCTCCACGGTCGGCCGCTGCCGATCTATGGCGATGGCATGCAGATCCGCGACTGGCTCCATGTCGAGGATCATTGCCGCGGAATCGAAGCGGTGCTGCAAAAGGGCCGGATCGGCGAAACCTATTGCATCGGCGGCGGCGCCGAGCTTCCCAACATCACCGTCATCGACACGCTGTGCGCGGCGGTGGACGCGGCGTTTGCAAACGATCCGGGTCTGGCCGCGCGCTTCCCCGATGCGCCAGCCGCCAAGGGCATCGCCACTGCCAGCCTTAAAACCACGGTCGCCGATCGCCCCGGCCATGACCGCCGTTATGCCATCGATGAAACCAAGGCGCGCGCTGAACTCGGCTATGCCCCGGCGCGCGATTTCGAGACAGGCTTTGCCGCAACATTGGCCTGGTATCTCGGCAATGAAGCCTGGTGGCGCGGTGTCCTCGATGGCAGCTATCGCCATTGGGTTGAAACCAACTACGCGGCGCGATAGCCGAAGCAGTCAGAGCTGAAGCAGAGCCCGAGACGGCCGAGGCCGGCGACCCCGGACCCCATCTGCTACGGCCGCTCGCGCTCAGGCCATTGTGGCGCGCAGCATCCAGGCGGTCTTTTCGTGAACCTGCATGCGCTGGGTCAGAAGATCGGCTGTCGGCTCATCATGGGCGTCGTCAGCAACCGGGAACACGCTGCGCGCCGTGCGCGCGACGGCAAGCTGATCCGCCGCCAGGATCGCAACCATCTCATCGGCCGTCGGGACACCTTCGGCCTCGGCGATGCTCGACAGCTTTGCAAAGGCCGAATAGCTGCCGGGCGCCGGCGCACCGAGGGCGCGGATTCGTTCGGCGATCAGATCGACCGCCGCTGCCAGCTCGATATACTGGACTTCGAACATCTGGTGGAGCGAGTTGAACTGCGGCCCGGTGACATTCCAATGGAAATTATGGGTCTTCAGGTACAGCGTATAGGTATCGGCCAGCACCCGCGACAGGCCATCGGCGATCGCGACCCGCGCCTTATCATCAAAGCCCAGATCGATCGGCTCGATTTTCGTCGCTGATTTCTTGGCCATGATGCGCTCCGCTGTTTGTTACAGCGTGGATATGGCGATGACGCGCACCACAGGCAAGCGGTGCGCGCCAGATGGTATCAAGTCCGGGGTCGCCGGCCCCGGCTGCCGGAGGCTCCGTGCTGTGTAAGCGAGTCTAGCGGCAGGTGACGTTGTTGCGATTGATCGAATTGCCGACAACGGCGCCAAGGCTGCCCCCGATGATCGACCCGAGTGTTTTCGACCCACCCGGGGCGATGACATTGCCAAGGACACCGCCACCGAGCGCGCCGACGATCAGGCCGGTTGTGCCATCGTTGCGGCGGCAATAATAACGGTTGTCCTGGCCGCGATAGATGCGCTCGTTGGCTGCCAGCCGGCGCGGCTGGTAGTTGCCGCCGCGGTAGTAATTATCGGCATAATAGCCGTTGTAGCGCGGATCGGGCCGGTTGTAGTTGAAGGCTTGGCCGCGCTGCCAGTCGCGCGCATCGCGGCGGGCTTACTTGCGAGCCCGCTTCACGTCCCGGCGTTCCTCGCGGATTTCACGGCGATCACCGTCGCGGCGGGCTTCGGCCAGATCGCGGCGCTCGTTCTGCAGGCGACGTTCATTGCCGCGAAGTTCGCGCGCATCGACATAGCGCCGGTCAGCCGGCTGGGCCTGAAGCGGCACCGCCGATGCCGCCACCGCAAGGGCCGTGAGGGAAAGCATCAGATGTCGCATGCACATTCTCCTGTTGAGGAAGCGTCACGATGGACGCCGCCACATGCAGGAGTTATGAACGTCACCGACACCTCCGGTTCATCAACCGACAATGCCAGACCGAATTAGTCCTTCTTCAGCCCGAAGCCCGAGAAGCGCTTGTTGAAGCGTGCCACCTGGCCACCGGCGTCGAGCATTTTGCCGGCGCCGCCGACCCAGGCCGGGTGCGAGGTCGGATCGATATCGAGTGCCAGCGTGTCGCCTTCCTTGCCGTAGGTCGAACGCGTCGAATATTCGGTGCCGTCGGTCATCTTGACGGTGATGCGGTGGTAATCGGGGTGGATGCCGGGCTTCATGATATCGCTTTCATTGCGGTGGCTGGTTCCGACCAGCCGTGCTGAGAAGCGCAGGCGCATAACCGAAGCGGGGCGCGGCGGCAAGTTGCTTCGGTCCATGCGGCATTCATCGCGGCGGGCGCACCAGCGGCAGCGATAAACCGTTCCGTTGCGGCGACGAACTGAAATGCCAGTCTTGCACCTGTCATCATCGTCAGTCATGCTGCAGCGCAACACGAAAGGAGGTCGATATGTCGCCGACACGTGCTGCCATCGCTTCCTGGTGGCGTATCTTGCTACTGCTGACGCTGGTTCTGGCCGGTGTCATGCTCGTCCGTGGCCATGTTTCTGGTATCCCGCCGTTCGATCATCTTGGCGACGCCCTGCAGCGTCTTGCTCTGGTCGCCGCGAGCGATACCGCGCAATTGAAGCTGCTGGTGCTGGTATGCCTGGCTCTCGGCATCCTCGTCATGCTCGACCGCCGCCGCCGCACCGGAGTCCGCCGGTCATCGTCCTGATCGTCAAGCCGCGCAGCCCCGACATGCAAAACTGAAGCGCGCGGTTGAGCCGGCTGGCCGAACCGGCCTATAGCCGGAAAATGCCTGTTATTGGTCACCCCCTGCCCCCCGGCGCCGACACACGGGCCAATGCCGCTGCGATGGCCGATCTTGTTGCCGATCTGCGCACCAAGGTTGCGGCCATCGCTCTTGGCGGCCCGGCGGCCAGCCGCGAGCGTCATGTCGGGCGCGGCAAGCTGCTGCCGCGCGAGCGCGTCGAGGCCCTGCTTGATCCCGGCACCGCCTTTCTCGAAATCGGCCAGCTAGCGGCCCATGAAGTATATGGCGAGGACGTTCCCGCCGCCGGCATGATCGCCGGCGTTGGCCAGGTCGCGGGGCGGTTGTGCGTCATTGTCGCCAATGATGCGACCGTTAAGGGCGGCAGCTACTACCCGCTCACCGTCAAGAAGCATCTGCGCGCCCAGGAAATCGCTGCCCAGAACGCCTTGCCCTGCGTCTATCTCGTCGATTCGGGCGGCGCCAACCTGCCACGGCAGGACGAGGTTTTCCCCGATCGCGATCATTTCGGCCGCATCTTCTTCAACCAGGCCAATATGTCTGCTGCCGGAATTGCCCAGATCGCTGTGGTGATGGGCAGCTGCACCGCCGGCGGCGCCTATGTCCCTGCCATGGCCGATGAATCGATCATCGTCCGCGACCAGGGGACGATCTTTCTCGGTGGCCCGCCGCTGGTCAAGGCCGCAACCGGCGAGGAAGTGACGGCCGAGGAACTCGGCGGCGGCGATGTCCATACACGGCTGTCGGGCGTTGCCGATCACCTCGCCGAGGACGATGCCGACGCCCTTGCCATCGCCCGCCGCATCGTCGCCACCCTGCCCGCGCCAGCCGCAGTGGCGCCGCAACCCGCGCGGCCGCCGCGCTTCGATCCGCAGGAGCTCCACGCGCTGGCGCCGCTCGACACCCGCCACCCGGTCGATGTCCACGAGGTCATCGCCCGCATTGTCGACGCATCCGATTTTCAGGCCTTCAAGCCGCGCTTCGGCGAAACGCTCGTTACCGGCTTTGCCATGGTCGAAGGCTATCCCGTCGCCATTCTCGCCAACAACGGCATCCTGTTTTCGGAAAGCGCCCAGAAAGGCGCGCATTTCATCGAGCTCGCCTGCCAGCGCCGCATCCCGCTGCTGTTCCTCCAGAACATCTCGGGCTTCATGGTCGGCAAGCGTTTCGAGAATGAAGGCATTGCCCGGCATGGCGCCAAGCTGGTGACGGCGGTCGCCTGCGCCGCCGTGCCCAAGATCACCGTCATGACCGGCGGCAGCTTCGGCGCCGGCAATTACGGCATGTGCGGCCGCGCCTATTCCCCGCGCTTCCTGTGGATGTGGCCCAACGCCCGGATCAGCGTCATGGGCGGCGAACAGGCGGCAAGCGTCCTTGCCACGGTAAAGACCGGCGGCTTCAAGTCCGCTGCCGAGGAAGAAGCCTTCAAGGCCCCCATCCGCGCCCAATATGACCTTGAAGGCCACCCCTATCATGCCAGCGCCCGGCTGTGGGATGATGGCATCATCGACCCTGCCGATACCCGCGCCGTTGTCGCCCTGTCGCTCGCCGCCGCGCTGCAGCAACCGGTGCCCGAAACGCGCTTCGGCACGTTCCGGATGTGATGCGATGAGCCTCACGACCCGCATTGACGCCGGCATCGCCCATGTCGCGCTCAACCGGCCCGATCGCCATAATGCCTTTGACGAAGGCCTGATCGAAGCGCTGACGACGACCTTCAACGTCTTCGGCATCGATCCGACCGTGCGCGCCATCGTCCTGTCCGGCGCGGGCAAGTCGTTCTGCGCCGGCGCCGATCTCGACTGGATGCGCCGCGCCGCCGGCTGGAGCGAGGCCGAAAACCGCGCCGATGCCATGAAGCTGTCGGACATGCTCGCCGCCATCGACCGCTGTACCAAGCCGGTCATCGCCCTTGTCCATGGCAATGTCGCCGGCGGCGGCGTCGGGCTGGTGGCCTGCGCCGACTTGGCGGTCGCCGTCGAGGGCGCCCAGTTCCGCCTGTCCGAGGTTCGCCTCGGCCTCACGCCTGCCACCATCTCGCCTTTTGTCATCGCCAAAACAGGCCCCGGCCCGGCGCGACGCTGGTTCCTCACCGCCGAAGCCTTTGGCGCCGAACAGGCGCAGGCGATGGGGCTGGTCAACGCGGTGGCGCCCGACATGGCCGCGGCGCAAGGCATTGCCGACGGCTGGTTGGCAGCGCTTGGCGCCTGCGCTCCCGGTGCCGTCGCCGATGCCAAGGCACTGATCGCCGATGTCGCCGGCCGCCCGATCACCGACGATCTGCGCCGCCTTACCGCAACCCGCATTGCCGCCCGCCGCGCTTCGGCCGAAGGGCGCGAGGGTGTCGCTGCCTTTCTTGGCAAAACCAGGCCGGAGTGGAACCGATGAAATCCCTGGCTCTTCTGGCGCTGTTGCTCGCCGCCCCCGCTGCAGCCCCCGCTGCCACCTCCGCTGCCACCTCCGCTGCCACCTCCGCTGCTGCCTCACCGCAGGCCGAGGTTGCCGATGCGCTCGCCGTCTTCATGGCGAGCGTCAACACCAGCGACGCCGATGCCTTCACCGCGGCCGTCCACCCTCAGGCCATGATCCAGGTCCAGCGGTTCAACCCCGATGGCAGCAGCGAGGTGCGCGTATCGCCGGCGACCGAATTTGCCGCCCGGATGCGCGACCGCGCCGGCAAATCCCTGGTCGATGAGCGGCTGATCGACCCGCAGATCCTCGTCACCCGCGATTTCGCCCATGTCTGGGCGCCCTACAGCTTCGACATGGATGGCAAGCGCATCCATTGCGGCGTCAATTCGTTCAGCTTCATCAAGACCGCCGGCAAATGGCTGGTCACCAACCTGACCTGGACCGCCGATCCGCAAGGCTGTCCGCAAGGCCCGCGCCCGAGCACGCCCAAGTGAAGAAACTCCTTATCGCCAATCGCGGCGAAATTGCCCGGCGCATCATCCGCACGGCCGACGCCATGGGCATCGCCACCGTCGCCATATATTCGGATGCCGATGCCGCCAGCCCCTATGTCCGCGAAGCCGGCCAGGCCGTGGCGCTCGGCGCCACCGAAAGCCGGCCATACCTCGATGGCGAGCGGATCATTGCTGCCGCCAAGAAGGCCGGCGCCGATGCCATCCACCCCGGCTATGGTTTCCTGTCTGAAAACGCCGATTTCGCCAAGGCGGTGCGCAAGGCCGGGCTGGTCTTCGTCGGCCCGCCCGAAGCCGCCATGCGCGTCATGGCGCTGAAGGACAGTGCCAAGGCCGCGATGAAAAAGGCCGGCGTGCCGATCACCCCCGGCTATCAGGGCAATGACCAGTCGCTGGTGCGGCTGCAACGGGCCGCCGAGGCCATCGGCTACCCGTTGCTCATCAAGGCCGTCGCTGGCGGCGGCGGCAAGGGCATGCGCACCGTCCATGCCCCCGCCGAGTTCCAGGACGCGCTGATGGCCGCCCAGCGCGAAGGCCATTCGAGCTTCGGCAACGCTGCCGTGTTGCTCGAAAAGCTCATCACCCGCCCGCGCCATGTCGAGGTGCAGGTGTTCGCCGATTCGCGTGGCAATGTCGTCCATCTGTTCGAGCGTGATTGCTCGCTCCAGCGCCGCCACCAGAAGGTCATCGAGGAAGCCCCTGCCCCCGGCCTCAGCGAGCATCTGCGCCACACCTTGGGCGTCGCCGCTGCCACCGCCGCCCATGCCATCGGCTATCAGGGCGCCGGCACAGTCGAATTCATCGTCGATCTCGACAATGTCGATGCGACAGGCGATCCGGCCTTCTACTTCATGGAAATGAACACAAGGCTGCAGGTCGAGCATCCGGTCACCGAAGCCATCACCGGCCATGACCTCGTCGAATGGCAGCTGCGCGTCGCCCGCGGCGAGATGCTTCCCGCCAACCAGGAAGCCCTGGCCGTCACCGGTCATGCCGTCGAGGCCCGGCTTTATGCCGAAGATGCCGATGGCGGCTTCCTGCCGAGCACCGGTACGCTGACAGCGCTGCACTTCGGCACCGGGCCATATTCGACTTTCGGCGGCCAAGCCGCCGGGGGCGTCCGCATCGACACCGGCGTCGAACCCGGCAGTGTCATCGGCCTCGATTATGATCCGATGATCGCCAAAGTTATCGCCTGGGGCCCGGACCGCGCCACGGCCATCGATCGTCTCGTCGGCGCGCTCGACGGCACCATCGTCGAGGGCCTCAAGTCCAACCGTGCCTTTCTCGCGCGCCTCGCCGGCCATCCCGCATTCCGCGCCGGCGAAGTCGATACCGGCTTCATTCCTCGCCACGCTGCCGATCTGGCCCCGCCCGAAAGCGTTCCCGACACCGCACTGGCGCTGGCCGCACTTGCCATCGTCCTCGATACCAACCCGGCCGGGCCTTTTGCCGGCAGCAGCTTCCGCCTCAACCTGCCCGAAGCGCGGACAATCCGCCTCTGGACCGGCACCACCCGCCACACCCTCACCGTGCGCCGCGCCGGCGATCGCTTCCGCCTCGGCGGCCTTGCCACCATTGCCGAGCTCGGCGCCCGCCGCGACGGCGCCGCCATCAGCCTCGATACCGGCGGCGCCGCCATCGCCGGCCAAGTCATGGTCGCGCCCGATGCCATCGAAGTCCGGCTGTCGGGCCAGACCTTCCGCCTCGCCACCACGGCGCCATTGAAGGCCGCCCAGGCCGGCATCAGCGATGGCCGCATCACGGCGCCAATGCCCGGCCGCGTGCTCGCCGTCGATGTCGAGCCCGGACAGAGCGTCGCCGCCGGCGACCGCCTGCTGGTCCTGGAAGCCATGAAGATGGAACATCGCATTGTCGCCCGCGGCGCCGGCGTGGTCGGCGCAGTCAATATCGCCATCGGCGATCAGGTGGCGGACGGGATGCTGCTCGTGGAAATCGGAACGGCATAGCCCGCATTGAAGCGGCCTCCGGCGGCCGGGGCCGGCGGCCCCGGACCCCAGTCGATCCGGGCGGCAATCCCGATTTTCCGGCGCCGGCGGCACTCGTTCCGCGTCAATCGATTTCGGGGCGCTCGCGCCAGATCAGGATTAGCCCCGGCAGACCCAAGCCTACCAATCCCGAGCCCGTCACAATGTCGATTGCACCGCGAACATTCGGGAGCCACCAACCCCATCCCAGTGCGAAATTGGCATACAGGCACGATGCAACGATGCCCGACATGATGAGGGTGTGGCTGGCGCGAAAGGCCCGGTTGCGATCGGCGCGCTCCCGCTCATCGAACAATGGATCGTGTTTTTCAGACAATGTCGTGGCTTGGGCATGACCGTCGAGGAAAACTGCGAGCAAAATGAATGCAAACGCCAGACGCAAGACGTGAAAAACTCGTTGCACGCGGCCGTCCGCATCCAGAAACATGGCACCGAGTATCAGACAGACGATAAGCCCGACCGGCCCGACCAAAGACAGAAATTTGGCTGCGCGCAGCGACAATCGCACTCGCGGGCGTACTTTCGTTACCATCTTGCCACCCCCGTGCAAGACAACGACAACCCGTTCGCGATCCCTGGTTTCCCGTCCATCGTCTTTGCCCCCCTTATTCAAGTTAATGGCCATCTGCTGCGTCCTCGAAACGCCGGCGTCGCCATGCAAGGACAATGCCGGGCAAGGCCGGCAGACCGAACACCGCCAATATCATCCAGTCGGTTGGCGCGAGCTTCGGTGCCGGCAGGGGCAGCCCGAGCATCTTCGCCGCGCCGCTGAACACCAGCGCCCAAGAAATCGCCAGCACCAAGATGATATAGGCCGTCGCCAGCGCCCGATGCCGCTCGGCGGCTTCGCGCGCGTCGAATTCGCCCGGGATGCCAGCGCTCCAACCCGGCGCACCGACATTGATTCGCGTCAGCTGCCAGACGACGATGATCTTGCCGGCGGTCTCGGCAAACAGACTGACAAGGTGCCAGGCCGCCGGCAGCAATGGCGCCACGATGAAGGCGCCGACCAGCCCCGCAAGCACGCCGAGCGACGCCTGCCGCACCTCGGCCGGTGACAGCAGGCGCCACCGCCGACCGAGCCTAACCATCGCGGCCCTCCCCGGCTGGAACGGCAGCGTTCGGATCGACGCTTGCGCCCCCGAGCTGGCTTGCCAGCGATTGAAAGGGCGTCAGCGAAAACAGCGCCTCCACCGGCACCCCGAACACCGCCGCCAGCTTCAAACCGAGTTCGAGGCTGGGGCCATAGTGGCCGCGTTCCAGAAAGCCGATCGTCTGCGGGTTGACCGCCACCAGCTCGGCAAGTGCCGCCCGCGAAAGGCCGCGCTCGGCGCGAAATACGGCAAGGCGGTTATGCAGGCTTATTGATTCGTTACCGGAAACCATATTACGTTGCTTATACACAATATATGCACATGTCCAGCTGGGCCGCGCGCTGCCACCATCGGTCGCAAGGGCTGTCCTACACGCCAGCGACTTGCTATCCCGGGACCAGACACGTTGACCAAACCGGGCGGCGCAAAAGGACAGATGCAAAACCTGCAGAAAGGCCTGGCCTTTGTGGCCTTCCGAACTGAACCAGCCAACGCCACCCGTCGCAATCGACTTTAATTGCCCTCCAGCTTCAGGCCCGCCCCATGCTTTCGACCCTCAAATATAACCATGGTGAGACCATCGACATGCTGCGCGACAGCGTTGCGGCCTTCGCCGCAGCCGAAATCGCGCCGCGGGCCGCCGAAATCGATGCCAGCAACGCCTTTCCGATGGACCTGTGGCAAAAGCTTGGAAACCTTGGCCTCCACGGCATCACCGTTCCCGAAGCCGATGGCGGCGCCGGCCTGGGCTACCTCGCCCATGTCATCGCCATCGAGGAAATCAGCCGCGCCTCGGCCAGTGTCGGATTGAGCTATGGCGCCCATTCCAACCTGTGCATCAACCAGATCGCCCGCTGGGGCACTGCCGAGCAGAAGGCACGGTACCTGCCCAAGCTGATTTCAGGCGAACATGTCGGCAGCCTCGCCATGTCCGAACCCGGCAGCGGCAGCGATGTCATCTCGATGAAGCTGCGCGCCGACCGCAAGGGCAATGACGCCTTTCTGCTCAACGGCAACAAGTTCTGGATTACCAATGGCCCCGATGCCGACACGCTGGTTGTCTATGGCAAGACCGACCCCGAAGCCGGGCCGAAGGGCATCACTGCTTTCCTGATCGAACGCGGCATGAAGGGTTTTTCGACGGCGCAAAAGCTAGACAAGCTCGGCATGCGCGGCTCCAACACCTGCGAGCTGGTCTTCGAGGATTGTGAAGTACCCGCCGAAAATGTTCTTGGCGGCGTCGGCATGGGCGCGAAAGTCCTCATGTCGGGGCTCGATTACGAGCGTGTCGTGCTGTCGGGCGGGCCATTGGGGATCATGGCGGCATGCATGGATGTCGTCGTGCCCTATGTGCATGATCGCAGCCAGTTCGGCGCGCCGATCGGCACGTTCCAGCTGATGCAGGGCAAGCTGGCCGACATGTATGTCGCCCAGTCGACGGCGCGCGCCTATACCTATGCCGTTGCCGATGCCTGTGATCGCGGCGAAACCACCCGCAAGGACTCGGCCGGCTGCATCCTTTATTCGGCCGAAAAGGCCACCTGGATGGCGCTGGAGGCCATCCAGTGCCTCGGCGGCAATGGCTATATCAACGATTACCCGACCGGCCGCCTGCTGCGCGATGCCAAACTGTACGAAATCGGCGCCGGCACCAGCGAAATTCGCCGCTATCTGATCGGTCGCGAACTGTTCGAAGAAACCGCATGAAGTTGATGGGCGCCGTCCTCGCCGGCGGCGCCTCGACGCGCTTCGGGTCGGACAAGGCTCAGGCCCTGATCGACGGCAAGGCGCTGATCGACCATGTCATTGCAGCGCTTGTGCCCCAGGTCGAAAGCCTTGTGGTCGTTGGCCGCAGCTGGCCGGGGTTTGCGCGCGTCGACGATTTGCCCGCCCCCGGCCTGGGGCCGCTCGGCGGCCTTGCCGGTGCCCTCGACCATGGCCGGCGCCAGGGCTTCAACGCCGTCCTGATGGCGCCCTGCGACACGCTCGGGCTGCCGCCCGATCTGGCCGCACGCCTCGCCCCCGGCCCTGCCGTCGTTGCCGGCCAGCGCAGCATCGGGCTCTGGCCGACGCGGCTTGCGCCAGTGCTCATCGCCTGGCTTGCCGAGGGCGGCTCACAGGCCATTCGCGACTGGGTCACCGCCTGTCAGGCCCGTGAAGTCGATTGCGGCAACTTCCGCAATATCAACGCGCCCGCCGACCTTGGCGGGACAACAGCCTGACCGACGCAGCGACCGGTCTGCAAATAAATCGGCACCGCGCTGAACCCACGCCGCAGTCAAGAGGTTGAACAGTCAGCACAAGGAGACCTGACATGCGCAATTCAACCCAATCACGCTACACGGCCAGCAATGGCGGTTACAAGGCCAACCATGGCGACAATGACGGCGGCGTCTCGTCCGCTGTCATTGCCGGCGCCGCCGGCTTTGGCCTCGGCTTGCTGGCAGCGGCGGGCCGCAAGGCCGCTGTCCAGGCCGCAACCTTCGCCACCGGCGACTGGTGCGAAGGCCTGAAGGCCGAGCATGTCGCGGCGCGCACCCTTCTCGAAAAGCTCGCCGACACGACCGACGAGGACCATGCCAAGCGCGCGCCGATGGTGCTTTCGCTCCAGCATGCGATCGGCAAGCACAATGTTCAGGAAGAATATGTCGTCTATGCCGTTTTGGCATCAACTGGGCAGCTGAGCGCCGCCTCCGAACTCAATGCCGAACATTTCGAGCTCAAGACCGCGCTTTATGAACTCGAGCAGATCGGCAAGGAACAGCGCCCCGGGTTTCTCGAAAAGCTCGGCGAAATCCGTACGGCATTCGAGGACCATGTTCGCGAAGAGGAAGATGTTGTCTTCCCGATGCTTCAGGCCTCGTTGAGCGCGGAGGAGAACAAGGCGCTGACCGGCCGGATGAACCGCGAAGGCTTCAAGGTTGCCTGATCCTGGCGGGGGAAGCTTCGGCTTCCCCCGCAGAAGCATATGGCGCCAGCGGTAAAGGGCGATTATCGCGTAGGCGATGCTGGCTCGCCCCTCCGCACTGGTTCAATGCGCCGCCGGCATAGGTGCCCTGTGCCTCATGGATGCCATCGTCAAGCATCTCACGGCGACCACGGCCATCCCGGTCATCACTCTGGGCCGGTACGTCACCGGGACAATGCTGGCCCTGGCTGTCTGGCAGTGGCAGGGCCGCCCGGCAATCACCCGCGCGATGCTGCCACTCCACCTCGTGCGCGGCGCCTTGATCGCCAGCATGGCCTTTGCCTTTTACTGGTCCTTGCAGACACTGCCGCTCGCCGAAGCGATCACCCTGTCCTTCATCGCGCCGCTGCTCGTGCCGCCCTTTGCCAGCCTGCTGCTCGGTGAACGCATGCAGCCGCGCTATCTTGCTGCCGGACTACTCGGCTTTTCGGGCGTCATCATCACCGTTCAGGGGGCGCCGCGTTTCGACGGCGAACGTCTCGTGGCGCTCGGCGCGGTGCTTTACGCCGCGGTTGCCTATGCCGCTGCCGCTGTCCTGCTGCGCGCCCGCGCGGCAAGCGACGGTGCGACAATCATCACGCTGATGGGCGCTTTCGTGCCGATGCTGATCCTCAGCCCGCTCGCGATCGGCGCAGCGCCGGTCGATGCCGTCACGGTCGGCTGGCTGATCGCGATGGGTGCTGTCGGCAATGTCGGGATGCAGTTGCTCAGTCGCGCCTATGCGCGCGCCGAAGCGCAGATCCTCGCAATCCTCGAATTTACGGCCCTGCCCTGGGCAGCGCTGTTTGGCTGGCTGTTCTTTTCCGAACCGGTGAGAGTTCAGATCTGGGCCGGCGCCGCGGTCATCCTGGTGGCCTGCATATGGGCTGGCCGCGATCAGCGGCCGGCAGCGGTCCTCGAATAGAAGGTCATGCGGGCGGATCGGCAATCATTGCCGTGAAGCTCGCTTCGGCGACGAGCTTTCCCGCCACTTCGGCCCGCCCGCTGAACTTGCTGATCCGGCCGCGGTTCTGCACGAAAGCGACCTTCAGTTCGAGCAGGCAGCCAGGCTCCACCGGCACTCTGAACTTGGCATTGTCGATGGCCATGAAATAGACGAGCTTGCCTTTGCCGGCGTCGCCGAGAGTCTGCAGCGCCAGCACCCCGGCGGTCTGCGCCAGTGCTTCGACAATCAGCACGCCGGGCATGATCGGACGGCCCGGAAAATGCCCGGCAAAGAACGGCTCGTTGATGCTGACTGCCTTGATGCCTGTCGCCGACACGCCGGGCACAATCGCCTCGACACGATCGACCAGCAGCATCGGGAAACGGTGGGGCAGCAGAGCCATCACCGCCGCGATGTCGGCGGTGCCAACAGAAACGCCCGCCGCGATGTCGGCGGTGCCAGATACGGCGCCCGCCGCGCTTTCGGCGGCGCCGTTGCTCGTGGCGGGCGACTCGCTCACCGGGCCGGTGCAGCCGGTGCAGCCGGGGCCGTGGTGGAAACGCGTGGAAGCGCCGTGTTCAGCCGTGCCACGACATCGGTCGTGACGTCGATCGAAGCCGAATGCTGCAGCGTTGCGCCTTCGGCCAGCGCGATCGAAGCGCCGCGTTCTTTCATGATCGTCGAAATGATCGGCTGGGCCGCATCGTTGAGCTGCTTGACGACGAACTGGCGGCTGGCCTGCAAGTCCTGATCACGCTTGGCGAGTTCCTGTTCGGCCTGGGTCTTGCGGGTCTGGAAATCCTTAGCCTTGGCTTCCCAAGCCGTTGCAGCCGGGCCGGCTGCCGTCGGCCGGGTGCTGACCAGCGACTGTTCTTCGGTGCCGAACGAGGTGCGCAGCGTCTGCAGCCGCGCCTGGATGGCATCGGCACGGGTTTTGAGTTCGACCAGCGCCTGCTTGCCGGCGGCCGAATTCTGGAACACCTCGTCCAGATCGACGATAACGATCACGGCCGGGGGAAGCGTCTGGGCCGCAACCGGGGTGGTGATGGCGGCGCTCGCAAGCGCCAGTGAAATGAGCAGCTTTTTCATCAGAATTGAGTCCCTACGTTGAATTGGAAAAGTTGCGGATCGTCGCCGGGTTGCTGGAGAAGGGCTTTGGCGAGATCGAAGCGGAAAGGTCCGAATGGCGAGTTCCAGTTGACGCCGATACCGACCGAAAGCCGAGGCTTGGGCGAATCGCCGAGGAAGTCCTCGCGGAAGCCCGACGAAAAGCCATCGAAGGGCGCACATTGCGGGAAGTTGGTCGTCGGGCCGTTCAGGCAAAGCGTTTGTGGCGCCCGGACGTTCCATACCGCCCCGATGTCGGTGAAGATCGATGGCCTCAGACCAAGTTCGGTGATTGCCGAACCGAGCGGCAGCTGGACTTCGGCACGCGCCAGATAATAGGCTTGGCCGCCGAGGGCATCGTCGCTCTGCTGCCGGCGATCCTCGATGACATTGCCCGCCGCGTCAAAGGGCTTGCGCAGCACGCGCGGCCCGACACCGCGGATGTTGAAGCCGCGCATCTGCGGCTGGCCGAGGAAGAAGCGATCGGTCAGCAGGACGTTGCTACCGCCGTAGCCGGTAATGAAGCCGGCTTCGCCACCCAGATTAAGGATGAAGCCCGAGCCGAACAGCGCATAGAACCAGTCATAGTTCACGCGGCTACGGACGTATTTCACGCCGATCGGGATGCCGGCGAGATCCTGGCTGAATGAGAAGCGATGGCCCGCCGATGGCCGCAAATTGTTGTTGAGATTGTTGAAGATGATCGAATAGCCGATCGACGAGACCGTACGGTTGCCGATGGCCTCGCACAGGTAGCGGCCTGCGAGCAACGGGTCACAGACGCCGTTGGTGAAGAAGGTCGCCTCATCGAGCCCGATTTCCTCGCGGCTGAGGCCATAGCGCAGCGATGCTGCCCAGAATTCGGTGATCGAAAAGCCGGTCCGAACCTGGAAACCGGTTGAAATCTGCGTGTAGGTCGTATCGCGGCTGTTGTCGGCAGCGAAACGGAAGGACCTGAAATCGCGGCGGAATACGTCGAAGCCCAGCGCCAGGTTTCGCCCGAACAGATAAGGCTCGGTAAAGCCCGCCTCGACCGATCGAGAGAAGCTCGAGATATTGGCCGATGCGCGCAATTCCTGGCCACGGCCGCGGAAATTGCGCTGCCGGATGGACAATGACAGAATGAAGCGTTCGATGCTCGAATAGCCTGCCGAAACCTGGAGCTCACCTGTCGGCCGCTCCTGGACATTGGCTTCAAGGACCACCTTGTCCGACGATGTGCCGGGCTTCTGCTCGATCTCGAGCTTTTCCTGGAAATAGCCGAGGCCCTTCAAACGGTCCGACGAGCGACGCACCTTGATCGAGTTGAAGGCATCGCCTTCAGCCAACCGGAATTCGCGGCGGATGACGGTGTCGAGCGTGACCGTGTTGCCATTGATCTGGATGCGCTCGACATAGACGCGTGGCGCCTCCCCGATCTGGAAGGTCACGTTCATCTCGCGTTTGTCCTTGTCGCGATCGAACTGCGGCCGCACATCGGCAAAGGCGTAGCCGAGCAAGCCGGCCGTCTCGGTCAATCCCTCGACAGTATTTTCGATGCTTTGGGCATTGTACCAGTCCCCCGTCTTCATGCGGATGAGCGACTGGAACTCACTGGGCTTGATGTCGCGGATCTGGCTGTCGAGATCGACCTTGCCGAACTTGTAGCGCTCGCCTTCATCGAGCACATAAGTGACGATGAAGTCCTTCTTGTCGGGTGTCAGCTCGGCAACCGTTGAAACGACGCGAAAATCGGCATAGCCCTCGGTCAGATAGAATTGGCGCAACTTCTGCGCGTCATAGGCCAGGCGGTCAGGATCGTAGGTGTCGTTCGAGGTGAAAAAGCGCCATGTCCGCGCCTGTTTCGTCGCCATCGAGCTACGAATTTTCTTTTCCGAAAACTTCACATTGCCCAGGATGTTGATCTGGCGGACCTTGGACTTGGGTCCTTCCTGGATTTCGAAGACGACATCGACGCGGTTCTGCTCGAGCTGGACGATCTTGGGTTCGATCGATGCCGCAAAGCGCCCCGAGCGCCGATAGAGTTCGAGGATGCGGCCGACATCGGCGCGTGCCTTGCTGCGCGTGAAGATCTGACGCGGCGCCAGGCGGATTTCCTCGCGGATCTTGTCTTCCTTGACGCGCTTGCCGCCCTCGATGACGATCCGGTTGATCACCGGATTTTCCTTCACCTCGATGATCAGCGTGCCATCGTCGTCCCGCAGCGTCGCATCGGCGAACAGTTCCGACGCGTACAGCGCCTTGACCGCCTGATCGAGCCGCTCGCGATCATAGCGCTCGCCGATGGACAGGTTGACATAGGATCGAACGGTTTCAGGCTCGAGCCGCTCGGTACCGCGCACGATGACAGCGCGCACCACACCCATCGCCGTTGCCAGTAATGGCGGTGCGACGCCGAGAGGCGGGCCGGCCAATGGCGGCGGCGGTGCCACATCGGCGCGCTGGGCCAATGCCGGGCCGGCAAGCATCGTCGAAAGCAGAAACGTGGAAATCAGGCGAGGCGCAACATACGATGGCCCGAGAGAGTGCTTCACGCGAATTCCGTCCTCACTGCCCGCCAAACCGCGCCCCGCACGCTGCTGATACACGCACGGGCCACCAACGACCCGCGTTCGCGCCGCCCCCGATCCTGCCAGTTCAACTGAGCCACGACGCGACCTGCGACCAGATCCCGACCGAACTCAGATCGTTCCATGTCAGTACGGCCATCAGGGAGATAATGGCGGCAAAGCCGGACATGTAAGCCCATTCCTGAACCTTGGCACCGATCGGCTGCCGCCGAATGGCTTCGACCGCGTAGAGGAGAAGATGTCCGCCGTCCAGCATCGGGATCGGGATGAGATTGATAAAGCCGAGGTTGATCGAAAAGAACGCCATGAACACGATGAACGACAAAACCCCCAGTGATGCCTGCTGGCCGGTCACCTGGCCTGTCTTGATGGGCCCGCCAAGCTCATCGAGGCTGCGTTCACCCATCACGATCTGGCGCAGCGTACGCCCGATCGACAGCGTGATCCCCCAGGTATCGGAAACACCATAGGCAAGCGCCCGAACCGGTCCGACCTGCTCGACAACCTGTTCGCCGCTGCGGGCGATGCCGAGCCGGCCGTGGCGCGCGACACCGCCGAAGCGATCGCGGGTTTCGACGATATCGGGAACGATCGTCACCGTCCTGGCCAGCCCGGCGCGCTCGAACGCCACCTCCATCGGAGCGCCGGCGTTGAGCATGACAGCCCCCGAGATATCCTCGAAACGGCTGACATCGGTATCATCGATGGCGGTAATCCGGTCTCCGGCTTTCAGCCCCGCGGCCGCAGCCGGCCCGTCCGCCATGACGGCCGAGACCACCGGCGGCGTCGAAGGGTGGCCCAGCGCCATATAGACACCGGCAAGGATCAAAATGGCGAAAGCGAAATTGATCAACGGCCCGGCCGCCACGATTATGGCGCGCTGCCATAGCGGCTTGAACAGGAAAAGGTCGGCGCGCTCGGCCGCCGGCAACGCGGCCACCTCGGGGTCGGGCTGGCTGGCGGCGTTCATGTCGCCGGTGAACTTCACATAGCCGCCGAGCGGAATGAGGTTCAATTTCCAGCGCACGCCGCGGCGATCGTTGAAACCGGCCAGCTCGCGACCGAAACCGAAGGCAAAGGCGTCGATACGCACACCGAAGAACCGGCCCGCTAGATAATGCCCGCCTTCGTGGACAACCACGAGCACGGCCACCATGAGGATGTAGGTCGCAAGCGTGAAAAGCAGCCCCGGCTGCGGCAGAAAGCCCTCCATGTCCGCCCTCTCCTACGCTGCTATGCGCGCCACGGCGGCTCGTGCCCCGGCCCGCGCCTCGGTGTCGATCGCCAGAACTTCCGCCAGAGACCCGACCGGCCCCGAAGCAATTTTCGCCAGAGTTTCGGCGACAATGACGGCTATATCAAGGAAGGCGACTTTCCCGGCGATGAATGCCGCCACCGCGACTTCATTGGCGGCATTGAGAATGCACGGCGCCGACCCGCCGGCACGCAAGGCGTCCCATGCCAGTTGCAGGCAGGGAAAGCGCGTCATGTCGGGGGCTTCGAACTCGAGCCGGCCGATTGCCGCCAGATCGAGACGCGCCGCCGGCGTGGCGATGCGCTCCGGCCAGGCCAGGGCATAGGCGATCGGGATCCGCATGTCGGGGGTGCCGAGCTGGGCCAGCACCGATCCATCGACATATTCGACCATCGAATGCACCACAGATTGCGGATGGACGATCACGTCGAGCCGGTCATGCCCGACCGGGAACAGATGGTGCGCCTCGATGAGCTCCAGCCCCTTGTTCATCAGCGTCGCCGAATCGACCGAAATCTTGGCGCCCATCGACCAGACCGGGTGCTTGCAGGCATCGGCGACCGAAGCCTGCCCCATCGCAGCAAGGCTGGCCGTGCGAAACGGCCCGCCGCTGCACGTCAGGATGATCTTCGCGACACGGTCGGGCTGGTCGTGGTCGAAGACCTGAAAAATTGCATTGTGCTCGCTGTCGACCGGCAACAGCCGGGCGCCACTCGCCGCGGCTGCCGCAACCACGACCGGCCCCGCGCAAACCAGAGTCTCCTTGTTGGCGATGGCAAGCGTTGCACCGCGTTCGACGGCCGCCAGCGTCGGCGCCAGCCCGGCGGCCCCAACGATCGCCGTCAGCACGACCTCGCCCGGCCGGTGCGCAGCTTCACAGATGGCATCGGCGCCCGCGCCAACCTCAATGCCGGTCCCCGCCAGGGCCGATTTGAGCGCGCCATAGCAGGCCGGATCGGCAATCGCTGCAAAACGCGCGCCCGAAGCCTTTGCCGCCGTCGCCAGCCCCTCCACATCGCTGTTGGCGGTCAGGGCCTCGACCTGCCAGCGCCCGGGGTTGCGCGCCACCAGGTCGAGCGCCTGGCTGCCGACCGAACCGGTCGCGCCAAGGATCGTCAATGTCCGGCTCATCCCGCCCATCCCGTCACAGCAAAAATGCCGGCACCCGTCACGGCGACAGGCACCAGGCCGTCAAGCCGGTCCATCACGCCGCCATGGCCCGGCAGGATGGCGCCTGAATCCTTCACCCCGGCACGGCGCTTCAAATGGCTTTCGTAAAGGTCGCCGAGTACCGACAGCATGGCCAGGCCGCCGGCGATGGCGATGAACCGCCAGGCCCCCTGCCCTTCGACACTGGCGAGATAGGTGATCGCCAGACCGCCGCCGACGAGCATTGCCCCGACAACCCCGCCAATGGCACCGGACCAGGTCTTGTTGGGGCTGATCGCCGGCGCCAGCTTGGGGCCACCAAGGCTGCGGCCTACGAAGAAGGCGACGATATCGGCGCTCCAGACGCAAACGAACAGGAACACCGTAGCTGCCAGCCCAAGCGTCAAGCCGCGAAGCCAGATCAGCGCCAGCGCCGGCAAGCCGCAATAGAGGAGCCCGGCGCTGGTATTGAAACCGGTGCGGGCATTGCGCGGGCGTACCGGCTGGCCGTCATGGTTGCCGCTCCATTCGCCCATTCGCGCCGAGAACAGGCCGATCAGGGCCGCCCCTGCTGCCAATGTCATCAACACCTCGCCGATGGTTACCAGCGACATAAGGAAGATTACCCCGCCGAGCAGCGCCAGCCCGGCGAGCCGCACCCCGCGCGACAGCCGATGCATGACCGACCATTCGGCGAACATCAGCAACGTCCCCGCGGCGACCAGCCCGGTAAACAACAGCCCGCCCGACCAGACCGACCCCAGGGCAACCACCACCAGCACCAGCCCGGTCGCGACACGCAGCAGCAACGGCTTGGATTGCGAACGCACTGGCTTCAGCGACCGCCAAAGCGCCGCTCACGGGTGGCGAATTCGGCAACGGCGCCGGCAAGCAATGCCGCGTCGAAATCGGGCCACAGGGTGTCGGTGGCAACGAATTCGGCATAGGCCGATTGCCAGAGCAGGAAATTGGAAAGCCGCATCTCCCCCGACGTGCGCAACACCAGGTCCGGCGGTGGAAGGTCGGCGGTATCGAGCCGCGCCGCCAGCGCATCGACCGTGATTTCATCGGGCGCCAGCCTGCCCGCAGCAACATCGTGCGCCAGCGCCCGGGCCGCTCGAGTCAGTTCGTCCTGCCCACCATAATTGAGCGCCATCACCAGTGTCAGGCGGCGATTGTTGACGGTCTTCTCGCGCGCCGAATCGAGCAGCTTGACGAGATCGGGCTTCAGCGCACGATAATTGCCGATAAAGTCGAGCCGCACGTCGTTCTTGTGCAAGGCATTGATTTCAGACTGGATATAGTGGCGCAACAGCCCCATCAGATCGGCCACTTCATCGGCCGGACGCTTCCAGTTTTCGGAACTGAAGGCGTAAAGCGTCAGCACCTCGATCCCCAGATCGGGGGCCGCCTCGACAATGCGGCGCACCGCTTCCACGCCGGCGCGATGGCCGGCAATGCGCGGCAGCCGCCGCGCCTTGGCCCAGCGGCCATTGCCGTCCATGATGATCGCCAGATGACGCAGCCCTGCGGCCGGATCGCCCGATCCCAGGCGCGCGGCAGGCACGCCCGCGCCGGCAGCTGAGGCGGCGCCGGCTGTCACTTGCCGAGGATTTCCTTTTCCTTGGCGCTGGTGGCGGCGTCGATCTCGAGCATCGCCTTGTCGGTGACCTTCTGGACTTCGGTTTCGAACTTCTTCTGCTCGTCCTGGCTGATCTTGCCCTTCTTTTCGGCCGCCTTCAGGGCCTCCATGCCATCGCGGCGGACGTTGCGCGCCGCAATCTTGGCCTTTTCGGCATAGCTTGATGCCAGCTTGGCCATTTCCTTGCGGCGTTCCTCGGTCATGTCGGGGATCGGCAGGCGCAGCGTCTGGCCATCGGTGATCGGGTTGAGCCCGAGGCCGGCCGAACGAATGGCCTTTTCCACCGGCGTGACATTCGACCGGTCCCAGACCTGCACGCTGAGCATGCGCGGCTCGGGTGCCGTCACCGTCGCCACCTGCGACAGCGGCATCGCCGAGCCATAGACTTCGACCGTCACCGGATCGAGCAGGCTGGTATTGGCACGGCCAGTGCGCAGGCCCTGCAAATCATGCTTCAGCGCTTCGATGGCGCCCGTCGTGCGGCGCTCCAGATCGGCCTTCCACGGGCCGGCTTCGAATTCAGCCATTGGTCACTTCCTCAGCAGTCACGATCGTCGATGTCCCTTCGCCCTGCAGCACCGCCGCCAGCGTGCCGGCTTCGCGGATATTGAAGACGACGATAGGGATATTGTTGTCGCGGCACATCGAAACCGCGCTGGCGTCCATTACCTTCAGATTGTCGGCAAGGACTTTCGAATAGCTCAAGGTCGGATAGCGCGTCGCCGTCGCCACTTTCTTGGGGTCGGCGTCATAGACACCATCCACCGACGTTCCCTTGAAAAGCGCATCGCAATTCATCTCGGCTGCCCGCAATGCGGCGCCGGTATCGGTCGTGAAAAACGGGTTGCCGGTGCCGGCGGCAAAGATCACCACCCGGCCCTTTTCAATATGCCGCTCCGCCCGCCGGCGGATATAGGGCTCGCACACCGTCGGCATCGGGATCGCCGATTGCACCCTTGTATCGACGCCGATGTTCTCGAGGACATTCTGCAAGGCGAGCGCGTTCATTACCGTCGCCAACATCCCCATATAATCGGCGCTGCCGCGATCGAAGCCCTTTGCGGCTGCTGCCAGGCCACGGAAGATGTTGCCGCCACCGACAACCAGGCACAGTTCATAGCCGGCATCATGGGCTAGCTTGACCTCGCCGGCGATCCGCGCCGTTTCCAGCGGATCGATACCATAATGCCCCGAACCCATCAGGGCTTCGCCGGAAAGTTTCAGCAGAATGCGCTTGAAGCCGGACCGTGGCATGATGTGGTGGAGACTCCTGACGCTTTGCCGCACCTGAGAGCGACACCCTTAGGGCGATGGCGGGCCCGCGTGAAGGGGGCGACCGCCGCGCCCCGCTTGAGGGGGGCGCGACAGCGCCTTTTACAGACCTGCGGCCGCTGCGACTTCGGCCGCAAAGTCCTTCTCTTCGCGCTCGATGCCTTCGCCGAGCTGGAGACGGACGAACGACTTCAGCGTGATCGGCGTGCCAGCCGTCTTGGCAGCGGCGGCAACGATGTCACCGACCTTCGACTTGCCGTCCATGACGAACACCTGCGTCAGCAGCGAATTTTCCTGGGCGAACTTGCGAACGCCGCCTTCGATCATCTTTTCGACGATTTCGGCCGGCTTGCCGGACGCCGCTGCCTTTTCGCGCGCAATCGCCCGCTCGCGCTCGACGAGACCCGCATCGAGGCCCGATTCATCGAGCGCCAGCGGGTTGGCGGCCGCAATGTGCATCGCCAGCTGCTTGCCGAGCGGTTCGAGAACATCGGCAGCCGCTGCGCTTTCAAGGCCGACGAGGACGCCGATCTTGCCCAGGCCCGATGCGGTGGCATTATGGACATAGGACGTCACCACACCCTGCTCGACTTCGACAATCGCCGCGCGGCGCAGCGCCTGATGCTCGCCGATCGTCGCGACGTTGTGGGTCAGCTTGTCCTGCACACTGCCGTCGCTTTCCGGATAGGACGCGGCCAGCAACGCCTGGACATCGCTGCCGAGTTCGACGGCGATTTCGGTGACGGTGCGCACAAAGCCCTGGAAGGTGTCGTTCTTGGCGACGAAATCGGTTTCCGAATTGACTTCGACAACTGCGCCGCGCTTGCCTGCAACGGTCACGCCGATCAGCCCTTCGGCTGCGGTGCGGCCGGCCTTCTTGGCAGCGGCAGCAAGACCCTTGGTGCGCAGCCAGTCGATCGCGGCTTCCATGTCGCCGGCGGTTTCGCCCAGCGCCTTCTTGCAGTCCATCATGCCTGCGCCAGTGCGGTCGCGCAGATCCTTCACCATCGCTGCGGTGATATCGGCCATTGTCGTGGCTCCCTTGTCAAAGTTGCGTCAGGCCGATGGACGGCCATTGTTACGACGTCGTGAAATCTTCCACCGAAAGGGCCGGACGCTGGGAGCGCCCGGCCGTTCTTCAGCAGCAAGGCCCAGATGGGCCCGAAGTTCAGGCCTGGGCCGGGGCTTCGGCGGGTGCTTCCATCGCGGCGAGAACTTCGGCTTCGGCCTGTGCTTCGGCTTCGGCATCGACCGGCGCGGAAAGCGCATATTCGACCGGTGCTTCTTCCATGGCACCCAGATCGACACCGCGCTCGGCAGCACGGCCCTGGCGGGCGGCGATCACCGTATCGGCGATGGCGTTGACATACAGCATGATGGCGCGGCTGGCGTCGTCATTGCCCGGAATCGGGAAGGCGATACCGCTCGGGTCGGTGTTGGTGTCGAGAATGGCGACAACCGGAATGCCGAGCACATTGGCTTCCTTGACCGCCAGCTCTTCCTTGTTGACGTCGATGATGAAGATCACGTCTGGCAGGCCGCCCATGTCGCGAATGCCGCCGAGGCTCAACTCGAATTTGTCGCGCTCACGCGTCAGCTTCAGGACTTCCTTCTTGGTCAGCCCCTGGGTGTCGCCGGAAAGCTGCTCCTCGAGCTGCTTGAACTTCTTGATCGAGCCCGAAATCGTCTTCCAGTTGGTCAGCATGCCGCCGAGCCAGCGATGGTTGACGTAATGCTGCCCTGACCGGCGCGCGGCTTCGGCAATCGGCTCCTGCGCCTGGCGCTTGGTGCCGACGAACAGCACCTTGCCGCCCGACTGGACGGTGCCGCGAACGAAATCGAGCGCGCGGGCAAACAGCGGCACGCTCTGCGAAAGATCAATGATATGAACGCCATTGCGATCGCCGAAGATGTAAGGCTTCATCTTCGGGTTCCAGCGATGCGTCTGATGGCCAAAGTGGGCGCCCGCTTCCAAAAGCTGCGCCATCGTCACCACGGGTGCCGTCATTCTCGTCTCTCCTCGATCCGGTTGGTCCGCTGCAGGGGATGTTCGGCTATGCCGACACCGGACGGGTTGCCCCTGCATGTGGTTCCCGGCACGATTGCCGGTGGGGGGCGGTTAGCTGGCCGCCGTGATTCAGTCAAGTATGCCGCTGGCAGCCGGGGCCGGCGGCCCCGGACCCCGATCAGTGGAGGCGGCGCTCGAGGCCGGCGATGGCGTCGTCGGTCATGCGGGCCTGGAGCGACGCGTCGGCGTTGGCGGCGATCAGCGTTGCGGCGGCAGCGGTGACGCGGCGGGCGACATCGGCACGCAATTCGGCTTCGGCAGCGCGCTCGGCGGCCGCAATCTTGGCTTCGGCAGCCATGGTGCGGCGTTCGATGGTCAATTCAGCATTGCGCTGGCTGGCGGCAAGAAGCTCGGCCGCTTCGGTCTCGGCCCGTGCGACAATCGCTTCGGCGTCACGGGTAGCAGCGTCGCGCGCCTTGCCGGCATCCGCCAGCAAGGCCTCGGCTTCAGCGCGAATCGACTTTGCTTCGTCGAGCTGGCGGCGAACGCCGGCAATCCGGTCATCGAGCGCGCCTGCGATCCGCTGCGGCAGCTTGCCGACAATGATAGCCAACGCGAAGAAGATCGCCATCGAAACATAGACATAGAATTCGGCGCCCTGCCCGAACAGCAGCGCCTCGTCATGATGTTCGGCGACCTCGGTGCCGGCGGTGGTTTCGATTTCCTGCACGACCGTCCCTATTTCTGCGCCGCGAGAACGGCTTCGATGTCGGCTGCCGGCACGGTCATGCCCGTCAGCCGCGTCACGGCCTCCGCGGTCAATTCGGTCGTCGTTGCCGCCAGCGAGGTGCGTGCCGCATCGCGTGCCGTCGCCAGCCGCGTTGCTGCCTCGTCCGCCTTGGCATCGAGCACCTCGGCAAGCGCCTTCATGCGGCCTTCGGCGGCACGTGCCGCATCGGCCTGGGCCGCTGCCACCCGCGCCTGCGCAGCTTCGCGCGCACTCGCCATGCCGTCGTCATACCGTGTGCGGATCGAATCGGCGGCCGCCTTGGCGGTTTCCGCTGCATCGAGATCGCTCGATACCCGCCCTTCACGCTCGTCGATGACACGGCCAACCTTGGGCAAGGTCGGACGCACCACGGCGAAGTAAAGCACTGCGAAGATCGCAGCGAGCCACACCAATTGGGGCAGCCATCCGGCGGAATCGAACTGAGGCATTGCTTAGCCGAAGGCGAGCGCGAGCGCGACGACGGCTGCGATCAGGCCAAGCGCTTCGGTCACGGCGAAGCCGAAGATCAGGCGGGCGCCGAGCTTGTCGGCAGCGGCCGGATTGCGCAGCGCACCCGACAGGAACATGCCGAAGATGAGGCCGACGCCGATGGCGGCGAAGCCGGCGCCCATGGCGGCGAGGCCCGCACCGATCAGCTTGGCAGATGCAACGTCCATTGTAAGTCCTTCTCAGTGAAACAGTTTTTAAAGGGTTAGTGCAGGTAAGCCATTGTCGAGAACCTCAGTGGAGGTTCACCGCGTCATTCAGATAGATCGACGCCAACAGCGCGAAAACATAGGCCTGAACGACCGCAATCAGCAGTTCGAGCGCGGTCAGCGCGACGTTGACCGTCAGCGGCACCAGCCCGAAGACATAAGGCACCGCCTCGAACGAGCCCAGCGCCACGACAAAGCCGCCGAATACCTTGAGCAGCACATGGCCGGCCGTCATGTTGGCGAACAACCGGATGGCGAGGGTGAAGGGCCGCGACAGGAACGACAGGAATTCGATGGCTGCAACCAGCGGCAGCACGAAGATCGGCGTGCCTTCCGGCAGGAAAAGCGTGAAGAAATGCAGGCCGTGCCGGGCAAAACCGACCACCAGAACCAGAACGAACACAATGGCGGCAAGGCCGAACGTAACGGCAATATGGCTCGTCGGGGTGAAGGCGCCGAGGAAGGGAACGAGACCCAAAAGGTTGCACGCCAGCACGAAAATGAAGACTGCAAAGATCAACGGGGCATAGCGCAGCCCCTCCTTGCCGACATTTTCCCGCAACATATCGCGTATGAATTCATAGAGATATTCGACCGCTGCCTGGGCGCGGCCGGGCACCAGTTGCGGCTTGGCCGTACCGATGAACAGGAACGCCGCGACGCACAGCATCGCGACGAGCATCCACAGAGACGAGTTTGTGAACGACACATCGTTCCCGGCCACGGCGAGGGGCACGATCCGTTCGATCGAGAACTGCTCCATCGGGTTGGCCATTGCGAGTCTATTCCCCGTCGAAATCTTTGCGCTGGCGCAGCACCGAGCGCAGGCCCGTGGCAAACCCCAGCAATAACATGACGATCATTCCCCAAGGGCCGGTATTGGCCCAACGGTCGATGACCCAGCCCAGAAATCCGCCGACAAGCATGGCACCGACGAATTCAACCGCGACTGACCAGCCTTGGCTTTCCTCGCGCTTGACGCCGTCACGCTTCGACGCTTCCGCCGCCCGTGCCGCTGCAATGCGGCGCGCCAGCGCATCATTGTCGTGGCGTGGTTCGGCCAAAGCAGGGGTAACCCCAAATTACTGACATAACCGGCTGCCACGATGTGATCGCAAACAGGCCGATGGCCCCTGACAGCGTGCCGTCAAAGCTTGGGGCGCGCTCTATATAGGGGGGGCCATGCTGTCAACCATGCTGCATCGCGGCATCGCCCGCCGCGGTCGCCCCAGGCGACCGCTTATTGCGGCCGTTCGTTGCGCTGCTGGCGGCGCTGGTTTCGCTGCTGCTGGCGCTGCACGCGCTGTTGCTGGCGCTCGGCCCGCTGCTGCTGGCGGTTCACACCCTGCTGCTGGCGGCCCACGCCCTGCTGCTGGCGCTGGACACGCTGCTGCTGGCGCTGGATCTGGCGCTGGTCCTGCCGGATATCGCGGCGATCCTGGCGGATTTCACGCTGCTGCTGGCGAAGGATCGGCGCCCGCGCATTACCGGCGTTGACATAGGCATCGCGGCGCGCCCGCTGCTGCCAGAAACGCTGCTGCGAACGGTTCCAGTTGCGGCGAACACCGCGGCGATCATAGACGAAATTGCCGTTACCAGGGTAGTAAAAGCCGTTCGACCAGCCGAAACCCGAGCCGACATAGCCAAAGGGCACCGACTGGTAGCCGAGCGGATCGCCATAGAAATTGTCATAGGAGCCGCCGAACTGGCTGCCGACATAGCCGCCACCGAAGCCGCCGCCATAGCCATTGCCGTAACCGCTGCCAAAACCGGTCGTGCAGGCACCAAGACCAAGCGCCATTGCCACCATTGCGATGCGATAGAACCCGTTTCCGGCCATGTTGATCACCTTTCGGCTGTGCGCGCTTGCGGGGCGCGAGCGCTGCGAACCATGGTGAACCAACGCGCTTTTCCGAATGAATGTTCCCTTTACTCGGCAGCAATCAGCCGTTCAGCTGCCTGGAGATCGACCGAAACCAGCTGCGATACGCCCGGTTCGCCCATGGTCACGCCGTAAAGCCTGTGCATCCGGCTCATCGTCACGGCATTATGGGTGACGATCAGGAAACGTGTCGCCGTATCGGCCGCCATCCGGTCGAGCAGATCGCAAAAGCGTTCGACATTGGCGTCATCGAGCGGCGCGTCGACCTCGTCGAGAACGCAGATCGGTGCCGGATTGGCGAGAAAAAGCGCGAAAATCAGCGCCGCTGCGGTCAATGCCTGCTCACCGCCGGACAATAATGTCAGCGATTGCAGCTTCTTGCCGGGCGGTTGCGCCATGATTTCCAGCCCGGCTTCGAGCGGATCGTCCGATTCGATCAGCGCCAGTTCGGCCTCGCCGCCGCCGAAAAGATCGGTGAACAATGTCCGGAAATAGCGGTTTACCTCCAAAAAGGTCGCCGACAGCCGCGCCCGGCCTTCGCGATTGAGGCTGCCGATCGATCCGCGCAGCCGCGCAATGGCGGTTTCGAGCTCGGCCTTTTCGACCACCACCGTCTTTGCCTGACCCTCGACCTCGCCCAGCTCGATATCCGCACGCAGATTGACGGGGCCAAGGCGTTCGCGCTCGGCCATCAAAACATCATGCGCCGCCGCCAATGCGTCGGGATCGCCGGCTTCATGGCCGAAGCCCAGCCGGCCGGGCAGCACCGGCGGCGGGCAGCCGAAGCGTTCGCCGGAAAGCCGCTCCACCTCGCGCCGTGCCGCGTCCTGGTGCTCGGCCTCCGCCCGTGCCGTCGCCCGGGCCTCGCGGGCGGCGGCAACAGCTTCGTCGGCAGCGCGGGCCTGGGCACCGAGCGTCGCCACTGCCGCGTCGGCGCGGGCCAGCGCATCGGCAGCGGCAGCGCGCGCGGCTTCGGCGGCATGGCTGCGAGTCGCCAGTGCTGCGATTTCGGACAGGATCTTTGCCTCCCGTGCCGAAAGCGCGGCTTGCTCGGCACGAGCGGCATCGGCGCGCCGGGCCAATTCGGCGGCCTGGCCGACGCTGGCGGCGGCGCGGCGCTGCCATTGCCCGCGCTCATCGGCGATTGCCGCCTGCCGCCGACGCGCCGATTCGATATCGCGCGTGCCCGCGTCGGCAGCCGCGCGCGCGGACGCTGCCGCCGAACGTGCCGCCTCCGCCTGCCGCCGCGCATCGGCCAATGCCGAAGCCAGGGCCCCCACGGCATCGCTTGCCGGCACAGCGGCGCGGGCGGCGTCTGCCTCTGCTGTGAGCCGGGCGCGTTCGAGGCCGCTGCGCTCGATTGCCGCCGCCAGGGCCGCCGCTTCGCCGGCATGGCGGCTGGCCGCGGTTTCGGCGGCCGCCAGCCGTCCACGCGTGTCGGCGAGCGCGCGGGCGGCGCCATCGCGTTCGGCGCGGGCGCTGCGTTCCGCCGCTTGCGCTGCCGCCGCCGCGCTGGTCGCTGCTGCCAGCGCCTGTGCCGCTGCGTCGGTGCTCGCCTGCCCGGCCGCGCGCTCCCGCGCCACTTCCGCGGCGCGGCGCCGGGCGCGCAGCCGCGCCGCAGCGGCGTCACTGCGCCCGCCGGCATCGACAAACCCGTCCCAGCGCCACAGCCCGCCGGCCATCGTCACCAGCCTTTGCCCCGGCCGCAACGCCGCAAGCAGCCCTGCCGCAGGCGCCGAATCGACCACACCGACCTGGGCCAGCCGCCGTGCCAGCTCCGGCGGTGCCGTCACCAGCCCGGCAAGCGGCGTCACGCCGTCGGGCAGCGCCGGATCATCTTCCGCCGCCGCCCCTTGCCAGCGCCGCGCCGCGTCGCTGTCGGCCGGGCCCGCGTCGAGATCATCGCCCAGCGCCGCCGCCAGCGCCGCTTCATAGCCGGCGCGCGTTTCGATGCGATCGGCAATGCGCGGGCCCTTGCCGGCGTCGGCTGCCAGCCGCCGTGCCAGTGCCTCGGCCTCGGCCGCCAGGCTGGCAAGTGTCGAGCGCGCAGCGGCTTGGGCGGCAGCGGCATCGGCGCGCGCTGCCTCGGCGGCCGGGCGCGCCGATTCCGCTGCCGAAAGGGCTGTCTCGCAGGCCGACAGGGCCGCATCGGCGCTGGCAACCGCAGCGTGCAGCGGTTGTGTTTCGGGCGCCGGCGCCAGCCGCGCCTGTCGGGCCGCCAGATCGCGCGCCTCGGCTTCGGCCCGCGCCACCCGCGCCGTCGCCGCAGCCAGCGCCGCTTGTGCACTGCGACCCTCGGCAGCGGCAGCGGCATGGGCATCGACGGCCGTCCCGAGCGCCAGCTCGGCCCCGGCGGCAGCCGCCACGGCGCGCTCGACATCGGCAGCAAGCCCCGGCAGCGCGGCTTGCGCGACCGCCAGCGCGGCACCAAGGCTCGCCGCTTCGGCTTCCAGCCGCGCTTCGGCCCGCGCCGCATCATCGCCAAGGCTCGCTTCGCGCGCCGCATCGCGCCCAACCGACGCCAGCAGCGCCTCCAGCGCTGCCCGCCGCTGCCCGCCCGCCGCCCGCTCGGCATCGAGCAAGGCCCGCGACTGGCGCAATGTCTGCACCCCGGCGGCTGCCTCCGCCTCGGCGATGCGCAGATCCGGAAGCCCGGCACTGGCATTGGCGGCATCGGCCGCCAGCGTCGCAGCGACCCTTGTCAACGCCCCGGCCTTGGCCTCGGCGTCTGCCGCCGCCGCCTTGGCAGCTTCAGCGGCGCGCTGCGCCGCCTGCCAGCGCGCATAAACCAGGCTTGCCTCGGCAATCTTCAGCCGGTCCGACAGCGCTCGATAGCGTTCCGCAACACGGGCCTGGCGGCGCAGCGCATTGGCCTGGGCTTCGAGCCCGCGCACGACATCGTCGATTCGCTCCAGATTGGCCTCCGCCGCGCGCAGCCGGATCTCGGCTTCGCGGCGCCGGACATGCAGCCCGGCGATCCCCGCGGCTTCCTCCAGCAGCATCCGCCGCTCGGCCGGCTTGGCGGCGATGATCGCGCTGATCCGCCCCTGCCCGACGATGGCGGGCGAATGGGCGCCAGTCGCCGAATCGGCAAACAGCAGCCGGACATCCTGCGCCCGTGCATCGCGGCCATTGAGCCGATAGTCCGACCCGGCGCCCCGCTCGATCCGGCGGCTGACCTCGATCGCCTCCCCCGCCGCCCCGGCCATCGCCAGCGTTACCTGGGCAAAGCTGCGCGCCGGCCGGGCCCCCGTGCCGGCAAAGATCACATCGTCCATGCCGCCCGAGCGCATGCTCTTGGGCGATGCTTCGCCCATCACCCATCGCAAGGCTTCGAGAAGATTGGACTTGCCGCAACCATTGGGGCCGACCACCCCCGTCAAGCCGGGTTCGATGCGAAGCTCCGTCGCTTCGACGAACGACTTGAAACCGGCGAGCCTTAGGGCGCGGAACTCCACGTTATGCGGCCAGCGGCTGGCAAGAGGCCTCCGGCGGCTGACAGGACGCCTCCGGCAGCTGGGGCCGACGGCCCCAGACCCCATCAAATGGAAAATCGGCGGCGAAACGTTGCCGCATGGGGCGACAATCGAAATGGGGTCTGGGGCCGTCGGCCCCAGCCGCCGGAGGCCAGTTCGAAGCCGCCGGAGGCAAAGTAAGAGCCGCCGGAGCCCAGCTGCCAGTCGCCAGAGGCCCCCCGACCTCCATTCTAGGCGGCGTGCGGCTTCAGCTGAGCGCGGCTTTCAGCTTCGGCTCGAGATCGGCCCAGGTATAGACGCCTTCCTGAGTCGTTTCGTTGATGATGAAGCCGGGGGTGCCGGTCAGCTTGTACTTGTCGGTGGCTTCGGTGCGCAGCGCTGCCAGCTTGGCGAGCGCGGCCGGATCGGCAAGGCACTGGTCGAACTTGGCGCGCGGGATGCCCCGGGTGCGGACATAGGCATCGAGCTCCCCCATTTCGGCGAGCGCGCTGATCTGCTGGGCTTCGGAAAGGCCGGCGAGCCGCTTGTTGTCGGCTTCGGTCAGCTTGGTGAAGGGCTCCACCCAGCTCTTCTGGTCGGCGTAGAAAGCGCCGAGCAGCCCGAAAAAGGCTTCGGGGCCCTGGCAGCGTGCCAGCATCGACGCAGCATAGTCGGGACCATTGAGGACGAAGTTGCGAAACTCATAGGAGACATTGCCGCTGGCGACATATTTGCTGCGGATCGTTTCCATGCCGGCTTCGTGGAATTCACTGCAATGCGGGCAGGTCAGCGAAGCGAACTCGACAAGCTTGACCTTCGCGTCGGGGTTGCCGATGCGAAAGCCACCTTCGGGTGTTGCGGCGAAGGTCCGCGTCCAGTCGGCGCCGGCCGGGTTGGCGGCGGCGGGAAGCGCTGCGGTCGAGGTTGCTGCGGTCGAGTCTGCCGTTGCACTTTTGTCGTCGCTGCACGCTGCTGTCGCCAGCACCAGCGCTGCCAGCGAGAGTTTCCGCATCATGATTTTCATCGACCACCGATTTTGCATTGTGAAAAGAAGTTTAGGCCAGTTCGGCGAACCCGGACAAGCCTTAGTCGACCCCGGCCCCTATTCGAGCGCCGCTTTCAGCTTGGGTTCGAGCGCCGCCCAATCATAGGTGCCGGCGAGTGCCACGCCGTTGATGCCGAACGTCGGGGTGCCTTCGAGCTTGTAGGTCGTCAGCGCATCGTTGCGAATGGCGATCAGCCGGTCCTGCGCGGCCTTGTCGAGCAGGCAGGCGCGGGCCTTGGCTGGCGTGACGCCGCGCGCCTCGGCCCATTTGTCGAGCCCGGCGGCCTGCGCCATCCGGGCAGGCTGTTCGGCCTGGGGCAGCGCCACGATCGCCTGATTGTCAGCCGGGGACATGGCAACGAAGGGCTCGGTCCAGACCGTCTGGTCGGCGAACAATTTGCCGGCGAGGGCCAGGGCAGGCGCCGCTGGCTGACAGGCGACGAGCAGCGATGCGGCGAAATCGGGGCCATTGCGAACGAAGCTGCGCTGTTCGAACGACACCTTGCCGGTGCTGATATATTTCGCCTTCAACGCCGGAAGCCCGGTTTCGTGAAAGGCCTTGCAATGGGTGCAGGTGTAGGAGGCGAATTCGATAAGCTTCACCTTGGCCGCCGGGTTGCCGATCAGGATACCGCCCTGCGGCGTCGTCGCCACGGTCGTCGCCCAATCGGTCTTGGCCAGCGCCGGGCCGCCAAGCAAAGCGAGGCCAAGCAGCAGCAGGGCAGGACGGCGGGCAATCATCGACATGTCTCCAAAGTACTCGCCGCCTAACTTATTCGGCCCAACCCCCGATGAACAGAGTGGCAAATGGGGCCCGGGGCCACCGGCCCCAGCCACGGGCCCCAGCCGCCGGAGGCATTATCGCACGATCGGCGGCCCGCGCGTCGCCGACAGCGCTTCGGCAAGCGATTCGAGGCTGGCGCGAAGCCCGGGATCGGCAATGTCGCGCAGGGTCGATTGGGTTTCGGCCGACAGCGGCACTTTCACCGTTGCCGGCGCCGGGCGCTGCGGCGGGTCGATATCGGCCTGGCGCAACTGGATGCGGGCCACGGCCGCCGCGCCGAGCAGGCGGTTGACGCGCTCGATGATCTGCGGCTCGACATGCGCCAGCATCGGCGCCAGCGCACCGGCAACGGCAATCTTCAGCGTGCCGCCCGCCTGTTTGCCGCGGGCGATGACCAGCGATTCGGGGCGGCTGTGACGGGCATAGCGTTCGCCGACAATCTCGGCCCAGCGCTCGACAATGATGCTCTGGGTAAAGCCGAACCGCCGGAACGCCTGGCCGCCGACATTGGGCACCAGTTCGGCAACGCGGCGCGGGCGGCGGCTGCGCTCGGCGGGAAGCTTGGCAGCAATTTCGGGTTTTTTGGCCATCCCGGCTTTCATGCCATAGGGGCGGCGTGACGACCACCCGCCGGCTTCTCGATTGGTACCAGGCCCAAGCCCGCGACCTGCCGTGGCGTTGTCCGCCCGGCGCGCCGCTGCCCGACGACCCTGACTGGCCTTACCGGGTCTGGCTTTCGGAAATCATGCTGCAACAGACGGGCGTTGTCGTTGTGCAGCGCTATTTCGCCGCCTTTACCGCGCGGTGGCCGACGGTCGCGGCGCTGGCGGCGGCCGATGATGCGGCGGTGATGGAGGCCTGGGCCGGCCTGGGCTATTACGCCCGCGCCCGCAATTTGCTGGCGTGCGCGCGGGCCGTGGTGGCGCAGCATGGCGGGCGCTTTCCGGCCGATGAGGCCGCATTGCGTGGTCTGCCCGGCATCGGCGACTATACCGCCGCCGCCATCGCCGCCTTCAGTTTCGGCAAGCGCGCCATCGTCATCGACGGCAATGTCGAGCGCGTCATCACCCGGCTGTTCGCGATTGCAACACCGCTGCCGGCGGCACGCGCCGCGATTCGCACCCGTCTCGAAACGCTGGTGCCCAGGGAAGCCGGGGACTTCGCGCAAGGGCTGATGGACCTCGCCAGCCGCATCTGCACACCGCGCAATCCCGATTGCCACATCTGCCCGCTGGCAATGGATTGCGCCGGTGCCGCAAGCGGCGAGCCGACACGCTTTCCGGTCAAGCCTGCCAGACGCCCCCGACCGCAGCGGCGCGGCACGGCCTGGTGGATCGAATCGGGCGGCGAGGTGCTGACGATCATTCGCCCGGCAAAGGGCCTTCTCGGCGGGATGCGGGCGCTGCCGAGTTGCGACTGGCGCAGTGAGGCCGAGGCGCCGCTCGATGGCGACTGGCGCGACTTGGGCACGCTGACGCATGGCTTCACCCATTTCGAGCTGGCGCTGACCGTCAAGGGTCTGCGCCTCGCGTCAAAACCGCCTCTTGCCGGCGACTGGGTCGCCATTGCACAGCTTGACGGCGCCGGTCTGCCGACGCTTTTCGGCAAGGCCGCGATACTGGCGCGGGCGCGGATGGATGACCTCTGAATGACCGACCCCTTCGATACCCCCGATCAACCCTGGGTCGGCCTTACCGGCTCGCCGCTCGATCGTGCCGATCATCTGCGGCGCGATCCGGCGTCGGTGGTGGCGCTGCGGGCCCGCCCTGACGCGCGCTGGCTGGTCATGGACGATCTGAAGCCGGTGCTGACCAAGGGCGAGCATCCCGACATTCTCTGGGCCTATCGCTCGGACGTGCCGCATGACGCGACGAGCGTTTTCCTGGGGCTGGCGGGCAGCAAGGATGGCGGCGCGCCGCGTTTTGCCGCGGCGGCCCCGGCCGCCGATCTGGTGGCGGATTTCGGCGGGCAGGTCGTCGACGCGCGGGCCGCCGCCGCCATGCTCGGCGATGGCCGTGCCGAAATCGTGGCGCAAGCCCGCTCGCTGCTCGATTGGCATGCCCGCCACAAACACTGTGCCCAGTGCGGGGCACCGACTGTGCTCAACAAGGCCGGCTATTCGCGCACCTGCCAGGGCTGTTCGGCGGAGCATTTCCCGCGCACCGACCCGGTTGTCATCATGCTGGCCATAAAGGGCGACCATGCCCTTGTCGGTCGCCAGCCCAACTTCCCCAAGCGCTTCTTTTCGGCGCTGGCAGGCTTTGTCGAGCCGGGCGAAAGCCTGGAGGAAGCCGTGGCGCGCGAGCTTTTCGAGGAAGCCGGCATTCGGGTCGGCAAGGTCCGCTACCTCGCCAGCCAGCCCTGGCCGTTTCCGTCCTCGCTGATGATCGCGGCCTTTGCCGAAGCGGTGAACCTCGACATCACCCTTGATACCGACGAGCTGGAGGAAGCCCGCTGGGTGACGAAGGACGAGGTGCGTGCGGCCCTGGCCGGTACCGGCGACTGGCTGGCGCCGCCGCCGCTGGCGATCGCGCACACGCTGCTCAAGGCGTGGGTTGGCTGAACGCCCGCCGGGCGGCTCATTCTGCCGCCATCCGGTGCTGCACCAATGCTGTCGCGGCTTCGGGAGGCATCGGGCGGCCGAAGAGATAGCCCTGCACCTGTTCACAACCCAGGGACCGGCAGCGTTCGAACTCCTCGCGGGTTTCGGTGCCTTCGGCGATCGTCACCATGTCGAGCGAATGCGCCAGCGTGACGATTGCCTGGATGATCGCCCCGGCTTCCGACCCGGGATTGATGGCGCGCGATACAAAGCTGCGATCGATCTTGATCCGGCTGAACGCCGCCTTCTGCAGATAGCCGAGCGATGAATAACCCGTGCCGAAATCGTCGAGCGCGAAGCTCACCCCCAGCCCGCGCAGTGCCGCCAGGGTTGCAGTCGTTGCGGGTTTTTCGTCGAGGAACAGGCTTTCGGTGATTTCGAGCTCCAGCCTTTCGCCCGCCAGGCCGTTGTCGGCAAGCGCACGCTGGACCGTCTCGATGAGCACCGGATCATCGATCTGTGCCGGCGACAGATTGACCGCGACGCGGACATGCTGTGGCCAGCGCGACGCCCAGGCGCAGGCAGTCTCGATCACCCAATGGCCAATCGGGATGATCAGGCCGGTCGCTTCGGCGACAGGAATGAACTTGACCGGCGGGATGGCGCCCAGCACCGGGTGGTTCCAGCGCAGCAGCGCCTCAAAACCGACGATATGCTCGTCCAGGGCGTCGACAACCGGCTGGAAGGCAAGGGACAGTTCGCCGCGTGCCAATGCCTGGGCAAGATCGGCTTCCATCGCGCGGCGCTCGTCGGCGCGCTCGCGCATCGCGGGCTCATAGCGGCGGGCGGCGCCGCGACCGTCCATCTTGACGGCATAAAGCGCCAGGTCGGCGCTCTTCAGCAGCGTCTCGATATTGGCACCATCGGTGGGGCCAAGGGCATAGCCGACGCTGGCGCCGACCGTCGTGACATGGCCATCGAGATCGAACGGCCGGCCAAGGGTTGCGACAATGGCGGCGGCGACCACATCGGCGCGCCGCGCGGTGGACTCGGGCAGCATGACGGCGAATTCGTCGCCGCCGAGCCGGGCAATGCTGGCACCACCGCCGATGGCCTTGCGCAGCCGGTCTGCTGTCTCGCGCAGCAACCGGTCGCCGCTGGCATGGCCAAGGCTGTCGTTGACCGCCTTGAAGCGATCGAGATCGATGAACAGCAGGGCGCAGGTTCGCCCCGTACGGCTGGCACGCGCCAGCGCATCGTCGAGGCCGTCGCGGAACAGGGCGCGGTTGGCGAGGCCCGTCAACGGATCGAAGCGCGCCAGCTGGGCGATCCGGTCATGGCTGCGCCGCGCCTCGGTCACATCGCGCCCGACGCCGCGATAGCCGGTGAACTGGCCGGCATCATTGGCCTTGGGTGTTCCCGACAGCGCCCACCAGCGCGTTTCGTCACCGACATCGACGGGGATGGTGATATCGCGAAAGGCGCGGCGGGCCTCGAAAGTGGCGGTCAGTGCGCGGACTGCCTCGCGCCCGGTACCGCGATGATGCTTGCCGAGCAGCGACAACAGGGGCTGGCCCAGCAACTCGCTGCGCGGCCGGCGCGCCACATCCGCCAGCCGCGGCGAGACATGGGTGAGACGGCCTTCGTGATCGACTTCGAGCAGCCAGTCGGAACCATTGGCCTCGAATTCGCTGAGCAGCAGGCGCACGACCTCGTTGCGTTCGCCAAGCTCGGCTTCGGTACGCATCCGCGCCATCAAGGCAAAACTCGTCACGATGACGCCCCGAACGATGACCGCAGCAAAGGTGAGAAAGGCCAGCATGACCGGCAGCGTCGACAGCGGCGATGATGCCGGTAGCGCCACCATGGCGCTGCCGCCGAGCATGATGACGAGGATGATGGCACAAACCGGCATCATCGCCGCTGCAAAGCCGCATGCCCCCATGGCCGTGACAGCGAGCAGCAGCAGCAGCGCCTGGCCTTCGACACCCACCTGCGGCAACAGGTGAATCAGCATTGCCGCCCAGCAGGCGCCGAACGCGGCCACTTCGGCAGTGATGGTCCAGAACAGTTGCAGGCTCGCTTCGGTCGCGGCGCCATTTCGGCCGACCTGCATGAAGCGCACCGTCCACAGCAGGGCGAGGCCGGCCATCGCCGAGCCCCAGGCGATCTGGAAGCTGTCATCGACGATGTCGTGCATGGTGAGCAGCAGGGCCGCCACATTGACCACCATCAGCGCCGTGTTGAACGGCACATAGCGGTTGAGCGCCTGCAGCTGTACGGCCCGGGCGCGGGCAAAGAATGCGTTGTTGCCGTGGCCGAAGCCGAACACCTGGCGCCAGCCGATCGGGTCGGCGACGCTCGGCGGCGGCTTGAAACTCACCGACATTCGATTCTTCCCCAGCTATTAAGCCCGTGCTGAAGGCCTAACGGCATTGCATGATGCAAGTTAAGGCCGTGAGACTACGGCATCGCCTTGTCGCCTGTGCTGAAACGGGCTTTGCAATCGCGGCGTTGTTCTCTACCTGTTCACGATGGCCAGTTCGCCGCTTCATGATTCTCCTCCCTGGATTGCCGGCCTCAACCCGCCGCAACGACAGGCTGTGCTCACCACCGAAGGCCCGGTGCTGATCCTTGCCGGCGCCGGCACGGGCAAGACCCGGGCGCTGACGGCGCGGCTCGCGCACATCCTTTATAGCCGGCTGGCCTGGCCGTCGGAGGTGCTGGCCGTCACATTCACCAACAAGGCGGCGCGCGAGATGCGCCACCGGATGGAGATGCTGGTCGGCGAGGTCGCGGAAGGCATGCCCTATCTGGGTACCTTCCACGCCATTGCGGCGCGGATGCTGCGCCGCCACGCCGGGCTGGTCGGGCTCGAATCGAATTTCACCATTCTCGATACCGATGACCAGTTGCGGCTGCTGAAGCAGGTGATTGCCGAAGCTGGTCTCGAGGAAAAGCGCTGGCCGGCCAAGCAGCTGGCCGGCATGATCGACCGCTGGAAGAACCGCGGCGAGCGCCCCGACGATGTGCCGCCGGGCGAATCGATGAGCTTTGGCGATGGCACGCCGGGCACGTCGGGCGCTGCGCTCTATGCGCGCTACCAGCAGCGACTGGCAGCGCTCAACACCTGCGATTTCGGCGATCTGCTGCTCCACATGCTGACGATTTTCGACCAGCACCCCGACATTCTCGGGGCTTGGCAGCAGCGCTTCAAATATATCCTCGTCGATGAATATCAGGACACCAACAGCGCCCAGTATCGCTGGCTGACGTTGCTGACGGGCACGCGCCGCAACATCGCCTGTGTGGGCGATGACGACCAGTCGATCTATTCATGGCGCGGCGCCGAAGTCGCCAATATCCTGCGCTTCGAAAAGGATTTTCCGGGCGCCACCGTCATCAAGCTCGAACAGAATTATCGTTCGACGGCACCGATTCTGGCGGCCGCCAACGGGCTGATCGCCCATAACAAGGGCCGCATCGGCAAGGCGCTGTTTACCGGCCAGACCGGCGGCGGCACCCCGGTCAAGGTCATCGGAGTCTGGGATGGGCCGGAGGAAGCCCGGCTCGTCGGCGACACGGCCGAACAGCTGGCCCGAGACGGCAGCTCGCTCAATGACATGGCGATCCTGGTGCGCGCCCAGTTCCAGACGCGGACCTTCGAGGATCGTTTTGTCTCGATCGGCCTGCCCTACAAGATCGTCGGCGGCTTCCGCTTTTACGAGCGCGCCGAGATTCGCGATGCGCTGGCCTATCTGCGCATCGTCGCCTCCCCCAACGACGCTCTGGCGTTCGAGCGCATTGCCAATGTGCCCAAGCGCGGTCTGGGCGACAAGGCGATGGGCGCGCTGCACGCCCAGGCGCGCCGGATGGACCGGCCGCTGCCACAAGCCGCTGCCGCGCTGGTTGAAACCGATGCGCTGACGCCGGCGGCGCGGCGATCGCTGAAAGGCCTGCTCGCCGATCTGGCGCGCTGGCGTGAACAGGCCGCCGACCTGCCCCATGCCGAGTTGGCGCGCGTCATCCTCGAGGAATCGGGCTATGTCGCGATGTGGCAGGCCGACAAGTCGACCGAAGCCGATGGCCGGCTTGAAAACCTCATCGAGCTCACCCGCGCCATGGCGGATTATGACTCCCTGACCAGCTTCCTCGAACATGTCAGCCTGGTGATGGACAACGACGCCAATGATGCGTCCGAAAAGATCACGATCATGACGCTGCACGCGGCCAAGGGCCTGGAATTCGATCATGTTTTTCTTGTCGGCTGGGAGGAAGGCGTTTTCCCCAGCCAGCGCGCTCTTGATGAAGGTGGCAACAAGGCGCTCGAGGAAGAACGCCGGCTGGCCTATGTCGGCATCACCCGCGCCCGCCAGGCGGCCACCATCTTTCATGCCGCCAACCGGCAGGTCTATGGCCAATGGACCAGCGCAATCCCGTCGCGCTTCATTTCGGAACTGCCGCCGGGCGAAATCGAAGTGAGTAGCACGATGGCCGGCGGCCCCAGCCTGTGGCGCGCGGCGCTCGCCAATTCGGGCGCGGGCGGCGATCCGTTCGGCGATGTGGCGCGCGGCAGTGGCCGCGGCCCCGGCTGGGCCCGGGCGGCGCAGCAAGGCGGTTTTCAGCCAGCCAGCCGCACCCCGATGCTCGAAGTCCGCGCCAGCGCCGTCTCGGTCGGTCTCAAGGGCCGCAGCGATGTGGCGGTGGGCGTGCGGGTGTTCCACAGCAAGTTCGGCAACGGCACGGTGACGGCGATCGACGGCAACAAGCTCGAAATCGATTTCGAACATGCCGGGGCGAAGCGCGTGCTCGACAGCTTCATCGAGGTGGTGGGCTGAAGCCAGGCTGCCGGTTCAGCCTGCCAGTTGCAGCCGCGGCACGTCCTGGTCGGTTGCCAGCGCTGCGGCCCACAGACAGCCCATCTCGAGGTCGAGCGCGGCCGGTTCGACATGTTCCAGCCCCGAGCCGGGATAGAAGGTCAGTTCGCCGAACAATGGCTGGCCGCCGACTTCGTAGAAATCGGCACGAACGAAGGGAAAGCCGGCACCGAGACGCTCGGCGGCAACGATCATCTGTGCCAGCGTTGCCGGTGGCGGCGGATCGGGGTCGGGCGTTGCCGGCGAAGCGCGGCGCCACTGGCGATCGAAGACAATCCAGCGATGCATGCCGGCGCGGTCGAGATGCACCTGGACATGGCTGACTCTGCCGCCGAAGACGAACAGCTTGTAATCGACCGGTAGTGCATCGCCGGTGCCGATGAAGGGTTCGACAAGCAGGCCGCGCGGAATCTCGCTGTACAGCCATTCGTCGAGCCAGGCGCCATAGCCCGATTTCATCCAGGCCCGTGACCGCGTGACGGCGATGCGGTGGTCGGCTTCGTTGCGCACGATCTGGACCTGCTGCGATCCGTGGCGCGATTTCACGACATAGGGAAACGGCCAGGCGGGCACATCGGGAAGCACCGACCCCCGCCACAGGGTGGGCACGATCCAGCGCTCGCCCAGCGCCGCTGCGACTTCGATCTTGGCCTGCACCTTGTCGGCAAGGATCGGCAGGCGCGGATCACGGTCATGAAGCTTGCGGTGCTGGATCCACTCCGTCAGCAACTGCGGCTGGCCGAGCCGCGCGAGGCGCCGGTGGCGCCAGAGATAGCAGATCTGGATGCGAAGCCTGCTGGTGCCAACCGGCGTGCGCAGCACGCGAGACCAAGCCGGCGTGCGCAGCACGCGAGACCCAGTAGTTGTGGGCGGCGAGACGAAGGGCATCGCGTCCTTGCTGGTGGCAGTATTGGTGCAAGCCGGGAGCAGGCCGGGCCGGAACGTTCCGGCCATGCATGGGTCATGCACGCCAGGCCGAAAGCTGTCATCACGGCACGATGACGCGCGATGCTGCCGGCCCGGCCCTGCGGCGGCATGGGCGATTGGCGCCACCCCGGCCCCTTGCCCGTCGCCGGCACCGCCCCTAGACCCGGAGCCATCGTGGCCAGCATCCCCGCCCCCTTTCTTGTCCGCAATTTCCGCATATTCTGGGCGGCGCGCTTCGTTCTGACCATGGCGAGCGTGATGATGGTGATCATCATCGGCTGGCAGGTCTATGATCTGGCGCGGGACACGATGGCGCCGCGCGATGCCGCCTTCCGGCTCGGCATGGTCGGGCTGGTGCAGTTCGTGCCGCTGTTCGCCCTCACCCTCGTCGTCGGAGTTGTCGCCGATCGTATCGACCGGCGCTTCATCGCCCGCGCCGCCGTCACGCTGCAATTGCTCTGTGCCGCCACCCTCGGCTGGCTGGCACTGGAAAGGGCGATCACCATCGAGGCGCTGTTCGTCATTGCCTTCATCATCGGCATCGGCCGCGCCTTTGCCGGGCCATCGCTGTCGGCATTGGCCCCCAACCTCGTGCCGCGCGACATCCTGCCTGCCGCCATTGCCCTGAATTCCATCAGTTTCCAGTCGGGCGCCATCATCGGTCCACCGCTCGGCGCCTATCTCTATGCCGTCAGCCCGCAAACGGCCTATCTCACCGCAACGACGCTTTTCGCCGTGGCGCTGGTGTTGCTGTTCGCGATTTCCACCGTGCCGCGCCCGGCGCCCGCCACCGTGTCGCCCTGGCGCAGCCTTGTCGAAGGCCTGGGCTATGTCCGCAACAACCGCATCGTCCTGGGCGCCATCAGCCTCGATCTGTTCGCCGTGCTGCTCGGCGGCGCCACCGCGATGCTGCCGGTCTATGCCCGCGATGTGCTCCATGTCGGCGTCGAGGGCCTGGGGCCGCTGCGCGCCGCACCCGCCGTCGGCGCGGCGGTAACGGCGCTGGTGCTCGCCTTCCGCCCGCTCACCCGCAATGTCGGGCCGGTGATGTTCTTCTGTGTCGGCCTGTTCGGCGTGGCGACGGTGGTGTTTGGCCTGTCCACCGACATGAAAGTGTCGCTGGCGGCGCTGGTGGTTCTTGGCGCTGCCGACATGATCTCGATGTATGTCCGTGGCTCGCTGGTCCAGCTCCATACCCCTGACACGATGCGGGGCCGGGTGTCGTCGGTGTCGATGCTGTTCGTCTCGGCCTCCAACGAGCTCGGCGAGTTCGAAAGCGGGGTGACAGCGGCCTGGTTCGGCCCTGTTGAATCGGTGGTCGTCGGCGGGTTCGCTGCAATTGCCGTCACCGGCCTCTGGGCCTGGGGTTTCCCCGAGCTGCGCCGTGCCGATCGCTTCGAAGCCATCGACGAAGATCAACCAGCAGGTGACGCCGCGCGTTCAAGTCGCGCATAGTCGCAACAAAGCCATCAGGAGTCGCCCATGAGAGCCGCCAACATCCTCGCCACGATCGGCCACACGCCGCATATCCGCATGGCGAACCTGTTTCCCGACGCCGAAGTCTGGATCAAGTCCGAACGCGCCAACCCCGGCGGGTCGATCAAGGACCGGATCGCGCTGGCGATGATCGAGGCCGCCGAAGCCGATGGCGCGCTGCAACCGGGCGGCACGATCATCGAGCCGACCAGCGGCAATACCGGCATCGGCCTCGCCATGGTCGCCGCCGTCAAGGGCTACAAGCTTGTCCTCGTCATGCCCGAATCGATGTCCCTCGAACGCCGCCGGCTGATGCTCGCCTATGGCGCCACCTTCGATCTGACGCCGCGCGAGAAGGGCATGAAGGGCGCCATCGCGCGCGCCACCGAGCTGGTTGCCGAAACCCCCAACAGCTGGATGCCCGGCCAGTTCGAGAACCCCGCCAACATCGCCGTCCATGCCAAGACGACGGCCTGGGAAATCCTCGACGATTTTACCGATGATCCGATCGATGTTCTGATCACCGGTGTCGGTACCGGCGGCCATATCACCGGAGTCGCCGAAGCGCTGAAGGCAGTCTGGACCAACTTGAAGGTCTATGCCGTCGAACCCGCTGCCTCGCCGGTCATCTCGGGCGGCCAGCCGAGCCCCCACCCCATCCAGGGGATCGGCGCCGGCTTCATCCCGGCTAACCTGCACACCGATCTGCTCGATGGCGTCATCCAGGTCGATGCCGCTGCTGCCAAGGCCATGGCGCTGCGCGCCGCCGCCGAGGAAGGCATGCTCGTCGGTATTTCGTCGGGCGCCAGCCTCGCCGCCATCGCCCAGAAGATTCCCGAGCTTCCCGAAGGCAGCCGCATCCTCGGCTTCAACTATGACACCGGCGAACGCTATCTTTCGGTGCCGGATTTCCTGCCGACCTGAGGCTTGATCGGGGACGCCTTTGGCGCGTCAGTTGGCCGGCACCAGCGTGATTTCGACGATTTCCGGGGTCACGCCGATGCGCATCGGAATGCCTGTCGTGCCCAGCCCCGACGAAACCAGCAGCCGGTGGCGGCCTTCCTGAAACAGGCCACGCTGGTGGGTGGCGTAGAAGCGATCGCGGGACCAGGCGCCGAGAATGGGCAGCTTGAACTGGCCGCCATGGGTGTGGCCGGCGATCATCAGCACCGGCGATTCCTCCAGCCAGTTCACCGCCACCGGATCATGGACGATGACGACCAGGGGCTTGCCCCGCGGCGCGCTGCGGATCGTGCGGCGCATCGCTTCGACGACGGGTGAACCAAGACTGATGTCGTCGGCGCCGATCAGCACGATCGGCCCCGCATCGACCCATTCGCTGACCAGCAGCCGCGCCGGCCCGGCCGCGAGCCCCGCACGCGTACCGCGGCGATTGTCGTGGTTGCCAACAACGGCGAACACGCCAAGCGGTGCCCGCAGTGCCGCCAGCGGCGCCACCGCAGCACGCGTTTCGGCCGTCGACCAGGCTGCTGGATCGCCGCTGACATAGTCCGCCGTCAGCACGATCATGTCCGGCGTCAGCGCATTGATCTGCTCCACCACCCGCGCGATGCGCTGCGACGGCATGTCGATGGGGCTGGCATGCGTGTCCGACAGCTGGACAATGCGCAGCGGCGCCTGCAGTCCGGGCATGGCAATCCGGTATCGCACCACCACCGGGTCCTGAATCGCGGTCCAGACGGCAAAAGCGGTGAAAGCGATGCCGAAGGCCAGAAGCGTTAGAATGATGCGGCGCACCACCGTGCCTCTGCCCCGTCCGTGCGGCGACGGTCAATGCTGCCTGCGGCCCGGGCCCTATCGTCTCGCCTTGTTTTCCCGTTCCTCGGCGATGAAAGCCACCAGCGGGTTCAGCCGCGCTGCCGCGTCGTCGCCGGCGGCGATGCGGCGGAGCTGCTGGTAATACCAGGCCTGGGCGGCGAAGGCGTTGACGGCGCGCACCAGCTTGAAAGGCGAATTCGGCCCGAGCAGGCCCGGTGCGATGCGCAGCGCCAGCTCGGGGCGGGGCAGTTCGTCGATCGTGCCGGCGAGCAGTTCGGCCATGACATCGGGTGTCGCGCACAATGGCCGGGCGACGCCGATCATGGCGATGCCGCTTGCCAGCGCGGCTGACATGCCGGCGAGACTGCGAAAGCCGCCAGTCACCAGCAGCGGCGGTGTCTGCCCCGCCATCAGCGCCTTGGCGAGATCGACGAAATAGGCTTCGCGAGCGCGGCTCGACGCCTGTTTGGGCTGTTCGGGCGGGTTCATGCCGGCAAAATCCATCATCGCCGGCTGTTCATAGGTGCCCCCCGACAGTTCGAGCAGATCGACCTTGAGCTCGGCAAGCGACGCCGCAACGCTGATGCAATCCTCGAACTGAAAGCCGCCCTTCTGGAAATCGGCACTGTTGAGTTTCACGCCGACGCCGAAGTCGTCGCCGACAGCGGCACGGACCGCCTTCACCACCTCGACCAGAAAGCGGGCGCGGTTTTCAAGGCTGCCGCCCCAGGCATCGGTGCGGCGGTTCGCCAGCGGCGACAGGAATTGCGACAGAAGATAGCCATGGGCGGCGTGGATCTGCACGCCGTGGAAGCCGGCATCGCGTGCCACCACCGCAACATGGGCAAAGCGCGCAATCAAATCGAGGATTTCGGCCTCGGTGAGCGGCACCGGCACGCCGAACTGGCCGCCGGGCAACCCCAGCACCACGGCGCTGGGGGCCTTGGGCGCCGGGTTGACGGCTTTCTGCGTCTGGCGCCCGGCATGGCTGATCTGCACCCAGGCGGTCGTGTCGTGCGCGGTCGCTGCCACTGCCCAGCGCGACCAGGCCGCGCGCGCCTCGCCCGACAAGGGGCCATCGACGATGACATTGCCCGGGCGTTCGAGGTGGTGGCGGTCGATCTGGACATTGCCGGTGATCGACAGCCCGATGCTGCCCGCCGCCCAGCGCCGGTAAAGCCTTTCATGGCCGGTATTGGGGACACCGTCACTTTCGGCGAGGCCTTCGGTCATCGCTGCCTTGGCTATGCGGTTCTTGAACCGCAGCCCCGAAGGCAGAGCCAAGCCCTCGCCGACCTGCATCACGCGGCCTTTTTCACCGCTGCCCGGCCATAGAAGGTCTCGCCTGCCGCCGCCATGTCACGGAGCAGTTGCGGCGGGGCGAAGCGTTCGCCATGCGCCTGCGCCAGCCGGTCGAGGGTCGCGACGACCTGGGCGAGGCCGACGGTGTCCATATGGCTGAACGGGCCACCGGTAAAAGGCGCAAAGCCCCAGCCGAAAATGGCACCAAGATCGCCGTCCTCGGGGGTTTCGAGAACGCCTTCGGCAAAGCAGCGGGCACATTCGACCAGCTGGCGATAGAGCAGCCGCTCCTTGACTTCAGCCGGTGTCGGCTGGGCCTCGGCAAGGCCGCCGGCAACGGTCGCCGACAGTTCGGGCCAGAGATGCTTCTTGCCGCCTTCGGGATAGACGTAGAAACCCTTGGCGTTCTTGCGGCCCTGGCGGCCAAGCTCGTGCATCTTCGTGATGACGCCATCGGCCGGGCCGGGCTTGTAGGCATCGCCGAGATCAGCCTTTGTCTGCTGGCCGACCTTGTACGACAGATCGAGCCCGACTTCGTCGTTCACTGCCAGCGGGCCGACAGGCATCCCCATCTGCTTGCCGACATTTTCGATCAACGCCGGCACCGTGCCTTCGCCGAGCAGCGACAGCCCTTCCTGGACATAGGTGCCGAAGCAGCGCGAGGTGTAGAAGCCGCGGCTGTCATTGACGACGATCGGCGTCTTGCGGATCGCGGCGACATAATCGAGCGCCTTGGCGATAGCCGCCTCGCCGGTTTCCTTGCCGACGATGATTTCAACCAGCGGCATCTTCTCGACCGGCGAGAAGAAGTGGATGCCGATGAAATTGGCGGGCTTGCTCCATGCCTTGGCGAGGCCGGTGATCGGCAGTGTCGAAGTGTTGGAGCCGAAGATGACATCGGGGCCAACGACAGCCTCGGTCGCCTTGGTCACATCGGCCTTGATCTCGCGGCTTTCGAACACGGCTTCGATGATCAGGTCGCACCCGGCCAGGTCGGCATAATCCGCGGTGGCATGGATGCGATCGAGGATCACCTGCGCCTTGGCCGGGTCCATGCGCTTCTTGGCCAGCCGGTCGGCGGTATATTGCTTGCCCTTTTCCGCCGCTGCCAGATCGCGGTCGAGCAGCACGACCTCGATTCCGGCCTGCGCGGTGACCATCGCAACGCCTGCCCCCATCAAGCCGGCGCCGAGCATGCCGATCTTTTTCGTCGGCATCGGGGGAATGCCGGCCGGGCGTCGCGCACCCTTCTCGGCGGCCTGTTTCGAAACGAACAGGCTGCGGACCATGTTGCCGGCCTGCGGGTCGGACACGACCTTGGCGAAATATTTGCTTTCGATGCGGATCGCAGTGCCCATCGGCACTTGCGTGCCTTCATAGACGGCACTCAGTATCGCCTTGGGCGCGTTCATATTGTCGCCGGCATTGACGTGCGTCATCGCCGTGCCGCTGACAAAGATCGACGCAAAGCCGGGGTTGAGGCCCGAGGCAATGCCGCCGGGCATCTTGAAGCTCTTTTCGTCCCAGGGCTGGACGCCTTTGGTCGGGTTGGCGCGCACCCAGGCCTTCGCGGTTTCGACAACGTCAGAAGCCGGCACGACAGCCTGCACCACGCCGAAGCCGAGTGCTTCCTGCGGGCTCATGTTCTTGCCTTGGAGGAGATACATCAGCGCCGGCTGAATACCCATCAGCCGCGGCAGCCGCTGGGTGCCGCCGGCGCCGGGGAAAAGCCCGACCATGATTTCGGGCAGGCCGAGCGTGATTTTCGGATTGTCGGCAACGACGCGGTAGTGGCAGGCAAGGATGAATTCGAGACCGCCGCCGAGCGCCAGGCCATTGACGGCCGCGGCCACGGGCTTGCCGCAGGTTTCGAGATCACGCAGCAGCTTGTTGAGTGCGAAGACGCCATCGAACAGCCTGGCGATCTTGGACTTGCCGTCGTCCGCGGCCGGCGCGTCCGAGCCGAACACCGCACCCAGCCCCTTCAAATCGGCGCCGGCCATGAAGCCCGACGCCTTGCCAGAGGTGATGACGGCGCCCTTGACCGCCGGGTCGGTCTTCAACCGCTCGACGGCGGCAGCGAAATCGCGCGTCACTTCGGGTGTGATGACGTTCATCGACTGGCCGGGAACGTCGATGGTGAGGAGGAGAATGCCATCGGCATCGAGTTCGGTGTGGATTGCGGTATCGGTCATGAATTTTTCCTTGTCGTCAGCCCGGGCTTGACCCGGAACCGAGCTTCTTTCCCCCCGGCGCTCGCCGAGACCCTGCTTCCGCCAAGCGCGGAAAAGCGGGGCCCCGGGTCAAGCCCGGGATGACAAAATTGGCATTACAGCCGCTCGATGATCGTGCCCGTACCCATGCCGGCACCGACGCACAGGTTGATCAGCGCCGTGCCCTTGCCGGTGCGCTCCAGCTCGTCGAGCACCGTGCCGAGGATCATCGCGCCGGTCGCGCCGAGCGGGTGCCCCATCGCAATGGCGCCGCCGTTGACGTTGATGCGGTCGTGCGGAATATCCATCGCCTGCATGTAGCGCAGCACGACCGAAGCAAAGGCTTCGTTCAGCTCGAACAGGTCGATATCGTCCTTGGTCATGCCGGCGCGCTGCAGCACCTTGGCCGCGACGAACTCCGGCCCGGTCAGCATGATCATCGGTTCGGAGCCGATGCTCGCCATGGCGCGGATGCGGGCACGCGGCTTGAGGCCGTATTTCTCGCCCATTTCGCGGTTGCCGATCAGCACGGCGGCCGCGCCATCGACAATGCCGCTCGAATTGCCGCCATGGTGGACATGGTCGATCTTTTCGACTTCGGGATAGCGCATCAGCGCGATCGCATCGAAGCCCGGCATCTGCTCGCCCATCGCGGCAAACGCCGGCGCGAGGCTGCCCAGCGACTGCATGTCGGTCTGCGGGCGCATATGCTCGTCATGGTCGAGGATGATTTCGCCGATGACGTCGCGCACCCCGACGACGCTGTTCTTGAAGCGGCCCTCTTGCCACGCCCGCGCCGCCCGCTTCTGCGATTCCATTGCATAGGCATCGACGTCACTGCGGCTGAAACCATATTTGGTCGCGATCAGATCGGCGCCGATGCCCTGCGGCGCAAAATAGGTCTTGTAGGCGACGGCCGGGTCCATGGCCCAGGCGCCGCCATCGGCGCCCATCGGCACCCGGCTCATCGATTCGACGCCGCCGCCGATGGCGAACATCGCTTCGCCCGAAATCACCTTGGCGGCAGCCATGTTGCAGGCCTCCAGCCCCGAAGCGCAGAAGCGGTTGATCTGCACACCGGCGGTGGTTTCGGCATAATCGGCATTGAGCACCGCCACACGGGCGATATCGCTGCCCTGTTCCCCCACCGGCGCGACGCAGCCGAAGATCACGTCATCGACATCGGCGGTATCGATCCGCGTGCGATCGCGCACGGCCTGCAGCACCTGCGTGCCGAGCTGGATCGGCGTGATTTCATGGAGCTTGCCGTCCTTGCGGCCCTTGCCCCGCGGCGTGCGGACGGCATCGTAGATAAAGGCTTCGGCCATTGTGCTTCCTTCATGTCTCCCTCCCGTTTGCGGGAGGGGTCGGGGGTGGGTGCTATTGGTGCCGAGTGATGGGTTCCCACGCCCACCCCCAGCCCCCCCGCAAGCGGGAGAGTAGAAATCAAAACGCGGCGACAGGCATCGCCATCAACACATCCGAGCCGGCTTCGAGCTTGGCCCGCAGCGCCCGCGCATCGGGAAAATACCGTTGCGCATAGTAGCGCGCCGTAACGAGTTTTGCATCGTAGAAGTCGCGGTCCGACGTGCCGGCATCAAGCGCTTCATTCGCCGCCTTCGCCATCAGCAGCCACATATGCCCCAGCGCGACAATGCCCATCAGGTGAAGATAGGCCGTCGCCCCGGCGCCGGCATGGTCAGGCTTCGCCATGCCGTTCTGGAGCAGCCACATCGTCGCCGCCTGCAAGTCGCCAAGCGCCTTTTCGAGCGGCGCGGCAATACCGGCCAACCGCTCATCGCCCCTGACATCGGCGAGCGCGCCATTGACCAGCGCCAGATACGCCTGTGTTCCCCGCCCGCCATTGGCCCCGAGCTTGCGGCCGACAAGGTCCATCGCCTGGATGCCATTGGTGCCTTCGTAGATCTGGGCGATGCGGGCGTCGCGGACGAACTGTTCCATCCCCCATTCGCGGATATAGCCATGGCCGCCAAACACCTGCTGGCTGGTCGTCGCGATCCGATAGCCCAGATCGGTGCAATAGCCCTTGATGACGGGGGTGAGCAGCGAAATCAGGTCATCGGCAAGCTGTCGCTCCTCGGGCGTTGCCGCCTTTTTAGCCAGATCGACCTGCAGCGCCCCCCACAGGATCAACGCCCGTGCACCTTCGTTGAAGGCACGCCCATCCATCAGCATCCGCCGCACATCGGGGTGGACGATGATGGGGTCGGCCTTGGCGTCCGGATCGGCCGGGCCAGTGAGCGCGCGGCCCTGCACCCGGTCCTTGGCGTAGTCCACGGCGTTCTGATAGGCGACCTCGCCCATCGCCAGCCCCTGCACCCCGACGCCCAGCCGCGCCGCGTTCATCATGATGAACATCGCCCGCAGGCCCTTGTTCTCCTCGCCGAGAAGATAGCCGGTCGCGCCATCATAGTTGAGCACACAGGTCGCATTGGCGTGAATGCCCATCTTGTGCTCGATCGAGCCGCAGGCAACGCCATTGCGCGCGCCCAGCGTGCCATCATCGTTGACGATGAACTTCGGCACGATGAACAGCGAAATGCCCTTCACATTGTCGGGCGCGCCGCTGGTCTTGGCCAGAACGAGATGGATGATATTGTCCGACAGGTCGTGCTCGCCCGCCGAGATGAAGATCTTGGTGCCGGTGATCGCATAGCTGCCATCAGCGTTCGGCGCGGCGCGGCTGCGGATCAGCCCCAGATCGGTGCCGCAATGCGGCTCGGTCAGGTTCATCGTCCCCGTCCAGATGCCCTTGACCATGTTCGGCAGGAACTTGCGCTTCTGCTCGGCATTGCCGACCGCCTCGATCGCTGCCTGGGCGCCTTCGTTGAGCCCGGGGTACATGCCGAACGCCATGTTGGCACTCGACATATATTCGTTGAACGCCGTGCCGACGACATAGGGCAGGCCCTGCCCGCCATATTCCTCGTCGGCCATCAGCGTGCCCCAGCCGGCCTCGACGAACTGGGCATAGGACGCCTTGAAGCCCGCCGGAGTCGTTACCGAGCCATCATCGTGGCGGGTGCAGCCTTCGATATCGCCCGAAAGATTGAGCGGCGCGAGCACCTGTTCGCAGAACTTGCCGCCTTCCTCGAGGATCGCCTGGACGACATCAGGGGTCGCCTGGCCAAAGCCCGGCAAATTGGAATATTTCTCGAGGCCGACGATGGCATCGAGGACGAACCTGGTATCCTTAACCGGGGCGCGATAGGCTGGCATCAATTGTCCTTCGCAAACGGGCGGTCAGTTGTTCGCCGCCTTTGGCGCCGCGGCGTCGACGCCGACGCTTTCGACCACCGCACAGAAATTCTCGAGCTCGTCGATCGTCGCGTCGATATCGGCGCGCTGGTCACGCAGCGCCGCGATCCGCGCCCGGCACTTGTCGAGCGTCACCCGGCGCTGCGTCGAGCGGCCATCGCCAAGATCATAAAGGTCGATCATCTCGCGGATTTCGGCGAGGCTGAAGCCGACATTCTTGGCCCGCAAGATCCACGCCAGCCGCGCCCGATCCCGCCGCGAGTAAACGCGGTTCTGGCCCTGGCGCTCGGGGGCGATCAGGCCCTGATCCTCGTAGAAACGGATGGCGCGGGGGGTGACGGTGAAGGTCAGCGACAATTCGGTAATCGTGAAGCTGGCGGCACCATCGGCCGGATGATGCTCCTCGACAATCGCAAAGGCACGCGCCGCTTCGGACATGCTTGTGGGTCTAGTTGACGTTAACGTAAGGGTCAAGCTGTCGCAGGCACGACCCATAGCTCGCGCACCCCGTTGAACGCTGCCGACATGTTGCGCTCGATCGGTCTGTCGGCGAGCGCCAGCGCCGGGAAACGCGCCAGCAGCCGCTCGACGGCAATCGCCGCCTCGGCCCTTGCCAGCGGCGCCCCGAGGCAGAAGTGCACGCCGCCGCCAAAGGCGAAATGCGTCTTGTCGGCCCGGTCGATATCAAAGGTCAGCGGGTCGGCATGGAGCGCCGGATCGGTGCCCGCCGCCATCAGGAAGGTCGTCAGCGCCGATCCGGCCGGCACCACCACCCCGCCGATATCACGGTCGCGCATCGGAATCCGCAGCGATTGCATCACCGGAGGGTCGCGGCGCAGCGTTTCCTCCACCGCATCGGCGACTCGCGCCGGATTGCCCTGCACCGCGGCGCGCGCATGGCCGTGCGTGAGAAGCGCCAGCACCGTGTTGCCGATCAGGTCGGTCGTCGTCAGATTGCCCGCCAGCAGCAGCAGATTGCACATGGTGACGATTTCCTCACCCGACAGACGGTCGCCGCCGTCCTCCGCCGCGATCATTGCGCTGATCAGGTCGTCGCGCGGGTTTGCCCGCCGCTCGGCGATGGCCCGGGCAAAATAGGCCGAAAGCTCATCGGCATTGGCTTTCAGCTGGGCAAGCAGTTCGGGCGTCCGCATCGGTGAAAACACATTCGCCAGCCCCTTCGACCAGCGCCGGAACTCGCCGCGGTCGGTGGCATCGACCCCCAGCATTTCGGCAATGACGATGATCGGCAGCGGCGACGCATAGGCCTCGATGATGTCGAAGCTTGCCTCGCCCTCCACCGCATCGAGAAGCTCATCGGCAATCCGCGCCACCTCGGGCTTCATCGCTTCGATGGCGCGGGCGGTGAAGGCTTGGGCAACCAGCCGCCGCAGCCGGGCATGGTCGGGATCATCGAGAACGAGCATCGATTTCGGCGAGGCCCGGTCCTGTTCGGTGCGAAATTTCTGGACGATGGTGTCGGGGCCGGCATTGTCCTGGTTGACCGACAGGCTGCGATCCCTCAGCACCGCCGCGACATCGGCAGCGCGAGTCAGCGCAATTCGACCGAGCATCGGATCATGATGGACCGGCTCGACAGCGCGCAGCACATCGAAATGCTCGTGCGGGCGGTTGCGGAAGGTCTCGTCGAAAACCGTCAGCTGCAGGCCCGTCGGAACGCTCGCTTCGCTCATTCACTGTCCCCGATCATTTCCAGGCCATCGCTGCCGATGCGCCGGTAAAAACAGCTGCGCGCGCCGGTGTGGCAGGCAGGGCCAGCCGGCTCCACCTTCATCCAGATGGCATCCTGGTCGCAATCGATGCGCATATCCGCAACGCGCTGGATGTTTCCGGAGGTTGCACCCTTGTGCCAGAGCTCGCTTCGCGACCGGCTCCAGTAATGCGCCTCGCCCGTCGCCAGCGTCGCCGCCAGCGCCTCGGCATTCATGTGCGCCACCATCAGCAATTCGCCCGACCCCGCATCGGTCACAACGGCGGTAACCAGGCCGTTGGCGTCCCAACGGGGGTTCAACAGCATCGAAGAATCGGCAGAAACGCTCATATGACGCTTTCGTTGCAGCTACGGGGGCAGACAGGCACGGTTTGGCTCCCTATATGCCGCGAAGGCACGGCGCTGGCGAGGCTCCCACAAGATGCAAAACATGCTGACCACCGATCCGTGGGAAGACGACCATCTGCATGAGGAATGCGGTGTCTTCGGCGTCTATGGCGCCGATGGCGCCGCCGCCCTTGTCGCCCTCGGCCTGCACGCCCTGCAGCATCGCGGGCAGGAAGCGGCGGGAATCACCACCTTCGATGGCCATGATTTCCACACCCATCGCGCCATGGGCCATGTCGCGGGCAATTTCGATTCGGACGAAGTGATCCGCAAATTGCGCGGCGAGATCGCCATCGGGCATAATCGCTATTCGACGACCGGCGAGACCGCGCTGCGCAACATCCAGCCGCTGTTCGCCGAACTGTCGTCGGGCGGCTTTGCCATCTGCCACAATGGCAATATTTCCAACGCCACCACCCTGCGCCGCGACCTGGTGCGGCGCGGCTCCATCTTCCAGTCGACAAGCGATACCGAGGTCATCATTCACCTCGTCGCCACTTCAGGTTATCGCACCCTGCTCGATCGTTTCATCGATGCGCTGAAGCGCGTCGAAGGCGCCTACAGCCTCATCTGCCTGACGCCCGAAGGCATGATCGCCTGCCGCGACCCGCTTGGCGTCCGCCCTCTCGTCCTCGGCCGGCTCGGCGATTCCTATATCCTCGCCAGCGAGACGGTCGCCCTAGATGTTGTCGGCGCGACGTTCCTGCGCGCCGTCGAGCCCGGCGAGATGATCATCATCTCGTCGCGCGGGCTGCGCTCGCTGCGGCCGTTCGAAGCCCAGCGGCCCCGCCCCTGCATCTTCGAACATGTCTATTTCAGCCGCCCCGATTCGGTCGTCGACGGGTCGAGCGTCTACCAGGTGCGCAAGGCCATCGGCGCCGAACTAGCACGTGAAAGCGCCGTCGAGGCCGACATGGTGGTGCCGGTGCCCGATTCGGGAACGCCAGCGGCCATCGGCTACGCCCAGGAATCGGGCCTGCCGTTCGAGCTCGGCATCATCCGATCACACTATGTCGGGCGGACCTTCATCCAGCCCGGCGACCAGATCCGCAATTTGGGCGTCAAGCTCAAGCACAATGCCAACCGCGCCATGATTGCCGGCAAGCGGATCGTCCTCATCGACGATTCGATCGTCCGCGGCACGACATCGGTGAAGATCGTCCAGATGCTGCGCGAGGCCGGCGCCGAGGAAGTGCATATGCGGATCGCCAGCCCCCCGACCCGGCACAGCTGCTATTATGGCGTGGACACGCCGGAGCGGTCGAAGCTGCTCGCCGCGCAAATGGACATCGAACAGATGCGCGACTTCATCAAGGTCGACAGCCTGGCGTTCCTGTCCAACGACGGCCTCTACAGGGCCCTGGGCGAAGCCGAACGGCGTGACGATGCCCCGCAATATTGCGACGCCTGCTTCACCGGCGACTACCCGACGCGGCTGACCGACCAGGAGGATGTCGAACTTCCCGACCAGTTGAGCCTGTTGGCGGAACGGGTGATCTAAGCGCAGCGCCGCGAGCGCGCAGGCTGCGCGCCGACAGGCGCAAGCTCGGCCAGCGGGGCGCCGGGACCTTCTCCCGGCGAACCCGTCTGACGTCAGCCGCGGGCTTTGCCCGCGGCCCCTGATTGTGGTCACCACATTGCGTTTGCCGCAGCCAATAGCTAGCCGAGGCTCATGACAGACACCGCCCCCCAGAAGATCGCGCTCGTCACCGGTGCCAGCCGCGGCATCGGCGCCGCTACCGCCGTGGCACTTTCGGCCGCCGGCTATCACCTTATCCTTACCGGCCGCGATGAAAAGCGCCTGACCGAAATCGACGATCGCATTCATGGCGCCGGCGGCACGGCAACAATCGCGCCTTTCGATCTGGCCGATGGCGATGCGATCGACCGCCTAGCCGGTGCCATCGGCGCGCGCTGGGGCAAGCTCGACTGCCTGGTCCTCAATGCCGGCCTTCTCGGCACCATCACGCCGCTGGGGCATATCGAGCCCAAGGAGTGGAATTCGGTGATTGCCACCAATCTGACGGCCAACTGGCGGCTGGTACGCGCCTTCGACCCGTGGTTGCGCCGCAGCGACGCCGCCGATGTCATCGCCGTCACCTCGAGTGTCGGCAGCAAGCCCCGCGCTTATTGGGGAAGCTATGCCGTCTCCAAGGCCGCACTTGAAAGCCTGATCACCATCTACGGCCTTGAGACCCGCGACATTTCGGCGATCCGCACCCATGTCATCGACCCGGGCGCCACCCGCACCGCGATGCGCGAAGCTGCTTTCCCCGGCGAGGACCCGGCAACGGTCAAACCGCCCGAAGATGTTGCCGAAAAGATCGTCGCCGCGCTGGCGCGATGAGCGTGGGCGTTGGGCCGGCTGTCCTGCGGGCGGCGGATCGGTTAAGCAGGCCCGGATTGTCGCCACGTCGCGGCTGCACCGGGCTTTTTCGAACCAATGCGACAGCGACAGAACCAGCTGCAGAAAACGTGCAAAAGCGTGGCGTTTGTGACCTTCCGGCTGGCAGGCAGCGATCATGGCGGCAGCAACGGTTGCGTTGAAGCCGGGCCTGCATGGCGTTATCCCCTTGGCCGGGGCGTGCTGCATCGTGGATCGGACCAACCTGCGTTATGACGGAAACCGCCGGCCAAGCCGCCAAATCGCGCCGCCGCTGGATCAGCATCGGTGAAACCGTTGGCATATTGGCGCTCATTCTGTCGGGCATCGGGCTTTACGAAACGCACCAGGAGCGTGCCGAGAAACGCGCCGCCGCCAGCAGCAAGGCCGTGGCCAGAGTGGCGACGCTGGTGTTGACGGCGAGCGCAGACGCCGATGGCACGGTGTTGCAGCTGGCGTCGCCGGACAGTGATCGCGTCATCCAGACGCAAACCATCGTCTTTCCGACGGTGCTCGGGATCGACAGTGTCGATACCATCGGCAACCCGCGGATCGAGGCCGACTGGTTTGCGGCACCCTTGCGCAAGGCGGTGGGTGACGATGAAACCGACGGGCGCAAGGCCGGGCGCCTGCCGGTCGCGATCATCACCCGCTACACCGACACAAAGGCCGAGGGCGGCATCGAGCGCGAGGACATCGCGATCTACGATATCGGCCATGGCTGGCGCTCGCGCCTTTTGCAAAGCGATTTCCCGGTGCTGGAAGGCATCACCCGCGTTGCCCGGGCATCCGGCAATCCGCGCGCCGCGCTCGATGCGCGCTGGGCGCGGCTGCATCCGGCAAAGGGTTGAACGGCGATGCGCAATGGCTCCATCGAGATTGCACCGGGGCGGTTTCGCGAAAGCTTTGGCCGCTATTACGAGGATTTCGTCATCGGCCATGTCTACGAACATCGCCCCGGCCGGACGATCACCGATGCCGACAATGTGTGGTTCACGCTGCTGACGATGAACACCCATCCGACGCACTTCGATTACGAATATGCCAAGAAAACCGAATTCGGCCGGCCGCTTGTGTGTTCGCCCTTCACCGTTGCGCTGATGGTGGGAATGAGTGTTTCAGATCTCAGCCAAAAGGCCGTCGCCAATCTGGGGTGGGACGCCATCCGCCTCACCAACCCGCTGTTCCCCGGCGACACGCTTTATGCGGAAAGCGAAGTCCTTGAAAAGCGGCTGTCTGAATCGCGCCCTGAGCATGGCATCGTGACCGCGCGTACAACCGGCATTAACCAGCACGGCGCTATCGTCTGCACCTTCAACCGCACCATGCTGATCTGGAAGCGCGGCTTCGGCCCTGCCGATGATTGAGCGCGCCGCGCTGACCCGAGGGAAGAATTCATGAGCATTGCCGTCACCTGCGCCAGCATCCTGTCGGCGCTTGCCAGCGTGCCCGGCGGCACCACCCTTGTGCTGCGCGGTGACTGCCCGTCGATCACGATCGAGCGCACCTATTCACCGCCGATCACTATCGAGGCCGATGGTGCCGTGGTCCGCGGGCTTGTCGTGACCGGCGGCGGGATTGTCTGGCGCGGCGGCACGATCCGGGCGCCGGGCGGCGTCGATGCCGGTGGCGGGCCGGGCTATGGTGCCAAGGTGACGGGCCGCAACACCACCTTCGACAAGGTTCTGTTCACCGAGAGCAACCGGGGCATCGCGACCGACGGCGCCATCGACCTGACCGTCAAGGACTCGCAATTCGAAATGGGACAGGACGGGATCATCGCGTCGCGCGGGTCGGGGCTCGATATCATCGGCAATGTGTTTCGCGTCAAAAGCCGGCGGCCCTCGCTTTGCGCGATGGGCGCGAAGACGATCGAGGGGCTTCCGGCCAGGGTGTGCAAGGCACAAGGCGGCCAATGGCGCGATGGCTGGCACCAGGACGCCATTCAGTTGCGTAACGGCATCGACGGGATCCGGGTGATCGGCAATAAAATCGAGGCGGTTGACCAGGGCATCGGCGAAATGAATGCCAAGACCGATGCGCCGCTGTCCAATGTGCTGATCAAGGACAATGATATCGGGGTTTCGGGATTCCATTCGATCACGATCGGCGAAGGGTCGACCAACGTTCGCATCGTCAACAACAAGGTCCGCCAGACCACCGGCCGCAAAACGATAATCCGCATCCCCACGACCGCTGTCGCCTGCGAAAACGATGTCCAGCGGCCAGGGGATCCAGGCGCCGGGCGTTGCCGCTAGCGATTGCGTATCGGGCCCATTTTCAGCGGAAAAATTTTCAAGCTTCTGCAACCTCTTTCTCTCGTCTCGGTTTGAGCAGCACGCGTGTGTTTTGTGTGGCGTGAATGGAGGGCGTTTGTGATGCTTAAAAAGACGATTTTGATCGGTTTCGTGGCAGCCATGGCCAGCTCGGCGCAGGCAGCGACGACAATCAACGGCACTTTCTCCGCGGCCTTGAGCGATGTCACCTCGTCGACATTCGGCATCCAGGAAGGTTCGGTTCTGTCCAACGCCGGTGGCTTCGTGACCAGCGCGACGGGCGACATGGCCTCGATCGTGAACTTCACCCCGCTCAACTTCGGCACCATCACGGCCCTGAACGATGAGACGGTGAGCTTCACAAGCGACTTCGGCGATTTCATCGGGACAATTCAGGACCTGATGGCGAGCCCGGCACCCAATGCCGTCGTCAGCTTCAGCTCGTTCGGCAACTTCACGCCGTCAGGCAGCCTTGGCAGCTTCATGGAAGGTCCGGGCCTGCTGACGGTTTCGTTCACACAGACCGGCTTTCTGGTCGAAGGCCAGACCCAGCCGTCGATTTCCGGCAGCTTCTCCTTTGCATCGGAACCGGGCGACGGAACCCCTGGAATCGTTCCCGAGCCCGCTGCATGGGCAATGCTGATCGCAGGCTTTGGTCTTACAGGTGTCGCCATGCGTCGCCGCGAGCGAATGTCGGTTGCCGCATAAGCACAGCAACGAACGGTCTTTACGGTTCAATGAAAAAGGCACCGGAAACGGTGCCTTTTTTGTTGGACGTGTCCGCCCCATCGAAATCGTTGCGGCAGACGCCGCCTGACGTCAGGCGCCGATCCGGATCGAAGGCGACGCAACCACCTGCAAGCCATGGCTGGTGATCAGCGGCGCAAACGCAGCCAGCACACGATCGGCATCGCTTTCCTTCACGATCGTCACGAACAACTGCTTGGCGGTGGTTCCAGTGACTTCATCACGACGCCAGCGGCCTTGTGCGCCCATCCCCCCAAGTGTGGTCAGCAGGGTATAATCCCCAACGCCCGCGGTCTCCGCGAGCGTGATGATGCGCGACACCAGGGGGCCATCCACCAGCACTTCGATACGGATATCGGTAAAGTTGAACATGTCGAAACCTCAGGCAAGCGCCAGCGCAAGGCTGGTATAAAGCGCGATACCGATGATGATGTTGAACGGAAAGGTGATGCCGAGGCTCATCGTCAGATAGCGCCCAGGATCGGCCGCCGGCAGCGCCAGCCGCATCGCCGCCGGAACCGCGATATAGGACGCCGATGCCGCCAATATGCCGAACTCAGCCGCCGTACCGGCGGAGAAGCCGAGCGCTGTTCCTGCCGCCACGCCAAGAACGCCTTGGCACAGCGGCAGCCCGACGCCGAGAAAGGCCAGCGCCGGCGTCAGCAGGCGGGCATCGATAAGACGACGCGCCGCCACCAGGCCCATGTCGAGCAGAAACAGGCACAGGGCGCCGCGAAACAAGCCGTCGAACAAGGGGGCAATCGGCTTGAAGCCGCTGTCGCCGATGGCAGTGCCGATGGCGAAGCTGCCCGCTAGAAGCACCACCGATCCGTTGACCAGCACCTCGCGCAGTAAATCGGAGACAGGGGTGGCCGCTTCGCCGCTGCCACGGGCCCGGCCAGCCAGAAGCAGGGCCGAGATGATGGCCGGCGTTTCCATGATGGCCAGGACCGCCACCATGTAACCGGCGGGTGCCAATCCGCGGCCGATCAATATGTCATGGCCGGTCACAAAGGTCACAACGCTGACCGACCCATAATGCCCCGCAATGGCAGCCGCATTGACGACATCCTGCCGCCCGATGAAACGAAGCGCCAGATAGGCCGGTATCGGAATCAGGGCCGACAGCGAGAGCCCCAGCAATGCGGCCGTTGCGACCCCCGAATTCAGTCCGACATGCGCCACCTCGACTCCACCGCGCAGGCCAATGGACATCATCAGGAAAATCGACAGGCCCTTGGCCACGGCATCCGGCACCGACAGATCGGACCGGGCAAAGGCTGCCAGCGCACCCAGCAGGAAGAACAGCACGGCGGGGTTTCCCAGCGCCGCTAATGATTGACCCACCGCTATGCCCCCGACAGACGACCTGCCGGCGCATAGTTGAAGCCTCGAAACGATACAAGATTACGTGAACAGCGAGGTGAAAGACAGACCGCGCGCCATTGCGGCAAGCGGCCCGGCTGGATTGTCACGCACCATCGATGCGCCAGCGCCGTTGATCACAGCATCGCGGGTGACCGTGGTCCTGCTGGTTCGCCAACGGCTGACGCGGGCAGGCGCGCTGCTTTTGCTGTGCGCCTGTGGCGGGAAGTTGGCCTTGCGCTTGCCGGCCTGAACAGGCCGCGCGTCAGGCGCTTCAGCCTGGCTCTGCCGCTTCCGACGCAATTGCCGGAAACGCGGTTCGCGCTTCGACCGCAGCGCCGCACAACAGTTCGACAGCGCGATCGGCAGCGTCCTGAAAGGGTTCCAGCACGATATCGATGCCGAGTGCCAACAAGGTCTCCGTGTCCTGGTTGTGGTGGGACGTTATGGCGATGCGGCCAGCAAAACCGCTGGAGCGCGCCAACTGGATCAGCGTCGTGCGCGCGTCTTCGTGGCTGAGGCCGGTCACATGAACGGGGACGGTGGAAACCAGCCAGCCCGCCGCGGCAAGCGGCAGTTCATTGATGAATTCGGCATCGGTGGCATCGCCAAATTCGGCTTCCAGCCCCAGATCACGCCAGCGCCGGACGGCGGCCGGGTTGAAATCGATGCCGAGCGCCCGGACACCGCGTTTTTTCAGCCGCATGCCGATCGCCGTGCCGAACCGGCCAAGGCCAAACAACAGGACGGTGGGCGTATCGGCACGATGGGCCGCCGAATCATTCGGCTCACGCGGTGTTCCCGCCCGTTCAAAGCGGCCGAGCAGCGGTTCGACGATCGCATAGAGTTCATGCGACCAGGTGATCATGTAGGTGGAGGCGGCAATGGTGACGAGGCCCACCATGGTGACCAGCCCCAGCGCTTCCTGGCCGATATGGCCGAGCGAAACCCCCATGGCGACGAAGATCAACGAGAATTCGCTGATCTGGGCGACCGTCAATCCGGCCAGAAAACCGGTGCGCTTGCGGTATCCCATGCCGCCCATGATCGCGAGCACGATGAGCGGATTGCCGATCAGCACGAATAGCGAGAAGACGATGGCCGCCGGGATATTGGCCCCGAGGGACGAAAGATCGAGCTTGGCCCCCAGCGCGATGAAGAAGAACAGCAGCAGGAAATCCCTGAGCGGTGCCAGCCGCGCCGCGATCGTTTCCCGATAGGGTGTCGAGGCCAGCGAAACGCCGGCCAGCAACCCGCCGACTTCCTTGCCCAGCCCGACCTGATCGCCGACAGCGGCGAACATCGCCGCCTGGGCGATGGCAAAGATCACCAGAAGCTCGGGCGCCTGGGCCAGCTTTTCCGTCAGCGGATTGGCGATGAAGCGGACGAACAAGGCCACCACGGCAACCATGATCACGCCGGATATCAACACGCTGGAGACCGAACCGCCGCCGTGGCCATCGGCCGCCGAGCCGATACCGATGGCCGACAGCACGATCAATGACAGCACCACCACCAGATCCTGAACGATCAGGAAGCCCAGCGCGATCTGTCCGTGCAGCGCATCGATCTCGCGCTTGTCGGACAACAGCTTGACGATGATGATCGTGGAGGAAAACGTCAGGGCGATGGCGACATAAAGGCTGGTGATCTGGTCAAGGCCCAGCGCCAGACCGATGAAGAAACCGAAAATCGACGTGAACGCAACCTGGCCCAGACCGGTCATCAATGAAACGACGCCCAGCGACCGGACCAGCTTGAGATCGAGCTTGATGCCGACGAGGAACAGCAACACTGCAATGCCGAGCTGCGAGAGCAAGCTGATCTGTTCATCCGCCCGAACCAGATCAAGCGCGGAAGGACCGGCAATCAAGCCGACGGCGATGAAGCTGACAATCAAGGGCTGGCGCAACACCAGACCGGCAAAACCGATCACCGCCGCCAACACGATCAATGCGGCGATTTCACCGAAAGGTGTTTGCAACAGCATATCCATCGGAAGTTCCTCGCGTCCTGCGGACTTAAACAGACGAAATCGCCTGAATTGGCCGACATCGGGGCCAGCAAGCGCGCTGCGGCAGCGCAATGATATAAGATACTATCCGGGTTTACGCCAAGGACTTTCCGCGCAATCATGACAGAATTGCAATGAAGGAGCCGGCGCGATGCGGCATCTGATGGTCGCTCTCGATCTATCCGAACGGGCCGACCGGGCCTTGCGCCGATCGGTCATGCTTGCTCGGCAATATGGCTCCCGCTTGACCCTTGTTCATGTCGTCAACGACGACCAGCCGGGCTGGCTGCAGGACAAGCAACGGCGGCAGGCCCGATCGATCCTCGAGCGGCTTGCCGAAACCCTCGGCGAAATGGACAGGGTCGCATGCACGGTTCGGGTACCGACGGCGTCGACAGATGACGGATTGGTAGCGCTGACAGCCGAACTGGCGCCCGACCTTCTGATCATGGGCCCACGGCGGCCGCAGAACCTGCTGAATCTGTTCGGCAGCACTACCGGTGAGCGTGCCGTTCGCCGCATGTCCTGCCCGATGCTGTTGGCGAATGGCCTGGCGGCAGGGCCGTACCAGCATGTCATGCAGACCAGCGACCAGTCATCGGCATCGGCCGAGGCGCTACGCCGGTTTGCGGGCCTCGGGCTCGATGCAATCGCACGCAAGAGCCTGCTGCATGTTTTCGATGCGCCAGCCTTGCGGGCAACGCCCAGCTTCGGGCCTGGCGAACACGAGCGCGACCATTATCTCGCGGCGGAGCGCACGCGCGCCGGGCGCGCACTGGCAAATTTTGCAGCCGATGCCGGGGCAGCGATGACCGACGCGATCCTGCGCCCCCTGGAAACCAGCTATGCCAATGACATTCTGACAGCCGCCGAGGTGGAGACGGCCGATCTGATCATGGTGTCAACCCATGGCCGCGGCGGCATCGCCAAACTGATGCTCGGCAGCGTCGCGGAAAACATCATCGGCAGGGCGCAAATCGATGTTCTGGCTATTCCGCCCCGGCAGGCCATCGACTCAGAATGACCCGGTAACGCCGGCAAGCATGATGACGGCAACGAGCGCGATGACAGGGATGACGCAGGCAACGACGAAGACATCCTTATAGGCTTGCTTGTGCGTCATCTTGCAGACGGCAAGGACGGTAATGACGGCGCCATTGTGGGGCAGTGCGTCGAGACCGCCGGTCGCGATGGCCGTGATGCGATGCAGAAGATCGGGATGCACGCCCGCCGCTGCGCCAAGCTCGAGATAGGTCGCGCCGAGCGTCTGCAGGGCAATGCTCATGCCGCCGGAGGCCGAACCGGTGATGCCAGCGAGAATGTTGACGGCAACCGCCAGCGAGATCAGCGGATTGCCGGGCGCGATTCCCAGCACCAGGTCGCGGATTATGGTGAAGCCGGGCAACGAGGCAATCACGGCGCCAAAGCCGACCAATGCTGCCGTACTGAGGGCAGGCATTGCCGCCGCCGTGGTGCCAGCCTCGAGCGTGTGTCTGAGGTTTGCGAGCCGTCGATGGTTGAACGCGATCATCGCCGTGATCGCGACGACCAGTGCGATCAAGATCGCCCAGACGCCCTTGACGGACTGGAAGCTGATCGATCCATAGCGCGCCGCCGCCAGATAGCCTGTATCGAACAGGGGCAGCACAACCCCTGCCAACACGAGGTTGATGCTGATCACCAGCATGATCGGCAGGCCCGCAAGCCAGGGCGGCGGCAGCGGTGATGCCGGCGGGGCCGCCTCACCCGCATCAGGCAAGGTGCTGGTCATCGGTGCCGGCGCACCCGTCACGCTGGCCATGGCGGTCTGGCGCTCGGCACGATCCCATCCAGACGCCCGGCGCATGATCCACACCAGCCCAAGGCCCAGCATCAGGGCGCTGGCAATAATCCCGATCCCGGGCGCAGCGAAGGCGGTGGTCCCGAAATAGGGTATCGGGATGGCATTCTGGATCGCCGGCGTGCCGGGCATGGCCGTCATGGTGAAGGTGAAGGCGCCAAGTGCAATCACCGCCGGGATCAGTTCGAACGGCAGTTTCGCCCGCTCGAAAAGGGCAGCGGCAATGGGATAAACCGCAAAAGCCACAACGAACAGCGACACACCCCCATAGGTCAGCACGGCGCAGGCAATCACGACGGCGGGGATGGTGTTGGCCTGCCCGAGCTTGCCCACGATCCATTGCGAAAGCGCCGTCGCCGAACCACTGTCCTCCATCAGTTTGCCGAACAACGCGCCAAGCAGGAACAATGGAAAAAACTGGACCAGAAAGCCGCCCATCGCCGGCATGAAAATCTGCGTATAAGAGGCCATCAACGGCGCGGCACTGAACAGGGCCGCAACGAGCGCCGTCAGCGGCGCCAGCAGCAGCACAGGCAGACCGCGCCACGACAGGTAGATCAGAAGCCCGAGCGCGAGCAGAATACTGACGATGCCGGTCATTCAACCCCTGCAGTCCAAAGGATGGCTCGGGACTTCGAATGCCCATCATGGGGTCGATTTGATACAATCTTTTTTGAAGCCGACAATCGCTCAGAAATCATTGCGACCGGCGCCCGAACGCAGGGCCGCCGGCCACCGGTGCTGCGCATCAGGTCATGCTGGCGCGCTAGAGCTGATTGCAGGGACGGGATCGAAGCCTCCGCCTGCCCCGGTGCAGGCCGGTGGCGGTTAAGGCCGCCGGCCCCGGCCGCCGGAGGCCCATGTGTTTCAACCAGAATGCAATCGAGCCTAGCGCCGTCGCCTCAGCCCGTCACCGATAAGCGCGGCGGCCGTATCGGCGACGGCTTCGGGGGTCACCGACTGGTCCCACACGCCGAAGCGCAAGCCGAGGAAAACGTTCATGCCCATGATGGCCCAAGCCCTTACCGCCATGTCACCGTCCGACAGTTCGCCACGCCCGAAGGCAGCGGTCAGTGAGGCGGCATAGCCTTCGGCGATGTCGGTGTAATGCTTGCGATAGGCGTCCTCCGCTACGAAGGCGCTTTCGTCGATGATTCGATAGAGCGCCTGATGCTGGCGGACGAACGCGATGAAAGCGGCGATGCCAGCGCGCTCGCCGGCCAGCCGGTCGGGGGCAGCAAGGATGAAAGGCGCCACGCTTTCGCGGACCTGTTGGCTCATGTCGGCGACAAGGGCGCGGAACACTGCCTCCTTGCTATCGAAATAGGTGTAGAAACTACCGATCGCGACATCGGCCCGCTGGGCGATGCGGGCGATCGATCCGTCGTGAAAGCCGCGCTCGCCAAATTCTTCGGCGGCTGCATCAAGAATGGCACGTAGGGTCCGGCGGCCGCGCTCGGTACGCGGCACCTTGCCCACCGGTCGCCGCGGCTGTGGCTTCATAGGCACATCCATCCGAAAATCATTCTCGCATAGTTGAATGTCGGTTCAGGTTTCAGTATTGCACTTCCAAACGACGCGCAAGCATGCGCGCTTTAACAGGGAGGCACCATCATGGCCGCACATTCCAACCTTCGCAGCCGTCTTTTTGTCGGGGTCGCCGCTGCAACGATGACCGGCGGTTTCGCCCCTGCGATGGCGCAGAACGCAACGGTTGCCGTGTCCGATGATGCCGAAATCATCGTCTCGGCCCGCCGGCGTGACGAGCGGCTGATCGATGTTCCTGTCGCGGTTTCGGCCTTTTCGCGCGCCGATCTCGACAAGGTCCAGGCGATCGATCTTGGTGGCTTGCAGGGGGCAGCCCCCAACCTCAACATCGTTCAGGGTCGCGGCTCGGCCGCCAGCGCCAACATCTTCATTCGCGGCATCGGCCAGCCCGACGCACTGCAGACTTTCGATCCCGCCGTTGGCGTCTATGTCGACGGCGTCTATCTCAGTCGCATCCAGGGCGCCTTGCTGAGCCTTGGCGATGTCGAGCGCATCGAAGTGCTGCGCGGCCCGCAAGGCACGCTTTATGGCAAGAACACCATCGGTGGCGCGATCAGCATCGTGTCGCGCAAACCCGATCTGGACACCTTTAAGGCCGAAGCCAGCGGCCAATATGGCAGTTACAACCAGATCCTGCTCAACGGCTATGTGTCGGCGCCGCTGGTGGCGGACAAGCTGGCGCTGTCGGTGGCCGGGCAGTGGGACAAGCGCGACGGCATCGTCACCGATCCGCTTACCGGCTTGAAATACAATGATCGCGATTCGATTACCGGCCGCGCCATCCTGCGGGCCAAGCCGATCGAAACCCTCGAGCTTGTCGTGTCGGGCGATTACACCCGCCAGCGCAACGCGCCGACCCTCGGCTATGCCACTGCGCCGCTGCTCCAGACCAGCCTGTTCCCCGCCGGGGCGAAGGTGCTGGCGCCGGCCTTTCCGTATGGCGACTATGACTTCAAGGCCTCCAACAGCCTGCCGGCCGGCAACGGCCAGCGGCTCGATCATTGGGGCCTGTCGCTTACGGTCAATTATGACCTGTCGGACGTGTTCACACTGTCGTCGATCACCGCCTATCGCAAGCTGCGCCCCGACCTGTACATCGATATCGACGCAACGCAGTTTGAGCTTGGCGATGTTTTCGTCGGGATCGACCAGAAGCAGTTCAGCCAGGAGCTGCAACTGAAATGGGACGCCGGCAAGCTGAAGGGCGTCATCGGCCTCTATTATCTCGACGAAAGCGTCGCTTCGCGCCAGGAAGCCTATGCCGATGATCTGTTCACCTTCCTCGGCGGGCCGGTCAGCTTCACCCGGCTTATCGACGACAAGCAGACGACCAAGTCCTACGCCGCGTTCGGCCAGGCGACCTATGATTTCACCGACCAATTCGCGCTGACGGCAGGGCTGCGCTACACGCGCGACGATCGCACCTACAACCGCTTCACCACGACCCGATCGAACTTTGCCGGGCTCAACAACATCAGCTTCCGTTTCCCCGACAATCTGCCGGCGCCACTCAATACCGATAATGTCGCGACTTTCGATGCATGGACGCCGTCGGTGACGCTGAGCTTCAAGCCGACGACCGATACACTGCTCTATGCATCGGCAAACCGCGGTTTCAAGGCCGGCGGCTTCAATGGTCGTGCCAATTCGCTGGCGGACCTGACCCTCGTCGTCAACGGCGCGCCCACGCTGGTGACGCGCTTCGCGCCCGAAAAGGTCTGGACCTACGAAACCGGCGCCAAGGGCAGCTTCCTGGATGGCCGCGTCCGGCTGTCGCTGACCGGTTTCTACAGTGACTATACCGATTTCCAGGCCCGCGTCGGCGGCGGTACGGTCGGTGCCACCGGCGTCTTCCCGGTCATCAACGCTGGTCAGTTGCGCATCTGGGGCGTCGAGGGCGAGGCCGTGGTGCAACCTGTCACCAACTGGAACGTCCGCACCTCGGTGGGCTATCTCAACGCCGAATATCGCGAGTTCAACGATGGCCGCCGCGTGCCGCCGCAAAGCTTCTCGTGCAACCCGACAGGCAACGCGATCACCTGCCAGCCAGCCTTTGCGCCGCCGCTCACCCTGGCGCTCGCTACGGACTATGGCATTGTCATCGGCAGTGGCAATCGGCTGACGTTCGGCGGCGATCTGCGCTTTGTCGACAAGCATTTCCTGTCGGTCGACAACCGACCCGGCCTTACCGAGCCAGGCTATACGGTCGCCAATGCCTTTGTGCAGTTCGATGCCGCCGCAGGCTGGTTCCTGCGCGGCGGCGTCAAGAACCTGGCTGACACGCGCTATCGCACCGACGGGCAGGAATTCAGTTCGGTCGGCAACATCCAGACGGTCTATTTTGGCGATCCGCGCACATGGAGCGTAACCGCCGGCCTCAGGTTCTGAGCGCCGCCGGATAACTGCAGCATATAGTCTGGGCCTGATCGTCGGTTTTGCGTCGGGCCCGCCGGCGTCTTGCCGTTTGCGGGTGGAGCCGAAATTGCCTCGGATCGAACGCCTGAGCAGCGCCAGCGACCAGAAGCATTGGGGCGTCTGACGGTCTCCACCCGCGACGAGTTTAAGATCAGCGCTGGCGATACTGGCCGACCTGCACATTGTCGACGACGTAACTGAAAGCGGTACCCGTCACACACGCGCGATCGGAGAGCGCAAGGCGAAGCGACAGAGCTTCGGGCGGGACGTTCAGGAAGTTGAGATCGGGGCGAAGTTCGCCCCGTAACTGAGGCAGGGTCGATGCCGGCAGACCCTCTGGCCGCGAGACGTCGGGCGGCAGGACGAAGCTGGCAGTCCAGCTGTTGGAACGCTCGTCAATACTGACAACGATCTTGAACTTGCCGCCTGTCGACGTTGTGACAGTCGAAAAGTTGCTCGGCGCCCTTTGCGTACTCGAAAGCAACTCTGCGAGTTCGCCATCGCGGATTGCAAAGTGCAGCAGAAGACGCCAGCCTGACGTGTCGGGGTCCGAACCCGGTATCTTGCCAAGTACTTCGACGGCGAAATTGCCCGCACCCGAACTCTGGACGTCCCACACAAAAGAGACCGGCTTTCGAAATTTGAGCGCGTCAGCGGAACAGTCACAAACGTTGCTGACGACGACAAGCAGACCCCACCGGCCGCGACGCCGCCAATTTCCAGCCCCTTGTTGCCGGCAGGTGGGGTGGCGATGACAATGTTGTAGGTTCCGCCGCCGTGTCCACTGATGCCCAGACTGTCTCCGGCCGGCGCGCCAGGCAATAATGTCGACACCTGGGCTGCGCTTCCCGGTGGCAACCCTGCGGGCGGCGCGCCGGGCGTATAGGATTGAAAATCGGCCTTGAGCAAATTGCTGCACCCGGCGGTCAGCATGCAGACGCAAAGGACCAGGCGATAGCCGTGCCCGTGAACGCGACGACCTGGCTGTGCAACGAGCGAAAGCAAGCCGCCATTCAACCGCAAGTGTCCAACAAGCGTTGCAAATGGCGCGCGTGTTGACGGCATTATGGAAACCACCTCTCGCGGCAACGAGCAAGCGCCGTCATGCCAGACGGCACGTTGATGCTAAAGACGTCGGAGGCTTAATCAACCAACATCTGTTCCAAGGGATATTCAGGCACAACATCTCGCCAGCCGATCGGCAGCGGGTTGCACGGTGCGAGCCAGCATTACTTTGGCAGATATTCAGTGCGGGTTTGTCGGCATTTCCTGCGGCTGCAGGGACATGTTGGCGTCACAGGCTGGCTGAGTTGGATCAGGATCGCTTGCCGGATGGCCGGCAGGCTCGGATGCGGCGGCGGGCTACTTTTTTCCGACCCGCTGCTTCAGGCGGCGGGTTTGAAGGACGGCGCAGGCAATCATTGTCATCAGCGCGTCGGTGCAGGCCCTGCCATGATCGTCCCGGCAACGACTTCCGGTTCAAAGCAAGCGCTGCCGCACTTGGACGACGGTGCTGACCAGCCGAGTCACCGCCTCTGAGGGCAGACCCTCCACAATAAGTAATTCGGCGTATTGGCTGGACAGCGGTCACGTGATGGATCGGGTCCAATGACCAAGTTATCCCCGGAGCGCCTCATGGAACAGCCAAGTCCTTCGCGTCGCAAGTTCCTTGTCGCGATCGGCAATTTGGCCAGCACGGGCTGGATTGCCATGAATTGGCCGCAGATTGCGTCCGCTGCCCAACATTCGGGCCATGGCGGCGGCGATGCAGAAACGCCGCCCACCACACTCGGCACGCTGAGCGCCGCCGAGGCCGCTGAAATTGATGCGATTGCCAACCAGATCGTGCCCGGCGGTACCACACCAGGGGCGCGTGAGGCCGGCGTCATCTACTTCATCGACAATGCGCTTGGCACTTTCTTTGCCGCGCAACTACCGTCTTTCAAGCAAGGTCTGGCTGAGTTTCAAAGTAACTTCGCCAAGCACTATGGCACCAACAAGCCGTTTTCAGCGGCTTCCGATGTAATGCAGATCGCCTGGCTGCACGAAGCCGACAAGACACCGTTCTTCACCGCGGTACGCCGGCTTGTAGTGCTCGGCCTCATTGCCCTGCCTAAATACGGCGGCAACCGCGACAATCTCGGCTGGAACCTGCTCGGTGTCGAGGACAGCCATGTGTGGGCGCCGCCCTTTGGCTATTACGACACCGATTATCCGGGCTTCGAACCTTATCCCGGCACCAAGCCCTACACCGCCTGAAGGAGTCGCCCGATGCCGCGCAAGACGTACAAGACCAGCGAGACTGTCGACTTCATCGTCGTCGGCTCCGGCGCCTCAGGTGGCATCGTCGCCCGGGAATTGTCGCGCGCCGGCAATAGCGTGGTCGTGATGGAGCAGGGACCGCGCCTGGGGGCCGAGGAGTTCGAGCATGACGAGCTGAAGTATCGCTACCTTTCGGGCATCACCAACAACCCTGCCACCAATCCGCAGACCTTCCGCAACGCGCCGGACCAGAAAGCCGAACTCACGTCGGGCCGCAATCCGCTGACCTATGCGCGGGTGGTTGGTGGCAGCAGTGCGCACTTCAACGCCAATTTCTGGCGCTTGCACGAGATCGATTTCATCGAGGGCAGCCGGCTTGGTCCGATTTCCGGCGCCAGCCTGGTGGATTGGCCGATCACCTACGCGGAACTTGAGCCTTATTACACCAAGGTGGAATGGGAAGTCGGCGTGTCGGGCCTGGCAGGTGCCAGCCCTTTCGATCCACCGCGCAGCAAGCCCTACCCGATGCCGCCAATGCCGGTGAAATCGTCGGGTGTGCTGTTCGAGCGCGGTGCGCGGAAACTGGGGTTGCACCCGTTTCCAGCGCCGATGGCGATCAACTCGGTAGAGTACAAGAACCGGCCGGCGTGCATCCAGTGCGGCCTTTGCGGTGGGTTCGCCTGCGAAGTCCAGGCCAAGGGTTCATCGGTATGGACCGTCATCCCCGAAGCCGAGGCAACGGGACTCTGCGAGGTGCGCGCCAACAGCTATGTGTTCCGTATCGGCATGAACCGCGCTGGCCGCGCCACCGGCGTCCATTATTTCGATCGCGATCGCAAGGAGCAGTTCCAAAAGGCGCGTGCCGTGGTGGTGTGTGCCAACGGTTCGGAAACGCCCAAGCTTTTGCTCAATTCGGAGACCAGCGCCTTTCCCCAGGGCCTCGCAAATTCCAGTGGCGCGGTTGGCCGCTACCTGATGTTCAACAAGGGCGGCAGCGCTGCGGCGCGGTTCGAGCACCAGCTGAACGAGTATAAGGGCGCCAATGTCACGCGCATCCTGCACGATTTCTACGATTCCGATGAAAAACGCGGCTTTTATGGCGGCGGCGGCTTCGATGCCCGCTCCGGCGGACCGCTGACATGGGGCCAGAGCGTGCCAAAAGGCACGCCGAGCTGGGGTGCGGGCTTCAAGGACTATCTGGAATCCTACACCTATTGGATGACCGTTTCAGGGCATGGCACGTCACTGGCGGTGGAGACCAATCGAGTCGATATCGATCCCGAATTGAAGGATGCCTGGGGTGTCCCGGCGATGCGTGTGACCTACAAGGACCATCCCGACGATATAAAGCACGCCAAGTGGCAGGTTGATCGCGCCGTCGAGATCATGGACGCGGCTGGCGCCAAACAGATCGTGCCCGGTGAAGTCGGCAACGCGAGTGGCGGGGTGCATTTGCTCGGCACATGCCGGATGGGCAATGATCCCGCGACGTCGGTCGTCGACAAATATCACCGCACACACGATGTCCGGAACCTGTTCCTGTGCGACGGGTCGAGCATGGTCACATCTGGCCGCGGGCAGCCGACGCAAACCATCGAAGCGCTGGCCTTCCGCGCCGGTGATTTCATCGCCAGGTTTGCGAAGGCCAACGAGATCTGAACACACCGACCCGCCTTGCCGGCATCGGCAAGGCGGGTCAGCTACGCTGGTAATGGGATAGAAGCCTCAGGGCTACTTTACCGCCACGCCTTCGATTTCGACGTACATCGCCGGGCGACCGAGCGCCGCGATCTGTATCGTCGAGCGCGCGGGTTTGTTGGGCTGTTCGGCGGTACCAAAGAAGGTCTTGAACACGTCATTCATGGCGGCCGAATCCATGCGTCCGCCCGGTGTTGGCGCAACAAGGAACACGGTCAGCTTGACGATATCGCCCATGCCCATCCCCATGCCTTCAAGCTGCGCCTTGATCTTGCTGAGCACGGATTGCGTCTGGGTGCGGGTATCGCCAAAATCATCCGGGTTGGCAGGGTTGACCGGCGAGGGCGTGGTGCCGGAAATATAGACTGTCTTCATGCCGGCCGGCACGGTGACGTTTGACGAGATGACCGCGGTCGGGCCGCTCGAGTTCCGTGTGACCGCTGTCTGAGAAGAGGCCGAGGACGCCAGTCCCAGCAATACCGCCGCAGACAGACACCGGGTGGATGGGTACATTTTCATTGTTCTCACCTTTTCGTTGTAGTCGGGCACGACAGTACAGAAGCCAGCAAGTGGTTGTGCAACCACCTGATGTGCTAGAAATCGACCGAAAGACGAAGATAATAATAGCCCCCGTTCGTGCCATAGGGGCCAAAGGTATATGGCGCGTCTCTGGCGCCCTGGTTGTTGATATAGGGGGAACGATTGCCGGCCTGCCAGCCTGCGGCGGGCGCCGTGACATTGTAATCGGCGACCAGCGGCGGGACCTCGGGGATCTTGTTGAACAGGTTGTTGGCGCCAACCGCAATGTTGAGGAACTTGGTGACATTATAGGCCAGCTCAAGATCGGCAATGACGGTCGGCTCGACGACGGCCTTGTACCAGCCAGGCGTCGCATCGCCGGTAATCGGTCGCGGCGTTGTGGAAAAGACGTTGGGCTGCACGAAGGTGGCGGATTCGCTGTAGTGGGTTGCTCGAACATTGGCTGCGAAATCGCCGCTGGTGAACAGCATGCCCAAGATGGTTTTGAACCTCGGGCTCGTCCTTTCGATGATCGCTTCAGCGCCGAGAGTGAAAAGCCCGCCGAGATTGCTCCGGGTGACCTTCGTGTCATTAAAGTTGGCGCCGAGCGACAGGTTGAGGTTGCCGAAAGCCAGCTCGACAGGATAGCGCGCCGCCAGTTCGATGCCGCGCGTCCGGGTATCGATACCGTTTGTGAACGTTTGCAGCGCAAGGCTGCCCGATTGGAGCACGGTCGGATCAAGGCTCTTGCCGCTGGCAGCGATGGCGCTGGTCACCAGCTGAAATGCCGTGATGCCGTTGATGAGGTTTGTGCGCGGGACGCCCGGCGTTGGAAACGGCTGCGAATCCTGCCCCGTGATGGTACCCGACGAGACAATGCGATCCCTGATCGAGATCTGATAGGCATCCATCGTCACGATCAGACGCGGGACCGGCCGCCACACAAAGCCTGCCGAGAAGTTCGTCGACTTTTCAGGCCCAAGGGCCCCGAAGCCGGCCGCTGCCGAGCCAGGCGAACTCGGGGCAAGCTGCAGGGTGGCCGCAGTCGGGCCGACGTTGGTTGCCGAATAGCCCGATTCGGCCAATGTCGGTGCCCGGAACCCGGTGCTGACCGTGCCGCGCAGGGCAAAGGCCGGGCTGAAATCATATCGCGTGGTCAGCCTGCCGATTACGGTCGAGCCGAAATCGCTATAGTCTTCGACACGCCCGGCAACGTCGACCAACCAATTGTCGGCCGGCTTGGCGATGACGTTGACATAGGCGCCGATCGCGTTCCGCTCGGTCGTCCCGGAATCGCTTTGCGAGAAGCCCGGGAAGGACTGTCCGCCCTCGATGAACAACGATCCAGCGTCGCCCGGCAGGATCCGATAGGTTTCCTTACGATACTCACCACCGAAGGCAAACGTCAGCGGCTCGGCAAAACCGATGTCGAATTCCTTGCGGATATCGGCCGTGGCAACGAACTGGGTGAATTTGAACGATCCGTCGAAGAACTCGGTTGGGCTGAACGCACCCCGCTGGCCCGCCGCTATGGCTTCAGGCGAGTTTGCCGTGAAGGTCGGGTTCGCCAGGCGAAAGGCATTGCGGGCGTTGTTGAACGACGTGATCCACATCGACGCGTTGATCGATCGGCCGGTGAAGACATTGGCCAGGTCCGAGCCATAGGTTCCGGACAAATCCCAATTCCAGCCTGACGTTTCGCCCCGCACACCGCCGGTGAACGAGAATTCGTCCTGCCTCACCTGGATGCTTGGGATGAAACCTGTGTTGACCACGGTCTGCAAACAGGTCGCGGGATTGGCCGTGTCCGCACAAACCCGGTTTGGCGGGCGATAGCCTTGCAACGCATCACCGGTACGGTATGAAACGTTGCCGAACGAATAAAGCTCGGCGCCGCCAAAATCGTAACCGAAATTGTACGAGCCGATATAAAGACTCGATTTGGGCTGGCCGCCGGTCAGGTTTGCCGAACCGTTCCGGGCATTCAAGGCGTCGTAGATGGGACGAAAGGCAGCCGAAATATTGTTCACCGTTGAGCCGTTATAGTTGCGAACGGTCGCCTGATCACCGCCGATCCGCGTGAAATCATTGGTCCGCTGGAACAGCGTGACGTTCAAGAAGCCATTGTCGCCCACCGGCAAGCCGATGTTGGCACTGCCGCTGTAGGTGAAGCCTTCGCCATCATAATATTGGCCCAGATTGGCGCGCGCGGAGACGCCCGCCGGGTTGTTCTTGAGAATGATGTTGATGACGCCGGCTATGGCATCCGATCCGTATTGGGCTGCCGCACCATCCTGCAGAATTTCAATGCGCTGCACCGAATCGGGCGGAATGAGATCGATGCTGGGCGCGGCAGACCCGCCGAACGCACCATTGATGACTTGCACGATCGAATTGCCATGTCGGCGCTTGCCATTGACCAGCAGCAGCGTCTGGTTCGGGCTGACGCCGCGCAAGCGCGCACTCAGCGAGAAGCTGGCCATGTCCGTGCCCTGTGTCTGGGCTGTGAATGAAGGTACCAACTGGGTCAGTGCCTGATTGAGGTTGGGCTGGCCGACACGCTTCAGTTCATCGGCACCGAGCACTTGAATGGGTGCTGCCGAATCAGCCGCCTTGGTGGCAACCGAACGGGTGCCCGTGACGATGAGGACATCCACGTCTTCCGGTGCCGCAGCAGCAGTGGTGGATTGCGCCATCAAGGGCGCTGCCCCGACAAGCGCCGAAGAACAAAGCAGTGCTGCGACCGTGACTTTGGATTTCTGCAACATTCGATGACCCCCTATCGAACAAAAAGGCGCGACGTCTCCCGCTTGCAACGCAGTTGCGCTGCAAGCCATTACCGGCTGATTTTTCTTCGTGGCGTCCAGGTTTTGCGCCGCCCCAATTCGGCATATCCTGAACTGCGTGCACACTTCGCGTTCTCGTACGCAAATTGCCCATACGCAGAATTGCGTAGGGCACTATTTGCGATTGTCTAAAATATACGGCCGGCCGCTCTTGCCGGCGCATGGCGCATGTGTAGCAAGAAACGGATATCGAAGGAGCGGACAAGCGTGGTCGATCGCCGAAAGATGCTGAAATCGGCGCTATGGGGTGCTGTCGGCGCGACCGCTGCGGCACCGGGCCGGCTGACGGCACAATCGGCGTTTGCGGCCGCTGAGGGGCTCGCACCGGTCATGGCGCGTGCCGACCGCATGTTTCGGCTCACTGTCTGCCTGCGGCCGTTTCGTGCGGCTGGCCCACGGATGGAAATCGAACCCATCGCGGGCAAAACCGTGCTGCATCATTACGGGCATGGGGGCAGCGGTTGGTCGCTGTCGTGGGGATCGGCCATGGAAGCTGTGCCCATGGTGATGCAAACCGGGGTGCGCGAGATTGCCGTGGTCGGCGCGGGGGCAATCGGTCTGACAACGGCGATTACCGCCCAGCGCCTTGGTTTGAAGGTCACGATCTACACCAAGGATCGCTTTCCCGATGTTCGGTCGGCGCGCGCCACCGGCACATGGTCACCGCACAGCCGGATCGCGATGGCCGGGGCCGTCAACGAGGCCTTCGCCACCCGCTGGGAACGCATGACCCGGCGGACGTTCATGATGCACCAGGCATTCCTTGGCCATGGCGGCAATCCCGTCGAGTGGATCGATCGCTATTCGTTGTCGGATACACCCTTTGCGAAGCGGCCCGAGACGCTGATCTCGATGCCTGGCGGCGGCACGGACACGTTTGTGAATTACGACGACCGCGTGAACGACCTGGTGCCACGGAACGACAATGTTCCTGACGGCATGCACCCGTTCCCAACGGCGTTTGTCCGGCGCACGGCCACCATGCGTTTCAATATCGCCGCTCTCGCCCACCAACTGGAAAACGACTTTCTTGTCGCCGGCGGTCGTTTCGTGCCCATGACGCTTGAAAACCCATCCGATTTCGCGCGCGTCCGCGAGAAGGTGATCATCAACTGCACCGGGTTCGGCGCCCGCGCACTGATGCGCGATGAAAGCGTAATCCCGGTCCGCGGCCAGATCGCGTGGTTGCTGCCGCAGCCTGATGTCAACTATGGCGTTGGCTACCGGAATGTTTCCGTCCTCGGGCGCCGCGACGGCATTCTTGTGCAGGCCCAAGGCGCCGACGAAAGCTTTGGCTTCAACGATGCCAACGAAGAACCGGACGTGGCCGCCGCGCGTGAGTCGATCGAGGTCGCAGCCACCATGTTCAAATCCCAACCGACGACGTCAGCTTGAACCGCGCTCCGACCCCGACCGATGCCGCCGAGCCGGCGAGAATACGCAAAACGACGTATGAGACGCCGGCGTGGCTGACCTTAGGCATGATGATCGATGGCGCATCGCGCGCCATCATGTCGCCGGATGACCGGATATTGGGATGAAGCATGTCGCACGACGCAAGGCCTGCCATGAACAAGCGTGACCTGCTCGCCCTGATCGGCGCCACCGCCGGCGGCACCGCCATGTATATGGCGATGGGCGCGTTCGATCAGGCCAGGGCGTCGACGTTCACCGGTCCGCCCAAGCTCGATGGCGGCGCCAAGGACAAGTCCGTGTTGATAATCGGCGCCGGTGTCGCGGGTCTGACCGCAGCGCTGGAGCTCAGCCGCGCCGGCTACAAGGTCCAGATTCTCGAATATCAGGACCGGATCGGCGGTCGATCATGGACGCTGCAGGGTGGGGACAACTTCACCGAACTCGGCGGCGCAACGCAGCGCTGCGAATTTTCGGCCGGCAACTACATCAACCCCGGCCCGTGGCGTATCCCTTGGCATCATCATGGGCTGATCCACTATTGCCAGGAATTCGGCGTGGCGCTCGAGCCGTTCATGCAGGTGAATTACAACGCTTATGTTCACTCGACCAAGGCCTTCGGCGGCCAGCCGCAGCGACTTCGGCACATCCAGGCCGACTATTATGGCCATGTCGGCGAATTGCTCGCCAAGTCGGTCAAGAAAGGTGCGCTAACCGACACAGTGTCGGCGGAGGATGGCGAGATCCTGCTGGAATCGCTGCGCAACTGGAGCGCGCTGGACAAGAATTTCCGCTATGTGAAAGGGCAGGAATCCAGCAACCACCGGGGGTGGGCCAAGGCACCAGGGGGCGGCCTTACCGGCGAGCCGGTGCCATCCGAACCGCTGACGGTTGAAGCCGTGTTGCGCTCCGGATTGTGGCGAAGCATCGGGGGCAATCTCACCTGGGATCATCTGTCGACGATCTTTCAGCCAGTCGGCGGCATGGAGATGGTGGCCAAAGGCTTCGAACGTGTCGTCGGCAATCTGGTCAGGCTGAACTGCAAGGTCACCGCCATCCAGCAAAGCGATACCGGCGTCACGGTCAACTATCTCGACACCAAGTCGGGCGCCAAGATGAGCGCGATGGCGGATTACTGCATTTGCACGATTCCCCTGCCGATCCTCGCACAGATCGACATGAACGTGGGCGCCAAGCTCGACACTGCCATCCGCGCGGTGCCTTACACCACGAGTTGCAAGATCGGGCTGGAGTTCAAGCGGCGTTTTTGGGAGCAGGATGAGCAGATCTACGGCGGCATTACCTACACCGATCTGCCCAACAGCCAGATCAGCTATCCAAGCAGCCGCTATGGCGACAAGGGGCCGGGGGTTCTGCTCGGCGCCTATATGGGCGGTGTGCCGGGCTACGAGATTACTGCACTGTCTCCGGCTGAACGTATCGACCGCGCGCTCGACTGGGGTTCGAAAATCCATCCGCAATATCGGGCGGAATATCGGAACGGCATTTCGGTCGGCTGGCACCGCGTACCATGGGTGCTCGGCTGCTTTGGTAGCTGGACCGAAGAAACCCGTGCCGAACATTACTCGAATCTGTGCGCCATGGACGGGCGGATCATGTTGGCCGGCGAACACGCATCCTATTATGGCGGCTGGCAGGAAGGTGGGATTACATCGGCCATCGATGCCATCACGCGGCTTCACCAACATGTACAGGCAGCGTGATATGATGGCAAAGCACAGCTGGAAAATCGTGGCTGCGGCCCTTCTTGCGGTTGGCGTGACACCGGCCGCTTCCGCTCAACCGTCGGCACCGACAGCGCAAGCCAAGGATATCGCCGACGGCGCTTTTGTAAGCCGAGGCCAGTTCGGCGAAACCAGCGGCGAGGCCATGTACCAGCGGGTCTGTGCCGCATGCCACATGGCCGACGCAAAGGGTGCGGTTGGGGCGGGCATATATCCTGCGCTGGCAAAAAACCCGAAACTTGCCGCCAGTGGCTACCCGCTGTCGGTGTTGATGCAAGGACTCAACGGCATGCCTGCATTGGGCAAGATGATGACCGACCAGCAGGTCGCCGATGTCGTCAACTATGTCCGCACGCATTTCGGGAACAGGTACAAGGACAAGGTGACAGCTGCCGACGCAAAGGCCTTGCGATAGTGCTGGAACCATTGCGACCCTGCCCGTTGTCGGTTCACGGTCTCGTGCAATGCGCGTGCAATTGCTTGCGCTGCATGATTCTGCAGTGCAACATTATTGCGGTCGAAGTCTTGCGACAGGGGTGACGCATGTTTCCAGGACTGGTTGCACGCGCCCTGGCAGGCCAATGAACGAGCACGGCGTGGCGCAGGGCAGCCACTGCGATACGGAAACGAAACCGGCAGTCGATTGTGAAATCGTCCGACTGGAGCGCGCGCTGCAAATCGCCACCGCAGCAAACGAGGCGAAAAGCCGCTACCTTGCCACCGCGAGCCACGAGATCCGCTCTCCGCTCAATGTGATCCTTGGCTATGCCCAAATGATCGAGCGCGGCGGTGTCTCGGCGCAGGAGGCGGCCCGCATCATTCGTCGCAGCACCGAACACCTTACGCGTCTGGTCGAAGGCCTGCTCGACATGTCACAGGTCGAAAATGGCGTGCTGCGGTTGCGGATCGAGCCCGTGGATCTGGCGGCGTTCATGGAGAATCTCGTCTCCATGATGCGGCCTTCGGCGACGGCCAAGGGCATCGATTTGCGCTATGATCCGCCGCAGTGGATGCCGGCATTCGTCAATATGGATCAAAGCCGGCTGCAACAGGTGCTGATCAATCTGTTATCAAACGCGATCAAGTTTACCGACCATGGCTGGGTGACGCTGAAACTTCGCTATGCGAGCCAAGTCGCCACCTTTGAGATCAGCGACACGGGGCCCGGCATTGCTGCTGCCGATCAAGGCCGCATCTTCGAAGCGTTTCAGCGCGGTGAAAACACCGTACGGGGCAGTCGCCCTGGCGTGGGCCTCGGGCTGACCATCTCTCGGGCAATTGTCGCTATTCTGGGCGGCCAATTGGAATTGGAGACCAGCCACGGCACCGGATCCTGCTTCCGCATAAAATTGATGCTCGGCGAAACCGGTGGACCTGCCGCACCGCGTCCACAGGCGGCGGGGATGGTCAGCCAGGATGGACGCAAGTCGATCCTCGTTGTTGACGACGATCCCGAACAGCTGGCACTGATCGAGCAGTTGTTGCAGGCTCAAGGCCTGTCGGTTGTCGCCGTTGGCTCCGGCAGGGAGGCATTGCGGCGAAGTGCTGAACAGCATTTCGATCTTGCCATCCTCGATGTCAGCCTCGGCGATATCTCGGGCTGGGATCTCGCCACCCGGCTGCGCCGCGACGTCGGGGACGACGTGCGGATCATGATGCTGACGGCAAATGCGCATGAATTGCACCGGCTGGACATCAGCGAAGCATCTCATGACTTTTTTCTTCTCAAGCCAGTCGACTTCGACGTCCTCACCAACGCGGTCGCCAATCTTCTTCGCCTCGAACTCACTTCCACGACGACCGAGATTGCCCCGGCAGCCAGGCGAAAAGCTAAAGCGTCACTGAATTTGTCCGACGCCGCGCTGGTGCATGTGGTGCGGATCCGCGAGCTGCTGCGGATCGGCTATGTCAGAGGTATCGAAGCCGAAATTGCGCTGCTCGGCGCACATGGCCCGGAAACGGCCGGCCTTGTTGACCAGCTTTACGGAAGCCTCGACCGCTTCGACCTTGCCGGCATGGAACAGACGCTGGAGCGGCTGTAACGCATGCAAACCCCGGGCAGCAGCGCGACAGTCCTGATCGTCGATGACGAACCCGACTCGCTTCGCATGTTGGTGGCAGCGCTGGAAAATGCCGGGATTACAGTGCTTGCGGCGCGATCAGGCGAAGCGGCGATCGCGCTTTTGGGTCACATTCTTCCCGATCTGATCATCATGGACGCTGTTATGCCCGGCATCGACGGCTTTGAGACCACAAAGCGGATCAAGCAGAACCCGGGCTATGCTTCGATCCCCGTCATTTTCATGACCGGGCTTGCCGATGGCCGGCATGTTGTCGGGGCGATCGAGGCCGGCGGTGTGGATTACCTGCGCAAGCCTGTCGATCTCGCCGAATTGCTGGCCCGGGTGTGCCTGCACATGACACAGGGCCGGGCCGTGCAGGCCAGCATGGCGAGCCTTGATGCGACCGGCCGGCTGATGATGGCGACCGACCCGCAAGGCCGCGTGCTTTGGTGCACGCCGCAGGCCGAGCGCGTGATGACCAGCTTTGCACCGGGCTGGTCTCGCAGCGACAATGCAGGCTTGCCCGATGAGGTGCGCGATGCCGTGTTGCGCCTGACAGCGCCGCAGGGCGGCATAGGCGGCGCGATCCGTGTGGCCAGCAAGCAAGGAACGAGCACGCTGGAACTGACTCTGGTCGGGCGCTACCGTGAAAACGAGGCGTTGATCCGGCTTCACAATCTCGACGTCGCTGACGATGTTGCCAAGTTGCGCGCCTGGCAGCAGCTGACGCAACGCGAGGCCGAGGTGCTACGCTGGGTGAGCTATGGAAAATCCAGCAGCGATATCGGCAGTCTCCTCGATATCAGCCCACGGACCGTGCAGAAACATCTCGAGCGTATCTATGAAAAACTCGGTGTCGAGACCCGCTCGGCGGCTGCGGCAATCGCCATCAGGATCATCGGGCAATAGACGATCAAGTCGAGCCCGGGGATGGAATGTTTTCCCTGGTGCCCGCTAGATACAGTAGCGATGAGTTTCTCGGGTCCGCTGTTCAGACAAAGGATTTGGCGTTGGCATTTCGTTCGAGTTTCATACTGCTGCCTCGTGTGCCAGTTGTGTGGCGCGCGACAAAACGCCCGTAAAAGCGGCGATATTCTGATCTTGGCCCAACGGGCAGATTGAAGGCCAGATCAACGAGCGCAAGCTCATCAAACGACAGGTTTACGGTCGTGCTTCGCGTCCAGCTTAGCGAAAGGTGACGACAATCGCTGCAGTGGTCGCGAGGATGCCGATGGCCTGCCAGCGCGGATCCTGCCAGGCTGGCCGGCCAGGGCGCGGCGGGTCCCGTGTGAACAGAAGCGGGGCAATCGCGGCTCTGTCCGGCGGCGGGGTGGCGAGGCTGGCTGCCACCATGGCGATGGCGCTCACCACAAAAACAGCGGGGCCCACCAGCAGGAAATGCCAATCGATCAGGCCCGTCACTTCTTTTGCGGCAAAGATGATCGCGGCCGCGGCCATCCCGGCGATGACCGCCGCCGCTGCGCCGGCCCGGTTGGCGCGCGGCCAGAAAATGCCGGCCAGGAACAACAGCACCACCGGCCCTGCGGCGTAGGATATGATGGTCTGGAAATATTTGAACAGCGAGTCGAAGCGGGCGATCTGAGGCGCCCATGATATGGCGCACAGCAGCAGGACCAAGCTGGTGATGCGGCCGGTACGAAGCAATGCTCGGCCCGAAAGTTGTGGCCAGCGCAGCCGCACGAAATCCATGGTGACGAGCGTGGCCGATGAGCTCAGTTCGGAATCGAGGCTGGACATGAGGGCCGCCAGAAAGCCGGCCAGCGCCAGCCCGAGCAGCCCGGCGGGTAGCAGATCGAACATCAGCATGGGGTAAACCAGGTCGGCGCGCGGCAGATCGGGATAGAGAACCAGCGCCGCGGTTCCCGGCAGCACCATGATGAACAGCGGCGACAGCTTGAGAAAGGCGCAGAACAAGGCGCCCCATTGGCCATGCGCCATCGACTTCGCCGCAAGCGCGCGCTGCACCGCGGTCTGGCTGGTCGTCCAGAAATAGAGGCCGAGCAGCGGCAGACCGGTGACAAGACCGGTCCAAGGGACACCCGGGTCATCGGCCGGCAGGATGAGGCTGAGTTTCTCGGGCGGCGCCGCATCCAGCACCGCCTGCCAGCCGCCAGCCGCCTGCATCGCAAGTATGGTGATCAGAACGGACACAGCCATGAGCAGGATGCCCTGGACAAGATCGGTGATCATCACGGCGCGCAGCCCACCGGAAATGGCGTATACGCCGGTGACAGCGCCCAACCCGGCAATCAACACCCATGCCGGCACGCCAGGGAAAATCATCGTCAGCACCAGCGAGCCGGCATAGAGTACGCTGGCCGCCCCCACCACCACGGACAGCAGCAGTTGCAGGACCGCCAGATAGAGGCGGATGGCGCGGCTGTAGCGCAGCTCGAGGAACTCGGGCAGCGTATAGACACGCGCGCGCAGCAAGGACGGCAACAAGAACAGCGCAAAGACGATCAGGACCAGCGCGGCCATCCATTCATAGTTATAGACCGAGATGCCCGTCGCATAGGCGTCGCCGGCAAGGCCGATCAGACCGGTAGAAGAGAAGTTGGTGGCAAGCAGAGAGAAGCCAACGAAAGGCCAGCGCATCGATCGGCCGGCAAGAAAGAAATCCTCCTGGTCACGGTTGCCGCGGGCAAGTGCCAGCCCGAGCGCCATCATCGCCGCCAAATAGACGGCCAGGATCAAGAGATCGACCGAAGCCAGTCTGCCACTAAACACCGCAACGCACTCCTACTGTGAAAAGGTTCTCACGGCAGGTTGCGGCTGTCCAGCGACCGGTCAGGCGGGGTCGCACGTGCGCTTTCGGGCGACGTCAGGGCGCGAAGCAGCCTATCGGGCATGTCCGCTTGACGGTCGGCTTGGGTTCACCCCTGCCCTGCCCTGCTTTCGGGACCAGCAATGCTCCCGAAGTGCTCGTCTCGCTTTATTTGCAGTAAGGGCTCGCTAAACGTTCGGCTCGGACCACAATCGGGATCGTCGTTGGCTACGCACGCTGTTCGACTGACAAGCAGGGCCTGACTGTCCAACGCGAAGCACGATTGAAATTCGGTGTTGCAGCAGATCGGATCTACAGCGACCACGGCGTCACAGGCACCAATCGCCTGCGGCCCGGCCTCGACCAGGCGCTGGCTGCGGTCCGCGCCGTCGACACCTTGATGGTGCCGAAGCTTGATCGCCCTGCCCGCTCGGTGCCGGACGCCCGCGGCATTGCCGATGGTCCGATGAAGCGGGGCATGAACCTGTAGTTGGGCGCCACCGTGCACGACCCGACCGATGGCGATGGGCACGATGGTCTTCAAAATCCTCCCCACCTTCGCGGCGTTCGAGTGCGACCTCATTCGGCTGCGCACGAGAGAAGGCGTGGCGGTGGCGAAAGCCAGGGGCAAGCGGAAGGGCAAACAGCCAAAGCTCTCTCCCATGCAGAGAAAGGAACCGTGCCCGAATGTACAACATCGGTGATCAATCGATCAGCGACTTGTCAGGCGTATTCTAGGTGTCGAGGCCGACGATCCATCGGACCTTGGCTCGGCAGCCGGCGGTTGGACGATAGGATGACAGGTCTGTCGGTCGCCACCCGCCGGCTACAGGTCGAATATAGTTTCCATGCTTGATTTTGCTGGGTCGCGTGGAATGCCAGCAGCGCAATGATTCAGGCAAGCGCCGCCGCCAGCGTTTGCGCGACATCGAAGCTGAGCGCGCCGACCCCGGCGACATAGGCGCCCGCATCGGCATTCAGAGTATAATTGGCGCTTTTGCTGCTGCCGCCGCTGCCGCCAAACAGCGGGTTGGACAGGATATTGGCCGCGCCTTGCAGCGCCTTCATCCCGCCGGACGTCGTGTCCGCCAACGCGCCGATACCGCCGCCGATTCCGATTTCTTCTCCGACGGAAACCTGGCCGGTGCCGCCTGATGCGGGATAGACATCCAGCCAGGTTTTGAACGGATTGGACGACAGGCCGGTTTCGGTGCTGATGCTGTTGGTGCGGGCGAGGCCGCCATAGCCAAAGGCATCGGGCACCCGCCATTCGCTGCCCTGCTCCTTGGTCATCTTGACCGGATTGACGGTGATCAACACGCCCAGGATCGCGATATTATTGGCCTTTGCGTAGGCCTTTAGATGTGCGGTGGCAGCCAGGCCGGCCTGCAACGCCCCCATGTTGCGCAGCCCAGAAAAGCCGCCACCCATGGTGGCCCAGCCGTCCAGCGGCACGAAGCCGCCGAATGGCGTGGCGCCATAACGCACCATCTTCACCGAGGATTTGTTGCCTTCACTGAAGCTGTCTTCGTCCCCGCCAGGTTGCGCGCGCACCTTGGCAAGCAGCGACGCCAGCAGATCCTTGTTGTCGGCCACCTCGATTCCGGCCGCGCCAAGCGCCTTGATCGCCGCCGCATAGCCCGCATCCGCCGCCGCCTGATAGTCAGCCGACCTAAGCCCTGCCAACGTGGTTTGCACGTTCACGTTGGCGGTACCGCCCTTCGATCGGAAGCCGCCCCCAATCGATTGACTTGCCTTGCGCTCGGTCACGAAATTCATGCCGAAACTGCCGATCATCACCCGGCGGATGCCGCCCAGCGCCTTGGCATTAGACACGCGCAGCTTGGGGGTTGCCGCCATCACCAGCGACGGCGCGGCGACAGCCGCCAGTGTCGCGGCAAGCCCTGTCAAGATGAGTTCCCGGCGATCGATTGCTGGCGGCCTGTGCATGGTCTGCTGCTCCCTTGGTGAGAGCGATCTCCTGCCGTGCGGAGCCGAGAACCGACACGCCATTTGGGGGGTAGCCAGCGCTATTTTCGGGGATTTCCCAAAATTTTGGCAATGAGATCAGGGCGCTGGAACTGCAGCAGCCGGCCGGCATCGGGTATTTGCGCTACCATGCAGCCCGGCCAGATTGCCTGCCAGCGCGCCAGCCCATCCTGCAACTGAAACAGGGGGTCTTGTGTGCCTGCCAGGATGCTGATGTGGGAAGCATCGGGCAGTTTGAGATCGGCATCGCTGATGTTGGCCTGCGCAATCGCCACAAAACCTGCGCCATTCTGCAACGCTGCCTGCTGGCTGGCACGCACGAAATCCGCCAGGAAATCCGGGTCGGCCAGGGTCGCGCTGTCGGCCGGGCTATCGGCCAGGGCCTTGCGCATCAATGTTGCCAGCGTGCCACTTGCAGCCCGCTGCGCCAGATGCCGGGCCAGGATCGCGATCAGCGTCGGCTGCTGGTAGATCAGGCGTTTGCCATAGCCGGCGAAGGTCGCGAAAATCGTGTCGTTGACCCTGCCCGGTTCAGGATTGAGCGCGACGCCGCGATCCAGCCGGTCCGGATGGTTGCGTGCGAAGGTGGCGAGGACGGTCGCCCCGCCGCGCGCCACCACGCCGGCACGATCGATCGTCAGGGCATCCAGCACATCGACGATATCGCGCGCCGTTTCGGCCAGCACGGCGCCGGCAACCGGGTCCGTCAGCCCGGACCCCGGTCGATCGATGCTGATCGGCCGCAAGCCCAGCGCCTGCAATTCGGCAACATGCGCAGCCGGCAGGTGCCGCCCTGACATCGATGTCGGGATGAAGATGGTCGGCCGGCCCGTGGCGGGGCCGTGGTCGGCAAAGGCGATGCGTCCGCTTCGCGCTGCGCGCTGCAGCAGGCGCAGCGGCTCGTGCCGGCCTTCGCCGGCGCTCAGATCAATCGAACAGGCCTCGGCCAAAGCCGACAGCGCCTCGATTTCGCACACGGCGCGGCACAAGCTGGCCAGAGTCCCGACCCCAAGTCGTTCATAGATCGCGGCAAGTTCGGTCTTCACGACATGGCTCGACAGGCCGGTGCTGGCCGCGGCCTGCGCGCGGCTTTGTCCGTCGGCCAGCGCCAGCGCCACCCGCACCTGCCGCGCCGTCAGGCCGAACACATCGGCAACCACGCTGGCGGTGCGCGGCGGCGGCATTTCGCCGGCATTGAGGTGCATGAACAGCCTGACCAGCGCCGGCTGATTGGCAACGCCGGCCTTTTGCATGGCGATCTTCAACACGCTGCGCGCCGTTTCATAGGATATCCCGGCCAACCGGGCCGCGGCTCGGGCATTGCCGGCCTGCACCAGTGCGGCACAGGTGCGCGCCTCCAGGCTGGTCAAGGCAAATGCTCGCGCAAAGGTGGATTGCTTGTGGGCATCATGCCCGGTCTCCAGCCGCGCGAGAACGGCAATTGCCGCTTTCCCGGCTTCCAGCGATGCGCGCACTTGCGGTGCCAATGGCCAGTTGCGTGCGGTAGCCAATGGCGCTGCCGCCACCGCCACGCATTTGCCGCGATCCTCCAACAAAAAGGTGATCGAGGGCCGCTCGGCAACAAAACGGTCCAGCACGGCTCTGACATCGACCTGCGCGCCTATCCAGGCGGCAAAGGCAGCGTCCCGTGCAACCAGATGGCCATCCAGATCGCATGCCGCTGACGCAAATGCTGCCCCATTCAGTCGGGCAGGCCCTACCGGCCCGGCGCGATTGTCAGCGGCCAGTGCAGCGGCCAGGGCTTCAGGCTGCGCAGCGATCGCTGCTGAAAAGCCTTCCGGGTCGTCACCGATAATCTGCAGCGGATTGCCATCCGGCATGGCGGCGGCGAATGCATCGAAGAAACGGCGAGCGTCTGTGGCAGGCGCAAATTCGTCATTCATTCAATCCACTAAGCGCATCGCTACCAACGGGTAAACACATTTTGAGGGCAACATGAAGCTGCGGATTGACGCCATCACCAGCCGAGTTTCCCAAGCGCTTGCGGAAAGTTCAATGTTCAACTATATAGGTTCAACGTTGAACTTTTCAGGATGAATCATGCCGACGCGACGTATGCTGTTCACCCTCGGCGGCGGCGTCATCGTTGCAGCCGCCGGAGCGGTCGCTTTTCCACTCGGGCTGGCTGATCCTGCTGCGGCCTGGGCTGTGCCAGACAGTGAAAGCCGTGACCCGCGACGCTTCGCATTGTCCTATGCGCTGCTGGCGCCCAACCCGCACAATATGCAGCCCTGGCTGGCTGATCTTTCCGAACCGGATGTCGTTACCTTGCGTCTCGACACGGCGCGTCTCTTGCCTGCGAGCGACCCTTACGGGCGGCAGATCCTGATCGGCTGCGGTGCCTTTCTCGAGCTGCTGACGATGGCCGCTGGCGCGGCCGGCTATCGGATCGAAATTGTGCTGTTTCCGGAAGGGCAGCCTGCCGAGGCTCTTGATGGCCGGGCATTTGCCCGCCTGCACTTTGTGCCCGCAGCGCCCGTTGTCGACCCTTTGTTTCGCCATGCGCTGGCGCGCCGGACAAATCGCCTGCCCTTCGAAGTTGCCCGCGTGCCTGCCGCGGCCGACTTGCGCGCCATTGCTGCCGCTGGCAGTTCGGCCGGCGGGGTCAAGGCAGATTTCGCAACAGCGCCGGCACAGGTCGCCGCCCTCCGTGCAATGGTTTGGCAAGGCTGGATGCGCGAACAGGCAACCCCGGCAGCATTGCGCGAAAGCGTCGATGTGATGTGGATCGGCGACCGGGCCATCGCTGCCAATCGCTATGGCATCGGGCTCGGAGGCCCGGCGATGAACATGCTCGCGGCCTCCGGCCTCGCCGACCGTGCGACGCTGCTCGATCCCGGTGCCTGGTTCAACCGGCAGGGTGCGCAGCAATGGCACGAACTTGCCTACAGCGCCCCGGCATTTCTGTGGCAGGTTTCGGTGGACAACAGCCGAGCCACCCAGATCGCCACCGGCCGCGCCTATTTGCGTCTGGCGCTTGCAGCGACAGCGCATGGCCTGGCGGTCCATCCATGGAGCATGGCGCTGCAGGAGTATCCGGAGATGGCGCCGCTCTATGCGCGCCAGCAAGCCATGCTCGGCGGTTCCGCGGCGGCGCCTGTACAAATGCTGGTCAGGATCGGTTATGCCGATACGGTGCCACCGGCACCGCGTCGCGGCCTTCAGTCGGTTTTACAGGATGCATGATGGCAAGTTCGAGCGCGGCCACTTGGGCTGAACTGTTCACCGAAATCGCGATTATTGATCAATTGGCATCGACCGCTGCACAGCGGCTTTTGCCGCCGGACTTGTCGCTGGCTGGCTATGGCGTGCTCAATCACCTTGAACGCCTGCCAGGAGATTGGGGGCCGGCAAGGCTAGCCAAGGCGTTTCAGCTTACCAAGGGCGCCATGACCAATACGGTCCAGCGCCTGGAAGCTTCCGGCTATGTCTCGCTTGAAGACGATCCGAGCGATCGCCGCTCCCGCTTTGTCCGCCTCACCCCTGCCGGCATAGCGACGCTGGCCAAGTCAAGGGAAGCGCTGGCACCCCGTCTTGCGCACATCGCCGATGTCCTCGACGCCGATGATGTCGGTCTGGCATTGCCGGTGCTTCGACGCCTGCGGTCTTGGCTCGATGAGAACCGGTAGCGGCACAGCCTCGAAGCCATTGGCGTCAAGCAAGGCGCGATACGCAAGTCTAAGCCATGCGTTTTGGCCTGATCGATGGATTGCCTGTCCTGTCCATTCACATGGCGGAGAGCATTTCGTCGAAGCGACCGCTGACCTTGCCCGAGACCGGTTTGCCGAAGCGGCTGACGCCCCATGCGAAAACGGCGCTCACGGCAAAGCCGGGGATCATCTCGTACACCACGGTCGATGGCGCTTCGCCGGCAATGGTGAACGGGGCGTACAGCCAGACGAGCACTGTTGCTGCACCCATGGCAATCCCCGCCACCGCGCCATCGCGCGTCAGACCCCGCCAATGCAAACTGAGCAGGACCACCGGCCCGAAGGCAGCGCCGAAGCCGGCCCAGGCGTTGCCGACAAGCGAAAGGATATTGTTGGACCGATCCATGGCCAGACCGACTGCCACCAACGCCACCGCCAGCGTCGCCAGCCTTGCGACGACCACGAGTTCCGACTGGCTGGCATCACTGCGCACGAAGGTCTTGTAGAAATCCTCGGTCAGCGAACTGGATGAAACCAGCAGTTGCGATGATATCGTGCTCATGATCGCTGCCAGGATTGCAGCAAGCAGGAACCCGGCCACATAAGGGTTGAACAGGGTCTGCGACAGGACGATGAAGATTGTCTCCGGATCGGCAAGTGTCAGCGTGGTTCCGGCGACAAAGGCGCGACCGGCGACGCCGCACAGAACGGCGCCGATCACCGTTACGAGCATCCACGCCATGCCGACGCGGCGCATCACCGGCACGTCCCTGACCGACCGCACCGCCATGAAGCGCACGATGATGTGCGGCTGGCCGAAATAGCCCAGGCCCCAGGCGAGGCTGGACAGAACGCCGAGCAAAGTGACACCCGAAAACCAGCCGAGAAAATCGGGATTGATCGTTTCGACAATCGACCGCGTTTCCATCCAGCCACCGAGGGTGGCAATGGTGACAATGGGCACCAGAACCAGCGCTGCAAACATGATGCAGCCCTGCACGAAGTCCGTCAGGCTGACTGCGAGGAACCCGCCGAATAGTGTGTAGGCAATGACAACGCCGGCGGTGATCCACAGCCCCAACGCATAATCATAGCCGAAGGAGGCCTCGAACAGCTTGCCGCCGGCAACCAGTCCGGCCGACGTGTACAAGGTGAAGAAGATGACGATCACCAGCGAGGAAATGATTCGCAGACACCGCGAGCGGTCTTCGAAACGCTTCTCCAGGAAGTCCGGGATGGTAAGCGCGTCATCGGCAATCTCGGTGTAAACGCGCAACCGCGGTGCCACGAGGACGTAGTTGAGCCAGGCCCCGACAAGCAGGCCGACCGCGATCCATGCCGCATTCAATCCGGCGAGATAGACCGCGCCCGGCAATCCCATCAACATCCACCCGCTCATATCCGAAGCGCCAGCCGATAATGCGGCAACGGCAGGCGGCAACTGACGGCCGCCGAGCATGAATTCCGAAACATTGCTCGTCGATTTCCGCCAGGCAAAAAGGCCGATGGCGAGCATCAGCACAAAATAGGCGCCGAGCGAGGTGGCGGTTTCAATATTCATGGCAGGATCCAGTGAAAAAGTCGGGCGGGCAACACCCTTCAGGGCCGCGTCTGGCCGCTGCCATGGACGAAATATTTGTAGGTAGTGAGCTGCTCGACACCGACCGGCCCGCGTGCATGCATCTTGCCGGTGGCAATGCCGATTTCTGCGCCCATCCCGAATTCGCCGCCATCTGAAAACTGCGTCGAAGCATTATGCATCACGACCGCGCTGTCGATGGCCATCATGAAGAGCCTGGCCGCTGCCGCATCGCGTGTCAGGATCGCGTCGGTGTGGCCGGACGAGTGCCGCGTGACGAAATCGATGGCGTCTGCCAGATCGTTAACGATCTTCACGGACGCAATGGCATCAAGATATTCGGTTCCCCAATCGTCCGATGCTGCGGGAACCAGCCTCGGTTCGAGCGTCAGTGCTTCGGCATCGCCGCGCAGTTCGCAATCGGCCAGCGCGTCCGCCAGCGCCGGCAGGAAGGCGGCCGCGATGGCGCGGTCGACAACAATGCTCTCGGTCGCGCCGCAGACACCGGTCCGGCGCAACTTGGCATTGCGGATGATCGCCACGGCCTGCACGATGTCGGCATCGGCGTGGACATAGCTGTGGCAGTTGCCATCCAGGTGGAGCAGCGTCGGCACGCGCGCCTCGCGTCGCACCAGCTCGACCAGCCCGCGGCCGCCGCGCGGGATTGCGAGGTCGACATGATCGGCGGCACGCAGCAGCTCGGTTACAGCCTCACGGTCGGGTGTCGCCACGGTCTGTACGCATTCGGCCGGCAGGTCGGCAGCGACCAACCCGGCCTGCATGCAAGCAACGATCACCGCTGTTGAGCGGGCGCTTTCGGACCCGCCACGCAGGATGATGGCATTGCCCGATTTGATGCACAGGCCGCTGGCGTCGGCGCCCACATTCGGCCGCGATTCATAGATCATCGCGATTACACCGATCGGGACGGCCACCCGGCGAATGTCGAGGCCATTGGGCCGATCGAAGCGGGCCAGTTCGCGCCCGACGGGGTCCGGCAGGTCAGCAATTTCTTCCAGTGCCCGCGCCATGGCATCGATGCGGCCAGCGTCGAGCCGCAGCCGGTCGAGAAAGGCTTCTGGCCGGGTGTCGGCAACGTCGGCAACATCGGCGCGGTTTGCCGCAAGCAATTCCGGCGCAGACGTTCTGAGACGCGCAGCGGCAGTTCGCAGCGCGTGGTTCCGGGTGGCCACATCGGCTGCTGCCAGGCGGCGCGCTGCACGGCGTGCCGCCTGCCCCAGTTCATCAATGTGCGCCGCCGCGGAAATGGGCGCGTTCACCTCTCGCAAATTCAACATCGAGCGTCCTTGTCGTTTGGCTGGCATTCACCTGAGTGCGATCGCACGGGCGTAGGCAGCATCCAGAGTGGCCTTCAGCAATCCCGACAGCGCACCATCGCCGTTGAACGCCGCCAACCCGGCTGCGGTCGTGCCATTCTTGCTGGTGACGCTGTTGCGCAAGTCCGACAGGTCGGTGTCGGAACCCAGTGCCATCGCCGCCGTCCCGCCGATCGTACCAAGCACCAATTGGCGGGCTTCGGCAGCACTAAAGCCCAGCGCTTCGGCTGCTTCGGCATAGGACCGCGCAAACTCGAAGACATAACCCGGCCCGGAGCCAGCAATAGCCGTCAGACGATCCAACTTGTCCTCATCATCGACCCATACGGCCAGCCCGGCAGCCTTCATCAATGCCTCGACGGTGCCCCGCTGCGCCGCGGTTGCCGAGCGGTCGGCACATAGCCCACTAACCCCCGCACCGATCGCCGCGGGCAAATTGGGCATGATGCGGATCACCGGTACGGCGCCGATGATCGATTGCAGGCGTGCGATCGAGCAGCCCGCCGCGACCGATGCAATGAAGCCATCCGCCGACAGGCAAGGTCGGTAGGCGGAGAGGATGGCGTCGATCATTTGCGGTTTCACCGCCACGATCAGCAGATCGAACTGGCAATCCGCGACCGCCGGCCGCGCCGCCAGAAAGTGCACATCGCCGCGGCCGCGCGGCGGCTCGGCGCCTGCAGCAAAGGCGGGATCAATGACGAAGAACGAATGACCCGGCACATTCCGCCACTGGGACAGCAGCGCCGCCCCCATCTTGCCATGTCCAATCACCGCAATACGCAAACCAGGCCTCCTTTTGCCGGACGATCCCGGTCTTGCTCGCGCCCGCACGACCGACACCGCTGCGGCCCAGCCGATCCGGCGGTGACATCGTGGATGCAGAGCGGTTGGCACGCTGAAGCAGTTAACACCAACCGCAGCGAGGTTGCCAGCACGATAAACAGTCTATATGAACCGGCCTTACATTCAGAAATCGAATATGTCAATTTTTGCGCTCGGATTCCGAGCGAGAAATTGGCACAGAAAAAATCCCGAATTTCTTTGGTTAGGTATGACTGTGACTGAAATTAAACGAGTGGTGATTAAGATTGGATCGAGTCTATTGACCAATAAGACATTACTGACACCTCGCTGGTCATTCATTCAATGTGTCATTGAAGACATTGCCCTGTTACGGGCGGAAGGTTACGAAGTCGTGCTGTGTTCGTCGGGCGCTGTGGCGCTCGGGATGAAGATGATCGGCGTCACCCCCGACACCGCCGGGCTGCGTGACAAGCAGGCCGCCGCCGCCTGCGGGATGCCGCTGCTACTGGGTGCCTACAAGCACATCGGGCATGAGCATGATGTCAACATTGCCCAGGTGCTGGTGACGCTTGGCGATTTTGAAGATCATCCGCGTTTTCTCAACACAAAGAACACGTTGCATCGCCTGCTTGCTGCCGGTGTGCTTCCGATCATCAACGAAAATGACACGGTCACCACCGAGCAGATCCGGGTTGGCGACAATGACAGGCTTGCCGCCAAGGTCGCGCAAATGGTTCAGGCGCAACACCTCGTCATCCTGACGGGCGTCGATGGTTTGTACGATCGCAACCCTGCCGAGCCGGGCGCTGTCCTCGTTGAAACAGTCCACGACGTCAGCCAATATCTGGCGGTGACCGAAGGCGTCAGCGCCCTCGGCACCGGCGGCATGCTGACCAAGATGCAGGCGGCAAACATGGCCCAGAACGCTGGCTGCACGACAATCATCGCCAATGGCGAAGCCGACAACCCGATATCCTCGGTGTTGAAGGGGCAGCGTCGATGCACAACCTGCGTGGCCCATGCCGAACCGCTTGACAGCTGGGCGATCTGGCTAACGGATCGGTTGCAAATGGCCGGCAGTATCGTTGTTTCCGCGACGGCTGCCGACGCCGTTGCCGCCGGCGCGCGCGGGATTGACCGGCACGATGTGGTTTCGGTTGAAGGCAGCTTCAGCAAGGGCGACGTTCTGCACGTTTACGATGAAACCGGCGCCGAACGGGCACGGGGCATGACCGACTTTTCCTCGGAAGAAACCGCCATTCTCGTTCGCAATATCGATATGCCGGTCAAGCAGCTTCTGGGCTACCAGTCGCGCGCAATACTGATCGAGCAGGAGAATCTCATCAGCCTAGATGACCGCCATCTGCCGTGGCAGCAACGTCTGACCGCGTGCGCATGAAAGAAGACGCAAGGGGTTGATACCTTTGCCCGTCGTCATGTCGACTCCCTCGGTGGAGCCGGCAAGTTCCGGTGCCTGTGGCGCAATGAAAAGCCTGCAAACGCCCGCTCGTTGGTAACGTCGATGCTTTCGTCCGCGATTGTGCTGCTCTCGTTGTTGAGCGGCGTTCGCTGGACCGGCGGTGGGGCTTGGGTTGCCCGTTTCCGCCATTTTGCGCCGGCATAGGCCACCCATGGGGAAAGCGACACTGTGCCGTGGAACGCTTCGTCGGACGAGCAAGTTGAAAGGTGCGTTACAGGAGCAGGAGATTGCTGTGCGTCTCTCGATTGCGAAGTGCGCCCCGCAAGTTCTGTGCGCCACAAGCAAAGCGCGGTGTGCGTCGCTTCAGGTGACCGCAACGAAAGCCGAATCGCGTTTGTCGAAGGCGTCCAAGGCCTATGTTCCACTCGATGCACGGTGAAGCGGGTGGCGGGCGCAGGCGTCGATGTGCGACGCGCCTGTTCACGGCGGTGTGTTTCGTCGTTCTGGCTGGCTGCGGATCCGACGCCGCGCCGCAGGTTGCGACCGGGCCGAGCAGCCGTGCCGAGGGGCCGGTTGGCCAGGCGCTCTGTGAACTGGGCTATACGGCGATCCGCATGGATCGGTTGCCCACCGGTCATCACAAGGCGCAGGTTATTCTCAATGGTGTGCCAGCGACGTTTCTGGTCGATACCGGCGCAAACATGACCGCGCTGCACGCGCCGCTTGCCGAACGGCATGGGCTATCAGATCAAGGCATTCCTGTCGGCGTTGCCGGTCTTGGGGGCGTGGGACGCGCCCGGTTGGTTCGGGTTAAAAGCCTGACAATCGGCGGCATGCCCATTCGTCTGGGCCGGATTGCAACAACCGATCTGGCCACCCTGTCGATGATGCCCGGCGTGCTCGGCAAAACCGCAGAGCTCGACGGCATCCTCGGTCAGGATGTCCTTCGCGAGCATCATGCCATTATCGATGTTTACGAACACCAGCTGTTTTTGCAGGCCGATCGAGGACCGATCGCGATCGACTCACCGGGCCGCTGCGCAGACCAGAAGAAACCCGGGCTTGCTGAATTCTGAAGCCAGACATGCTGGCGACAGGTACTACGCCACGTTCCGCTCTGCGAGACACGCCTTCCTTCGAGTTGCAACTTTGGCAGCAGCCTGTGTTCTGATCAAGCCAGTGCAATGTCACGCCCAGAACGCGAGTGCCGAGGCGCGACGCGACGGATGCACTGTCAAGCCCACCGCTTTGCTGCAGCTCGACACCGGTAGATCGTTCGCCAGCGGGACCGGCGAGGTATCGGGTGTCGGCGCCAATTTCCGTCGGGCGCGTTTCGGCTTGACGGGCAATCTCCCCTCCGACTTTGCATATACGCTGGAATGGGATTTTGGTGGCCGGCCGGGTCGGCAAAGCCGCATCTATGAAGCCAGCATGGCCTGGACAGGGCTGGATGGCGTAACCGTGCGTGCAGGGGCTTTCGAGCCCAACTTCTCGCTGCAACTGGACCGGTCGGCGCAGGCTTTGCTCTTTCTGGAGCGTAGCGCGGTCGTCGATGTTGCCAAACAAATCACCACCGACACGGCCCGCATGGCGGTTCAGGCGCGGGCCAACGGCGACCGATGGTTTGTGTCCGTGGCACTGACAGGCGGGCAGGCAGGGCCGGGCTATGATGGTTCAGAACGCGCGCGGCCGTGCGCGCGGCGGGCCTTGCCATACGGTCGAGTGAGCTGACGATCCATACAGGCGTGTCGCTTGCAGCGTCGTTCCGGCCCGCGCGCGGCAATGAAGAGGGCCTGAACCGTGGCTTTTCCTTCACTGGCACGCCAGAGTTGTCGCTGGGCACCAACGATCTCGCGATTGCCACCGGTTATCTGACCGCAACCAGTGGCCATGCCGCGGGCCTGGAAGCGGCGCTATCGTGGCGAAAATGGCAAGCGCCGGGCGAAATCTATCGTATCGGGATCGACCAGATAAATGGGGGCCGGCGCTTTTCGGGTTGGTATGCACAATTGTCCCGCGTGCTGGTCGGCCGATCGCGGTCATATGATGCGGAAAATGCGACCTGGGACGCGCCACCTGTGCTGGATGCGAGCTTCAATCCCGCTGCCGGACAATGGGGTGCGGTGGAAGCGGGTGCGCGCTTCTCCACGCTCGACTTGAACGATCGCGACATCCGCGGTGGCAGCCAGCGGATCTGGTCTCTTGGTGTCGCCTGGTGGCCGGTGCAACGCTTTGCTCTTCAGTTGCAGTACCAACATGGCAACGGTCAATGGACCGGTCTCGCCGGGCGGCAGCGGTTTCAAAGTATCGCCATGCGCGCCCAGCTTGAACTCTAGGTTGCTCGCCGGACACGACTGCAATTATTTTCGCAGGGGGAGCATCATCGACCACTCGCGCAACACCAAGCCGTTAGCACACGGCTAGGCATCGATAACGACGAGGCAGCTAGCGCGTCAGAGTAGCCGCGTTCTTTGTATCGCCGCGCCGTGCGGTGTCCTGTTGACGGGCCGTGGCCGACAGGCGAACCAGTGCAATCACAAGGGGAGCCGGAACATGCCAAAAGATATAAATCGTCGGCGGTTGATCGTAGCATCGGCCGCCGCTGCAGCGCTTCCGGCCGCCGCAGCGACATCGGGAACGTTGCGCGTAAACGGCGAGCGCTTGCGGGCGACGCTTGAGGGCCTCAGCAAGTTCGGCCGTCCTGAGGGCGGCAGCTTTGCCGACGGGGTGAGCCGCACGGCCTATTCTGACGCCGACATCGGCGGCCGCGCCTATGTCATGGGCCTGATGCGCGAAAGCGGACTGAACCCGGTCATCGATCCTGCCGGTAACATCATCGGCCGGCGGGCCGGCACCCAGAAGGGCGCCAAGCCGATCATCATCGGTTCGCATATCGACAGCGTCCGGGCTGGCGGCAATTTCGATGGTGATGTCGGTTCGATGGGCGCGCTTGAAGTCTTGCGGACTCTCGACGACCAAAGGATCAAGACGCGCCACCCGATTGAAATGGCGATCTGGTCGAACGAGGAAGGCGGTACTGTCGGCAGCACGGCCTTTGCCGGTCTGGTCGAACCTGCCGCGCTCGACAATCTCTACTACGGCATCAAGCTGCGTGATGGACTGAAGCGGATTGGCGGCGATCCGGATCGTCTGGCGCAGGCGGCGCGGCCGGCGGGTTCTATCCATGCCTATCTCGAACTGCACATTGAACAGGGCGGCATCCTCGACAAGGCTCGCATCCCGATTGGCGTGGTCGACGGCATCGTCGCCATCGACCAATGGGATGTCACCATCACAGGCTTTGCCAACCACGCCGGCACCACGCCGATGGCCGATCGCCGCAACGCCCTGATCGCGGCAGCGCGGTTGATCGAAGCCGTCGATACGATTGTCAAAGCCGAGCCGGGACGTCAGGTCGGCACCGTCGGGCAACTGGCGGTCTTCCCCAATGCCCCCAACGTCGTCCCGGGTCGTGCCGAGCTCACCGTCGAACTGCGCGACCTGTCAGGCGTCAAGGTCAAGGCACTGGGACAGGCCGTACAAGCAGAGGCTGAACGCATCGCGGCTGCTACTGGCACCAGCATCGGCTTTCGTTCCCGCGAACAGATACGCGAGGCGTTGGCCGACCCCGAAGTCCAGGCAAGGATCGAAGCGTCGGCGCGGCTTCTTGGACTGGCCTCGATGCATCTGCCGAGCGGCGCCGGGCACGATGCCCAGGTGCTGGCAACACTCGGCCCTATGGGAATGATATTCATTCCCTCTGTCGACGGCATCAGCCATTCCCCCAAGGAGCTTTCCGCTTGGAGCGACTGCGCCAATGGCGCCAATGTCCTGTTGCACACACTGACAGCCATAGACGCGGCGGCGCTGTAGATCCCGATGGCATTGCGGGCCACGCCCGCGATCCTCGCGGCTAAACTTGGTCGGCTACCGCGATGTTTTGCGAACGCGGCCTCTCTGACGGCCGAGTATAGCACACCAGTTGACTGCTGGTTTCCACGACTTCCTGGTCCGAAAGGGACCGGCGCTGGTCCTCATGAGCGCGAGCAGTGCGCCTGTTTAGGCCGCCTGCTCTCGGTTGATAGCGCTTTGCGGTCATGAGCGCCGGTCTTCAAACAGCGTCGGCTGACAAGGTCCGGATATTTTCGTCACCTTGGCGGAAAGATTACCAAATTTTTCTATAACGAGGTGAGACAATTTGTCTCGCCTAAAGGTTACCAAGCACGTTCCGCCCACATCGCAACGATCGGATCTGACAATGAATGAAGAAGTTCGGCGCCGCCTCGAGTTCATGGAACTGGGAGCGAAGGACCGAGCGACGATCGCCGAGATGCAACCGCTGCTTGATACGCTTCTCGATGGCGCCCTTGAACGCTTTTACAACATGGCGCGCAAAACGCCCGAAACTGCCCGCTTTTTCGAAAGCGACGCCCATATGGCGCGTGCCAAGGGCAAGCAGCACCAGCACTGGTTACGCATCGCCAATGGCCGCTTCGACGATGAGTTTTACAGCAGCGTTCGTCGGATCGGTGCGGTCCATGCCAGGATTGGCCTCGATCCGCGCTGGTATATCGGAGCCTATGGGATTGTCCTCGATGGATTGATCAAGGGTATCGCAAAGCGGTTCTCGCCATTGATGCGGCTGTTGCGTCTGTTCCGGGGCCCGACAGCAGCCGAAGCCAGCGCGGCGATCGTGAAAGCGGCGCTCATCGACATGGAACTGTCGATTTCCATCTATTTCGAGATCCAGGATGCCGAACGACAGAAGGCGCTGGACCAGTTGAGTGACGTTTTGGCGAGACTGTCGAAAGGCGATCTGACAATCACGTTATCGGACCTGCCGGCTGCCTATGCGAGCCTGGAAAGCGGCTTCAATGATTCCGTGATCTCCCTGCGTCAGTTGATTGCCGAAGTATCGGGGCGGGCACAGTCGATACAAATGGGCTCTGACGAGATTGCCCAGGCTTCGGAGGACCTCGCCAGTCGGACAGAAGCGAACGCGGCGTCCTTGGAGGAGACCAGCGCTGCATTAGTGCAGGTCGATAACCGGCTCAAACAGTCTGCGGAATACTCGGTCACAACCCTTGCCCAAGCCGACGACGCGATCGCCAAGGTGAATACCGGTCGAGACAGTGCCGAATGCGCTGTCAGGGCAATGACGTTGGTGAATGAAAGCGCCACGGGCATCGACAGCGTGATCGAAGGCCTGGATAAAATCGCCTTTCAGACGCGCGTGCTCGCGATGAACGCTGCAGTCGAAGCCGGGCGGGCGGGTGAAGCTGGCCGAGGCTTCGCTGTTGTAGCGGACCTTGTCTCGGCCCTGGCCATGCGTGCCGAGGAAGAGGCCAAGCGCGCCCGAGACCAGCTCACCGTCACCAAAACTCAGATTGCCGGCGCCGTCGACGCCGTGAAGGCTGTCGATGGAAGTCTCGTCGGGATTTCAGCTGGCGTCAAAGAGGTCCACAAATTGCTGGGCACGATGACCGACGACAACCGTGCGCAGTCGCAGACAGTTTCTGAAATCACCACCGCGATTTCCACAATGGATCGGTCGACGCAGCAGAACGCTGCGATGGTCGAACAAACCTCTGCCGCAGCCCGTACCATGACGTCCGAAGTGCGTGCCCTCGCCGACAGCGCAGCGCGCTTCGACGTCGGCCATACAGGATCGGCCAAGCAGAGCGGCCATGCTCGAATTGGCGTACAATCTCAGCGGAGTCCGAAGCCGAGCTCACCAATGACCGCGCCCCGACTGGTCTCGATGACTTGAACAGGCGACTGCCGTCCCTCACAATAGGCCAGCGTGCATCGATGTTAACGAAGGTGTAATAGCGGTCTCATCAACGGTGGTGTTCCGGCAGTCACCGGTCACAAAACAGCGCCTTCAATGCCCATCGCAGCCTCGACTTCGAATGTATGAAGGGGGACGCTGCGACGAACGCAACAGGGTGGCTTGCGGGATGTGCGCTTTCGGCGCAGCGGATGGACAGCCGAGGGTGGCGTTCACCCCTGCTGACCGCCCCAGCGCCTGTCGTGGGGCCTCTCAGAGCAGAGGTCGCAACAGGTGGGATGACAGCAGCGCCACGATAAGGAACGAAAGCACGTCGAAGTGCCACCATGTCTGTCGACAAGCCAGGGCCAATGTTCCCGGCGTTCGAGTAAAGCGATCAGTTCGAAAGGGCGAGTTCGTCGATGCGCATGCGATAGGCGCGACCGATGCAATCTGCGGTGCGGCAACGGGCGCGCTGTTGCAGGAATTGGGCCTGGTCGGCGTCAATACGGCGTTCGCCGGCCGGATCCGCGGCGGCAATGGCGGCGCCATAGGTGTCCGACATTCGGACATCGAGTGCCGCCAGTTCGGCATCACTGCAGACCGTGCGATTGACCCAGGAAGTTGCACGGCGGCAGTTGAAGCTGGGGCTGAAATCCTGGCCCGGGGCTGCAACAGCGCGTGGGGCCGTGAAGCGGCCGCGCGGGGCCGGGAGAAGGGGACGTGGCGCGCGCATGCGCTCTGGAGCGGAGGAAGCACCGGTGGAAAGGCCCTCGGCTGGGGGCAATGCAGCAGGAGGGGTGGCGACCGTCGGCGTGTTTCCGACAGATGTTGCTTCGGCTGATGAAGCTTTTTGCGGGCCCGACACGGGTATTGAGTCGCGGCTTTTGTCGACTGCCAGTGGCGCATTGTCCAGCGCTGCTGCCCCACGAAGCCACCAGCCAAAGGCCAAGGCGAGCGCAAGACCGGCAAGGATAGCAAGCATTGCCGCCGGTCGCGCGACCCTGGGATGGCGCGCCGAGAAAGGCAAAGCAGCAATCGGCGGTGATGGGGACCGTCCAGCGTTTTTGCCTGTCTGCGGGCGCCGGCGGCGATCGATTAAAATCGCATCGTCGGGAATGTCTGATAAGGCGCGAACCGGCTTCGCTTCGGCGCCGTGATTCTGCACTGTGTCAGACAGGGTGCCTGCCTCTGGGGTTTGGCTCGGCTTGACGCCAGCTTTCGGAACGCCCGCTCGCGGTGTCGGCGATAGCCATACGACGTCATTGACCAGCCCCAGTTCTTCGGCCTTGCGGCGGCGCCAGTCGTCGTTGTCGGTCATTGTGTCTTTGCCAAGGGCACGTCCCATCGGGATTACGATGGGCGAACGCTTTGGTTGCCTCAAAGCATTTAGCGCAGCCCGACTGCCCCCACTTGCATCAGCCAGGCCAACATGACAGATGTAACAGTATATCATTCAAATCTGGGGCCGTTGGGAATGGGCCGCGCTTTTCTGCCTGATCGGTCGCGTGGCGGGCACCCAGGCGCCTCGCTGACAGTCGGTTGGGCGAGCGACGCGCGATCAGCAGGCCCGATCAGGAGATGCTCGCATGACAGCTGTTCTTGAAGCGCGCGAATTGACCAAGCGTTATGGCGATCAGCTTGCCCTCGATCGCCTCAACTTCGTTGTTGCAGCGGGTGAAACGCTTTGTCTGCTGGGGGCCAATGGCGCCGGCAAGACGACGACGCTGAACCTGTTCCTCGGCTTCACGTCCTGCACCTCGGGGCAAGCGCTGGTGGCGGGCCATGATGTGGCTGCAAACCCGACAGCGGCCCGGGCGGCGCTGGGCTATGTTGCCGAGGTCGTCAGCCTTTACCCCTCGCTTTCCGGGGCCGAAAATCTGGCGTTCTTTGCGCAACTGGCCGGGCAGGCACCGCGGGTCGCGGCGCGGGATGCAATCCTGGAACGGCTGCGCTTTCCGGCCGGCGTCATTGCGCGCCCGGCGGGCGAATATTCGAAAGGCATGCGCCAGAAGCTGGGGCTGGCGATCGGCTTGATGAAAGGCGCCAGGGCCATTCTCCTTGATGAGCCGCTGTCCGGGCTCGATCCGGCTGCCGCCAATGATTTGGTGGCGGTGCTGCAGGAAACCGCTGCTGGCGGTACCGCGCTGCTGGTTTCCACCCATGATATCTTTCGCGCCAAGGATGTCGCGACGCGCATCGGAATCATGCGCCATGGCCGGCTGGTCGATACGGTCGACCCCGCTGCCCTTTCGGGGCCGGAGCTCGAAAGCCTTTATCTCACCCACATGGCGGAGCGCGCAGCATGACGACCGCAAGCCTCTCGCTCTCGCTGGCTGGCAAGGACTGGCTGGAATTTCGTCGCGACCGCCGCCTGGTGCTTATGGCTGTTCTGGTCACACTTCTGGCTTTCGCAGCCGTGCTGACATCATGGGCACGGATATCGAGCCATGAGGCAGACCGGCTGGCGACGATTGCGGCGGACCGCCAGACCTGGGAAGGCCAGGGCGAGCGCAATCCCCACAGCGCGGCGCACTTCTCGTTCTGGGCGCTGCGCCCTTTGGCGCCAATGGCGCTGCTCGATCCCGGTGTGACACCCTATGCCGGATCGGCCGTGTGGATGGAGGCGCACAACCGCAACCCGGCGCAGGCGCGGCCTGTCGAGGATCTGGCCGCCGGGCTTGATCTTGGCAGTTTCAGCGCGGCCTGGGTGATGCAGTTGATCATGCCGCTGCTGATTTTCGTGATCGGTGCGGGCATGGTGGCGCGCGAACGGGAACGCGGCACGTTGCGGCTGATGCTGGCCAGCGGTGCAAGCGCAACACAGCTGGTGCCGGCCAAGCTCGGCGGCTTGGGGCGGATTGCCGCGTTGCTGGCGCTGCCGCTGCTTGCGGCGTCAGTGCTTGCTTCTTCATTGGCCGGCGCCGTGGCGCCAGCGGCGCTGCTGTTATGGGTGGGCGTCTATTTCCTCTGGTTTGCCTTGTTGGCAGCGATCACGGTTGCCGTGTCGGCGCTGTTGCGAACGGCAGGACAAGCGCAGCTGCTGCTGATCGGACTGTGGCTCTTGGCGGCACTGGTGGTGCCGCGGGCTGGGGCCGGTCTGGCGGGTGCGCTGGCGCCGGTGCCAGATCCAGGCAGCTTTGCCAGTGCCATTCAGGCGGAATTGGCCAAGTCACCGGACCCTTTCGATGGCGGTGCCAAGGCCTTCGAAGCCGAAGTGATGGCGCGTTACAATGTGAGCCGGCTCGAAGATTTGCCGATCAACATCGATGGCCTGCGCCTCAACGCCTCGGAAGACCATGGGGACGCGGTTTTCGATCGAGTCTGGGCCGGGCTGGAGGCAAGCTATGCGCAGCAGCATGACGTGATGCGGTGGACGGCATTGTTGTCACCTCTGGTGCCGCTGCAGAATGTGTCGATGGCGCTGGCCGGCACCGATACGGCGCACCAGCTCGATTTCCAGGCCCAGGCCGAAGCCCATCGCCGACGCCTCATCCGCATCCTCAATCTCGATTTTGCCGAGCATGCCGGGGCCGCGGGTTTCGATTACAAGGCCGGGCCCGACCTGTGGAAACAGACGCCGGATTTCCGTTATCAACCGATGCCCTTGCCGCGCGTACTGGCTGGCATTGTGCCCGATCTGCTGGCGCTGGCAGCCTGGGCAGGCTTTGCCGTTCTGCTGCTGATGTTCGCCAGCCGGCGCCTGGTGAGCCAGGGCGTATGATGGGGCTGATCGCCATCGAGACGCGGTTGCTGGTGCGCAGTCGGCTGGCACTGCTTGTGCTGGCGTTGCTGGTGGCCGTGCTGGCGCTCGCGGTGTCCAATGGCCGGGCGTTGCTTGGCGAACAGATTTCTGCGCGAGAGGCTGCGACGGCTGAAATAGCCGAAGCCTCCGGCAAGCTGGCGGCACAGATTGCGAAGGGTGTACCACCCGAGGAAGCCGTTTTCCTGCCGCTGCGAGTGCGCTCGGCCATTGTTGCGCCGCTGCCGCCGCTGGTTGATGCCAGCGCCGGCCGGGCGGCGTTCGAACCGAATACCGCCAGTGCCGGGCTTCGCACGCGCGCGGACACGATGTTCCGCCGTAGCAGCCTGGAAAACCCGGAGCGGTTGGCGCGCGGGCAACTCGATCTGAGCTTTGTGGTCGTGGTGATCGCCCCCCTGATGCTGATTGCGCTCGGTGCCGGGCTGTTTACCGCCGATCGCGACAGCGGTGCCGCCCGCCTTGTGCTGGCGCAGGCCGGCAGCGTGGGGGCGTTGCTGGTGGCGCGGTCGCTGCCCAGATTGGCGCTGGTGGCGCTGCCCATTCTGCTGGCACTGCTGTTCCTGCTCGTGACCGGCCCTGACATTTCCGGCCGCTCGCAAGCGGCGGTGATGTGGGGGCTGGTCGCGCTGATCAGCCTGGCGGCGTGGTGGGCGGCGGTCTTGCTGGTCAACAGCCTGAAGATCACGGCCGAAACTGCCGCACTCGGCCTCATTGGGCTTTGGGCCCTGTTCACGCTGGTGATGCCGGCGCTGATTGCCGCCAATGTCCAGTTGGTGCACCCGGCGCCGTCGCGCTTTGCCGAGATTGCGGCGGCGCGCAGTGCCGAAATCAATGCCAGCAGCGATTGGGAAACCGATCACCCCGATCTGGCGTCCGATGCGGCCGCAGAACGGCGGGCTTCGGTAGCACGCGGTGTCAGCATCAATCAAAAAGTCGAAGCCGCCATTGCGCCGGTCAGTGCGCGTTTTGCCGACGCCCTGGCTGACCAGCAGCGCCTTGCCAGTCGTCTGGCCTTCCTGTCGCCACCGCTGGTCGCCAGCGATGCCATGGCCAGCGCCAGTGGCACCGATCTTGCTGCCCGGCAGGACTTCCGCACTGCAGCCGCAAACCATGTCGTCAGTGTGAAAACCAGTCTGGAAACGGTGATTGCCGGCGACGGCATTCTGACCAGCCAGACGCTCGCTGCCGTGCCGGCATTCAAGGCGCCAGCAATCGGCATGCCGCCCTGGCCATCACTGGCTTGGCTGCTCCTGTTGGCCAGCGCGACAACCGCGGTCGCCGTGCGGCGCTATCGCCGGATCAGCTTCGACTGAGTGACCTTCAGCAGGTTCAGCGCCATGTCGGCCGATTTTACCGTGATTTGTGCCGGTTGGGCTTTGTGCTCGTGATTTCGCACCGTCTTTTTCTTGCGGCTTCAATCGCCTGGCCCACCCTGGCACAAGCGCAGCCCGCTGCCGACACCACTGCCGCGACCGGCGAACGGGCGGCAGCAACGCGACCGGGTGCGACAGTAGACGGTGGGCCTCGCTTACGAGGGGCGCTGGAAGGGCGTGGGCAAACTGGGCCTGGGTATCCAGAAGACCCAATACAGGAAGTGCATCGGCCTGCCGAGTGAAGTGCCGGTGGCGACCGATGCGTCGCCGTTCCTGTTCAACGCAACGCTTGCCGTCGAGATGGGCCCGCGCCTCGTGGGGTATGCCGGCTATGTGACCGGGCTGGAGGAAAGCGGCATCGCACCCGGCAATGCTGCCAATCGCAACGAAGCCTTGCCGGCCATTGCAACGCGCCAGGTCGACGCCGGCCTGCGCTATGCCATCACCGATGACGTCAAGCTGGTGGCCGGCGTGTTCGACGTGCGCAAACCCTATTTCAATCTGGATGCAAATGGCCGTTTCGATGCGCTGGGGGACGTTATCAACCAGGGCATCGAAACCTCGGTGGCCGGGCCGGTCACGTCGCGGTTGAGTGTCGTCGCTGGCGCCGTGCTGCTGCGCCCACGCGTGACCGGCGAAGGCGTTGCGCTCGGGCGGGTCGGTCCGCGCCCCGTCGGCGCCATCAGCCGCAGTCTGGAGCTCTACGCCGATTGGCGGCCGCCATGGCTCGAAGGCCTGTCATTCGATGTCAGCGCCTCGCATCGCAGCGCGGAAACGGCGACGGTGAGCAATGGGACCGACATCCCGCCGCGGACACTGGTGGACCTGGGTGCCCGCTACCGCTTCGAGCTGGCCGGGCAATCGGCGACGCTGCGCCTGCAGGTCGAGAATGTCACCGATCTGCAGGGCTTCGAACTGCGCGGAGCAGGCGCTTACGACATGATCGCCGGGCGACGGATCGGCGGCTATCTGACCATCGATCTCTGAGGCTGGAGGCGGCGGGCGGGAAATTGAGACCCTGGCGCCATCGCAAAGGGCCTTCGGTTTTACAGCCATCGATCCGTCGGTCTGAAGCGTCCCGGGTTTTCCGGAGGTTCCAAGTTATGAGAAGGAGCCTGGACTATGAGCAAGACATCGAACAAATTTTCACCCGAGGTCCGCGACCGTGCGGTCCGCATGGTTGGCGAGCACCGG
>Ga0209906_100106_pt1 | contig 117685 bp, 107 predicted proteins | sample FECB24metaG_FD_188303 | JGI IMG/M metagenome (GOLD analysis project Ga0209906, IMG submission 188303) | Cyanobacterial communities from the Joint Genome Institute, California, USA from Joint Genome Institute, California, USA - FECB-24 metaG... ... | reverse complement strand
CGCATCTTACGAGGCCCGCCAGGGCGGGGAATTCGCATTCGCCGGCGAGCTAGAGGAGAAGCGGCGGCGGCTCGCCGAGGTTGAAGCCGATCTCGCGCGCGATCAGCCGGCTGACGGCGAGGCCGGAGATGCCCGCGCCGCCGCCTGACGAAAAGAAGGGACGGCGATGAAGGTCGGTCGCAGAGCGTTCGGGCCGGCGACGAGCCTCAACCGCCGCCTCCGCAGTCCCGGCCACGGCGCCCTGCGCAGGGCCCAAGAGCCCCGCTTGGGCGGCCGGGCAGGGACGCTCGCCGGCAGTTGCGCCGGCCGCTCGCGCCCTGCGGGCCGGCAGGGGTCTCCGGAAGGAGACGGAAAAGGACCGCCGGAACCGCGCGGTCCGCAACCCCTGCAATGGAGATCATCCCATGAGACTGATGAAGATCGATCCGCGCGCGCTTATCGAGAACCCCGATCCGACGCGCCTCACCAAGTCCACGCCGCAGAGCGACGCCCTGCTGCTTGCCAGCATCAAGGCCGTCGGCGTCATCCAGCCGCCCATCGTCACCCCGCAGTCCGGCCGCGGCAACGGCCTCGTCATCCAGATCGGCCGGCGGCGTGTGGCGCAGGCGATTGCCGCCAAGCTCGACGAGATCGAGGTTCTCGTCGCCGATCCCGACGACGACAAGGATGCTCTGCGCAGCCTGATCGAGAACGTCGCGCGCGAGCCGCTGAACCCGGTCGACCTGTGGCGGCGCATCGAGCGCCTGGTCGCGCTCGGCTGGACCGAGGACTCGATCGGCATCGCGCTCGGACAGTCCGTGCGCCAGATCCGTAAGCTCCGCCTGCTTGCCAACATCCTGCCGGCGATGCTCGACCACATCGCCAAGGGCGACATGCCGAACGAACAGCATCTGCGCACGATCGCCGCGGCGACGCAGGACGAGCAGGCGCAAGTCTGGAAGAAGCACAAGCCGCGCAAGATCGATCCGCAGGTCTCGTGGAGCGAGGTGGCGCGTGCGCTCACCAAGACGCGGATGTATGCGCGCGACGCGAGCTTCGGCGATGATCTCGCGCAGGCCTACGGCATCGTCTGGCAGGAGGACCTGTTCGCGCCGGCCGACGAGGACAGCCGCTACACCAACGACGTCGAGGCGTTCCTCGGCGCGCAGCAGGAATGGATGACCAACCACCTGCCCAAGCGCGGCGCGGTCATCGAGGTGTCGACCTGGGGCGAGCCGAAGCTGCCGCCGAAGGCCGAGCGCGTCTATGGCAAGCCGAACAAGAGCGACTGCACGGGCTGGTATCTCGACCCGCGCAACGGCTCGGTACAGTCGGTCGCCTACCGGATGCCGCGCCCGAAGAAGGATGCGGCGAAGGGCAAGGGCGCCCGTGCCGCGGAAGCGGACAGCATTGCCCCGACGTCGCGGCCCGACGTCACCCGGCGTGGCATGGAGATGATCGGCGATCTTCGCACCGACGCGCTGCACGAGGCGCTGACGCGCGCCCCGATCGAGGACGACACGCTGACCGCGCTGCTCGTCCTCGCCATCGCGGCGAACAATGTCACCGTCGCATCGGGACGCACGTCCGGATACGGCGCGTGCGCGAAGCAGGCGAGGCGCCTCATCGCCGAGGACGGCACGCTTGCCTACGACCGCGACACCCTGCGCGTGGTCGCGCGCGAGGTGCTGAGTGACGTGCTGTCGTGCCGCGAGAACCGTTCGAACAGCGGTGTTGTCGCGCGCGTCGCCGGCGCAGCGGTCGGCGCCAACGAGTTCCTCCCCAATCTGGCGACGGAGGAGTTTCTCTCGTGCCTGTCGCGCACGGCGCTCGAGGCCGCGCTGCAGGGAACGTCGGTCCTGCCGCGTCAGCGCGTGAAGGATACGCGCGCGGCGTTGGTCGCCCACTTCGCGGACGGCCGCTTTGTGCATCCCGCCGCGCTGTTCGCGCCGCAGGCCGACGCGATTGCGGAATGGACCGAAAGGCACGCCGACGATGGCGACGACGGCGAGTTCGACGAGGCCGATGCCGGCGACGACGAGCACGGCGACTACGCGATCGCCGCCGAATAGGCGCGCGTTCGAGCCACTTCAAACACTCCCGCCGCCGGCGACCTGCCGGCGGCGATTTCGTTTCCACGCTCATGAACAGGAGGACATCATGTCCGCACGATCGATCTTCGACACCGCGCCGATCGGCGCGATCATTCGTTATTCCGACGGCGCCCCGCGGCCGCCCGCGCGCTTCAGGAGGAAGCTCGCCGCGTGGGCGAATGCAAACAACGCCGGTCGCCTCGTCCGCAAGACGCCGGCCCGCACCCTCGGAAATCACACCTCGCGGCCGAGCTTCACCTTGCATCAGGGTGACTACGGAGACAACGGCGTCGTCGTCCTCAAGGTCTTCAAGACCTTTTCGATCGACAGTTGGCTCACGTTCGTCGTCACCGAGCTGCCCGCCGCCGGCGCCGTTCGCGTGTTCAACCGGCGCGGCGACGATGCCGAACTGGTTTATCTCGCCGGCAGCCGCGCCGACGCCGAAACCTGGCTCAAGAGCCACGGCTATCCCGATGCCGTCCTCGACGAGGTGACGGCGGACACCCACTCGAACGAGAGCGTTGAGGGGAGGGCCGTCGCATGACAACGCGCGCTTCCACCACGATCGACGACGAGTCCACCTCTGCAATGCCGCAGGTGGAATTCGGACGCAGCGCCGAGGGCTTTCTCGCCGCGCGCGTCGGCGACATCGCACTCGCGATGCTGCCGGCGCATGATGGACGTCACTATCTCGCGAGCGGCTGGCGCATCGGCCGACCGATCGCCGAGTGGATGCGCTCCGACTTCTACGGGCATTCCGGCGAGCTCGCAGATGAGGCCGCCTTCTGCGCCAAGGTCGATGAAAACGCCGAGCACCAGCGCGAGAAGCGCATGCTCCGCCGCAGCGACATCGCCTCCACAGCGAATACGCCATGGGGCCGGTCGCAGGGCGCAACCGTCTATGCGGAGGGTGTCACCTGCCACGCGACGGCCGGTCACGGCGGCTTCCACCTCTCGGCCGAGCGCAACCGCAAGGTCCATTCCATGCTGCGCGCGAGCGGCGGCTGGTACGAGGAAGACGCGGCCTGGGCGATCGTCGCGCTGACCTTCCCGCACCTCTTCACCAGCTATGAGCGGCGTTGCGCCGAGCGCACGGTCAAGGATAGCTGGCCCGATGCGTGGGAAACGATCTTCGGGACCGTGCTGCAACCCGGAGAATCCCGCGAGAAGGATCGCCGCGCCTTCGAGCGCGACCATGCCGGCGACTGGATCGTCGTCTCCGCGATCACCTCCGATCACGAAAAGGGCTTCGTCGAAGTTGTCGCCACCCTCGGCGGCAAGCGCGGCCCTGGCACCGAGGAGCGGCGCTTTCTCGTTCCCGCGGAGGAGTATCACGTCGGCCGGTTCGGCTTCGTCATCAACGAGGTTCGGCATCGCCTCTATGGCGGTCCGTCGAGCTTCATCGGCTGGCGGCGATAGGAGGCCGCGATGCCCTGGAAAATCATCGCCGCTGCCTTCGGCTGGAAGGCGGCGCATGACGACGACGAGGATGTGCTCGTCGTCTGGCATCCGAAGCTGCGGCGCCATTTCACGGGCGCCGACGCGTGGAAGCGGGCCGTGCTGCTGTCGGTGCGCGCGCCGACGGCTTCGAACTTTCCTCACACGCGAAAGGAGCCCTCGCGATGACGACCTATCTCGTCGCGGTTCATCTCCTTGTCGAGGCGAACGGATCGCCGGAAGCCGAGGTCGCCGATGCGCTGCACGGCATCCTCACGCAGGACATGCGCAAATATGCCGGCGCGCACTCGTCCCTCATCGACTGGGCCGTCGCCGACGACGACATCGCGGGCTCGATTGTCCCCGTCGCCATCGCTGGCGACTATCAGTCCGACGCGACGGCGTTTCCGGCCTGGCCGCGGAGACGACGGCCATGACGCGCCACACGGACATCGGCGCCTTGCTCGCTCGCATGGACGCCGCGCGACGCGGCACGCAGCACCATCTTGCCGTGATTGAGCGGCAGGTCGCCAAACGCGCTGAGCGGATGACGATCACGGCGAGGGCGAAACGGCGCCGTCGCCGATCTAGCGCTGGCGCCTGGACCGGCGCTGACGAGCGCGCCTATCAAGGCTATGTCGCCGACCTGATGCTCGCGCGCATGCCGGAGTTCGACGTGTTGATCCGCCACCTCGCCCGACAGGACGACGCCCTCACCGCCTTGCGCATCCGATACGACATCGCGGCAACCGCGGCCATCGTCGAGCGCTGATCGTCGGCAACCGCGGCCGCCCGCGCGGATCGCCCGGTGCATCGGCATCTCCTCCGGGAGAAGCTGAACCGCGACGCAGGCGTGGCGTCGAAGACGTCGCGACCATTCGGCAGAGCCCCGGACGGCCAAGACGGCGCTGGATGTGGGGACCGAGCGGCCACGTCACGCCCTTCCCGGCATCGCCAACCCGGCCCGCACCCTGTCGGTCCTCCCCTCGGGTTTGCTGCGGTCTGCGCCGCCGGCGGTCCGCTTCAAGGCCAAGTCGCAAGCGACCGGAGCCCGCCGATCTCGCCAAGGCCCGGCCGCGGCCTGCGCAGGGCTTTCGCCCCGCTTGTCCGCAACCGGACCTCGCTCGCCTGGCGGCCCCCGGGCCTTGAAGCGGCCCTCAATCCGGCGGCGCCCGGCGACCGCACCCGAAGGGAGGTCCGGCAGGGGCCGGATCGAACCCGGCGGCGAAACCAGGAAAGGACTGCACATGACCAAAACCGCCCGCGCACCCCGCACCAGCGCCCGCGTCGTCCCGCTCCGTCGCGGCACTACCCTCGAAATGATCCGGCTCGTTTGCCCGGACGCCGCGCAAGCCACCCGCATCGCGGAGAGCTTCGGCCTCACCGTCCTCGACAGCGACGGCATCCGCGATCTGCACCAGCGGCTCATCGTCGAAACCGCCGACGCGCTCAACGAAGGCCTCAGCGAACGCGCCATGCAGATCCACCTGCAGCGCATCGTCGGGTCGTATGTCGGCTCCGCGCACGGCGCTGGGCAGTTCTACAGTCGCGCTGTCACCGAAGCGCGCGAAGCCACGGCGCGACTCGCCAACGATGCGCGCGACGCGGACCTCGATGGTCCGGTCGGCTTCGACTCGGCGGCACAGCGCAAGCGCGAGTTCGCCGCTGAGGTCGCCCTTCAAGCCCACGCGCTGCGCATGGCAGCCGAGGGCGCCGTGGCGGCTTACGAACACGTCGTCGGCGAGAGCTGGAAGCCGTTCGAGCGTCAGTCCGAGCAGCCCGGCGAGACCGTCAGCCGCAAGGCGGCAGAGGTGCAGATGGCGGCGTTCGGCTGACGCCGCTGGCGGGGCTTCGGCCCCGCCTTCTTCCACTATCATCCAATGCCGGCCGGCCCCTTCAGGGCCGGCCTTTTTCATGTCGCGCGCCGCCGCCGCGCAAACGCTGCAAGAGAATTACGCAAATAGAAAATGAATCGACGTGAAGCGCCTGTCGCGGCCCGTCGCGGCTTTCGGTCCATGCTCCGGCCCGCGCGGCAGCGCAACGGCTGCGCCGTCCTCCACTGACGTTCCGGCCCGGCGTCTCCATCGTCACGCGGCACATTTTCACGACCGGATGCGCGGCCCCGCGGACCTCCGCCGCGGACCGCCGTGACGGGCCGCGATAGGCGCGGCCCCCAAACGGAGGTTTGAATCATGAGCCGGAAGGAAACCAAGCCCCGCGCCGATATCTATGCGCGGATCACCGATCGCATCGTCGCCGACCTCGAACGCGGCGTGCGACCCTGGGTCCAGCCTTGGAACGCGGCCAACACGGCCGGACGCATCACGCGCCCGCTGCGCCACAACGGCATGCCTTATCAGGGAATCAACGTCGTGCTGCTCTGGTCGGAGGCCGTTGCGCGCGGCTTCACGTCGCCGATCTGGATGACGTTCAAGCAGGCGGTCGAGCTCGGCGGCCATGTCCGCAAGGGCGAGAGCGGCACGATGGTCGTGTATGCCAATCGGATCACGAAAACCGAGACCGATGAGCGTGGCGACGAGGTCGAGCGCGCGATCCCCTTCTTGCGCGCCTATGTCGTCTTTTGCGTCGACCAGATCGACAACCTGCCGGATCATTATTACGGGCGTCCGGCACCGACCGTCGCGCCGGCCCGGCGTATCGCACACGCCGACGCGTTTTTCGCCAATACCGGCGCGACCATCCGACACGGCGGCGACAAGGCGTTCTTTGCGCCGTCGCTCGACATCATTCAGATGCCGCCGTTCGAAAGCTTTCGCGACGCCGAGAGCTACACGGCGACGCTCGCGCATGAAAGCGTGCATTGGACCGCGCCAGCGCACCGCGTCGATCGCGACCTCAGCCGCTACGCGAAGGATCGCAGCGTGGCCGCGCGCGAGGAGCTGGTCGCTGAGCTCGGCGCATGTTTCCTTTGCGCCGATCTCGACATCGTGCCTGAACTCGAGCCGCGCCCCGACCATGCGAGCTACCTCGCATCGTGGCTGGACGTGCTATCCAACGACAAGCGCTTCATCTTCTCGGCGGCGGCGCACGCGCAACGCGCGGTCGCCTATCTTCACGGCCTTCAGCCCGACTCTGGCATGGTGCGAGAGGCGGCATGATGCCGTCCCGCTGCGTCGATTGCAGGGCAGGCAAGGCGCGCCGCCTTGCACATGATCGTTCTCCTTGTCTGGAAATAAACGAAGGCCCCGCCGCGCGGCGGGGCCTTCGTTGCGTGTTTCGTCATGCTGCGCCGGCGACCGGAGAGGAGCGGTCCTTCCGCCCTCCCGACCGAGCCGCACCGAAGAGATGGGGCAGCGGCGGTTCGCGTGGCTGTCCGAGACGTCGGCATTGCGCTGTCCGGACTCTCTGCCCGCGGCGATCGCCGGTCGCCTCGCAGATCGGCTGTCCGGTGTCTCGTGGTGGTCGGCGGCGCGAGACCTTGCGCGGTGTGCGGGAGGGTCTTTCATCCGGCGCCGGGACGCCGCCGCCGTGCGGTGTGGTGTGCCGGCAGCTCGTCGTGTCCCCACCGTTCGGTCTGACGCGCCACTGCGTCCTCGATTTGGCATGTCTGACCGAAGGCCGTCGTCGCTGCGCTCCGCCTCGATCTCAAGTCCGCAACGGCCGTTCTCAGCTTTCTTCCCCTGGTCGCTGCGCGCCCATTCCTCGCGAGACAAGAAAGCCTCGCCCTGGCCGTCCTCCACTGCGTTGCGGCCCTTCGGGTGCGGCCCGATCGCCTCCGGTCAACGACAGCCATCGAGGTCGCGATGGTCGCGGCCCGAGAAACGAAAGAGGACACGAACATGGCCACCATCGGCAACTTCACCGTGAACGGCAACGGCTTCGTGGGCACCGTCAAGACCCTCGCCCTCGGCACCGTCAAGGCGAAGATCGTCGCCGCCGAGCGCACCTCGGAGAAGGCCCCGGACTTCCGGATCTTCGCGGGCACCATCGAGTTCGGCGCCGCGTGGAAGAAGAAGTCCCAGGAGTCGAGCCGCGACTATCTCTCGGTCAAGCTCGACGACCCGAGCTTCGCAGCGCCCATCTACGCCACGCTGGTCGAGGTGGAAGGCGAGGAAGGCCACTCGCTCATCTGGTCCCGCCCGAACCGCGACTGAGTGGTCACGCAAGAAGGCCCCGCCACGCGGCGGGGCCTTCGCTCTTGAGTGGAAAGGAGAACGATCATGTGCAAGGTCTTGAACGCGCGACAGGGCGGCAGGCACGCGAGCGCGACGCGGGTCTACATCGGGCGCCCGAGCAAATGGGGCAACCCGTTCGATCATCTGCCGAGTCTCGCTCCGTCACCATCATGATGTCCAATCAGGAGATCGAATCGATCGTCCGCCAGTGATTCAAAATCATGATGGAACCCCCGATGCGCTTGGCATGACGTGTTGGGCGAGCCGCCTTCGGCGGACGGCTCTACTCGCTTCGCTCACGGAGCCCGCTGCGCGGTCTCCGCCCATTCGGGTGACGATCCTCTCGCAAGACGAGCGCCGGCGCGGCCGGCATCCTCGCCGCGAACCGCAACTATGGTGGTGACGCTTCGTGGTAGTTGGCGCTTATAAAGGCGCTCGCCTCCTCCGTGGAGCGGAACGTCGCGAGCCGCTGCGGCTCTTCGTCCGGCCGCTGTGGCATCCGCACGACCATGACCTGACCCGCGTCGAGAGAGAGGGTCGGGCGGGCGCGGAGTCGCACCCATTCGGCTTGCTTGGCCTCGGCGAGCTCGCACGCTGCCTCGTAGCTTTCGGCAATGCCGAAATGTGTCGACCTGTCCCAAGCGCCGCCATTCAGGCACCGGACCTCGATGCGGCCATCCGGCAATGTAATGCCGAAGGGATGGTCCCACCACGCATCGAGCTGCGCCTTGCTGCGCGACTCGTTCGGAGTCGCGTCGAAGGCCTTCGGCAACACGGGGTCGAGCGCAATCTGGTTCGGCATAGCGACCTCTGATCGGGCCCAAAATGCCACAGCTCGGGTCGAATTGGGATAGCGAAATTCTGGCCTGCGCCGCGCGGCCGCCAAGGCAGATCGGGGATGCGTCCGTCACTGGCACCAGCTTCCGCGCGGACCGTTCCAGCGTCGCGCGAGCCCTTCCGCCACGAGCACGTCGCCGAGGGAGCGGCCGCCGCGGGAGACCGTGCGGAGCTTGCGACCATATTGATCCTGGTCGCGCGTGGCGGCGACGAGCGTGAACGGGCCGGCATTCAGCAGCGCCTGCAACCGCCGCTGCGCCGCCTCGCCGAGCTCGGCCTCGCGCTGGCAGCGCGGCGGGCTCAACTCGGGCGTATCGATGTCGGCGATCCGGATTTTCTCGCCGCGGAACCAGAACGTATCGCCGTCGACGACGCAATCGGTTCGCCGGCCGGCGCCGCAGATCGAGAACGTGACGGCCACCGTCTGTTCGGACGTCGCGCCGCGCGTCACCGGCGCTTCCGACAGACTGCCATCCCGCGAATGGAACATCCACGCCGTGACGCCGGCGACCACCAACGCCGCAATCACCAGCCGCGTGCCGACGTCATAGGCTGTCGATCCTCTGCCAGGTCCGCCGATCCTCACCTGCGCTTTTCCTTCCGTCCGGTCACGTCCCGCACCTTCGCATCCGTTGATTCGCCTGCTGTGCGTTATGCCGATCGCCGCCCGCCCGTGGGCGCGAACCTGTTGCTGGCAACACAGGCGGTCATGTCCTTGCGCCGGAAATAGATCGCTCGCCCGCACCGCAGCGGCGGATTACCCGCCGTGAACACGATCTGCTCGTCGCCGCGCATTTGCGTGATCTCGTGCGGCAGGATCAGCGGCCGACGCGACAGCAACCGCGAGCGCGTCCGGGACGACCCGGAGGGCTGCGAACTGCGGCTGATCTGGCTGACCTCGACCGTCGTGTCGCCGCAGCGCCGCGAGATGTATTCGGCGGTCTCGGGATCGTTGATCGCGCTGAACGACATCCACGACGCCGACTCGAACCACTTCGATGCCGCGTCGCGGCCGCCATAGACCTCGCGCATCTGGCCGATCGACTGGAACAACATCAGAAGGGTGATGCCATATTTGCGTCCGGCGTCGCGCGCGGTCTCGAGGACGCGCAGGAACCCGAGCCGCGCTACCTCGTCGAGCAGGAACAGCGTGCGTCCGGCGACCTTGCCCGCGCGGTTGTAGATCGCGTTCATCAACGAGCCGATGATGAGGCGCGCCAACCCCGGATGGTTCTCCAGCGTCTTCAAGTCCAGATTGATGAACACGTCCATCGTGCCGGCCGCCAGCTCGTCGGTCGAGAAGCTCGCGCCGGACACCAGCGCCGCATAGTTCTCATACGAGAGCCAGTGCGTTTCCTTCACCGCATTCGCGTACACGCCGCTGAAGGTCTCAGGCGTCATGTTGACGAAGGAGGCGACGTTCTCCTTCACGAAGTCCGAGCCCGAATGATCGTAGATCGCCTGCAGCCGCTCGCGCAGCTTCGGCTCGGGCTCGGATAGGTTTGCCCGCACCTTCCGCAGGTGCTGATCCTTCTGTTCCGTATGACCTGACAGGCAGACATCGGCGATCAGCGCGGTCAGCAATTGCAGCGCCGACGCCCTGAAGAAGTCGTCGCGCACCGAATGGGTGCGCGCCACGTCGGTCATGATCCAAGACGCGACCGAGGCGATGTCCTCCTCTTTCGTCGCGCCGAACCGGCCGATCCAGTCGAGCGCGTTGAAGCCGGTCTCCGGCGTCTTTGGATCGAGCACGAAGACGGTGCGGCCGGCGCGCTTGCGATGGTCGATCACCATTGGCGCGACCTCGTTGGACGGATCAAGGGCGACCAGGCCGCCACCCCATTTGAGCGCGGTCGGGATCGTCACCGACGTCGTCTTGAAGCCACCAGAGCCGGCGAACACGATGCCGTGGGTCGAGCCCCACGACGCATCGAAGCACAGGAGCGGCGCGCGGCCGCCCGCGCCCCAGCTCTCAGGCTCGCCGGCGCGGAACGCGCGGTCGCCGACGGAATCCTTGTCGACGCGGTAGCGTTCGCCGATGACGATGCCGCCGCCTTCCGGAAACAGCCGCGCCGCCTCGGCAACGCTCATCCATTGCGCGTCGCCGTGAATCGCGCGCTGGCCTGACACCCGCCGCGGCGCGGCCGCCGCGAACGCGGCATTGCCGGCCAGCGCGACGCGCAATGCGAACAATCCGCATGCGAGCGCGGCGAACGACCCCATCACCGTGGCGGGGTCCGCATAAGCAAGAACCGATCCGTCACGCACGCGGCCGGCGAGGGCGAACAGGCGGCTCCCTTCCGACCATGCGGCGAAGCCGACGACAGCCGTAGCGCCGGCGAGAACGCCCCAGCCGGCTGATCGCACGGCGAGCGCGCCGGCGCAGGCGAACAGGGTGATGACGCCGAGCGCGGCCGCGCCGAGATAGGGCAGGGCGATGCCGGTCCGCCCCAGCAACAGCGCCGCCTGCGGCGTCTCTGCTAAGCTCGCGAACCATTGCTCATGACCGCGCAGCGCGATCATCGCGCCGATCATCAGCGCGGCGGGCACGATCGTCAGCGCCACCTTATTCGCGTTCATCGCTGAAGGCCTTCGTGCCGATCGCAGCGAACCGCTCGCGCTCTGCTTCGCTGGCGCGCGCCCGCTCTGCGGCGTCGATCAGCATGCCGAGCAGCAGCGCGCGCTTCTCGTAGCGCAGTCCCGCCTTTACGATCAGCCCGCCGAGCTGAATCTTCTCGCGCGTGTCCTTCTTCCTGTCGTCGCTACGGCGGACCCGGTCCATGCGCTCAAGCCTCAGAAGATGCGCCCGGGCCCGCGCCAGGCGGCTCGGGCGAACCCGACCCGCGCGCGGATCGTGGCGCGGCGCCGGCCTTGCGAAATCGCGCCTTCACCTCCTCGAAGGCGGTCAGCAGTTCGCCCTCGTCGATCTCCAAATCCCCGAGCCCGGCCCTCAGCGCCACCCGGCCGATCCGCTCCGCTTCGCGCGTCTCGGCTGCCTTCAGTTGGTCCTGCAGGCGGGCGATTTCCTCTCTGATCTGTCGCGACGGCTTTTTCATTCCGGTTGGTCATCCTCCTTCTGGCGCGCGGTACGCACGAAGGAGAATTGACGGGGGACGCGCGAAGCGCACCCCGTCGGAAACGACAGGTCGGCGAAGCCGACACTTTGGGGGATCATCCCGCCGATCCGAAGGGTCGGCTCCAAGGGCGCAGTAATACGTCGCTGGCGCGACGTAGCTCTGCTCAGCCGGAAGGGCGGCGCCGGTCTCTTCGGACGAACCGTGTCGTCATTCGCGCAGGACCGCCACCTTGGCCATCACGCATTTCACGCCGCAGATCATCAGCCGCGCCGATGGCCGCAGCGCCGTGCTTTCGGCGGCGTATCGCCACTGCGCGAAGATGACCTTCGAGGCCGAAGGCCGCACCGTCGACTACACCGCCAAGCGCGGCATGGTGCATGAAGAATTCCTGCTGCCGGCGGACGCGCCGCAATGGGCGCGGGCAATGGTGGCGGACCGCACGGTCGCGCAGGCATCGGAGGCATTCTGGAACAAGGTCGAGGGCTTCGAGAAGCGGGCGGATGCGCAGCTCTCCAAGGAGTACATCATCGCGCTGCCGATCGAGCTGACGACCGCCCAGAACATCGCGCTCATGCGCCAGTTCGTGGCCGAACACGTCCTGCCTGCGGGCATCGTTGCCGACTGGGTCTATCACGACGATCCCGGCAATCCGCACGCGCATCTGATGACGAGCCTGCGCGCGCTCACCGAGGACGGTTTCGGTCCCAAGCGCGTGGCCGTGCTGGGCGCAGACGGAGCGCCGCTGCGCAACCGGGCCGGCAAGATCGTCTACAAGCTCTGGGCCGGCGACAAGAACGAGTTTCTGGCGGTTCGCCAGGGTTGGATCGATCTGCAGAACCATCATCTCGCGCTCGCCGGGCTCGACGTGCGCGTGGATGGCCGATCCTATGCCGAGCGTGGAATCGACATCGTGCCGACGACCCATGTCGGGGTCGCCGCTAAGGCGATCGAGCGCAAGGCGAAGCGGCAGGGACGCGGACCAAACCTCGATCGCCTGCGGTTGTTCGAGGAGCAGCGACAGGTCTCGGCCGAGCGCGTGCTGCGCCGCCCGGAGATCATCCTCGACATCGTATCGCGCGAGAAGAGCGTGTTCGATGAGCGAGACGTCGCCAAGGTGCTGCATCGCTATGTCGACGACCCCGCCGCGTTCGGGATGCTGCTCGCGCGCATCCTGCAAAGCCCGGATGCCGTCCGCCTCGAGCACGAGGGGATCGACTTTGCGAGCGGCGCCAGAACGCCGGCACGCTACACGACACGCGAGCTGATCCGCATCGAATCCGAGATGGCCAGGCGCGCGATCGGGCTTGCCGGCGCGGACACGTTCGGCGTGCGCGATCAGATCCGCAACGCCGTTCTTGATCGTCACGCCATGCTCTCGGCCGAGCAGCGGTCGGCGATCGAGCATGTGACCGCTCCCGGCCGCGCGGCGGCCGTGGTCGGGCGCGCCGGCGCCGGTAAGACCACGATGATGCGGGCAGCGCGCGAGGTCTGGGAGGCCACCGGCTATCGGGTTGTCGGCGGCACATTGGCGGGCAAGGCGGCCGAGGGTCTGGAGAAAGAAGCAGGGATCGCCTCGCGCACATTGGCGTCATGGGAGCTCGCCTGGAGCAAGGGCCGGTCGATCCTCGACACCCGCACGGTGTTTGTCCTCGACGAGGCAGGCATGGTCGCATCACGCCAGATGGCGACCTTCGTCGAGGCGGTGTCGCGCGCCGGCGCCAAGCTGATCCTGGTCGGTGACGCCGAGCAGCTCCAGCCGATCGAGGCCGGCGCTGCCTTCCGCGCGCTGGTCGAGCGCATCGGCTATGCAGAGCTCGAGACGATCTACCGCCAGAACACGCAATGGATGCGTGACGCATCGCTCGATCTCGCCCGCGGCCGCGTGGGCAAGGCGCTGGCAGCGTATCGCCATCATGGGCACGTCATGGGCTCCGAGTTGAAAGCGCAGGCCGTGGCTGCGCTGATCGACGATTGGAGCCGCGACTACGATCCGGTGAAGTCGACCTTGATCCTGGCGCATCTGCGCCGTGACGTGCGCGCGCTCAATGACATGGCGCGCGCCACGCTCGTATCGCGCGGAATCGTCGGCACGGGTCACGCCTTCCGCACCGAGGACGGAGAGCGCCGGTTCGCGGCGGGCGATCAGATCGTGTTCCTGCGCAACGAGGGGTCACTCGGCGTCAAGAACGGCATGATCGGACGCGTCATCGAAGCGGCGCCAGGCCGGTTCACGGCCGACGTCGGGGAGGGCAGTCACCGCCGGCGCGTCGCGGTTGACCAGCGCTTCTACCGCAATGTCGACCACGGCTACGCCACCACGATACACAAGGCGCAAGGCGCGACCGTCGACCGCGTGAAGGTGCTGGCGAGCCTGTCGCTTGACCGGCATCTTGCCTATGTGGCGCTGACCCGACACCGTGAGGATGTTGCGCTCTATTATGGACGCCGATCGTTCGGCAAGGCCGGCGGACTGATCCCCATCCTGTCCCAGCGCAACGCCAAGGAGACGACGCTCGACTACGAGCGTGGCGGCCTCTATCGCGACGCGCTTCGCTTCGCCGCCAACCGCGGCCTGCATGTGATGCGCGTCGCCCGAACCCTCGTGTCCGACCGCGTGCGCTGGGCGCGGCGTCAGAAGCAGCGGCTCGATGATGTGGCCGCGCGCCTTCGGGCCGTCGGCGCCCGTCTCGGCCTTTTCAACCCTCGTCATGTTCCGCCCACCAGCCGCAAAAAGGAGGCCGCGTCCATGCTGCCCGGTGTCACCACATGGCCGAAATCCGTCGCCGAGTCGGTCGAGGACAAGATCGTCGCCGATCCGGCCTGCAGGAAGCAGTGGCAGGAAATGTCGAGCCGTTTCGCGCTCGTGTTCGCGAAGCCGGAGACCGCCTTCAAAGCCATGAACTTCGATGCCGTGTTGCACGATCCCGCAACCCGCAAGGCGACACTCAGCCGCCTCGCAACCGAGCCGGCATCGTTCGGCGATTTGCGCGGCGCGAAGGGCGTGCTCGCAGGGAAAGCCGCCACCAAGGAGCGCAAAGAGGCCGAAGCCAATGTCGCCACGCTCGGCCGCGAAATCGAGCGTTATGCGCGACTGCGCGCGGAGGCGTTGCGCAAGTACGAAACGGAGGAGCGTGCGCTGCGGCTGCGTGTCACCGTCGACGTCCCGGCGCTTTCGCCCGCGGCGACGCTGGTGCTGGAGCGGGTTCGCGACGCCATCGACCGCAACGATCTGCCGAACGCGCTCGCCTTTGCGCTCTCCAACAAGATGGTGGCGGCGGAGATCGAAGGGTTCAACAAGGCCGTGGCGGAGCGCTTCGGGGACGGCGCGTTCCTGTCCAATCGCGCGAAAGAGCCGAAGGGCGCAGCCTTCGATGCCGCCGCCGCCGGCCTGCGGGAAAATGAACGACCCGCGCTCGCGGCTGCATGGCCCATGCTCCGCGCAGGACAGCAACTCGCCGCGCAGCAGAAATCCGCTCAAGCGCCGAACAAGGTCGAGACCGAGCGCCAGGTTCAGCGCCAAGCCCGGAGTCGCGGGATGGCCATGAAATGAGACCGCGGCCTGTCATCTCAGTGCTGGGACTTGGCGCAGCCGCCGTCGCCGGCATCGCGGTCCTTGGCTGGGCGGGCGGCTTCCGCTTGAATGCGACCCCGAGCTATCCGCTTGGTCTCTGGCGCATCGAGCGGGCCGTCGCGCCGATCAAGGTTGGCGACCTCATCTTTATCTGCATGCCGGCGGGGCCCGGACTGACGCTTGGGCTCAAACGCGGCTACCTGCGCGCTGGTCTCTGCCCAGGCGGCGCCGGACCACTCATCAAGACGGTCGCCGCCATGGCCGGCGCGCATGTCGCGGTCGGTCGATCGGTCACGATCGACGGTCGCACGCTCGCCCATTCCCGCATCCGCCTGGTCGACGCCGAGGGCAGGGCGCTTGCCGCCTATGCGGGCGGCGTCGTTCCGCCGGGACACCTCTATCTCCACTCCGACTACGCAGGCTCATATGACTCACGCTACTTCGGGCCACTCCCCGACGCAGGGCTCCTCGGGCTCGCCCGGCCGGTTGCCACGTTCGATCCGTGATGGGCTGCACGCGGCGGCATTGATCGCCGGAGCGGCCGCGGCCGGAGCGATCGGCTGGAGCGGCGTCGCCTTGGCGCTGCCTCTCGCGTTGGCCTTCCCCGCGCTCTGGGCGGCCGCGCCGACGCGCATGATCGCGACCGCGGTCTCGGCGGCGTATTTCCTGGCCGCCTCGCGGGGCCTGCCTCAAGGCGTGATGACCTTCTATGGGCCAGGAATCGCCTTGGGCGGGGCGCTCTGGATCGGGGCCTGCCTTGTCTTCGTCGCCGTCCACGGCCTTCTATGGTCCGTTCGGCCGGGATGGGACCGGGCCGGGCGGTTTGCGCTGGCGAGCCTCCTGATGGCGGTGCTGCCGCTCGGGATCGTCGGCTGGGCGCATCCGCTGACCGCGGCCGGCGTGCTGTTTCCGGGATGGGGGTGGTTGGGCCTGGGGGCGACCGCGATGGTCATGCTCGCGCTCACGACCAGGCTGTGGCCGGTTGCGGCGGTCGCGGTCATAGGCGCGTGGCTGTGGTCCGCCGCAGGATGGGCGCCGCCGTCCGGACCGGAGGGCTGGCGCGGTGTCGACACCACGATGGGCGCATCGCTCGGCCGCGCAACCGACCTCGAGCAGCATCGCGACTTGCTGGCGCATGTGCAGCGCGCACACGAGGCGGGCGCCCGCGTCGTCGTCTTGCCGGAGAGCGCGCTGGGCTTATGGACCCCGACTGTCTCGCAAGTCTGGATGGACGCGTTGCGCACGACGCGCGTTGTCGTGATCGCCGGCGCCGCCGTGGTTGATCGGCACGGTTACGACAATGTCCTGGTCGAGATTGCCGCAGGGCAGGCGCGCGTCCTCTATCGAGAACGAATGCCCGTGCCGGTGTCGATGTGGCAGCCGTGGCTGTCGTGGATCGGCGAGGGCGACAGCGCGCGAGCGCATTTCCTCGCCAATCCGATCGTGACGTCGCAAGGCCGGCGGATCGCGCCGCTGATTTGCTACGAGCAACTTCTGGTCTGGCCGGTGCTGCAGTCGATGCTGCATGCGCCCGACATGATCGTCGCGACCGGCAACGGATGGTGGACCGCCGGCACATCCATCGTCGGGATTCAACGCGCAAGCGCCGAAGCCTGGGCGCGGCTGTTCGGCGTGCCGCTCGTGATGGCGTTCAATCTGTGAGGAGACAGTGATGGTCGATGCAGCCTTGATCCAGCAATGCGCCGATCCCGGGCTCAAGCCTGCGATCGTCGAGAAGTTCATCGCCACGGCGGGGTCGGCCGATCGTTTTGCTATGACGGTACGCGCCGGAGGGCGCGTGGTGCTCGTACCGCCGCCGAAATCGCCGGACGAAGCGCTCGAGCTCGTGCGCCGCTATGTCGGCCAGGCCGTCGTGCGCGTCGGCATCACGCAATATCCGGCCGGCGTCGGCGTGACGGACGCCTCGCAGCTCACAGCCGACCTGGTCGATCCTTGCAAGAACATCCGCATGGGCACGGCGCTGTTCGCGAAGGTCTATCGCATCGTCGTGAAATGGTATGGCGTCGAAAACGACAACGCATTCGAGGACGCCATCATCGCGTGGCGGACCGGGACGTTCGAGGACGTTGCCGTGTTCTCGGCGCCCGATCCCGGTTCGACGGCGGCGGCGCCGCGGCGGGCTGACGACGGCGCTCCGCGCGGACCGACTGCAAAGCCTGCTACCGAGCAGCCGGCGCCGGAGATCGATCCGAACCGCGCGGGAATTCGCATCGACCTGTCGGGAATCGGTGGTGCGAAGTTGAATAATAAGCAAAGAAGCAAAGTGGATGACTGAGACGCCGCCTAGAGCGGGGGCTTAAGGTCGTCGCAAGGCAGCGCCGAAGGGTTCGCCACGAATCTATCTTGCGCCGTCAATGTGACGGCGACCAATTTAGCCCCATCATCTCTTGCCTGAAGAATTTCGCGCACCGACGCAAAATGCAACCCCGCAGAGCGTTGCGCCAGCGCTGCACCCGTTGGGCAAATTCTACTGCTGAAAAGTCGGCGTGCGTGCGCGCCTCAGCTAGCGTCACTCGCCTTGCCCGCTTATAACCCCTCCAGACAGTACGCGCTGTCTGGGGCATAGAAACCCCGCACTCAACGGTTGGTGCCGACCGCTACGGCACCGGGATCCTCTGGCCAACGGCCGGGGGCCTGCGACGTATGTCCAGGTGCCTCGGCACTAAAGGTCACAGGGACCGTTTGAGTGCGGTTTTCTAACCCCCGGCTTGGGCTTACGGGATTGACGTCAGCGGGGGCGCACCGCGGACCTACCGACTGAAGGTTATGGTGACGACAGAGGACGACGGCGGCCAGCACAACAACGTCGACGTGGCGACGACAATGGCGAATCTAATCGCGCCACTATCATCAACCCAAATTGAGAGCCTGACAATCGACGCGATTCTTGAGCATCGTGAGTCGCTTGCGAAAGCCGAAGCAGCTTTCGATTCTTGGAAGAGCGCACAAGCTGCTAACTTAGAGACGGTAGCCGAACTTTATAGTGACTATACGAGGCTGATGCTTGCAGCGCGAGCACGACAGATGGTGCTTGCAACCCTGATTGAACGGCTCGGTTTCATTCCGAGTGTGCCGTCCACTTAAGCGCAGGCTCGGTTGGCAGTTAGATCAGACCCTGTTCGACGGCGAGTCGGACAGCGTGTGTAGTATTGGTTGCGTTGAGCCTGTCGCGCGCGCCTTTGACATAGAAGCGCACCGCACGCTCGGAGATGCCGAGCAACTCGGCAATCTCGTCCATGGTCTTTCCCATGGACGCCCAAGACAGGCAAAGCGACTGACGAGGTGTCAGCACGACCATCGTGCTATGTGGCGCACGGACAAGCCGATTGAGGTGAACATGCACAAACGCCACCGCCGTGATCGCATGAATCGAGTTGCGGACCTCGGCGTCAGCGCTCGGCCTGTCGGTTGCAAGCGTCAACAACGCCGTCCGGCCGAAGCCGCCGCGCACCGGGATCGAAACGCCGCTACGGATGCCAAAGTCGGCGGCTTCGCCAAAGAAGCGCACCGTTTCCGGCACGTTGCCTGCGTTTTCTTCGCGTGACCAAACGAATGGCTGCATCGTCCGTTTGGCGATGGTGACGACCGGATCGATGGCGGCGTAGTTGTTGTCAAGATACGTGTGCTGCCAATCGGCGGGATAGTTGGAGAGAGCGCGGGCGTCGCCCGCACGGACATTGAGGTAGGCAAAGCGATCAAATCCGACCGCGGCCGTGAAGTTGCGGAGCGCTTGATTGATGGCTCGCTCGTCTTGTGCGAGACCACTCGCTTCCATGAGGTCGTTGAATGCCCCATCAAGAGTCTGGACGCGCTTCATTCCTCTGCGATCTCCCTCTCTTGTTAGTTGATCTGACGTCGCTCTCCTGCGTCGCTGATAGCCCTGACCGATCCTCGGCCTTTCTTATTCAGCCGCCTTTTCGAGGCTCAGCTGATATCCATGTTATTCATGTCAAGCCGAACCTCGAGCACAGCGCACCGCGAATAAAGGGCTCCTCAAGCATTTCCCCAGCGAGCGAGTTTACTATCAGCGCTTTACCGCCGGTTCCGGCCAAAAACCTGCGATCAACGTCATCGGCACGATTTCCCCGTTCCAAAATCATTCCGATCACCTCATGCCGGGGCTCGCCTGTCCGACATCATCAGCGCTCTCACCATGAGAAGTCGGCAAAGAATCTTTCCGAAAGAGTACATAAAGCGCTGGTAGAACAAGAAGCGTCAGTATTGTCGAGGAGATGATTCCACCGATAACGACCGTTGCAAGGGGACGCTGAACTTCAGCTCCCGCCCCCGTTGCGATCGCCATCGGCACGAATCCGAGAGATGCGACAAGCGCCGTCATGAGCACTGGGCGCAGCCGCGTCACGGCACCTTCGCGCACCGCGTCTAGGACAGGCTTGCCCTCCTCGCGCAAACGTTCGATGAAGGCGATAATGACGAGTCCATTGAGCACCGCAACACCGGACAGTGCGATGAAACCAACACCGGCGCTGATCGAGAGGGGAATGCCCCGCAGTAGTAGGGCTGCTATCCCGCCGGTCAGGGCTAAAGGCACTCCGCTGAAGACCAGCAGGGCATCGGCGACCGAACCGAGACTCATCAACAACAGCAGGAAGACCAACAGCAAGGCGACCGGAACAACGATGGTCAGTCGCTGGGTGGCGGAAACCAGTTGCTCAAACTGTCCCCCCCACGTTATCCAATATCCGGGGGGCAGCTTGACCTTCTCATTGACCAGACGTTGCGCTTCCTCGACGAACGATCCCAAATCCCTTTCGCGAACGTTGGCGGTCACAACAATCCGACGCTTACCATTTTCGCGACTGATCTGATTGGGGCCCGGGGCAGCTTCGACTTTCGCGACGGATGACAAGGGAATATATCGCATTCGCGCGAGTGGTGAGGCGGTCCACGAGGTCCTCGTCGCTGTCTGCGTATCATCGAGCGGCGGCAGAGGTATAGGAAGTGTTCGAATCGTATTGATGTCTCCGCGCATTTGTTCTGGCAGGCGGACAACGATGTCGAACCTTCGGTCTCCCTCGTACACCTTCCCGACTGCCTTGCCGCCGACAGCGATCTCAACCAGGCTTTGGACATCATTCGCGCTGAGACCGTACCGAGACAGCGCTTCGTAATCCAGTGTTACAGTCAACACGGGAAGGCCCGAAACTTGCTCGGTCTTGAGATCCGCAATCCCTCTCATCGGCTCGATCGCCGACTGAACATCCCGTGCGAGCTTTAAAAGGGTATCGAGATCATCCCCGAATATCTTTATGCCGATGTCGCTGCGTACACCCGAAAGCAACTCATTGAAGCGAAGCTGAATTGGCTGCAAAATTTCGTATTGGCTGCCGGCAATCTCCTCAGCGGCCTTCTGGATCTCTTCGACCACGGTCGCCTTGGATTTTTTTGGATCAGGCCATTCCTCACGCGGTTTCAACATGACATAGCCATCCGAGATGGACGGTGGCATCGGATCGGTCGCAACTTCAGCAGTGCCAGTACGTGCGAAAAAGTCTTTCACTTCTGCAACCTGCTTGATCCGGTCTTCAAGAGTCTTTTGCATCTCGATCGATTGCGTAAGACTCGTGCCGGGAATCCGGATGGCTGCGAGCGCCACGTCGCCTTCATCCAAGCTTGGAATGAACTCTCCGCCCATCCGCGTTGTGGCGAACGCACTGACCGCAATGATAGCGACGGCTCCAACCGCGACACTCTTGCGAAAGCGAATGGACAGCGTAAGGAGAGGAACGTAAACGCGCTTCGCCCCCCGCATAAGAATATTCTCTTTTTCCGACACTTTTCCCGTGACGAGCAACGCCACCGCCGCCGGAACGAACGTCATGGAGAAAATGGCCGCACCGAGCAGCGCCATCAGCACGGTGAGCGCCATGGGGGTGAACATCTTTCCCTCCACACCGGTAAGCGTGAGGACCGGAAGATAAACCACTGCGATGATCATGGTGCCGAACAAGCTTGGCTTTATGACCTCGCGCGATGCGCTGAGGATCGTCTCAAAGCGCTCGCCCGCCGTCAGCAATCGCCCATGTCTGTGTTGCTCCTCCGCAAGAACGCGCAGGCAGTTCTCGACGATGATCACAGCGCCATCAATAATAATACCGAAGTCAATTGCGCCAAGACTCATCAGGTTGGCGCTGACTTTGTTCTCTACCATCCCTGTGATGGTGAACAACATCGCCAGCGGAATAACGCAGGCCGTGACGATCGCAGCTTTGATATTTCCCAATAGGAGAAACAATATGATGATGACAAGCAGCGCACCCTCCATCAGGTTGCGCTGAACGGTTTCGATCGTTGCATCAACAAGCCGCGTGCGGTCGTAGACGGTTTTGGTAACCACCCCTTCCGGTAAGGACTTGCCTATCTCGCTGAGCTTCTTCGAAACGCTCTGCGCAACGGTTCGGCTGTTCTCCCCGATTAATAGCATTGTGGTACCGACGACCGTCTCTTTGCCATTGATGGTGGCGGCACCGGTTCGTAGGTCTGTTCCTTCTCGGACCTCGGCGACGTCGCGCACGCGTATCGGATTGCCACTACGAGCTCCGATGATGATGTTGCGAATCTGACCGAGGTTTGCCACCTGAGCAGGCGTTCGAACGAGGTATTGTTCGCCATTGCGTTCGATATAGCCGGCGCCAACGTTGTTGTTGTTGTTGGCGAGCGCCGTCATGATGTCTCGGAAGCTGAGCTTGTAGGCCATCAGTCGGGCAGGATCTGGAAGCACGTGAAACTGCTTTTCAAATCCGCCGATTGTATTGACCTCGACAACACCCGGCGTCAGCCGAAGTTGCGGCTTGATGATCCAATCCTGGATCGTTCTCAAATCACTCGGGCTGTATTGCTCGCCATCCGTACGTTTTGCTCCCGGCCGAGCCTCCACCGTGTACATATAAATCTCGCCAAGACCGGTCGAAATCGGTCCCATCGCCATTTCAACGCCCGCGGGAAGTTGGTCCTTAACCTGTTGGATGCGTTCATTGACCAATTGCCTGGCGAAGTAGATGTCGGTGCCGTCCTTGAAGATGACCGTGACTTGGCTCAGTCCATACCGCGACAGCGAACGGGTATAGTCGAGCTTGGGTAGACCACCCATCGCTGTTTCGATCGGATAGGTGATGCGCTGCTCTGTTTCCAGTGGCGAATAACCGGGCGCCTGAGTATTGATCTGAACTTGGACGTTCGTGATGTCAGGCACGGCATCGATGGGTAGTTTGGTGAAATTCCAGCCGCCAAACGCCGCGACCCCAATCACCGCGATCAGGACCAGCCATCGTTGCTTGATGGAGAAGCTGAGGATTGCATCGATCATTCCGGTGCTCCTCCTTGCTTTCCATCTGTCCGGATGCGCAAGAAATTCTTGACGACCTGCGTAAAGATGATGCCGTCGCCCTTGCTGCCAGTCCATGCAGCTCGCGCAATCCGGCGGCAAATCTCGCCGGAAATCGCCTCTCGGCAGACAATCTGCATTTGCAGGTGCTCCTGATAGGAGAAGTTGTATTCGGTCGCATGGAATTGACCGCCGGCACCGCGTCCGCGGCCCTGTCCTCGAATGCGATCGATCGTGAACCCGGGAAATTCCGGCAGATCATGCAGGGCTTTCACGACATGACCTTCCATGTTCGGCTTGATGAAAGCGGTGATGAGCACATTCGGTTCTTCATTCATGTTCAGCCTCGGATTTGCCAATCTCTGCCTTCACCACAAAGCTGTTGTCGGCGGCATAGACTTCTCCGACGGACAGCCCCTTGGTGATCTCAACATAGTCTCTGTCTTGCTCTCCCACCTCGACCGGGCGAGCCTCCAACTTGTTGCCCTCTCGAACGAAAACAACGGTCTTGTTTTCCATTGTCTGCAGGGCATTGGCTTTGATGGCAGCCGACACTCGCCGGCTGCTGAGAATGACGCTTCCACGAACGAAGAGTCCTGGCCGCAAACGTCCATCGGGATTGGCAACGACAGCACGAGCGATCGCACTTTGAGTATCGCTGCTTCCTACGGGGGATACATAGGAAATACGTGAACTGACCGGAGCGCCTCCGTCGCCGAGGTCGATAGTCAGTTCGTCTCCTACGCGCACCCGATTGAGATCCTGTACGTAAACGGACAGGTCAACCCATACCGCAGACAAATCCGCCAATATGAACGCAGGCTTCTGTTCTGATGCGTATTCGCCAAGCGAAACCTGTCGATCGATGACTGTTCCGTCGATCGGCGCTTTGAGCTCGTAGGACGTCAGACTCTGATTGCTTTCGATTGTCGCCATCAGGTCGTCCTTTCGCGCTTGATCGCCGATTCGTTTTTGAAGCTTGCGAACGACGCCAGGAAACCGGGGCGTCACCTGCACCAGCGTCTCCTGATTGGCGCGAATGACGCCGTTAAGCAGCAGCGTATTGCTCAACGTCGCAGGCTGCACTTTCAAGAGCACAATTTTTGCGGCGGCGACCCGTTCATCGCTCATGATGACTCTATCAGCGGCATGTTCGTCCTTTTCGACTTGTGTGTCGTTTGCTTCTCCCTTCTTTTCCGCTTGGCTGGCCGGAGGCCGCGGACCGTCTGTCGCCATCATGCGATAGCCGACGGCGGTCACCGCGATGAGTCCGGCAACTACCGCGAAAATGCCGAGTTTCCTCATGGTGCGCTCCCCCGTGAGAGTGAGAATGGGTTGCCAACCAATCCCTCGATGGTTGCGATCGCGACGTGGAAGTTCTGCAATGCTTCCTGCTCTCGCAACTTCGCCTGCGTGAAGCTCGCCTGTGCATCAAGCACCTCCAGAAGCGAAAAGCGGCCTTGGCCATATCCGTCCAAAATTACGTCTGATGCTTGACGCGACTTTGGAATTGCGATCGAGCGCAAAATTGACAGCTCGCGCAGCGAGCCCTGAAGGGAGTCGTAAGCGCGCCCGGCAATGGTGATCAGCGTGTTGCGGTTGGCTTCCCGCTCGGCTCGCGCCTTCGCGAGGTTCTCTTGTGCGGAAAGAATATTGCCTTGGTTCTGGTCGAAGAGCGGGATCGGCACGGAAAGGGTAAGGCGGACGGCGTTATCGTTCGTATCGTTATAGTGGCGCCATCCGGCGGCTACTCGCACATCCGGATAGGGTTTCAGCCGAGCTATGAGGAGTTCCGCATTGCGCTGCGCGTAAACGGCCGTCCACCGGACCAACTGCGGATTGGCGTCGATGGCTTTGACGACTGTCTGGAAACTGGGCGGCCGCCCCGTCGCCTCCAGCCGGCCCGATACAGCCCTGAATTTCGGGAAGGTATCGCCCATCAGCACAGCCAACTCGCGCCGCGCACTGTCGAGCAATGCGGCAGCCCGCTCGCGCTCGACCTTCACAAGGGCTGCCGCGACTTCGGCGCGCCCAGTCTCGGCCGGCGATGAGGCCCCTGCATCAAGCCGACGTTGCAAAAGGGGGGTCAGCCGATTGAGTGCTACCACCTGTTCGTCGAGGATCGCGATCCGATGCTGCAGTCCAAGGATGGTTAGGAAAGCGATGGCAGTCTCTGAGAGCACCTCCAGCCGGACAGCCTGTCTTTGGATCGCAGCATTCTCGACGCCCGCCCGGCCCGCAGCAATCCGTGCTGCGCGCTTACCGAACAGCTCGAAAAGCTGACTGATCTGCAAGGTGCTCTCGGCGGATTTCGTCCCACGGTAAGGCCCTGATCCAAAAGAATTGTCCTGCTCGTATGACACTTCAGGATTAATCAGCACGCCCGCTTGGATGCGCTGGCCAGTTGCTATGCCAACATCGCGTTCAGCGGCCGTCAGACGAGGACTTGCCAAAAGCGCTCGGGAAAGCGCGGTCCGCAACGTGAGCGGTTGCGAATGCGACAGACTCACCAGCGCGGGGCTCGCGAGCAACGCAATCGCGCATGCAAGGCGCATGCCGATCTTCAAGAACATGAGAACCTACCTGACGAATGACGGAATTTGGGCGCAAGTGCGCCGGCCGGTCAATTCAGGATAGAGATTTTGGCGGCGGTAGGTCGACGCCCCGGAACAGCCCCGACGTAAGGATTGTCCAATACGGCCAATTCGCTGGCATCGGCCGGGTGAACATGGAGGCTGCTAAAAGGGGATTCGGGATCGATGCAGAGAAGCAGCCATGACAATGCCGACTGACGATAACGGTCTTGCCGGACTGCCCGGAGTCCTCGTCAAAAGAACCCACTGTCACGAAGCCAGAGCCAGGCGAATTGACCACATCGTCATCATAAAACGTATGCAGGGGACCTGACAAAAGGTAAGCTGCGATCAAGAATACGACAACAAACGCACGTCGAATGCGCGGGCAGCACGTCTCGAAAATTGCGCCTCGATTTCGCAAAATAAGCACTTCATCAGTTTCAAAGTCACCATTACACGACAGAGTATCGGACGTCGATCAGGAACATTGTAACATCTGCCACCTACTTTGGCATGCCGTCATGAGCTATAGCGGTTCCGCTCGATGCCAAGGAACATCGCGCAGTGTCGAGGAGCATTCTCCAAGCGCGAATTGTGGCGCACAGATCACGGACCGCTGCCATTGATGATGCGGCCTTGAGTTGGGCAACTTCTGGAGTTCCACAAGGACGCGCAGGGACTGAAAACTTCGTCTGGACATACCGATCCTGCTGCCTGGTGTGCCGGACGCCGATGACGCCTGCATCGCGCGGCTCAAGTCGGAGGTTGGTGGTCGCCGATCGTCTACGTGCGCTGCCGGGCGTACTGGTAGCGGAAGCGAGCGCGGGCATGCTTGTGCGCGTCGAGTTCGACCATACCCACGCGAGAGGATGATAGCGCCGTGCTGCGTCGGCGCGCCACGTCTTCCTGCATGACGGCGCCGTCACATACCACCGGCAAGGATGCTTCCGACAGGATGCGAATGACGCTCCCTTCGGCCAATCGCCAACGCTGTCGCCAGCCGCTATGCGCCCCGCGACCAGAAAAGTCCGCGGGCCCGAGCCCTGCATATCCGAGAGCCGGAATTCCCAGTGGTGTTGATCGTGATTCATTGCCTCTGATTTGGGAGGCAATGGGCCCTCTGATTGTTCTGGCTTTCGGATCCGGAATGGGCTCGGGTCGAGCTGTTGTTGCCGACAGACGTCCTTGGGATGAAGCATGTTGATGCGACAGGTGTTGAGCGGAATCGTACACGCCTTGCGCTGTGGCGCGCGCTGAGCGGATTGCGCGGATGTCTCCGGGCCGAAGAAGACGCTCTACAACCGCGTCGTCCGGTTGGCGAAGTGAGGCTGGCCGCGTTCGCTGGAGACGGCACGCAGGGGGACTCCGGCAATCGCTCTTGCATAGAACCGCACTGCGCAGCGGCGACGACGGGCCTCCAACTCCGCCACGCTGCTTTTCGCCATGAACCCCTTCTTGAATCTGAGAGAGTGTTGTTTTCCGAGAAAGGCGGCAGCACCACGCATGTAGCTTCTCTAATTTTTGTATCGGCCGCGACGGCCCAGTCCTGTCGGGCAAATCCGAACACCGGGCTGATACTCAAGATCTGAGCAGATGCGTGATACGAAATCGACTACCGAAAGGTACGAGCTATTGGCGCCGATCGGCTAAGCAGACTTGACGCAGATCAATGCATCTAACGTCCAGGATAGCAAAAAAATTATCGTCTGTTGATTCAGTCAGAGAGGAATGTCACGTGATCATGAACGTCGCACCGGCAAGGCTGCGGTATCGACGATGAAATAAAGGCTATCGTCGGCTCGGGCTTTTGCAGCTACGCTTGGAAGCCATGACCAATCTGAGCGGCTACGGGCGTAGACTGGAGCCGACACTGAAGGAGTGCTGAATATGACTAATTATCGTGACATAGTCGTTGATGCTAGTCCGCGGGCCGACCTGCATCGAACGTTAGAATTTGCCCGCGACATGACTAAGATGTTTAGCGCCAAGTTGTCAGCAGCATCTTATGCTTGGCCGCGAACCTCGATCGGAGATGTTTTGGTTCATAATACATTCCGAGATCAAGAGCAGACCATACTGATGGAACGTGCGCTTAAAGCGAGCCGAAGCGTGTTTGATGAGGTGTTTGCAAAGAATGAGGAAACGGGCTGGCAATCCGGGATAGGCGAGCCGACCCTTGCGATGCAAGCGCGCCTCTTGACCGCAGACCTGCTGATCACCGATTCGGCTGAGGAAGAAGCTTGTGTATTGGCGAACCCGGCTTACGTCGCCCTTGGCTCCGGGGCTCCGGTTCTTCGCTTGGGACGAGCGCCGCGAAACCCTGGCTTCTCAAACGTTGTGGTGGCGTGGAAAGACTCACCACACGCCTGCCGCGCTGTCCATGACGCCCTACCCATACTTAAGCGCGCGGACAGTGTCGCAGTCATCGGAGTTGGTGATGAGCTTGCAGCAGAACGGCTCGAGGCGGTTACGGCGCATCTGCAACTGCATGCGGTCAAGGCGCGTCCTTGGCATATATCGGACACGACGGGGGACGTGTGTTTGAGTCTGCTTAAGGAAGCGCAGCACGAAGGCGCACAACTCATCGTTACAGGCGCCTATAGCCGTGGCCCATTGACTGAGCGCGTTCTTGGCGGGGTGACCGCAAGTATGCTCAAGAATGCAGAGATATCCTGGTTTATGTCCCATTGAGGTCTATTAGGGCGGCGGCAGCACCACGCATGTAGCTTATCTAATTCTTGTATCCGGCCCATGCTTCCACGGATGCGTAACGGTTGCAGAGATCAGACTATGGCGCCACCCGGGAGAGCCTACGTCTTAAAGCAAGAGCGGCGGTAATCAACACACGTGCTCCGCACGTGCGTGCGGCGGCAATGTCAGGCCGCCGTAGAGATGGTCGCTCACAGTGTGGATTGACAATGAATTCGTCAGCGATTGGGCCAGCGGGCACGCATCTTTCCCTGAGACGCTCGCTTACGCTTTTAACGTTGCTCTTCTATGGACTCGCGGTTATCGTCGGGGCTGGAATCTATGTCGCAATTGCGTCGGTTATCGACCGGGCTGGCGATGCGACGCCACTCTCTTTTTTGCTTGCAGGAATAGTTGCCGGACTAACCGGCCTTTGCTACGCGGAACTCGCAAGCCGGTTCCCCGAGGCGTCGGGCGCGGCAGCCTACGTCATGCACGGCTTCGGCTCCAACCGACTGGCGCAGTTGACGGCGCTGGCGTTGACGGTCGCGATTGCAATTGCAGCGGCCTCAATCGCAAGCGGCTCCGTTTCCTATCTTTCCAAGCTCATCGGGTTGTCTCCCACGGCGTTGACCACGCTGCTGGTGGTAGGCTTCACGATGCTCGCGATGCTCGGTGTGCGGGAAAGCGCCAGCCTGTCCGCTGCGATCGGCGTGCTCGAAATTCTGGGCATCGCCGTAGCCACGTGGGTGGGATTTCTGACCGCGCCCGACTTGAATGTCGAAGGTATGCTGCCATCCAGCGTTGCCGGATGGCAGGGTGTCGTCGGGGGCTCTTTCATCGCGTTCTTTGCCTTCATCGGATTCGAAAGCCTGGTCAACATGGCCGAAGAGGCCAAAGAACCGCGCCGCACGATTCCATATGCGATCGTCGGTGCGATTGTCGTCAGTACGCTGCTCTATATCGCTGTGTCTGCAGCACTTGTCCTCGCAGATCGCGGTGGTGAAAGTCCATTGATCGGCCTGTTCCAGGGATCGCACGCATCGCTTTTTGCAGCGGTTGGGTCGCTCGCCATAGCCAACGGCGTCCTGGTCGAGATTATGATGCTGGCCCGCCTATTCTATGGTATGGCGCGTCGGCGCCAGCTTCCTGCGTTTCTTGAGCAGGTCAATCCGCGAACCCGCACGCCGATCGTGGCCACCGCGCTGGCCGGCGCCATCGTGCTGGCTGCATCTGTGTTGATCCCGTTCAAACAGCTAGTCGGCTTTGCCAACACGCTGACGCTTGGCATTTTCGTGCTCGTCGATCTGGCGCTTTGGCGCATTCAGAACACTCGACCTACTGGCGAACGCGCTTTTGCCGTTGCTCGCTGGGTTCCGCCAGTCGCGGCAGCTTCGGCTGTAGCCCTGATCTTCGCAAACCTTTTTGCATAAAGAGAAGCGGACAGGTCGATAACGAGGGAGCTCAAAATACCAAAATGGAGGCTGCCATTTTTGGTTCAGCCGTTGCATGATCTCAGCAAGCACCGCGTCTTCGCCGCAGTGCAGATGCGTCGTGCCCGATCCATCGATGACAATGCCCACGTGCGGATCTGCTGCGGTGATCGACGTATATCGCAGGTCCCAAAGCGCAAGGCGATTGAGCGCGTCCGCTTCGGGTTCTGCATTGTGGATGATCAACTCCTTACCAGCGCCGCCACCGGCGCGGCGGTATCGGTCGCCAACACTGCACGGCATTGGCCATTGCGGTCGACCACGATGAGCGATCACTCACGCGGTGGCGCCTATGTGCGACCGGCCGTCCGGCGCGAGTCTGGTACGAAGCCGGCGCTCGATCCGAATCATTTCGCGACGACCGACCTTGCGTAGCGGACGACGTGGAGAATCTCGCCCTTGCCGGCGTCACAACGATCTGCCGAAAGCACCCTTTGGGACAAGGTCGTCATCGCGCACGGCCTGCGCCGAGGTTTGAACGTCGCGGTGAACGGCGGCAAGAGGGTCAGCGCGTGTCATTGGTAATCCTAGCAAGTCTTCCCGGCTTTCATTCTGGACTGCAAGCGTCGAGGGATCATTACTGATGCGACGCGCGTTCCGTAATTCGCCTGGAGAAGCGGGAATACCGCAATGGATAAAAGAGAGTGACAGTCTGCCGGCCGAGATCGAGCGCCCGGAGAACTCGGTCGCAAACGAGTGTCAAAACCGCTATACGATTGACGGGCGATGTGCCAATCGCGAACGGCGAATCTTGTCCGATTTGCCGGTGCTGAGTTTAGGACGAACTACTGCGGCATCTTGTCAACCGGATCTTTCGACGCCGGTGGGTTTTGACATGACCTCGGCGCAGCAAGATCGCCACTCATCCCAGGCCGCCTTCGTGTCGGCAAAGGCCGCCGTGCGTTTTTGTACAAAATCATCAAAGAGGCCCGAAACCGTCTCGCTCTTTAGCGTTGGTATTGTGCCGGGTGTCAGGCCCTTAAATTGATCGGCAAACGCGCTCGTGAACCGGCCGCCCATCCGGACGTGCTCTTCCCAATTAGAGTAGCCTATATCAGCAAGCTTCCGCACCAACTGTGTGTTGGCATGCGAAATGCCGATCATCTGCTCCAACGGATAAGTCATTGGCAGCCTCCTCTTCTGAGACACATGTCAAACCAGCGTCTATTACTCTGTTAATCCAAAATGGACCAGTCGACATTGAGCGAGATCAAGCCAACCCGCTTATCGTGCTCTAATCTTGTTGTGTTGTCCTCGAAAGCGGCAGGCTAACCGCATTCGGAAGGTGCACGAACCAGAATGATTCGTAGGACAGATTCTAGATGGTATTATGACAAATCGTCTTTTGTCTCTGCGCTAATGCCAAGGTCGAGGCACGCTGCTCTCGGTTGCCGCTGCCCCCGATTTGCGTCGATCTCTATATTCTCTGGCTCAGCTTGTAGAATTGTAAGGAAGAACACGAATGCCGGAGATCAACCCACAGACGCGGCCCGATCCGTTGGACGGATTGTCAGAGATGCTGGATCGGGCGGCGGCAGCGGTCCTCGCGCAAACGACCTTCGGGCTTTCTCCCGCGACATTGGCGCAGGCTTTCTCCGACTGGGGCCTGCATCTCGCCGCTTCGCCGGGCAAGCAGTTGCAGCTCGGCGCGAAAGCAATGCGCAAATGCCTCCGTTTGGCCGACTACGCCGCGCGGAGCGCGACGAAGAAGGACGCCGAGCGTGCGATCGAGCCGCTGCCGCAAGACCGCCGCTTTGCCGACGCGGCCTGGACCGCACCGCCGTTCAATCTCATCTCGCAAGCCTTCTTGCTGAACCAGCAATTCTGGCACGCGGCGACGACCGGTGTCGCGGGCGTTACCAAACATCATGAGGACATGGTGGCGTTCACCGTGCGGCAATGGCTGGACATGGCGGCGCCCACAAACTTTCTCGCCACCAATCCGGTCCTCCAGCGGCGCATCCTGGAGACAGGCGGGCAATGCTTGATCGACGGGATGCGTAACTTCATGGAGGACATGGGGCGGCTGGTCCGCGATCAGCCGCCGATTGGAACGGAAGCATTTCGGGTCGGAGAAACCGTCGCAACGGCCAAGGGCAAAGTCGTCTACCGCAACCGTCTGATGGAACTGATCCAGTATGGGCCGACGACCGATACGGTCCGGCCTGAGCCGGTGCTGATCGTCCCGGCCTGGATCATGAAATACTACATCCTCGACCTTTCGCCCGCGAACTCGCTGGTCAACTGGCTAACCGCACAGGGTTTCACGGTCTTCATGATCTCGTGGCGCAATCCGGGCAGCGCCGACCGCGACCTCGACATGGAGGACTATCGCCGGCTCGGGCCGATGGCCGCGCTCGACGCCATCGGCGCGATCACCGGTACCGCGTCCATCCATTCGGTGGGCTATTGCCTGGGTGGGACGCTGCTATCGATCGCCGCCGCGGCGATGGCGCGCGATGGTGACGATCGGCTCGCCAGCGTGACCCTGCTCGCCGCCCAGACCGAATTCTGTGAACCCGGCGAGTTGGGCCTGTTCATCGATCAGGGACAATTGAACCTCCTGGAAAGCATGATGTGGAGCCGGGGCTATCTGGACAGCAACCAGATGGGCGGCGCGTTCCAGATCCTGCGCTCCAACGATCTCGTCTGGTCGCGCGTGCTCACCACCTATCTGATGGGCGAGCGGGAGCCGATGACCGACCTGATGGCCTGGAACGCCGACGGCACGCGGATGCCCTATGCGATGCACAGCCAGTATCTGCGGCAACTGTTCCTCGAGGACGATCTGGCTGAGAACCGCTACAAGGTCGACGGGCGCGTGATAAGCCTCTCCGCGATGCGCAAGCCGATGTTCGTCGTGGGCACGGAACGCGATCACGTCGCGCCCTGGCGATCGGTCCACAAGATCCATCGCCTGACCTGTGGCGAAATCGAGTTCGTGTTGACCAGCGGCGGCCACAACGCCGGCATCGTGTCGGAGCCGGGCCGGCCGCGGCGTTCCTACCGCCTGCTTCGCCGCGAAGCGGACGGGCCGGCGCTCGATCCCGATGAATGGCTCGTCAGGGCGCAACGCTTCGAAGGAAGCTGGTGGCCGGCCTGGGGCGACTGGCTCAAGCGTCATTCCGGCGCCGCCGTAGCGCCGCCGCCGATGGGCGCGCCCGACAAGAACCATCCGATCATCGCCGACGCGCCCGGCCTCTATGTGCTGGAGCGTTGAGCGATGGCCGATGATGGGATGATCGAGAACCGGACATTCGATGAAATCCGGGTCGGCGACACAGCCAGCATGACCCGGACGCTCCGCGAGGAGGATATCAAGCTGTTCGCGCTCGTCTCCGGCGATGTCAATCCGGCCCATCTCGACGCCGACTTCGCGGCGACTGACATATTCCGCCGCGTGATCGCCCATGGCATGTGGGGCGGCGGCCTGATATCCGCGGTGCTCGGCACCGAACTGCCGGGGGCTGGCGCTGTCTATCTCAGCCAGTCGCTGCGCTTCATCCGGCCGGTGGGCTTGGGAGACGCGATCACCGCGAGCGTGACCGTGGCCGAGAAACGGGCCGAGCAAAGCGTCATCGTGTTGGACTGCCGCTGCGTCAACCAGAACGACGACGAAGTGATCTCCGGGCGCGCGGAGGTGAGGGCGCCGAAGGACAAGGTGCGTCGTCCCCGCATCGTGCTGCCGGATGTCCATCTGGCCGAGCATCGTGGCTATCGCCTTCTGATGGAGAAGACGACGGGGGGCGAAGCGGTGGTGACTGCCGTCGCGCACCCGTGCAGCGCCGCGGCCATCACGGCTGCGGTGGAGGCGGCGGAGGCCGGCCTGATCACGCCGATCCTGGTCGGGCCTGACGCGAAGATCAGGAAGGCTGCGGAAGAGGCCGGCAAAGACATCGCTGCGCTGCGCATCGTGCCGGCAGCCCACAGCCACGACGCGGCGGAGAAGGCGGTCGCGCTGGTGCGCGCCGGCGAAGCACGGCTGCTGATGAAGGGATCGCTTCATACCGATGAGCTGATGGGCGCGGTGATCGCTACCGCCACCGGTCTTCGCACCGAACGCAGGATCAGTCATGCCTATGTGATGGACGTGCCGGACCATCCGGTATCGCTTATCATCACCGACGCCGCGATCAACATCGCTCCGACGCTGGAGGAAAAGGCCGACATCATTCGAAACGCCATCGACCTTGCCCATGTGCTCGGCGTGGAGGAGCCGAAAGTGGCCATTCTCTCCGCCGTCGAGACCATCAATCCAGCGATGGAGTCGACCCTGGACGCAGCCGCGCTCTGCAAGATGGCGGATCGCGGGCAGATCACCGGTGGCATTCTCGATGGCCCGCTCGCCTTCGACAACGCGATCAGTGCGGCAGCCGCAAAGGAGAAGGGTATCGTCTCTCCCGTCGCCGGCCGGGCCGACATTCTTGTCGTGCCTAATCTCGAGGCTGGGAACATGCTCGCGAAGCAGCTGACCTTTCTCGGCGATGCGGATGCTGCCGGCATTGTGCTGGGGGCGCGGGTCCCCATCATCCTCACCAGCCGCGCCGACAGCCTGCGTACGCGTCTGGCCTCCTGCGCGGTCGCCGTGCTGATGGCGCGCACGGCGACCAAGGCGGCCCCAGGATTGCCGGCCAGCGCATGAAAGCCATCATCAGTCTCAATTCCGGCTCATCGAGCATCAAGTTTGCACTGTTCACGCTCGACGGAGCCAACAACCCCACGCTGTCAGCTGGCGGCAAGATCGAGCGGATCGGCATCGCGCCCAGCCTGAGCGTCCGCTCAGCCAAAGGCGATATCGTGCTGGAGCGCGGCTGGCCGGACGGCGCATCGCTGACCCACGCCGAACTGCTGAAGGACATCTTCGCTTGGGCGGCGGAACATTTGGCCGGTCGCGAGGTGATCGGGATCGGCCACCGTGTCGTCCACGGCGGGACCGCCTTCGCCGCACCGCGTCTCCTCGATGACGCAGTCCTTGATGCACTGGAAAAGCTCAGCCCGCTCGCGCCGCTGCACCAGCCGCACAATCTCGCCGCCATCCGCGCGATCGCGCAGCTCCGCCCTGAGCTGCCGCAGGTGGCCTGCTTCGACACGGCGTTCCACCACGACAAGCCGTCGTTCGCCGCGCGCCTGCCCCTTCCGCGCGCCTTCCATGAGCAGGGCATTCGGCGCTACGGCTTCCACGGTCTGTCATACGAATATATCGCGCGGCGCCTGCGTGAGATTGATCCTGTGCTCGCTGCCGGCCGGGTGATCGCGGCTCATCTCGGCAACGGCGCCAGCCTGTGCGCGATGCGCGCCGGCAAAAGCATCGACTCCACCATGGGCTTCACCGCGCTCGACGGGCTCATGATGGGAACCCGCTGCGGCGCCATCGATCCCGGCGTTGTGCTTCATCTCCAGACGCAGCTCGGAATGTCCGCGGCGGAGGTCGAGGATCTCCTCTACCGGAAGTCGGGGCTGCTGGGCGTGTCTGGAATCTCCAGTGACATGCGCACATTATCGGCTAGTGGCGGCCCCGAGGCCGAGGAAGCGATCGAACTTTTCTGCTGGAGGGCAGCGCGTGAGGCGGGCGGCCTCATCGCCTCGCTCAGCGGACTCGATGCCTTCGTGTTCACCGCCGGCATCGGCGAGAACCACGCCGATGTGCGCCACCGGATCTGCGGCCGGCTCGCTTGGGCTGGCCTTCGGATCGACGAGGCGACCAATCGCGACAGCGCTCTGCGGATATCGACGCCCGACAGCCCCGTAGCAATCCTCGTCATACCCACCGATGAAGAGCGCATGATCGCCCTTCACACACTCCAGGTCATTAGGAAAGATCCTTCATGAGGCCGTTCACCGATCAGGCCAGGAAGGAATGGCCGGAATGAGCAAGGTGTTCACAGGAAAGCCGTGGCTCTGGATTGCCATCGCCGTCGCAGCAGGCGTCGGCGGTTGGTATCTGACGCAGCAGCTGACCAAGAGCGAATTGCCGGCCGGAATTGCGAGCGGGAACGGTCGCATGGAGGCGGTCGCGATCGACATCGCGGCCCGTTCGTCGGGGAGGATCAGGGAAATCCTCGTTCAGGAAGGCGATGTCGTCACTTCCGGACAGATACTCGTTCACATGGATACGCTTCCGCTCCAGGCCCAGTTGCGGGAGGCACGCGCCCTTCTGCAGCGAAGCCAGATTGCCAAGCAGGCGGCGCAGAGCGGAGTTTCACAGCGCGAAGCCGAGCGCTCCGCGGCGCAGGCGGTTCTCGCACAGCGGGCGACCGAGCTCGACGCCGCGCAACGCCGGCTGGAGCGGTCGGAGCAGTTGGCGGAACGCAATGCCGTGTCGCTTCAGACGCTCGATGACGACCGGGCCCGGAGGGAAGGAGCGACGGCCGCACGTGACGCCGCGCGTGCGCAAGTCGCTGCAGCCGAGGCGAGCATCGCTTCGGCGCGGGCTAAGATCGTCGATGCCGAAGCCAACATCGAAGCGGCCGAAGCCACGATCGAGCGTATTCAGGTCGACATCAACGACAGTGCCCTTCGGTCTCCACGCGATGGACGGGTGCAATACCGCGTGGCGCAGCCGGGCGAAGTGATCGCCGCTGGCGGCCGGGTGCTCAACCTGATCGACCTCAACGACGTCTACATGACCTTCTTCCTGCCGACCGCCCAGGCCGGCCGCCTCTCGCTCGGTGCGGAGGCTCGCATCGTGCTTGATACGGCGCCGGACGTGGCGATACCCGCGACGGTGTCCTTCCTGTCCGACATCGCGCAGTTCACGCCGAAGACGGTCGAGACAGCGGAACAACGGCAAGGCCTGATGTTCCGTGTCCGCGTGCGGATCGCACGCGACTTGCTCAAGAAATATTCCGAGTACGTCAAGCCGGGCTTGCCGGGAGTGGCGTATGTGAAGCTCAATCCGGCGGCGCAATGGCCGGAGACCCTTCCGCAAAGAGTGTTGGAATGATCTCGCATGAGCAGGAACAGCGCACGTTAGAGCCGGCTGTGCTTGCTGCTCGGCTGCGAGGAGTCAGCCATGTCTTCAAAAAGAAGCGCGCGCTCGACGATATCACGCTCGACTTTCCGACCGGGCGCATGCTTGGCCTGATTGGGCCTGACGGCGTCGGCAAATCGACATTGCTGTCGCTGATCGCCGGCGCCCGCAAGGTGCAGCAGGGTTATGTCGAGGCGCTCGGCGCGAATATGTCCAGCGCGCGCGAGCGCAACGGGGTTGGTCCTCGCATCGCCTATATGCCGCAGGGACTCGGCAAGAACCTTTATCCGACGCTTTCAGTGTTCGAGAACATTGACTTCTTCGGGCGACTGTTCGGCCACGCCAAGGCGGAGCGCGAGCGGCGCATCCATGACCTGCTCGTCAGCACCGGCCTCGGTCCGTTTCGGGACAGAGCCGTCGGCAAGCTCTCCGGCGGCATGAAGCAGAAGCTGGGCCTCTGCTGCGCGCTGATCCACGATCCCGACCTTCTGATCCTCGACGAGCCGACCACCGGCGTCGATCCGCTGGCGCGCCGCCAGTTCTGGGATCTGATCGCCGGCATCAGGGCCGAGCGGCTGGAAATGAGCGTGATCGTCGCGACGGCTTATATGGCGGAGGCGGCCGGGTTCGACTGGCTGGTGGCCATGGATGCCGGGCGCGTGCTCGCCGCCGGCAGCCCCGCCGAGCTTCAGGCCCAGACCCGGACGTCGTCGCTGGACGCCGCCTTCATCGCGTTGATGCCGGACGAGAGGCGTAAGCAGCATCGCGCGGTGGTGATTCCGCCGCGGCCAGAGGACAACGGCAAGGAGCCGGCGATCGAGGCCGAGGGTCTCACCGCCCGGTTCGGAGACTTCACCGCTGTCGACCATGTCAGTTTTCGCATTCCGCGCGGGGAGATTTTCGGGTTTCTCGGCTCGAACGGTTGCGGCAAGACTACCACCATGAAGATGCTGGCCGGCCTGCTGCCCGCGAGCGGCGGCACGGCCCGGTTGTTCGGTCGTGAACTCGATCCGCAAGATCTCGGGACGCGCCGGCGCGTCGGCTACATGTCGCAGTTCTTCTCGCTCTATTCCGAACTCACCGTGCGGCAAAATCTGGAACTGCACGCCCAGCTATTCGAATTGCCTGCTGCCGACATCCCGTCCCGCGTCGACGCGATGGCGACGCGTTTCGACTTAACCGAGATCATGGACGGCCTGCCGGATGCCTTGCCGCTCGGCGTCACGCAGCGGCTCTCGCTGGCCGTGGCGACGATCCATGCCCCGGAAATATTGATCCTCGACGAGCCGACCTCGGGCGTCGATCCGGTCGCGCGCGATGCGCTGTGGCAGAGCTTCGTCGATCTGTCGCGCCAGGACGGCGTCACCATCTTCATCTCCACACATTTCATGAACGAGGCGGAACGCTGCGATCGCATCTCCCTGATGCATGCGGGCAAGGTGCTCGTCAGCGATACGCCTGCCGCGATCGTGGAAGCGCGTGGCGCGGCAAATCTCGAAGAAGCCTTCATCGGCCACTTGCAGGAAGCGGGCGGCGGCCAGGCTGTCACCGCACCGGCGACGTCCGACGCTGCTCGGTCGCATGCCAGCGCGAATCCCAATGCGAGCACGCGGCGTTTCTTCGACGTCCGGCGCATGATGAGCTACGCCCGACGCGAGACTCTTGAACTGCGTCGTGATCCGATCCGCGCCTCCTTCGCCTTCATCGGCAGCCTTCTTCTGCTTTTCGTGATAGGGTACGGGCTCAGCATGGACGTCGAGAACCTGCCTTATGCGGTTCTTGACCACGATCAGACCACGATCAGCCGGAGCTATGATCTCGATATCGCGGGCTCGCGCTATTTCACGGAACGTCCGCCCATCGCCGATTACGCGGACCTGGATCGCCGCATGCGCAGCGGCGAGCTCAGCCTTGCCATCGAGATTCCGCCGGGCTTTGCGCGCGACGCGGAGCGTGGCCGTCCGGTGCAGATCGGCGCGTGGATCGACGGCGCCATGCCGTCGCGCGCCGAGACCGCGCGCGCCTATGTCGAAGGCGTCCATGCCAACTGGATGGCGCAGGCGATGCGCGAGAAGCTCGGTCCCCGGGCGCTGGCGGGCGACTTCCAGCTTGAAACCCGCTTCCGCTACAATCCGAACGTGGAGAGCCGCAAGGCCATTGTGCCGGCGGTCATCGCCATGCTTCTCCTGCTCATTCCCGCGATGCTCGCGACGCTCAGCATCGTCCGGGAGAAAGACCTCGGCTCGATCGTCAATTTCTACGTCACGCCCGTCTCCCGGCTGGAATTTCTGCTCGGCAAGCAATTGCCCTATGTCGGCCTGGCGATGATGAATCTCGTCACGCTGACGGCGTTCGGCATCTTCGTGCAAGGCGTTCCCTTCAACGGAAACCTTGCCGCCTTCATCGCCGGCGGGCTGTTCTATGTCATCGCGACGACCGCGCTCGGACTGTTCATCTCGAGTTTTATGAACAGCCAGATCGCGGCGATCTTCCTCACCACGCTCGCGACCATGCTGCTGGCGGTCAAGTATTCCGGCATGATCGATCCGGTCGCCTCCATGGAAGGTTCGGCCGTCCTCATCGGCGCGGTCAACCCGGCGACCCACTTCGTCACCATCGCGCGCGGCGCCTTCTCCAAGGCGCTGGGGTTTGCCGAACTCCGGTCATCCCTGGTGCCGCTTTTGGCCGCGGGTCCGGTCCTGATCGGCCTGAGCGTGCTTTTTCTCAAGAAGCAGGCGCGCTGAGCCATGCGTGCCTCGAACATCTGGCGGCTGGGCGTCAAGGAGTTATGGAGCCTCGTTCGCAATCCCGCTCTGCTGGCACTGATTGCCTACGCCTTCTCCTTGCAGATCTACGTCGCAGCGACGGCGGTTCCGCTCTATCTCAACAACGCGCCGATCTCGATCGTCGACGAGGACGTCTCGTCGCTGTCGGCGCGGATCGCGTCGGCCTTTTATCGTCCCTATTTCAGTGCCCCCAAGGTCATTTCGCTCCCCGAAATGAACCAGCGCATGGATGCAGGCATCGACACTTTCGCGCTCGTGATCCCGCCCAATTTCGAACGCGACGTTTTGGCCGGCAGCGAGCCGGCGATCCAGTTCAACGTCGACGCGACCCGCATGACTCAGGCGTTCACCGGCGCCGGCTATGTGCGGGCGATCGTCTCGGCCGAGGTCACCGAATTCGCACGGCACTATCGTCCTGCGGAAGCGGCGCCGGTCGATTTGGTGCTGCGCGCTCGCTTCAACCCCGAGCTCATTGCCGGCTGGTTCAGCGCGATGATGGAGGTCATCAACAACGTCTCCCTCTTGTCCGTCATTCTGGCTGGCGCAGCGCTCATTCGAGAGCGTGAGCGCGGCACGATCGAGCATCTCCTGGTCATGCCGGTTACACCGATCGAGATCATGCTGGCAAAGATCTGGCCGATGGCGCTCGCGGTGTTCGTGGCCGCCCTGTTCGCGCTCACCTTCGTGGTACAGACCTGGCTTGCGATTCCGGTTGCCGGTTCTCTTTGGCTGCTCATGCTGGGCTTGGTTTTGCAGTTATTTGCGACCACCTCGCTGGGCATCCTCCTTGCGACGATAGCAGGATCGATGCCGCAGTTTGGTCTGCTGCTTCTGATGGTGCTGTTTCCGCTGCAGGTCCTCGCCGGCGGATTGACGCCCGCGGAGAGCATGCCAAGTGCTGTCCGCGCGGTCATGATGGCCGCGCCCGACACGCATTTCGTGTCCCTGTCGCAGTCGATCCTGTTCCGGGGCGCGGGACTCGGTGCGGTCTGGCCTCAATTGCTAAACCTGTTCGCGATCGGCCTTGCCTTCTTCCTGCTGTCGCTGTGGCGGTTCCGGAAGTCCTTGCGATCCCGTGGACGATAAAAAAGCAGAGCAAACACCATCCAAGGCCCAGCCGACGCACGAACGCAAAAAGCGGCGGATCGCCTTTGCGCTACGCCTTGGCGGCCCCAGAGCCCCGCGAACGCAGCAAGTCCCGTAGCTTCGGAAATTCGGTGCGCACGTGCTCGTCCAACGCATCCGCGAATTCGGGCGTGAACGAAAAGCGCAAGACCGCATCGAATATGCGGCCCGGACCGCGAAATCCGGCCTCGACCACGTGAGAGATCGCCACGCCGTCCGCTTCGTCTTCGAGGCCCAGGATGAGTCTTCCGGGGAGCCGCACGCCCCTGACGAACTGCCAGGTGATCTCCTTGCCTGGAATCGAGGCGGTCACAACCGCATGGAATTTCAGGCGGAAACGACCGACATATTCATCCATGTAAATCAGGTTGCCGACATCGCCTGCGACCTTGCGCACAGTGTGAAATCGCAAGTGAACCCCGGGCCACCAGGCTTGATAGCTGGCGTCGTCGCAGTTCAGCATGAAGTCGGTCACTTCACGGCTGTTCAAGCCGGGCACTTGTATGTCGGTTTGCAGGCGTATCATCGCGCAGCCCTGAGAAAGCCGTTCGTGCTCTCAATCAGTGCGACAGAAAGATCGGAAGCGATGGCCGCGCAAGCATGCTTTTTGTCGCCCCGCCGAGGATGAAATCCCGAATGCGAGAGTGTCCGTATGCTCCCATGACAAGAAGGTCAGCCTCGCGTGAGGCAACATACGAATCGAGTGCGTCACCGGTGCTTCTACCGGCGGCATCGACCGTATCCAAGGTGACCTCGACGTCATGATGGGCCAGATGCTTTGAGAGTTCTGCGCCAGAATGCCTGGTATTGATTGCCTTGTCGCCGGTGACCGTCACGACGTACACCCGCTTGGCCATTGCCAGTATCGGAATTGCGTCGGCAATCGTCCTCGCTGCAGGTCGGCTGAAATCCCAAGCCACTACGACAGTATTCAACGCACCGCGATGACTGGCTGGCTTCGGGATGATGAGTGTAGGGCGTCCCGATTCGAATACGATCTGTTCAACGTACCAGTCGCCGATATCGACAGCTCCACCCTCGCCCACGGGGACAATCGTTAGATCGCGAAGTCGGGCATGTCCGATCACTACATCCGCAACGTCTGAGATTAGGCAAGTCTCCGATCGCCGCTCATGAAATACTCCCCGCTGTTCAGCGGCCTCCTGGAATGCGGTCAAGAGCATCTGCGCGTTCGCCGAACTCTTCTTGCTCTCAGCGGCGGCCAATGCGGGAACATTAAACAGGTTACCGACAATGCTTCCTGGAATTTGAAATTCAACCTCACAGGCGACGGCCGAAATCTTGGCGCCGATGGCTGCGGCGAAGTCAACGCCTTGGGCGAGCTCCGCGACCGGCGTTGGATCCGGGTAGGTCGTCAGGACCATCAGCAAGTCTTTGAAGGCCATCTGTTCTCCATTTTCTCCGCGCTGGCTCAGCCAATTGTTATCGCATCTTGCGCTTGCAGGGGTTGATCTCGCTCAACAATCTGGCCGAGAGAACAAACATTAGTCTAGCTATTCATTGCACCAAAGATCGCCCGATCCGACCGATTGCCGGTCCGCTCAACCGGAAGAGGAGCGGCGAACATTGCGGTGATCTTGGCATGCGCTGCGGGCGTCAGAACGAAAAGCGTTTCTACTATTGAGGCTTTACGAAGATTGGACTATCGCGGCATTTATGCAATCGTGAGAACAGTCCGGTCAGCCCCGTCTCCATCTCGGAGAAATGATGAGGAAGCGGCCAGCACAGGCTGGCAGCGCTCTCCCATCGTCGTCAGTGGCTTGAGGCAAAGAGGTGTGAGATGACCGAAAAACTTCGTCTGGATATTCCGATCCTGCTGCCTGACGTGCCGGACGCCGACGATGCCTGCGTCGCGCGGCTCACCTCGGAGATCGGCGGGCGCGCGGGCGTCGAGGAGGTGCACGTGCGGGGCACCGGCCCGGGCGAGCCGGCCCAGCTTTGCGTGCACTACGACCCGGAGATCATACCACTACCGCGGATCCGCGAGCTCGCGGCGAGCGCCGGTGCCACGATCAGCGAACGGTTCGGCCATCTGCTGTGGCAGGTCGAAGGGATCGCCCACCAGCGCCGGGCACGCACGGTTGCCGATGGTCTGCGTACATTGCCGGGCGTACTGGAGGCGCAAGCGAGCGCCGGCGGGGTGGTGCGTGTTGAATTTGACCGGAGCCAGGGGTCTGAGAAGGCCATCCGCGATGCGCTCGCCAAAATGGGTGTCACGGTGCGTGAGCAGGTCGTCGCCCGGGCGCCTGCGCCGGAGCCGCGGCGTTCCGGGACGGACGAGGCGGCTGACGCGCATGGGGACCATAGTCATGCCGGTCCCGATCATGCCGGCCACGATCACGGCGAAGAAAAGGGCGGCAGGGGCGAAAAAGATCACGATCATGCGCATGGCGGCCTTCTGGGGCCCAACACCGAACTGATCTTCTCGCTCATTTGTGGCGCTCTGCTTGGCGTCGGCGTCGCGATCGAGAAGCTCCTGCCGACGGCTCCCTCCTGGCTGCCGACCGCCTGCTATATCGCCGCCTATTTCTTCGGCGGATTCTATACGCTGCGCGAAGCGATCGACAATCTGCGCCTCAGGAAGTTCGAGATCGACACGCTGATGTTGGTCGCAGCGGCGGGCGCCGCGGCGCTCGGCGCCTTCGCGGAAGGGGCGCTGCTGCTGTTCCTGTTCAGCCTCGGCCACGCGCTCGAGCACTATGCGATGGGGCGGGCCAAGCAGGCGATTGAAGCGCTCGCCGAACTGGCTCCACGAACTGCCACTGTCCGCCGCGACGGCGAGACGCGCGAGGTCCCCGTAGAGGACCTCGTGGTCGGTGACGTGGTTGTCGTGCGTCCGAATGAGCGGCTGCCGGCCGATGGATTCCTGGTCAAGGGCGAGTCGAGCGTCAACCAGGCGCCGGTGACCGGCGAGAGCATCCCGGTCGACAAGCGGCCTGTCGAGGACATTGCCAAGGCACGGGCCAAGCCCAACGCCGTGGACTCATCCTCGCGCGTCTTCGCCGGCACCATCAACGGCGCGGGTGCGATCGAGATCGAGGTGACGCGTCTTTCGACGGAAACAGCGCTCGCCAAGGTCGTGCAGATGGTGAGCGAGGCCGAGACTCAGAAATCGCCGACCCAGCGTTTCACCGATAAGTTCGAGCGCATTTTTGTGCCGGCCGTGCTGGCGCTCGCCGTCATTCTGCTGTTCGCCTGGGTGGTGATCGACGAGCCGTTCAGCGCGAGCTTTTATCGCGCGATGGCGGTCCTGGTGGCGGCTAGCCCCTGTGCGCTGGCGATCGCGACGCCCAGCGCCGTGCTGTCTGGCGTGGCGCGCGCGGCGCGCGGCGGCGTCCTCGTAAAAGGCGGCGCGCCACTGGAAAATCTCGGCTCGTTAAGCGCGATCGCCTTCGACAAGACCGGCACGCTGACGGAGGGCCGTCCGCGCATCACCGACATCGTCCCGGCCGAGGGCGTTTCGCAAGAGGAACTGCTCAGGGTTGCCGTGGCCGTCGAGCAACTCAGCGATCATCCGCTCGCGGAGGCGATCGCACGCGACGGCCGTGAGCGGTTGGGTGGACGCGACGTCCCGGAGGCGCAGGATCTCAAGAGCCTCACCGGACGCGGGGTGACCGCAGCGCTGGAGGGCAAGCCGGTCTGGATCGGCAAGGCCGAGATGTTCGGCGCCGACGGCATTGCGCCGCTGGGCGAGGCCATGAGAGCGGCCATTGCGAAACTGCGCGACGGCGGCCGCACCACGATGGTCGTGCGCTACGGCGACAAGGAACTCGGTGCGATAGGCTTGATGGATACGCCACGCGCCGCCGCGCGCAAGGCGCTGGCCGAGCTGCACACGCTCGGCATCAAGCGGATGATCATGATCTCCGGCGATCACCAGAAGGTCGCCGACGCTATCGCCAAGGATGTCGGGCTCGATGAGGCCTGGGGCGATCTGATGCCGGAGGACAAGGTTGAGGCGATCAAGAAGCTGAGCGCCGAGCAGAAGGTCGCCATGGTCGGCGACGGCGTGAATGACGCGCCTGCGATGGCGAGCGCGACGGTTGGCATCGCGATGGGCGCGGCCGGCTCCGACGTCGCTCTAGAGACTGCGGACGTCGCGCTGATGGCCGACGATCTCAGTCACCTGCCCTTTGCTGTGGGCCTCAGCCGCCACACCCGCGGGATCATCTTGCAGAACGTGTTCATCAGCCTCGGCGTGGTCGTGATCTTGGTGCCGGCGACGATCATGGGGCTCAGCATCGGTGCGGCAGTCGCGGTGCATGAGGGTTCGACGCTCGTGGTCGTCGTCAACGCGCTGCGGCTGCTCGCGTATCGCGACAAGAGACAATAGCAGCTCGGCGTATTCCCCACCGGAGGAGCCGCCCGGGCAATGTGGGCGGATACGGGAGCCGGCGAAAGATACGAAGGCTATTCCAGCCGTATTGGAACGGCGAGCATTGTCCTGTCAGGTTCTCCCTTACAGTCAGGGTCGTCCTGACAGTAGGGTTCGTAGTGTGGCGCAAGCTATGCCGTTCATTCTGTGGAAATCGGAACGCGAGGTCGCTAAGCTGGCCGCAGGGCCGGGCGGCATTCACATTTGCGACGCTTGCGTCGAAGCGAGCCGACTTTTCATGTCCGGCACTGCTGCACTGCCGCGGGATTTTGATCCGGCGACGTGGCCGACTGATCGCTTCGTCGCGGCCCTTGGACCCCTCCACGCCACAGCAGAGGCGCACCGCGAGCATCTCGCGGAGATCGTCGACACGCTCCGCCATCGAGAGGTAAGCTGGGCAAAGATTGCAGAGCCCCTCGGCGTGTCCTGCCAAACTGCGTAGGAACGGTTCGGCGGGCAATAGTCGGCTTAGGGAGATTCCGCGAGGGGCGGCGATCAAGGCTCCGCGCGGTACTTGTCCGGATTTCCCGGCCGCCCTCAGCCTTCGGCTGAGCGAACTGTTGGGCATCCACGCATAATTGTGGTTGGAACCCAATGCGAAGATTGCCGTTTTCCTTACTGCCATGGCCCGTTTCGTTTGTGGTCGGAGGCGGCATGAAAAAAGGCTTATTTGCTATCTCTGACGTCGGGCATAAGCCGCGATGTGAAGCGTCGGACCTTCGGAGCTGCGCAAGAGTCTTTGATTGTACGATACCTAAAGGAGGTGATGATGCGGAAACTTCTCATAATCGGGATCAGCGCGGCCTCGGCGTGCCTCTTGTATTCCAATGCGGCGAGCGCTTTGCCCGGCGCCGCTCCTAAATCTCTGGCGCCGAGTGCGTCCATCGGAGGGGACCTATTCCAACAAGTTCATTCCCGCAAACACCGCCACCGACATCGGCATTATGCATATCGTGGCTACAGGGGATACCCGATCGGCCCTTATCCGTACGCCGCGTACTCCTATCCCGTCTATGTGCCGCTCTATTATGGTCACCATTTAGGTGGCTATTACGGTCACCATTTAGGTGGGCACCTTTCCAGTGGACATAATTTCGGGGGTCATTTGCAGCACCACGGGCATCATTAGCTTTGCCGGCTCGTGCCTTGATTGAGAAGGCGAATCGTCAGACATCGAAAGTCTGGTCGAGCTTATCACCCTCTAATCGTAGTGGCGCTGCGCGCGAACTTGGACAATCCGCAAATCCGCAGGCTCTACTTTTGGCTCGGACGGGCGTAGAAATGTAACGCTGAAAATAATTATAAGCAGGCGCAATCAGCGACTACTGCAAAAAAAGCTGCCCTGTTAGCTGTACCTCTCTCGATCAAAGCGTTTCTGGCAAACTCGCGCGATTGATGGGGTGTCTCTCGCACATCTTTGTAACCGGGCTTATTTCGAAAGGAACCCAAATAGCACCGCAGCGTTGTCTATGCCGAATAACGCGCATTGGGCGGGTAAATGGCAGACAACAGACCTTCGATTACACGCGAGAAGCTGGCGGCGCTGCTGAACGAAGACTTGGCTCGCGAATACCAAGCGATCATCGCGTACGTTGTCTATTCGCAAGTGCTCAAGGGTGCTGAGTATATGAGCATTGCGGATCAGCTACAAAAGCACGCCGCGGAAGAGCTGAAACACGCGCTGACGATATCTCGGCAAATTGATTATCTCGGCGCTACACCAACGACGATTCCAAAACCCATCGAAGTATCCGATAGCGCGGAGAAGATATTGCGGGCAGATCTTCAGAACGAGATCGACACAATCAAGAACTATCGCGAGCGGATCCGTCAGTGTGAAACATTGGGCGAATTCGCTATCGCCGAGCACATCCGCGAGATCTTGCTCGATGAGCAAGACCATTTGATTGATCTTGCCACCGCTCTGGGCGAAGACGCGCCAGATTTGACCAACTAGCATCGCGTGCGAGGTGCACGCACGCCGAAGGATTTGAGTGCGAGGTCTGTCCGCGCCCAATGTGTTGATTATTTTGTCGAAATGACGATTTCTGGCGTGGACGCGCGCCTCAAATATTAGCTTTTGCCATCGTTGGGTGTTGAGGGCTGGATCATGCTTTTCAGAGGGGCAAGAGAGCGGAGAGTTGCGAAGGTCACAATGCTGAGGATCAGGGCAATATCATAGAGACCGTAGCCAACAGCTCCCCCGAGCGCCCCTGTTGCCCACAAGCTGGCCGCTGTGGCTGTGCCGGACGTATGGTCTCCGCGCTTCAGGATGGCACCTCCGCCAATGAATCCTATTCCCGTAATCAGACCTTCGAGAATCCGAGCCTGACCCATCGAGGTCTCGCCCAAGACGCGGATCGCGACGAGCACAAAACCGCACGCGGCAATCGCGACGAGCGGAAAGGTTCGTAGACCAGCGCTGCGCTCCTGACTTTCCCGCTCCCATCCAATCGGCAATGCCAAAATGTAGGCGATAGCCAAATCGACCAAGTGGGAGCCCATTTCTACCCAATTCAAGGCTGCAAATCTCATCGTCATCTCCCACTCGCCAACGGACATCCAGAACAATAGTGCTCGTGCAGGGGTTCCTGTTACTCTGTTACACGACGAAGAGATTTTCCGTGCCCAGCCTCTTCCGCCCCAGTCGATGATTGGCTACCGCTCGGCCAGAAATTCTCCATTCGTTCAGAGCGGGCGGAATGTTACAAAATGAATGCGAGATTCTAGCTAAAAAATCCCGGGGGTTTGCAATTGACTTTCAATTGCGGAGCCCGAACACATGGCGGCGGGACCGGCTCCCGGCGGTTGTCAAGATTGGACAGGCGCCTTATTTCATGTTGGCAGACTTTTACTCGTAGGAGGTTGCTGTGGGTTCGCATTTTCTCGACCGTCTGTTTGGCCGGAGGTATGGCGGCGGCCATGGAGGCGGTCATCATGGAGGCGGCCACGGAGACCGGTACGGCCGAGGGCCCGATCGTGGTGCGCCTTGGGGCAATCAGCAGAATCCGGACTGGGATCAATCGCCGCCGCCCGCGCAACAGCGGGTGCTTGTGTGTCCCAGCTGTCGCTCTGACAACGCGCCGGACAGCCGTTTTTGCGCCAATTGTGGCCAGCGCTTCGGATCGTCCGAGGCGGCGTGTTCGAAGTGCAATGCGTCAATTCCAGCCAACTCTAAATTTTGCCGCTCTTGCGGTACGGCGGTGGCCGGAGCAAATCCTGAGGGAAAGTGAGTCCTATCTTCACGCCGACGTCCGATTGGTGAACATGTGAGGCTGAAGGCCTCGTGCGTTCACAGGAACGCGACGTCATGCCCGGTTGGGGATGAGAGTGATCGTCGAAAAGAATCTGCATCCGTGCCCGAGGCTGTACAAGCAGGAGCTGATGCCGAGGCGCGCCGTCTTAACGAACTGAATTCTAGGCGCGAGAGGGTGACATGGCCGCAGGGGTTTCAGCGAGCGACCCAGTATCTACCGCGACAGCAGCGGGGCGGCATAAGCGCAGACTGTACATTGCGCTGACCCTCACCACCACTTTTATGGTTGTCGAGGTTATCGGCGGCTTGTGGACCGGCAGCCTCGCTCTCCTTGCCGACGCAGCCCACATGCTCACCGATGCCGGCGGCCTGGCATTGGCTTTGATCGCGATCCGTTTCGCCGAACGGCCACGGACACCACAGAACACCTTCGGCTATGTTCGTATGGAGGTGCTATCGGCGCTCACCAACGCCGTGGTTCTCCTCCTCCTGACTGTATATATCCTCTACGAGGCCTATCAGCGATTCTTGAGCCCGCCGGAGATCATCGGCGGACCGATGCTGGCCGTGGCAGTTGCCGGTCTCGTCGTCAACCTGATCAGTATGAAAATGCTCTCCGCCGGCTCGGCGGAGAGCCTCAACGTCAAAGGCGCCTACTTCGAGGTGCTGGCGGACATGCTCGGTTCGCTCGGCGTCATTGTGGCTGCAATCGTGGTGGTTCTGACCGGCTGGCAACTAGTCGATCCGATCATCGGCGCCGGCATCGGGCTGTTCATTGTCCCGCGCACGTGGATCCTGCTCAAGCAAGCGATCCATATTCTAATGGAGGGCACGCCGCCGGAAATCGACATGGCCTTGCTTGAAAAGAGGCTTCTCGAGATTCCGGGCGTCCTTGCCGTTCGTGATCTCCATGTCTGGACGATTACATCCGGCGCCGATGCGATGAGCGGCCACCTTGTCGTGACTGACACGGCTTCAGCCCGGACGATACTGGCCGAAGCTCAGGAGGCGCTGAAGACTGGCTTTGGCCTGACACATGTGACGATCCAGATCGAGGACGAAGCGCTTGAGGGAGCCGAAGCCAAGCGGCCGTTTTGATTTCGTCGAGAGTTTGCCGCAGTGAACGAGTGAGGACGACGTGGGTAACGATCATTGGAATGAACGCTCTTTCCGAAAGGGTCCTGGATCAAATCGATACCCGGCGCCCAGGTCCGGTTACTCGACTGATGCTCCGCCGCGGGCGCCGATCTCGTGGGTTGTCGTCATCTTCGGTCTCCTTGCATGGACGGTCGTTGTCTATGTTGGATATGTCGCACTCGATATCGCCCTGTCGTGGCTCTCAACCAGCGGCGGCGCCGTGTTGCAAGCGGGGAAGGACGCCGGAAGCGCGATAGGCGTCGGCAAAGAGGTCGGCGTCGCGATCGACAGCCTGAAGTCCACCGGTCTCCTCGACCAGGCGGTCTCCTTGCTGATGATCGTCCTGAAGCCGGCAGCCATCGTGATTTGGGCGCTTGGCGCGCTGTTGATCGTCCTCTTGCCGAGGATGCTTTGGCGTTTGGGTGGAGCATTCGGCAGACGCCGACATTAAGTAAGTGCTATCGCTCCGGCCGCGCTCTGGAATGATCCCAGTCATATCTTGAACCACTGCCTTGTGGTAATTCCACTGTCGCAAATGAGTGACCGGCGGCATGATTGGGGTAGCCATCACCCAGTTTCGGCAAATTCTAGAGTCGAGGAAGGATGACAGAAAAACAAGACCATCCGGGATCTGCTCCTCGCCTGATCCTTTCCCTGCCGGGCAACGAAGCCTTTGGGCAGCATCTGGCAGCAGCCGGGCATTGGGAGCTCGGCACAATAGGAACCCGGCAATTTCCGGATGGCGAGTCCTACGTCCGTATCCTTTCCGACGTTGCAGGCAAAGCGGTCGATCTGGTCTGCACACTCGCAAGGCCCGATGATGGCTTCTTGCGTCTTGTCTTCGCGGCAGATGCCGCGCGGGCGCTCGGCGCGCGAGAGGTCACTCTGATCGCGCCTTATCTCGCTTATATGCGGCAGGATCGCCGTTTTCAGCCGGGTGAGGCGGTGACGTCGAAGAGCTTCGCGCGGCTCGTCTCGTCGAGCTTCGACCGGCTGGTCACCGTCGATCCGCATCTGCATAGATATTCGACTCTCTCGGCGCTCTACACGATCCCGACGGATACGCTGCATGCGGCGCCGCTGCTGGCGGATTGGATTGCCGCGGAAGTCGACAATCCTTTTCTCGTCGGTCCCGACGAAGAGAGCGAGCAATGGGTATCGGCCATCGCCGCACGCATTGGCGCCCCACACGCGGTGCTGCGCAAGATCCGGCATGGCGATCGCAATGTCGACGTCGAATTACCCGATCTGTCCAGATGGCGTGGCCGGCAGCCGGTGCTGGTCGATGACATCGCCTCGTCCGGCCGCACGCTGATCGAAGCGGCTCTCAAACTTCCGCTTCAAGGCTTTGCGCGACCCGTGGTGGTCGTTGTGCATGGCATTTTTGCCGAAGATTCTTTCCAGCGCCTTGCGCCGCTTTGCGGCCGGATCGTTTCGACAGATTCTGTTCCTCACGAGAGCAATGCCATCGGCCTTGCGCCGCTGGTTGCGAACGCGCTCGGATTGAGCGCTCCATCGTCGGCAGACCTCGTCCGGCACCGGCGTCCGCCCGAGCCCTTGGATGAGGTGGAGCGGGCGGGTCTCGATTCCTTTCCCGCGAGCGATCCGCCATCCTGGACGAGCGGGGCGCGGTGAAAGTGCCGCCTCCCGAAACCAGATCCAATAAAGGCGACGATGCAGCATGAGCGGCACGGCTTCCAAGATGTTCAACACTTGGCGCAAGGGATACGGCCCGATTGTCCATCGTGAAGAGACGGTCGAGCGCATAGTGGCGCTGGCTTCGTCCGGCCGCATCGATCCGCAACCGCTCTATCGGATGCTGGTGGCTGCCGACCGCCTCACCTCCGCCGCCATGTGGAGCGTGGTCCATATGACCTACACCAAGCGGGTCGATCTCTCTGGCGCCCCGCTCCCGGCGGACGCTTTCAAGACCACCCCGGAAGGACATACCGGCGGCTCGCTCAACATGGTCCCGGCTTTTGTCGGCTATCTGACGGCCAATGCGATTTCAGCGACGACGCGTTCCTGGCTGATGGGCCAAGGCCATTGTGTTGCCGCTATCGAGGCCGTCAACGTCCTCACCGGCGATGTCTCACCGGCGCAGAAGGGCCGCTACGATCGCAGCGAGAAGGGATTGTCGCAACTCGCCGCCGACTTCTACTCATACAAGATCGGCCCCGACGGCGCTCCGGCCGTACCGCTCGGCAGCCACGCAGGACCGAATACCGCCGGCGCGATCTCCGAAGGCGGTTATCTCGGCTTCGCGGAGGTGCAGTACGTGCACATGCCGCTCCCCGGCGAAAGCCTCGTGGCGTTCCTGAGCGACGGCGCATTCGAGGAACAGCGCGGTTCGGACTGGACGCCTCGCTGGTGGCGGGCCGAAGATTCCGGCCATGTCATCCCGGTCATGATCCTCAACGGGCGGCGTATCGAAGAGCGCGTCCAGATCGCGCAGCAGGGTGGCGCCACATGGCTCGCCGACCATCTCAAGCTCAACGGCTTTGATCCCTTCATCGTCGATGGCCGCGATCCAGCCGCCTTCGCAGGGGCCATTCTAGAAGCCGAGCGCCGACTCCAGAGTTTCGCTGCGGAAGCGGCGCATTCCTATCCGGCGCCGGTTCCTTATGTGATCGCCGAAACCGTCAAAGGGTTCGGCTTTCCGGGAGCGGGCACGAATGCCGCGCACAATCTGCCGCTCGGTGGCAATCCCGCGCAGGACGAAGCAGCCCGTACCGCCTTCAACGATGCGGCCCGCGTGCTGTTCGTGCCGCCTGACGAGATTGAGCAAGCCGTCGCAGCGATCGCTGTCCATGGCAAGCAAGGCCGCGTGCCCGAAAGCCGGCACCCCCTCGCGCTGCGGCGGCCTCCGACTCCAGTACTCCCCGAACCTGATTGGACCGTAGCCGGCAGTCCGCCCGACTGCGCGATGCATGCTATCGACCGCTGGTTCGTCCGCCTCGTCGATGCGAACCCCGGCCTTCGGCCCCGTGTCGGCAACCCCGACGAACTGCGCTCAAACCATATGGGTGCAACCCTCGACAGGTTGCGCCACCGGGTGAACGTTTCGGAGCCCAACGTCGCCGATGCCGTGGATGGGGCGGTCATCACCGCGCTCAACGAGGAAGCGGTTGCGGGCGCGGCGCTCGCCAACAAGGGAGGCATCAACCTGATTGTCAGCTACGAGGCTTTCGCCTTGAAGATGTTGGGCGGGCTTCGCCAGGAGATCGTCTTCGCCCGTCGCCAGCGTGAGGTCGGCCAGAAGCCGGGTTGGGTATCCGTCCCGCTCATCGTCACGTCTCATACCTGGGAGAACTCCAAAAACGAGCAGTCGCATCAGGACCCGACCATTGGCGAGGCGCTGCTCGGCGAGATGTCCGACACGGCACGCGTTCTGTTCCCCGTGGATACCAACAGCGCCATGGCCGCCCTGAGAGCCGTCTACCAGGGTCGCGGACAGGTAGCCTGCCTCATCGTGTCGAAGCGCGACATGCCGTATCGCTTCGGTGGCGAGGCTGCGCTCAAGTTCATTGCCGATGGCGCCGCTCACATCGAAGGCGAGCGCGACGGGGCCGAGTTGCAACTGGTTGCCATCGGCGCCTACCAGCTCGAGGAGGCGCTCAAGGCAGCACATCGCCTCAAGACGCACGGCCGCCGCGTTCTCGTAACCGCTCTCTCGGAACCTGGCCGATTCCGAATCCCCCGCGATTCCATTGAAGCCGCCTTCACAGCTAGCGAGCAGGATATTGCGGCGCTGTTCCCGGCCGGGCTGCCGCGAGTCATCGTGTCTCACGCGAGACCGGAACCAATGCTCGGCTTGTTGCGGCGGCTCGACTCCGGGCCTCAAAGGACTGTCGCGCGCGGCTATATCAGCCGGGGCGGCACGCTCGACGTTGCAGGCATGCTGTTCGCTAACCGCTGTAGCTGGGCGCATCTGGTGGACGCGGGAGGCGCTCTCCTCGGCTGCAAGCGCGAGGAGATTCTCTCCTCGACCGAGCAAGGCGCGCTCGACGGACGCGGCGATCCGGCGGATTTGGCCGCCTTCACATTCTGAAAGTTCGCAATGTTGACTCTGACCTCTCTCGGCGGCGCCGGCACTGTCACCGGCTCGAAACATCTCCTCACCAACGGCGGCAAGCGCATCTTGATTGATTGCGGTCTATTTCAAGGCCTCAAGAACCTTCGCGAGCTGAACTGGGAACCGTTGCCGGTCGCGCCGTCGAGCATCGATGCCGTCGTCTTTGACCCATGCTCATCTCGATCACTCGGGCTACTTACCCAAGCTCGTGCGTGACGGCTTTCGTGGCCGCATCTACGCGACCGCGGCGACACGCGATGTCGCAGAGCTCATCCTCAAGGACAGCGGCTACCTCAACGAGAAGGACGCTGAGTACGCCAATCGGAAAGGGTTCTCCAAACACAAGCCGGCGCTGCCGCTGTACGGCGCGCGTGATGCCGAACGCGCCATGGAGTTCTTTTCGCTTGTTCCTTTTAACACGGTCACGACGCTCCCAGGTGGTGCGACCGTGAGGTTTCGCTACGCCGGCCACATCCTCGGAGCCGCCAGCGCCGAGATCGAATGGGGCGGCCGCCGCATTGCTTTTTCAGGGGACCTTGGCCGCTACGGCGACCCAATCTTTCCGGACCCGGCAGCTATCGCCGAAGCAGATTACGTCGTCGTTGAATCGACCTACGGAAACCGCCTCCACGATTCTGCCGATCCCACCGAAGCGCTCGGCAAGGTCATCGAGCGCACCATCAAGCGCGGCGGCACCGTCGTCATCCCGGCCTTTGCGGTCGGGCGCGCACAGTCGCTGCTCTATCATCTGTGGCGCCTGCAGACCGCCGGCCGTCTATCGGGCGTCCCGATCTATCTGGACAGCCCGATGGCGATCGAGGCGACAGGCCTGCTCCACGCCCACCACGACGATCACCACTTGTCTTCCAAGGAATGCGACGCGATCTGCGGCATCGCCACCTATACACGCGATGTGGAAAGCTCCAAGGCGATCTCGACCAGCCCCTGGCCCAAGGTCGTGATATCGGCGAGCGGGATGGCGACGGGAGGCCGTGTTCTCCATCACCTCAAGGCCTTCGCGACCGATCCCAAGCACACGATCCTGTTCTCCGGGTTCCAGGCCGCTGGAACGCGAGGCCGAGCGATGCTTCAGGGCGCGCGCGACATCAGGATCCATGGCCAATGGGTGCCGGTTCGGGCAGAGGTCGATGACCTGTCGATGCTGTCGGCACACGCTGATGCTAGCGAGCTGATGCGCTGGCTCTCCGGCTTCCGCCGCGCTCCGTCTCGCGTCTTCATCGTCCATGGCGAGGCCGACGCCGCCGAAGCGCTGCGGGTGCGGATTGATCGCGAACTTGGGTGGGATGCCGCTGTGCCACGTCAGAACCAGATCTTCGATCTATGACGACGACAGATAACGCTGCTCGTGCCGATCAACCAAGGCACCGTGTACGCCGTCTCCGGCTGCATAGCCAGCATCAGGCGATCGTAATCATGCGTGCCGACTGTCACGTCTGCCGGGCCGAGGGATTTGCTTCGCGCTCTCAGGTTCTCGTGGCCAATGGCAAGCGCCAGGTCCAGGCGACTCTTTTTCAAGTCGACGGTGAAGCCATGCTGGGCCTCGACGAGATCGGACTGTCCGAAACCGCCTGGGACCTTCTTGGCGTCGCGGAAGGCGACGAGGTCAGGGTCTCCCATCCACCCGCAATGGATTCGCTCGCTGATGTGCGGCGGCGTATCTATGGCAATCGTCTGGATACGTCCGCCTTCTCGGAGATCGTGAGGGATGTTGTCGCCGGCAGCTACACCGACGTGCACCTCGCCGCCTTCCTGACCGCGAGCGCCGCGCTGCCGCTGGACGAAGAGGAGACGGTTAGTCTGACGAGGGCAATGGTGAATGTCGGCGACCGCCTGCGCTGGGATGCCGCGATCGTGGTCGATAAACACTGCATCGGCGGGCTTCCCGGCAACCGCACCACGCCGATTGTCGTGGCGATCGTGGCCGCGAACGGCCTCGTCATGCCCAAGACCTCCTCGCGCGCGATCACCTCGCCGGCCGGTACGGCCGATATGATGGAAACCTTGGCGCCTGTCGATCTCGACATCGCGACTCTCCGACGCGTGGTGGAGGCGGAAGGGGGCTGCATTGCCTGGGGCGGTGCGGTCCACCTCAGCCCGGCCGACGATATCTTCGTGCGGGTGGAGCGCGAACTGGATATCGATACTGAAGGTCAGTTGATTGCGTCCGTCCTCTCGAAGAAGATCGCTGCAGGCTCGACACACGTGGTCATCGATATCCCGGTCGGCACAACCGCGAAGGTGCGCGGTAAAGACGTCGCTGACCGCCTTGCCGAGCGCATGACCGCAGTGGCTGCGCGCTTTAACCTTGCCGCCATATGCCTTCAAACCGATGGCTCGCAGCCCGTCGGCCGTGGCATCGGTCCGGCGCTCGAGGCCTTCGATGTGCTCGCCGTTTTGCATAACAAATCCGACGCGCCCGATGACCTGCGCCAGCGAGCTGTCACGCTGGCGGGCGCGGCACTGGAAATTGGCGGAAAGGCCAGCAAGGGAAGCGGCGTGACGCTGGCGCTCGCGACGCTTTCCGACGGCCGGGCGTGGAAGAAGTTCGAAGCCATCTGTGAGGCGCAGGGCGGACTGCGCACTCCGCCGCAGGCGCGCCACGTCTATCCATTGGTTGCGCCGCGCGCAGGCCGAATCGTTCATATCGACAATCGCAAACTAGCGCGGCTTGCCAAGCTGGCCGGTGCGCCCGGCGCCAAGGCTGCCGGCGTCTTCATGGAGGTGCGGCTTGGCGCGGAGGTTGATCGCGGACAGCCGCTCTTTCATGTCCACGCCGAGACACCCGGCGAGCTCGCCTACGCGCTCGACTATGCGGCACGTGCTGGCGATATTCTGATAGTCGGGTCTTGAAGGCTCCCTGCTGGCGGTTGAGTCGGATCGTCTAGGCTTACCTGGGGCCGCGTTCAAAGCAATAACTCCGTTTCCAATTTACAGGATATTTTGCAGCATACACAGCGTTTTACGATGTGGAGGCCTGCCAGCTTTTCATGTGGGGCCAAGCTACATTGCCAAAGGATTTCGTCTACTCACCGTCTGCTCGCTGCTCCTGGATCGCTCAACGCCACGGCCGAGGCGCACCGCGACCACCTTGCGAAATAGTCGACACCCTCCGCCATCGAGAGGTCAGTTGGGCAAAGATCAGAGACAAGCTTGGCGTGTTGCGTCAGACTGTAAGGGAACGGTTCGGCGGATCTTAGTTGCGCCGGAGCCGGCTTATCTTCGTTGTCTAACAGCGCTGGAATGGCAGGGCTCGACGGGCCATCTGGTGCGCTGCCGCTCACCCTCGCCCTGCCGACTTGTCCTTGCTTGTCGAAGATCATACAGAACATGATCGAACTTGTTTGCTAAGCTCTTCCCCATCAAGCCTACCGCGCGCTCGCCACACATTTGCTAGCCATGCACTGATGAGGTAGGCGACGACGCAGCCATTGTCTTCAGCATGAGACAATGGTGCCAAACCCGTTCTGCTCCGATGGCTTGAAGACTCTCTACGTGATGATGTCGTCGATGGCCGCCCACCGAAGGTGGTCAAGTTGGGCACCGTCCATCATTGGCGATTCGCTCTTGTCCGTCATTCGCAACTTTGTCCGGCGGCAATCCCGAACCCGTCTCGTCACCGGGCGGGAATCTAGTCTAGGCTAGCGAATAGCCCAGCTGCTATACAGGGACATCGTAAGACATCGAGCCCGTGAGACGCCGGATTAATTCCTCGATCAACGCTACCTTGGCCGCTTCGCCTAGGCATCAGTGCGTCATGATGGCATCACCGCAGCCCTGCGGGATGAAGTCGAAGCGCTCCACCGTCACGACGGTGACTGGCGACTACCCGGGCAGTGCGCATCATCCATCGCCATACGAGCGAGACCCCTCCGTGAAGCTCTACCAATCTTTTTTGGTAAGCGCGAGACAAGTTTCAGGACAACTTGGTGTGGTAAATTCGTTGGATTATGTTCGAAACATTCTGCTGCGAGGACTATTAACTGGCGACAGAGATTACGTTACACGGGTCGGTCCCAAAACGCGGTGTGCATGAAATTTCCGGCGGGCGCCCTTGAGGCCAAGCTAGCTTATCGCGGTGACGCAGGTCAAGTCGTGAACCCATAACGGATAGGTGGCAATGACTATCAGTGTCCAGACCTTTTACGATCAGCGCAGTGGCACCGCAACGCATGTTGTCACATGCGCTGCGTCCGGTTCTTGTGTTGTCATCGATCCAGTGTTCGATCTAGATCCAAAGTCGGGACGTACCAGCCGCGCTCCCGTTGACCGTATCGTGGATTTCATAAGGGCCGAGAAGTTGTCACTGGAATGGCTTCTGGAGACCCATGTTCATCACGATCACATCTCCGGCGCCCTGGCCTTGCGTGAAACGCTCGGCGGCCGACTGGCAATCGGCAAGCGCGTTGTGGAGGTCGCCGAAGTTATTCGCCAAGTCTATGCCCTGCCGCAAACGCATGCACGTCCGTTCGACCGTCTGCTGGATGAAGGCGACAGCCTGGGGTTTGGCGAAGAGACGATCGAGGTTTGGGCGACGCCGGGGCACACGATCGACCATTTGAGCTATCGCATCGCCGACACGATTTTTCTGGGCGACACGCTCTTCATGCCCGATAGCGGAACGGCGCGCTGCGACTTCCATCGCGGCGACGCCCGCATGCTCCATTCTTCGATCCGTCGTATCCTCGATCAGCCCGAAGAGACACGCTTGTTCGTTTGCCATGATTACGGCGCGGAGGGCAGCCGCCCGCCCGCCTGGGCAACCACAGTGGGCGCGCAGCGGGCCGAAAATATTCATGTCGGCAAGGGGCGGACCGAAGCGGAGTTCATCGCTCTGCGGCAGGAGCGCGATGCCGGGCTCGAAATGCCAGCGCTCCTGCTCGCATCCTTGCCGCTCAACATCGCGGCTGGGCGCTTCCCGGAGCCCGCAAGTAACGGGCGGGTCATTCTGCCGATGCCGCTTGATGTTCCGGTCAGTGCTCTCTAGCCGCCACCGCCCGAGCGTGGCTTCCACCGCCCCAAATACACGGGACACCGTGATGGATGAAATCCTGTCAACTGGCCGTCCGCTCGATTGCCTCGTTGTTGGAGGGGGCCCTGCGGGCCTGACTGCTGCGATCTATCTGGCGCGGTACCGGCGACGCGTCACCGTAGTGGACGACGGCGACAGCCGCGCACTCTGGATACCCCGTTCACACAACCATGCCGGCTTTCCCGACGGAATTAGCGGCAAGGAGCTGTTGAGTCGTATGCGCGCTCAGGCGGAGCTCTACGGTGCCGGAGTGCTGCGGGGCCGTATCGAGACGATCGAGGAGCGGGACGGCAGCTTTCTGGCGTGTGGTAACAACATCGCGCTCGAAGCGCGAACCATTCTTTTGGCAACCGGCACCAACAACCGGCGCCCGGACCTCGATCCCGCTATGCATCGGTCTGCGCTGGAGCGCGGTCTGCTGCGCTATTGTCCGGTCTGCGACGGCTTCGAGGCCGGGGACAAGGCTATCGGTGTTATCGGCGCCGATGCGCGGGGCGTCGCTGAAGCCTTGTTCCTGCGAACATATTCCGAAGACATTACCATACTCCCGGCGGGTGCAGTCGATATCAGCTCCGACGACCGCGCCCTTCTCGAACGCCACGGTATCCGCGTGGAAGAACGACCGCCCTTGCGCCTCGATTGCACCGGTAGTCGCGCGATAGTTCACTTTCGCGACGGCTCGCAGCTCAGCTTCGACACCATCTATCCGGCGCTTGGTTCCGAAGCGAACGACCATCTTGCCCAGGCGCTCTGTCTCGACATGGCGGATGGGTGCTGTATCGCGGTCGATCAAAAGCAACGCACTAGCCGAGGCGGCATCTACGCCGCAGGCGACATCGTCTTCGCGCTCGATCAGATCAGCGTCGCGATGGGCCACGCGGCAATCGCCGCCACGACGCTGCACAACGATCTGCGCAATCTAGACGGCTTAACGCGCCAGTAGTAAATCGGGCTGTGAAGTCGAGAATGGCAGCACAGACAAAACCTTCGAAGCGCTTGGAGCTGCCTGTCCAGAGCCGCAGTGCATCGCACCTCATCTCTTTGTCGTATTCAATCTGGACTGATGGCGGTTCTCGTGTGTTTCATGACGGAAGTGAAACAGCCGCGCTGTGTGGGTCTTCCATCAGCGCAAAGCAGGGCATTGGGACTGTGCCGATACGGAGGACATTAACTCGGTGGCAAAGTCAGTTGTAAATGTGTCGGACCGCGCGACGGTGCAGGCAGTTTGGCCAGGCTTGCGCTGTTGTGTGGGCAATGGATGAGGTGATATTGTGCACCGGTGATGGTCACATTCTCCCGTCACCGGGGGTGGGCGATCAAAGGAGTGATACAGCGTGAAATGGCGGTTCACGAGCGTGCTGTACAAAGGCAACGCCCGATCGCCCTTAAAAAGGTAGCGTTCCTTGATACCGAGGCCGAAGATGAGCGCAACATCAGAGAATTGCCCAGCGGGGCTCTGATCGCATCTTCCCAGCAGGTCGACTGCGACCATGGGGTGCCAGCATGTCCTTAACGTGAGCATTTGGCGCCTAAGTGTGCTAATATTTGGACATCTCGCTATATTTAGGGGCAGTCGCTTTTATGCTCAGGGCGCTTTCCAAACAATCGGCCCCACCGGTGGTGTTCGGACTTTTCGTGACGCTCATTACTTTGTCTGCAATACCTTTGGCGAAGGCAGACGCACTCGATTTGGCACAGGCTGGTTTTGCAGCGAAGCAGCGTCGCGATTGCGTGCAAGCCATTCAGCTTTTTAGCGAGGCAATTCGTCAGGGCAATTTCGATAGTGAGCGCCGCGGCTTCCTCGTCTACAGCCGAGGTGTATGTTACGAGGGCATGGGAATTAGCGACAAAGCGTTATCCGATTTCGACACTGCAATAGCGCTTTTGCCGAACTTTCCCAATTCCTACATCTACCGGGGCCTGATTTGGACATTCGAGCGCGAATACGATCGCGCCATCGACGACTTTCTTAGCGCGCGCCGACTAAGTCCCAGGGATCCGATGATTTTCAACAACCTTGCGGGCGCTTACGAAAGAAAAGGCGATCTGGATCGAGCGATCGAAAACTATGATGAGGCGGTTCGCCTTCAGCCGAGTTACGCAGAAGCTTATTACAACCGCGCTGCCGCCTTTCTGACGAAAGGCGACCTACAAAGAGCACTTTCTGATTACGACCAGGCAATCTCACTGCAGCCGACGTTTGCGGATGCAATCGGCAACAGAGGCGCGGTGCATCTGATGCTGGGAAACTTTGAGAAGGCGATCGCAGATTTCGGCGCGGCGATCCGCCTTAGGCCGGGGGACGCGAGCTTTTGGGCAAATCGGGCCAATGCAAATTTGACAGTAAGAAATTTTACTGCGGCGCTCGCCGATTTCGATCAGGCGCTCCAACTTGCTCCCGGAGACCCAGCCTATTATCTCGGTCGAGGACGCGCCCGATTGTTTGCCGGGGATAATACGGCGAGTGTCGAGGATTTCAAAACCGCGGTGCGTCTGCGGCCGTCCAATCCATATGCGATGATCTGGCTCCACATCGCTCGCGTGCACGGTGGAGAAAATGACCGCGCCGAGCTGACCGAGAACGCTGCAAAAGTCAGGCGAGACATGTGGCCGGCGCCGATGCTCGAGTATTATCTGGATGCGGTCGATTCGGGGCAAGTTCAGGCGGCATCCCGTATCGGGTCTGGCCAGGATCAAGCCAAGCGCGCGTGCGAAGCTGAGTTCTTCTTGAGCGAGTCCATTGTTCATGCCGGACAAGTCGATCAAGCGCGCGAACGTCTCAAAAGCGTAGTGGCAGGGTGCAAACTGTATGACGTCGTTTACAGCGCAGCATTGGCCGAGCTTAATTTACTTTCTAAATGATGGGCGACTCAGCTGTGCTCCAATCATTGACAGGGCGCGCAGAGCAGACGCGCGCCGACAATTTTGCGCATAATTGATTAGGCCCCTTAGCCTTGATCGGCAGGCTCCAAGCGTGAATGCGAAGGTCGGTTCCGGGACAAGGGCATGAGCAAAAACATCGTCATTTATTCTGATGGTACTGGGCAGGACGGTGGCGCCCGTCCGGAGCAACGCATCAGCAACATCTACAAGATGTACAGGGTCTCACGTAACCACGCGGATACGGCTGTCGACCCGACCAAGCAGGTCGTCTTCTATGATGCCGGCTTGGGAACCGATATCGGTGCCACCGCTTTCATCGCTCCCTTGCGATTTGTCCAAAAGATGCTGGGATCTGTTGCTGGCGATGGGATCAAACGCAATATCGCTGATTGCTACGAATTTATCCTCAACCACTATGAAGAGGGCGACCGGATCTTCCTGTTCGGCTTCAGCCGCGGAGCCTACACGGTGCGCAGCGTTGCCAACTTGCTGATGCTGTGCGGCATCCCGACCACGACGCCCGCAGGCCCGCTGCTGCGCTTTCGGAAAGCTGTGAAGGATGTCGCCTGGGAGGCGGTCGATACAGTGCTCGAACACGGCGCGGGTCACCCGCGCGAGCAGTTTGAGGCGGAGAGACTGGAACTGGCGCGGCGATTTCAACTCAAATACGGGTCTGGCGATGAAGCAAACTCGAATGCCGCCGCCTATTTCATCGGGGTGTTCGACACCGTCGCAGCACTTGGAGCAAGCGGCCCCAGGCGTCGCATGATCCAACTGGGCTTGACCCTCGGCGTTGCGGTTGCTGCGTTTATAGCTTCCCTTGTCCCTGCCGCGGTTGTCGGTGTAGTAACAGCCATTGTCTCGGGAGCAGGCCTGCTTTGGGGATTTATCGTCCCGGCGTGGTTCGTCACCCATCTGGCGATGTTGGGTGCCGTCCTATGGTTCTTGAATAAGCAGCGCACGACTAATCGTAAGACGATTTACGATTTCCCAAACAAGGGAGACCCGCCTCGTTCGCACATTGCGGAATGGACGGGAAAGAACTTCGACCGCCTCCTCAGCAAGCACGTTCGGTTTGCGCGATCGGCGAATGCGATCGATGAAGCGCGTAAGGACTTCGCCCGGGTCGGCTGGGGCGGCACCGAACCGGGGGCGCACCCTGCCACGCCTGGTTTTGATCGCATTATCCAGCTTTGGTTTGCGGGCAACCACTCCGACATCGGCGGGTCTTATCCGGAACCGGAATCGCGGCTGTCGGATATCGCGCTCTCCTGGATGTGCGAACAAGCGATTTCCGTCCCCGACGGCCTCATCACCGGCCCGATCTACGTCGACGGCGTCAAAATGCCGAACACCGGGGATTCTGGCCCCGCGCTAAACCTGTTTCCTCGGGCCGAAGGTGTGCAGCATTGCGAGATTGCCAGCATGCGCGACACCCTGGATAGTTACGCTGCCAGCTTGCCAAAATGGCCGTGGCTGCAGACTCTCGTCGGCGCCAAGAACTGGGACTTTGAAATCCGGGAGATCAATCCCAAAGCACCGGTGCACGCGACTGTCCGGGCGCGGTTTGACTTGCCGGAGGTTAGGCAGTGTGCGGGCGTTGGCGCGTACCGCCCGGACGCGCTGAAAAATCATGAAAGCTTCAAGCAGTATTACCAGCCGCTGACGAGCGCGGAATCCCCGGCTCATCTGCACCGAAGTCCTGCCGCATCTCTCGATCGCTCCGACTCGAAGGCCTGATGTTCGCGGGACGCTCTCGAATGCGTTTTTCCGACGCGAAATCCATTGGTCGGAGTTTTCACACCCTTCGTGACGCTGACGTGACACCTGCAAAAACTTAGCTGTTGCCAACACCCAAATGTCGTGCCGAATACCGGTCAAATGGGCGGGCGTAGGTGCAATGAGAAAGGCTTTTCTGGCGATGGTCCTGGCGGCAAGCTCGGCCGTCGAGGGGCAGTCGGCTGACCTTGGCAAGGTCAGCGCAAATACTCCTGTCGATTGGACCGGGCCTTTCGTTGGCAGTCATTTCGCCTACGCGAGCGGACATTCAAACTTTTCCTTGGTCGGGCCCGGGTTGCCGCCATCCTCGGGCGCGATCGACTTGACCAATCCAATCGATGCTTTCAAGGGGACGGGATCGTATGCGTTAGGGTTGGGTGGCGGATACAACTACATGCTGCCTTCGCGCATGGTCGTCGGCCTTGAGGCCGACATTTCCTTTCCAAACACGGTTTCCGGAATTGCCACAACGACGGGCGTTCAGGGTTCGCAAACGCTTACGCAAACCGTGCTGACATCTGGAACGCTGCGGGCACGTGTGGGATATGCGCCGGGCTCCTGGCTGTTCTATGCGACGGGCGGCCTCGCATGGAGCTATGATGAGGCGCAGCTCGGGCCGGTCGATGCTCCAGAAGACACAACCAAGACCACGCGACTTGGAACGGTGTGGGGCGTGGGTGCCGAACTCGCGCTATCGAACAACTGGTCCGCCCGGTTTGAATATCTCTCCACGAACTTCGGAGGGAAAGAGATTGGGTTCGGTGGAACCGCGCAGCGCCTGTCATCGGACCTCGCGGTTCAGACCGCCCGCCTCGGCGTCAATTACCGCTTTGGCAAGGAGGGACAGCGGGTTCTACAGGATGGCTTGACACCGTTCGAAACTGATCGGTTCGCTCTGCACGGACAGACTACCTACCTCCAACAATACGCAGCACCGTTTCGGTCGCCCTATATCGGCACAAACAGTCTCATCCCCAACCAGACCCGACAGACTTGGGATGTGACGCTGTATGCTGGATTTCGCCCCTGGTCAGGCGGAGAGGTCTGGATCAACCCCGAGATCGATCAGGGGTTTGGCTTGAGTTCGACCGTCGGTGTGGCCGGCTTTCCAAGTGGCGAGGCCTACAAGGTCGGAGCGGCGGTTGCCTACGCGCGCATCCCGCGCGCGTTCTTCCGTCAGACTTTCGATCTGGGCGGAGAGACGAAAAAGATCGACGCCGACATCAACCAGTTCGCGGGGAGCCAGACGTCGGATCGACTGATCCTGACCCTTGGGAAATTTGCGGTCACCGACGTGTTCGACACCAACAAATATGCTCATGATCCGCGCAAGGATTTCATGAATTGGTCGGTCGTTGACACCGGCACCTTCGATTACGCCGCCGACGCCTGGGGCTTCACCTATGGCGCCGCAGTTGAATGGTACAAAGGTGACTGGACATTCCGCGGCGGGATTTTCGATCTCTCCCGCGTCCCCAACAGCACCGAATTAGATCCGAGCTTTTCTCAGTTTCAATGGGTCGGCGAGATCGAACATCGGCATGAGATCTGGGGCAAGAAGGGGAAGGTTGCGGTCACGGCGTTTTTGTCGCGTGGCCGCATGGGGCGCTTGGACGAGGCCGTAACGCTGGCGCGGGCAACGGGAATGCCCGCTGATGTCGCTCTGGTCAGGCGATACCAAAGCCGAGCTGGCATCGGTGTGAACCTGGAACAGGAAATCACGGCTGACCTTGGTGTGTTCGCTCGCGCGGGCCTCGCTGATGGGTCAAAGGAAGCTTACGAATTCTCCGATATTGACTCGACGTTCGCTGCCGGGCTTTCGCTGACCGGTTCCTCCTGGAACAGGCCGAACGATACGTTCGGGCTGGCCGGCGTCGTCAACGGCATCTCGAGTGCCCGCCAGGCATATCTTGACGCCGGCGGTCTCGGTATTCTTGTCGGCGACGGGCGCCTGCCGAACGCCGGTCTGGAAAAGATTATAGAGACCTATTACAGCCTCCCAATCTGGTCGTGGCGTGCGACTTTGAACTATCAGCTTGTTACGAACCCTGCCTACAACCGCGATCGCGGCCCGGCTTCGATCTTTGGCATTCGGATGCGCACGCAGTTCTGACGCGTGCTTTGGGGCGGGCGCATCGCCGGGTCACGCTTGCTCGCCGCGGAATTGAAGACGCGTCGATTCCAAGCTGCTCCGGTTAGCTTTCACTCCGTCAGTCGACATCACTTTAGGTAAGGTCAGATCGGGCACTTTTATCTTAACGACCCTGCAAGGACCGCAGAGTTGTTGGAAATCCGAAACCGCTTCTTGACCGACCACGACGCGAGCCAAAAATTTTGTGGTAGATGGTAACGGGCGCTACGCGCGGGACGGACACATTCAGCAACAAACCCAACCGAAGAGCGGCCAGATGGAACGACGTAAAAATCCGCGGCGGCGTGTCCTGAAGAAAGGATCAATTCAATTTGGGGCATCAGCCATTGATTGCCTCGTACGCAATGTCAGTTCGGTTGGCGCGATGCTTGACGTCGAAAGTCCCGTTGGCATTCCGGTAGAGTTTGTGCTTGTCGTGCCAGTGGATGACATGCGCATGCGGTGCCGCATCATCTGGGCGAAGCAGAATCGATTGGGTGTTGAATTTCAATAGCCGCCAATCCGCTTAGTTTGCCATCGAAACCGGTGCACGCTCTTGCCGTGGCTAAAAGTATTTGAGAGCTTGACGCGCGTGCAAGCCCGTCAGCTATCACACCCGTCCGGGTAATAGAGGTTATTTTTCCGAACGCCGCGGTCACTGATTTCCAAACCGTGAAAGGACTTCAATAACACGGCATTCCCTGATCCTGCCATGATCGCTATTTTCGACCATTGCGCGTAGTTCCTTTCGCAGCGCCGTCAATCGTGCTATTTTGTGCTCGACATCAGCAAGATGAGCACGCGCAATCTGATCGGCCTCTTCGCAAGGCTCCTCCGGTAAACCCGCAAGGGCCAGAAGCTGCCGGATTGAATCCAGATCGAACCCGAGTTCCTTGGCGTGGCGAATGAAATTAAGGCGCCGGACGTCCACATCTTTGTAGACTCGTCGGTTTTGTTCGGTTCGCAACGCGGTTGGGACGAGGCCGATCTCCTCATAGTACCTGATTGTCGGCACGTTCATCCGCACCATCTCCGCAACCCTGCCGATAGACAGCTCGTCCTTCATCAGATTCAGCCCTTGCTCCTCAAGTGACTTGAGGATGTAAGCTCCTTTCTCGGTGATAATGCAAGGACCGAGAGGCCTCGATGGCCGAACGAGGTTTCGCATGAAGGTGCGAGCTTTTGGTTCAAGGGAGTACCACATGCCCCAGGATAAACCCGGTCAGCATCACGATCATCCGGGCCACAAACCGGGCGACGTCGATCAGCACGGCCATCGCGATAAGGCAGGCCAGAAGGAAGTCCCTGGCCAGCATCACGATCACCCAGGCCATAAGCCGGGTGACGTCGATCAGCATGGCCATCGCGACAAGGGCGGATCGGACAAGCGATAGCCCTTTTCAACCCCACCGTGGAGGGCGGACTCGCCCTCCACGGTTTTCTCGGCGCGCCCGACATCAACTGATGAGTTCCAGAAGATCGAGAACTGCATTTCTGGTCGGCGGCCTAATCGCTGTCCCACTGGCCGCGACGAACTTGGTCCTCGTGCTCAAGCGAATTTTCCCGGACAGCATCGCTGTGAATTTCATAGGCCCGGTGCTTTGCGTGCTCGGGGTTTTGCTATTGGTTATGTACCTCAGGCGCGAGCGATGAGCGGCGCTGCGAAAGTATCACCGACGGTCAGGAATACCGCTTGAGCGAAGCGCCGGAGACTTTAGACCCTGAAACAGAGCACCAAAGTCCGGTTGTCGGGACTAGCAAACCACGCCTGCTGAAAATTCTTGGGCCTGGCCTCATTACAGGAGCTTCGGACGACGACCCCAGCGGCATCGCGACCTACAGCCAAGCGGGCGCTCAGTTTGGTTACGGCTTATCCTGGACGCTGCTTCTGACGTTCCCCTTAATGACCGCTGTTCAGATGATCAGCGCCAGGATGGGCCGCACGACAGGCCGCGGTCTCGCAGGGCTCCTCCGTCAACACTACCCGAGTTACGTCCTTCTGAGCATCGTCATTCCGCTGCTGATCGCAAATTCCATCAATATCGGCGCGGATCTTGGCGCCATGGCGGATGCCACGCGCCTGATCATTGGTGGGCCCCAAATTGTATACGTTCTTCTGTTCGCTGGGATCTCCACCGCGCTGCAAATCTTCATGCAATACACGAGCTACGTCGCCGTTTTGAAGTGGCTGGCTTTGATCCTGCTGGTCTACGTCGCGACGATGTTCATGGTCCAAGTGTCCTGGGGCGAAGCGCTATACCGGCTTGTGGTACCGGACATTACGTGGAGCAAAGAGTATCTGACTACGCTGGTTGCGGTCTTCGGAACCACCATCAGCCCGTACCTGTTCTTCTGGCAGGCTTCTCAGGAAGCGGAAGACGTCCGCGAGCTGCCGAAGCGACGGCCGCTCACGCGCGCACCACAGCAAGCACCGGCGGCGCTTGCTAGGATCGAGCTTGATACGATCGCCGGCATGGGCATCTCCAACTTCATTGCCCTCGCGATCATGATCACGACCGCAGCAACGCTGAACGTCGCAGGTGTCAAGGATGTCGAGACGTCGGCGCAGGCTGCCGAGGCGCTCCGCCCGATCGCCGGCCCCCTGGCCGAATTGGTCTTTGCTCTCGGTGTGATTGGGACGGGTTTGCTCGCGATACCGGTGCTGGCTGGCTCGGCGGCCTATGCGGTTGGCGAAGCGCGAAAGTGGCCAGTCGGTCTGGCGCGTCAGCCCCTTGAAGCCAAAGCGTTCTACATAACGATCGCTGTTGCGACGCTGGTTGGCATGACACTTAATTTCACACCGATCAATCCGATCAAGGCTCTGTACTGGACCGCGGTGATCAATGGCGTGGTGGCGGTCCCCGTGATGGTCATCATGATGCTGATGTCAGCTCAGACGAAAATCATGGGTGAATTCACAGTGAAAGGTTGGCTCAAAGCGCTTGGCTGGTGCGCGACGGCCATCATGGCGGCGGCTGTGGCCGCGATGGCGGCGACCTCATTCTAAGTAGTTGCTCGCCGTCCACCGAGCCGCGATGTCATAGCGAAGGGCCGTACCGAGCACCGGGGCCAGAATCGCCGGCCGTTTCGCACGTACTGCAGCATAACAGTTAGGAGATTGCATCATATCTATCGGCGATAGTCCCCCGGAAACACCATGTCCTGGTCGACAAGGACATTGAACTTGTATCCAGGGCGGATTTCCAAAGTCGGCTGTACGTCCATGTTGCGCGAGATCGTGCGCTCGGCCATGCGTCCGAAAGTTTCTGCAAACGATCGCCGGGCCGCATATTCGGCGGTGTTCTGCATTCCGAACGAATTACGATCGCGCGGGATCGCCATCTCCGTGCCGGCGCCGATCAAGGCGATCAGGATCGCAGAGCCGAAGGTCTGCAGCAGTTTGCGGTCGATCTTGTCGCTGAAGCCGCCATAGCCCTGCGCATCCGTGCCGGCCATGCCGCTGATCTGCAAGGTCGAGCCGTTCGGCAGGATGATGTCGGTCCACACGACGAGCACGCGCGACTGGCCGAAGGAGACCTTGCTGTCGTAGCGCCCGAGCAGTCGCGTCCCCTGTGGGATGAGCAGGCGATGGCCGGTCGCGCTATCGTACACGTTTTGAGACACCTGCGCTGTGATGCGCCCGGGAAGGTCGGAATTGATGCCGGTGATAAGAGTCGCCGGAATGACCGAGCCGCGCTTGAGTTCGAACGGCGATCGTTGCGGCACCACGGAGTTGGGCAGATAGCCGAGCTTGGTGAGGTCGCTGTTGAAGAAGCTCTCTTTCGATGTCTGCCCGTTCGGGTCGATGGGCTGCCCGGTCAAACCGGCGCGGAGCGCGGCCGCGTAAAGATCGGCCGCGCCCCCATTGCCAAGCGGGCTCGCGGCTCCCGGCCGTTGTGGCTGTTGTTGTGCCCCGGCGGGCGTCGCGGTCTGCAACTTGGCGAGGTTCACGCCAAGCGGTGAATCATAAGCGGTACTGTGCGCCTGAATGCGCGCCATGCGCTGTCGGTGTTGCTCGCGCAGATACTGCTCACGCTGCTCGCGCTCGATGCGGGCGCGCCAGGCCTCCTCGGATTCGATCGCCGGCCCCTCGCGCACCGGCTGGGGTGCGGGGGTGAACGGGTTCGCCGCCGGTCGCTCGGGCGCCGGCGGAGGCGCAGGCTGGAAGACTTGCGCCGGCGTCGGGTCCTCGATGATGCCGTCTGGCACATTGCGCTTCATCGCATCGGCGTAGGTCGAGGCGGGACTCGATGGCGGACCGTCGGAACCGCGATCGCCGCGGAAATACAATCCGCGCGTCGTGAGCCCATAGAGGATCACGCCAAAGAACAACACGACAAACACGATCGCAGCGATGACCGGCAGGCGGTTAAGACGACGGATCTTCGGCGCGGGTCCGCCGGCATTGAGATCAAGCGACTGCGCCATCACCGTCCTCCGCTAACCGCGTTGCATTACCGACACGGGACTCGTCGGCTTCGCGCCCGAGGCCGTCACCGTATAGGCGCGGCCGAGATCGAGTTGCTGCGTCGACAGTCGCGCGAGGATCGTGCCATCGAGATTGTCGACGACATACGCAAGAGCGATCGCCTTCTGATCGGTTCGCTGATCGGTCGCGACCGCGTAGCCCCACCCGCGCAGCGCCGCCTCGAGAGCCTGGCCAAACGGCGAGCCATCGGATTTCAGGATGATGGTCCCGGTCGCCGGGCCGACATGCTCGGCGAGGCGGCTGACCATATCGCCGGCAATCGCGCTTGCAGCCGCCGGCGCCAGCTCGACACGCGACGAGCTGGCGACAAGGCCTGGTCGGCCGAGCGTGCTGCACGCTCCGAGCAGCAGCGCGAACAGACCAACGGGGAAGACTCGACGCGTGATCATGTCATCCTCCCCGCCGGATCGTAATTTTCTCCTGAGTCCACCATCCGACGCCGGAGACGAGCACCGCTTCATCGATATGAAAGTCGACGATCATCATCGAGCCTTTCATGCGATAGTTGACGATGCGGTTCTCGCCGCCCGAGATCGCGAAGAGCACGGGCGCGTCCGCGCCGGCAAGCGATGACGGAAACTGGATGTAGGTCTTCTGCCCGTCAGAGTAGACGCGCGTCGGCCGCCAGCTCGCATTGCCGCTCACGTAGTAGGCGAAGTTGAGTTGCTCGGCCGGGACGTCGGCGCCGGGGATCGTGCTCGCCTCGAGGCGCGCGTTGATGTCCGCCATCCGCGCACCAACGCCCTCAGGATATTCGAAAGCGACCCGCGCCATGTATTGCGTCGCGTGCGATTTGAGCTGGAGGTGATAAGTGCGCCGCGACGTGGTGACGACCATCGAGGTCAGGAGGCCGGGTTCTGACGGCTTGACGATCAGGTGAATCGCCTGCCCGCCCGGTGCGCCCGACGTCGCCGGCTCGACCTTCCAGCGCACCGTGTCGCCGACGAGAACGTCGCGCACGACTTCGCCTGGCTGAAGCTCGATATCGCACACCTGCAATGGCGAACACACGATGGACGGCTGGATCTCGCCATAGAGAAAGATCACTTTGCCGTCCGGCCCGTGCGTCACCAGGCCTGGCGCGGCCCGCCAGCGTCCCGACAGATGCGTGCCCTTCGCCTCATTCCGGTTCAGCCGCTGCGCGGCGGCATGATCGATCATGACAGTTGTAAATGCAGCCGCAAACGCGATGGCGATGAGGGGCAGTCCGGATCGGCTCGATGTCATGACTGTTTACTCCGCAGCCTTTTCACAATTGCGCCGTCCAGTCGAAGTCGCGCAGGTAAAGACCAATGGGATTGAGACGGATGGTCTGCTCGTCCTGGGGCGGCGTCAGCACCACGGTCGCGACACCGCGAAAGCGGCGCGTCGAGAGCTCCTTGCCGCGACGATCGCGCTCGATCTCGGCCCAGTCGATCTGGTAGCTCTGGTTTGAGAGCGCGACGACGTTGCTGACCTCGATGGAGACGGTCGCCGTCCGCGCCTTGTTGAAGGGCGAGTTCGCACGAAACCAGGCGTTGACCTTCTCGGTCGCAGGATCTGCGGTGCGCAGCAGCGCATAAGTCCGGTCGATATATTGCTTCTGGACCGCGGTGTCGGGTGAGACCGACCTGAAATTGCTGACGAAGCCCGCCAGCGTCGCCCGCACGACGCGCGCGTCGGCATATTCGATCTGCTGCGGAAAGCCCGCGGTGACAGCGCTGCCGAGCTTGTCCACTTCTATGATGTACGGGACGAGCTTGACCTGCGTGCTCTGATAGAGCGCGTAAGACGTCGCGATCACCGCCAACGCCATCCCGGTGATGCCGACGATGCGCCAAGCGGCCGCGGCCTTCACATAGGAGCCGTAGCGCTCATTCCATTCCTGCCGTGCCGCGAGATATGGATTCTCCGGTGTCGTCTGCCTCGCCATCCCCCACCCTCGCCGCCCCTATTGGCGTTCATCGGCATTGTTGTTGCGTTGCCCCGATTGCGACCTGTTTCTGCGTTCATCGAGCTTCGCGTTGGCAAGCCCCAGCGTCGACGCACCCCACGTCCCCGGAACGCCGATTGCTTTGTCGCGCGCCGCGGACGACAGCGCGCCGCCGGCTGCGCCGATCGCGTCGCTCATGCCCCTGAGCGCGGCCGCCCCGAACGAGGCGCCGCCTGTACGCGCGTCGGAATAGCTCGCCGCTCCCATCCGGGCCGCGCCTGCGCCAAGCGATGCGGCGCCGGCCGCCATCGAGCCCGCGCCTGCGGCGAATGCGGCCGCCTGGCTGCCAGCTCGTATCGCCTCCATGCCACTCGAAACCGACGCGCCCTGCACCACGCCTTGAATGATGTTCGGCACGTACATCGCGATCATGAACACCACGACGGAGATGCCGGCGATCGCGAGCGTCGACAGGAACTGGTCGCCGGTCGACGGCGAATTCGCGAGGTTGACCAGAACCTCTGAGCCGATGCGTGCGATCATCACCAGCGCCATCAGCTTCATGCCGACAGAAAACGCATAGATGAGATAGCGGACCGCAAAATCCTTGGTGAACGACGATCCGCCAAGTCCGAGCATGATCATGCCGGCAAGCAGGCCGACATACATCTCCACCATCACCGCCACGAAGATCGCCGCGACCAGCGCGAAGGCGACGACGACGACAATCATGGCGAACACCGCCGCGATCGCCAGCGCATTGTCCTGAAACAATCCGAACTGTGCCTTCGACGACAGCGCCGAAGCGACCTTCAGGCCGGCATTGAACACGTTGGCGGGCGATGCGCCCCCGCCGCCGGCACCGATCTGAAACAGGCTGTCGACCACGGCCTTGGCGAACGCCGGTCCCTGCTCGAGGATGAAAGCGAACAGGCCGATGAACAGAATGCGTCGCACGAGCTCGCTAAACCAAGTATCGAGCGAGGCTGCCTGCAGCCCAAGCCAAACTGCCGCGATGCCGATCTCGATGCCGGCAAGAATCCAGAAGAGGGAACGCGCCGCCTGCAGGATCGTGGTTTCCCATCCCTTCGCGGCCGTGACCACCTCGTTTTCCAGATTCGTCAGCAGGCTGCCGTCTTGCGCCAGCGCCGGCGACGCGACCAGAAGCAGTGCGGCGATCGTCAGCAGAAGGCGATTCGGTGTCGGCATGATCGCGCCCTACTCTTTCCAGCGTGGACGCATCGGCTGTCCGCCGCTCGTGTCGTAGTCCGGCTTGGTCTCAAAGAACCGGGACGGCTTCTGGCTCGACGACGGACCGAGGCCAAACCAGACGCCACCGCCGGCGAGCACGACGATCGCGACAATGAGAACGATGTGAAGCGGTCTCACCAGCGCGGCTCCATCGTCTGGCCGCCGGAGGTCGACGGCGCGGTCGAGGTGAAGAACTGGTCGCGACGCGCCTGCGCGAGATCGTCCTTGGCCTGCTGCGATTGATACCAGGTCCCCATCATCGTCACCTGCTGCGAGAACAGGCCGCGCAGCTTCTGCATCTGGGCGACTTGCTGGGCAGCGATCTGATGCCCGACCTGCAGCGCCTTCATCTGGCCATCCGCGCTTTGCGACAATCCGCGAAGCTGGCCCATCGTCGCTTCCTCCGAAGTGAACTGATCGGACGTCAGGCCTGCCGCCTTCAAGCTTGCGCCGATGGTGTCGCGGTTCGTTGTCGACCAGCCCTGCCAGGTCGACGAGAAGGTCGAACCCGTCGGTAGGTTGGTCTTGAAATCGGCGTAGCTTTTGAATCGCTGCTTCAGGACGTCATCGGCATTGCCCATCGAGAAGGCGATGCCCTGCCCCTGGCCAACGAGGTTGCGCAGCTGGTTCAGGTCTTGCTCGACCTGCCCCCAAATATGCTGCGGAAGCTGCGCAGTGTTCTGCAGCATATTCTCGTAAATCTTGAGCTGGTTCTGAATCTGTTGCGCAAGCTGCGTGATTTGCGTGATCTGATTGTTAATCTGCTCGGTCGATTTGCCGACCACCGCGATCAGCTCGGAATTGTTGAGGAGCTGCGTCCATTCGGTCGCGCCACCTCCGATCGCGCCGCCGCCACCGGCCGCAGCGGGCGTCGCCGCGATGACGCAAGACAATACCGCGATGATTGTGGGGTTACGCTGACAACTGCGTGTCGGCATCGACCACTCCCCTTGCTTGCAGCCAGCGCACCGGCCAGTCGGGCCCGTGCGCCTGACGAAGTTCACCGATCCGTGCGAGATCGTCTTTTCCGGTCGCCCCCACGAACGCGAGCGTGATCGCGCCGAGGGACATGTCGAAGAGACGGCGGCCGACCGGCGAGACGACGTAGTATTCGCGCTTCGGGATCGCGGTCGCGACGATTTCCACCTGCCGTTCGTTGAACCCAATGCGTTCGTAGAACTCGCGCGTGCCGGTCTCGCGCGCCCCGCCGTTGGGCAAGCAGATCTTCGTCGGGCAGGATTCCTTGAGGACGTCGATGATGCCCGAGCGCTCAGCGTCGGAGATCGATTGCGTGGCCAGCACGACCGCGCAATTCGCTTTCCTCAGCACCTTGAGCCATTCGCGAATCTTGTCGCGGAATGTCGGATGCCCGAGCATCAGCCATGCCTCATCAAGGATAATGAGGCTCGGCGCGCCGGTCAGGCGCTTCTCGATGCGGCGGAAGAGATAGAGCAAGACCGGCACGAGATTGCGCTCGCCCATGTTCATGAGCTGCTCGATCTCGAAAGTCTGAAACTCCGACATCAACAGGCCGTCCTGCTCGGCGTCGAGCAGATGACCCATCGGTCCATCGACCGTGTAGGAATGCAGCGCGTCCTTGATCTCGCGAAGCTGAACGCCCGACACGAAATCCGATAGTGAGCGGCCGCGCGCATTCGCCATCAATGCGATCTGCCGTGAAATTGCATTGCGATGATCCGGCGTGACCTTTACACCTTGCAGCGCCACCAGCGTTTCGATCCACTCTGACGCCCAAGCGCGATCCGTATCGTCCTCGAGCTCGGCGAGGGGACAAAACGATAGCCCCTCCCCTGCCCCGACATCGTAGTGAGCGCCGCCGGCCGCGACCGTCAGCGGAAACATCGACCGGCCCTTGTCGAAGCAGAAGAGCTGTGCGCCCGCATAGCGCCGAAACTGCGCGGCGATCAGCGCGAGAAGGGTCGACTTGCCCGACCCTGTCGGACCGAACACCAGCGTATGGCCGACATCGTCGACATGGAGGTTCAGCCGGAAAGGGGTCGAGCCGGAGGCGACCTGCATCAGCGGCGGTGCGCCCGGCGGATAGAACGGACAGGGCGTGGTTGGGCTGCCGGACCAGACCGCGTTGAGCGGAATGAGGTCCGCGAGGTTGCGCGTGCTGATCAGCGGCTCGCGGATGTTGGCGTACCAATTGCCCGGCAGCGAGCCGAGGAAGGCTTCCGTCGCGTTCAAGGTCTCGATGCGCGCGCCGAAGCCCTCCGCCTGGATGAGGCGTCGTACCGCCTCGGCCTTCTCGCGCAGGCGCCGCGCCTCGCTGTCGAAGATGACGACGACCGGCGTGTAATATCCATAAGCCACAAGGCCGGACGATGCCTGGCCGATCGCGTCCTCGGTTTCAGCGACCATCAAGACGGCGTCCTGATCGATCGAGCGGCTTTGCGTCTGAAAGAGCTGATCGAAGAATGGCCGCACCTTTTGCTGCCACTTCTTGCGCGTGCGCTCGAGCCGCGTGCGTGCCTCCTGATCGTCCAGAAACATGAAGCGGCTTGACCAGCGGTAGGTCAGCGGCATGAGGTCGAGCGCGTTGAGGATGCCCGGCCAGCTCTCCGCCGGAAACCCATCGATGCCGATGACGGCGAGATAGCGATCGTCGACCATCGGCGACAGGCCGTGGTGGAATTCGGCCGTCACCACGAAATCGAGATACATCGGAATCTCGGGAAGCCGGATCGGATGGTTCTCGCCGGTAATGCAGAAGCGCACAAACTGAAACAGCTCGTCATAGCGCGCGCGGCGCACGCTGCCCTCGTCCTCGACCTCCTGCGTCTGCATGCGCCGGATCGACAGCACGTTGCCGAGATACTGCTCGACCTCGCGGATCGACGTCAGGAAGGTCTCGAGCGTCTTATCGGCGAAGGACGTCGAGCGGCTTTCGTCATCGGAATAGACATAGCGCGACAAGCCCGACTTGCGCCGTTCGGACGGCCGATAGGTCAGGATCAGCGCATGCTCGCTCTCGAAGTGCCCGGCGTTGGCTTCGAAGCGCCGGCGGCGCTCATTGTCGATCGCCCGCGTCACCGGATCGGGAAAGTGGCAATCCTCGCGCGCGGGATAGGCCTGCGCCGGCACGCGCACGGCTTCGACCTGAATCATCCATCCCGAGCCGAGACGCGCGAGCACCGCGTTGATCAGCCGCGAGACCTCGTTGCGCTCCACATCGGTCGAGCTTTCGCTGTCGGGTCCCGCGAAGTACCAGCCCGCCATCAGCGAGCCGTCCTTGAGCAGGACGACACCTGGCGCGACCAAGCCGGCATATGGCAGCAGGTCCGCGAAGGACGGGCCGGTATGTCGAAAGTCGCGCAACGCCACCATCGCCGACCTCAATACTTGCGCCAGGGCGTTGACGTCGGCCGATAGTGCGGCTGGTAGCGGATGTGCCGCAGATAGACGTGCCGCATCATCGGGTCGGCCTTCGCCATCATGCGTAAGATGCCGACGATGCCGCTCCACACGAGGAGTCCCAGCAAGACCGAGAACCAGGTCAGCACCACGAAAATCAGAATGACGGCGGCAAGCCCAGTCATCAGCACCAGTTCGCGGTCGGCGCCGAGCAAGAGACTCGGACGTGACAGCGCGCGATGGATTCTTGAGTGATGAAGATTGGAGAACACCTCAGCCATGCGGCAGCTCCTCCTGCTCGCTGGCCTCGACGGTGCCGATCGATGCGCCGGATGCGCCGAACAAGCCGACAATCTGTGTTGCGCCGAGCAGGATGCCGGCGACCAGCACGACGTACATGAGCCGCCGCGCGAAATCGTTCAGCTCGCCGCCGAAGATCAGCATGCCGCCGGCGACCGCGACGGCCGCCAACGCAATGAAGCCTGCGACCGGCCCGGTGATCGATTGCTGGATCTGCTGGAGCGGCCCCTCCCAAGGCAGGCCCCCTCCCCCGCCCGCCAATGCGGGTTGCGCAGCAATGACCAACGCGGCGCATGCGACGAGACCAAGCCCAAGGCGACGTTCAAGCGACACGTTGCTCCTCCTCTCGGCAGGATTGGATTCGATATTCGCCGTGCGCGAAGCCCTCGACATGAAGAATGTCGCGCACGACGCGGCCGCGCGCGGTCTTCTCGATCGAGACGATGAGGTCGACAGCTTCGCCGATCACCGCCTGCATCGGTTGCTGGCTCGCTTCCGCCGTGAGCTGCTCGAGGCGCGTGAGCGCCGATTGCGCTGAATTCGCGTGGATCGTCGTGATGCCGCCCGGGTGGCCGGTGTTCCACGCTTTCAGAAGGGTGAGCGCGGCACCATCGCGGACCTCGCCGACGACGATGCGATCCGGTCGCAGCCGCATCGTCGACTTCAACAGGCGGCCCATGTCGATGGTGTCGGTCGTATGCAGGGCGACCGCATTGTCGGCGACGCATTGCAGCTCGGCCGTGTCCTCGAGGATGACGATGCGATGGTCGGGCGCGGAGGCGACCATCTCAGCGATGACCGCGTTGGTGAGCGTCGTCTTGCCGGAGCCGGTGCCGCCGGAGATGACAATGTTCATCCGTGACGTCACGGCGTTGCGGATCATGCGGGCCTGCGGCTCCGTCATGATCCGGTCGCGCACGTAAGCGGTGAGCGGGATCACTTGCGAGGCGCGCCGGCGGATCGCAAAGGCCGGTCCGGACACGACCGGAGGCAACAGTCCTTCGAAGCGGTGAGCGCCGATCGGCAGCTCTCCGGACACGATCGGACGTTCGTCGTCGACCTCAGAGTTGAGGGCATGCGCGACACTGCCGATGATGATCTCGGCCGCGGCGTTGCTCATCTGGCCGACGCGTTCGATCCCCTGCCCCAGCCGCTCTACGAACAGGTGGCCATCAGGATTGCACATCACTTCGACGACGCTCGGATCGTCGAGCGCCGTGCAGATCGTGTCGCCCAGCGCCTCTTGCAGCTTACGGACGAGGCGCGGATGGGAGCGCAGTTGCACGGAACGCCTCCCTCTACGCCGCCGACCGGCGGAAGCCGCCAAGGTCGGATCGGTAGCCCGGCGGTCGCACGGTCGCGAAGCTGGCGTCATCGGCCGGCAGCGCGCCGGCGACGCTCAGCGTCTCGCCGATCACGCGGGGCTCGCCGAGGCGCCGCATCGGCCAGCGCGCCCGGTTCAGCAGCCGCTCAAACCGCACATCGGTCGCGGTAACGATCTCCCGGTAGCCCGCCCCCATCGACCATTCGATGATTGCCGCGAATAACGTCAGCGTGGCGCGGTGCAGGCCGCGCGACGTCCCTGCCTCGACGGCGCCGGTGTCGACACAGAAGCGCGAGCTTTCGATCATCCGCGGATGGGCTTCGAGCCGCCCGCCGGCCAGGAGCTGCGGGAAGGCGTCGGCCAGCATAGTCGGCCCGGTCGCCGGCAGGAGCCGGGCGCACCCCAGCACCGGCCCCCGCTCGGCGACCGCGAGGATGTAGACCGGGTTCAGTCGATCGAAACCATCGGTCTCCACCCCGTCCTCGATCTCGACGTCCCAACCCAGCCGTCCGCCGAACACCCTCGCCCTCAGGCCGTGCATGTCGGCGATCAGATCGCCGAACGTCCCCCGGTCTTCTGGCCTCACCGCAATCGCCCGCATCTCGCCTCCCGCCGTTTTGGTTGCAGGCAGCGAGACGAACACGCGGGTTTCGGCGTGTCAGACCGTCGAATCCGACAGGCGGCGGTGAGCTGAGTCGCGGGAGTGAACGCTGGGTGCCGACGAAGCGGCGTGTTCAATCGTCGAAAGCGGCTTCACGAACCCGTCGATTCCGACAGGGCCTTTGGCAGCGCGGCCGACGCGACGTGAACGCGCTAAACCATTTCCACATCAACGCAAAAGATGACTTGCGAAGAATTTTCAGCATACCGAGCGCGAGGACGTTAGGATCTCATTAACCAATAAGTTCTTGCCAGAATCGGTTTCACGGGTAGCTTCACGGAAGAATGGCCGAAACGGCGATTTTTCCGTGACGAAGGTTCTGCCCGTGCTCAACGCGCCAAGCCGATCTGAATCTGAAACGCCGACCGTCGACCAGACCATCGGCGAGCATGCAAGTTTGCTCAGTTCGCAGATCCAGGCGATGAGCGATGCGCTGTTCCCGCCGACATCGAAGAAAACCCTACGGCGCTTCACGTCAGGCGAAGCAGGTCGCCTAATCGGCATATCCGATTCGACGCTCCGAAAGATGAGCTTGGCCGGCGAAGGCCCGACCCCGGAGACAGCGAGCAACGGGCGGCGTCTCTATACGCTCGGACAAATCAATGAAGTCCGGCAGCGCCTCGCAGAGACGATGCGCGGCAAGGACGCCACGGCCTTCGTGCCCCGTCGCTCCGATCGTGACCACCTTCAAGTCATCGCGGTCGCGAACTTCAAGGGCGGCTCCGGCAAAACGACAACGGCCGCGCACCTCGCCCAATACCTCGGACTGCACGGATATCGCACGCTCGCGGTCGATCTCGATCCCCAGGCAAGCATGTCCGCGCTGTTCGGCGTACTGCCGGAAGCCGACGTCGCGAAGAACGAGACGCTTTATGCGGCGATCAGATACGACGCGGATCGCCGGCCCCTCAGCGACGTGATTCTGCCAACCTACTTCGAAGGCGTGGACCTGGTGCCGGGCAACCTCGAACTGATGGAGTTCGAGCACACGACCCCCCTCGCCCTCACCGCCGAGGACAGAACGGAAGGGCGGCTGTTCTTTTCGCGCGTTGCACGCGCGTTCGATGAGGTCGCTGATCGCTACGATGTGGTGGTGATGGACTGCCCGCCGCAGCTCGGCTTTCTGACCTTGACCGGCCTGTGCGCCGCCACAGGCATGCTGATCACCGTCCATCCGCAGATGCTCGATGTCGCCTCGATGAGCCAGTTTCTGCTGATGACCGAGGCGCTCCTGACAGAGCTCAAGAAAAGCGGTGCCGTCCTCAAGTATGACTTCATGCGTTATTTGCTGACTCGATTTGAGCCGCAGGACGGGCCGCAGACCAAGGTCGCGGCGTTGCTCCGGAATCTGTTCGGCGACCATGTGCTCACCAACCCGATGCTCAAATCGACCGCGATATCGGACGCCGGACTTTCGAAGCAGACACTCTACGAGATCGGCCGTGAGAGCATGACGCGGTCAACGTATGACCGTGCGATCGAGGCGCTCGACGCCGTCAATGGGGAGGTCGAAGGGCTGATCCGAACGGCTTGGGGGCGCCCGAAATGTTGAGGTTATTACGCCACCGTCGTTCGATTCGGAGCCTCCGCCGCGCTCTGGTTGGGAGCTCCCAACTCATTGCGCGAACGGGTCGATGCGGCAGCCGACAATCGCGCCAGGGACAGCGGACAGCCGGCGCGCGATCACCGCGGGTGGCGCTGCGCGCTGTGTCGAGGGGGCTTGCCGCGGCCTCAGTTGGGAGCTCCCAACTTGCCACCGCGGCGCACTTCCCGAGGCCGCGCCGTGGCAAGACGGAATGGTTAACCGGACCTCGCCTGAGCGGGCGTCTCGCCACGCGCGACGCCTCGGTTGGGAGCTCCCAACGGACCGTTCCATGCCGCCAATCGAGCGTGACGATGCCAGCCGCACGGAGGGCGCTATGAGCCGAAAGGACGTCCTCAACAACCTCTTCACGAGCAAGTTGGGAGCTCCCAACCGTGCTGATGCGCCGGCGCGCCGGGCTGGGCACGAGCCGGTCCGCTCCGGTGCCGTCTCCGCGGTCAGCTCGGTCCTCAGCGTCATGGCCGACGACGCAAAAGCAGCGAACGAGCTTCGCGACCTGATCAAGGCCGGAACCACGGTCATCGAAATCGAACCTGGTCTCGTCGATGGATCGGCCATCGCCGATCGCCTTCCGACGCCCAAAGACCCGAAGTTTGACGCTTTGGTCGAAAGCATGCGCGCCCACGGCCAGAAAGTGCCAATTCTCGTGCGGCCACACCCGACGACGGCTGGCCGCTATCAGATCGCCTACGGACGCCGGCGCCTGCGAGGTGCAGCCAATCTCGGCGCCAAGGTCAAGGCGCTGGTGCTTGAGTTGACCGATGAGGAGCTCGTCATAGCGCAGGGCCTTGAGAACGGTCCGCGCGCGGACCTGTCCTGGATCGAAAAAGCGCTTTACGCCCGCCGTCTCGAAGATGCCGGTCACGACCGCTCAACCATCATGGCCGCGCTATCGACCGATAAGGCAGATCTCAGCCGCTACATCAGCATCGCACGGATGATCCCCGTGACGCTCATCGAGGCGATCGGTCCGGCGCCCAAGGCCGGCCGTCCGCGCTGGGCGGCGCTGGCCGAGAGGCTGGAGAAGCCGGCGGCGCAGGTCGCCGCGGGGCAGGTGCTCGAGCGACCGGAATTCCAAGACGCCGACAGCGATGCGCGCTTTGCGATGGTGTTCGAGGCTTTGCGCGCTGCGCCTGCGCGACGGCGCGGCACCGTCAGCGTTTGGCACAACCCGAATGGCAAGAAGGCCGCGCGCATCGAGCGCGCCAACGGCCGCACAACAATCTTGTTCGAGGAAAAGCACGTTCCAGAGTTTGCGGCCTTTCTCGAGGACCGCCTGGACGAGCTTTATCGCGAATTCGCTAATCAGAAAGAGGAGAGCCGCACAGACGACAAGACCTGACCAGCATGCGCGTTCCGCGTCAGCGCCGGTCAATCACGTCAACCCATAACACCAGGCAAAAGAAAAGGCCCCCGAAACGGCGTCCCGGAAGCCCCTTCTCAAAGTTTGGCAACTAAGAGAATCGCACTTCCACGAATCGCCGTCAAGAGTCCTTCGGGACTAATCGCCGTTCCGGCGAGCGGATTTTCTTTGCCTTAGCGAGGCAAGGACATGGTTTCGAACTCTCTAACGACGTCCGATGGACGGCGAACGATGAAGTGTGCCCAAACGATCGGCGCGACATCCGATCGGCACGACGACCTCCGCTGGCAAGAGCAGGGGAGGTTGTCATGAACGCGCATGCAGCCGGCCTCCGCAGATCCTCGCCGGAGACCCTTAGCGCGGAAAAATTCGCGCGCACCTACCGGGAGGGAAAGGTGCCCGCCGTGACACGCACGGCCGCGCTTCAGGTCGCCAAGCGCGCGGCGGCCGCGATGGGACTGAAAGCCGCGAAACTCGCGCTGATCGACCAGCTCTTCGGGGCGTCGAAGCCGGCTGACTGGCGCACGCCCGGCCAGCCGCCCATCATCTGGCCGTCCAATGCCCGACTCGCGCGGAGCCTGGGCCTCAGCGTCTCCACCATGAAGCACCACCTGAAAGGCCTCGTGGAGGCCGGCCTGGTCTCCTACAGCGACCATCCGACTTATCAGCGCCGCGGCCGCCGCGACGCCGAGGGCAACATCGTGGAGGCCTACGGCATCGACCTGTCCCCGATCGCGACACGGTTCGCAGAGCTGCACGACCTGGCGGAGGCCGCGGACTATGAGGCTCGCGAACGGCGGCGCCTGTCGTATCGGCGCACGGTCCTGCGCAAGGAGATCCAGTCGCTGATCATCAGCGCCGTCGAGCAGCGCCTTGCCGGACCGTGGGGCCAGCTCCAGGCCCGGCTCGATGTTCTGCGGGAGCACCGCGCGGTCGATCTCGACGACCTGCGGACGCAAGTCGAGGCGCTGGACGTGCTGCGTGAAGAGGTCGAGAGCCTCTATGGTAAAGGATTGGAGGGTAGAAATTTCAACGCCACGGTATCGAAATTTCGGCCCGTACAAACTACAGCCGAACCTTCAGATTCTGAATCTAGTAAGAGTGAATCGAGTCGCGCTAACGCGCGACAACTCAATCCGTTAGCGGCCTCCGGCCTTTCAACCGAAAAGAAGTCTGACGAAGTCGCCGCGTCCCTGCAACCGTCGAGATCGGCGGCCGACATGCTCAAAGATGACGCCCAGATGATCTCGCTGCCGCTGGTGCAGGCCGCCTGTCCGGCTGTTTGCGACTATGCGCCAGACGCCTTCGCCAATTGGCGGGAATTCCGGGCCTCCGGCCACGTGCTCTGCGCCGCCGCTGGCATCAACCCGCAGGTCTTGCAGGAGGCTCAGGCGATCCTCGGGCCTGATCTTGCCGCTTCAGCGCTCGCGATCACGGTTCAACGTTCGAACACCGGCGCCGTGGCCAAACCGGGCGCCTATTTGCGGCGGCTCGTCCAGCGGGGGAGGGACGGCGAACTGCATCTCAGCCGCTCGTTGTTCGCCCTCGCAAAGGCCGGCGAACCAGAAAGCGCGGCACATGCACCGGCAGCGATCGTCACGGAGACCTTCCCGGCGCACGGCTCGATTAGTTACGGCCCGTGGGCGGCGATTGTTCGCGAGCATGCGCCAAAACCGACTCCGGACGTCGATAGCGTCGCCAATGCGTTCAGGCGCTGGGCGACGGAGAAAAGCATCGACCTGACGGCCCCGAACATCGAGCGTGTGTTCGCTGGATTCTGCCGGAAATGGAGGATGAATTGATGCCAGCGTCAGAGGCCGGAATGCAGGGAATGGCCAGCGAATTCTTCTGCGGGACGCTTCGGCGTCGGCGCGCACCCGGGCGGCGACGCTTAGTCTGCGATTTCGTCGGTGCTGAGCGCCCAGTCGTCGGCGGCGAACCAGCATCGATCGGGCATGGCAGCGCGTTTCCAGATTAGGCTTCGCACCGTGTCGAGACCGCCATCGGAAAACGCCTTGGCCAGGGCCTCCGCTTCGGCTTCGTCGCCGACGGCGAGATCGCCTTCGGCACAGACAAAATGCGCCGTACTGACGGGGTGAACCGCATACCCTTTTGGCCGACGCTCGACAGCCAATGCCGCGCCGCCGTTGCTGTGGCGGCCTCCCATGCCCTCTCGTTGAGGGCCGGGACCTCCGAGCCAGAACACCAGCCGTCCCCCTGGCGCGAGATTTTCGATCCAGCGATCGGCCGGGCGGATCACGCCAAAATTGACGTAGACGCCGTTCGCGGGCGCCTGAGGCCAAGCCGCGCCGTCGCCGCAAATCACCGTGACGTTCGGACGATCCGCAAGGAAGCGAGCCGCCTGATCGGCCAGCGTTGCATCGAATTCGATCGCCGTGACCTGACCTGTCGGACCGACGAGCTCACTCAAAATCGCGCTGTAGTAGCCGGTGCCGGCGCCGACATGGACGATGCGGTCGCCCGGTTTGACAGCCAGAGCCTGAAGCAGCTTGGCATGCAACGACGGGCTGCCGTTGTTCACGCCGCGTGCCGGGTCGAGTGCGAACAGGATATCCTGATAGGCGACGACCGGATCGGCCGAGGCAAGCGATCGATACCCGCCAAATGGCGAAAGGATCGTCCAGGGCGGGTCGCCGAGGAATCTTTCGCGTGGGACGGCGGTGAACGCTGCCTCGATGCGACCATCCTCGACGCCGAGCAGCGCCAGCATCTGGCGGGCATAGGCGCGGCGCACGATCGCCAGTTCGTCGGCTGAGAAATTTTGGTCCAGGGGCGGGGAGGGGAGAGATGTCACAGGCCGGCAGCCTTCGTCAGATTCACCCGGAATCGGTCGCGCCGGCGCTGATAGCCGCGGGTCTGCTCGGCGCTCGCATGGCCAAGCTGCTTCTGGACGTAGCGCTCGTCGACCTCAGCCGAGCTGGCAAGGCCAGCGCGCAGGGAATGTCCGGCAAATTTCCCTTCCCGGTCGCCTTCGGGCAGATCGGCGCGCACGCCGGCGGCGAGGGCGGCCGCTTTGACCAACCGCGCCACCTGTTTGTCGGTCAACCGGTCCGGTCCGACGTCTTTTCCGCCCTCGCGGACCCGGCGGAACAGCGGGCCGTGGCCGATGCGGGCGAGCTTAAGCCAGGTCTGCAGGGCGACGACAGGGCAGGTGGCGTCGGAGGAACCCCGGCCGATTTCGACCTCGCGCCAGCCCGTCTTGCCGCGCAGGGTGACGACCATCCCGTCCTTGAGGATCTCGATCCAGCCGCTACCATCTTCGGTCTGCTCCGGCCCGACATCGAGGCCCACGACCTCGGAGCGCCGCAGACCGCCGGCGAAGCCGATCAGCAGCATGGCGCGATCGCGCAGGCCGCGCAGGGCTCCCCGATCGAACGTCTCGAGCATGGCGATCATGTCCTCCGGCAGCACGGCCTCCTTCTTGACCGGCGGGCGGCCGTGGGTGCGCCGGATGCCGGCCAGCACCGTCGCGACATGCCGGTCCCGGCGGTCGAAGGCGAGCCCGCGCTGGCGGAACTGCCAGCTCAGAGCCGACAGACGACGTTCGATCGTCGAGACCGCGTCGGGCTTGGGGCCGGCCTTTCCCGCGGCGCAGGCGGTGATGTAGAGCCCGATCGTCTGCACATCCGGGGGCAGCGGATCGAGGCCCTGCCGGCGACACCAGGCGCCGTAATGGCGCCAGTCGGCCGAATAGGCGCGGCGGGTGTTCTCGGCGCTGGAGGCCTTGATGTAGTCCCGCGCCCGGTCGGCGAGCTTTTCGAGGTGCGCCGGCAGGTGGGGCTCGGCCGGAAGAGGGGAGGGGAGGCCCCCGCGCGCCTCGGCCGGCATCTCCCCGGTCGAGTTATCGACACCCGGCCTCGGGTTTTCAGGCGGCGCGGGGCCGTCCTGGGGGTCGAATTCGGGGTCGCGCGGGGCGTCAGGGCTCATTTCGCACTATAGAGCGGAAAACGTCCGATAATGCAACATTATCGGACGTAGTTATTTGCCGACAGGCGCGGCGGTTTGGAGCGATGAGCGTTGCCAAAAGCGCCGCGCTGAATCATGCTCCGGCATGCCCTCGCGCGCGCGAATCTTCCCCGAACCCCTGCCGACCTTCGCGCCGGCGCCGTCCTGGCTGCGGCGGCGCGCCCCGCCCGAAACCGTGACGGAAGCGGTGTTTTACGCCGGCGCGGCGCTGGCGGCGCTGCATCCGATCGCCCGCGACGAGCACAAGCTCGGCCTCCTGTGGCGCCAGCGCCTTGCGCTCTCGTGCGCCGCGGCGCTCGCGCGTCAGGGCGGGCGCACGGAAGACGAAGCGACGCTGCGCGATCACTGGTATTTGCGGAAGCCCGGCGACGACCCCGGGCCGGGCGGCCGCATCCTCGACGCCTGGCGCCGGCTCGGCGAAGGGGCGACGAGCGACGAGAAGGAATGGATCTGGGCCGTGGCGCCCTCGCTCGGCCATGGGCTCAACTCGCTGCCAATCGAGATCGTCGAGCTCGCCGGCCGCCACACCGACCGGCAGCACGCCATGCCAGTGCTCGCCGCCGCCGAGATCATCGCGGCGAGCGGACGTGTCCTTCCGGACGAGGGGCTGCTGCCGCTGTGGCTCGCCGACGCGGTTCTTGCCCACCAGCTTCGCTGGCCGGCGCCGGTGCCGCTGCTCGCGGCGCATCTGTCACGCGGCGCGCTGCGCAAGACGCCGCAGCACCTCGAGGGTGAGACCGTGTTCATGAGCGCGCTCTGCACGGCCTATGCGACGGCGGCCGTCGCGGCAATCGACCTCTACAACGATCTCGCCCGCCGGGCGACGCGCCTGCTCGCGGTCGCGCCGAAGCTGCGCGGCAAGGACGCCGATTTCACCGTGTCCGTGCTGTTGAGCGAGGACGCCCAGGCGGCCGAGCAGGGCAAATCGGCGAGCGACCGATCCAGCCGACGTCTGTTCGAGCGCCTGGTATCGCTCGGCGTGGTGCGCGAGCTCACCGGCCGTTCCACTTTCCGATTGTACGGACTCTGACGATGGGCCGGCGCGCGCGACAAAAGGAAGGCCTCGACGTCGAGCTCGCCGACTTGCCGCCGGAGTTGCGCTGGCGCGAATGGATGGGCCGCGTCGAGGCCGTCATCTTCGCCTCGCCCGAGCCGGTCACGCGCGAGGTCGTGGCGCGGGTCGTCGGTCGGGAGTGCAATATCGACCTGATCATCGACGACATCCGCGACGAGCTGCGCGGCCGTCCCTATGAGTTGGTCGCCGTCGCCGGCGGCTGGCAGCACCGCACCCGCAAGGTGTTCGCCACGGCGATCCGGACCGCGACCGGGCTGGGCGATCAGGTCCGCCCGCTCTCCCAGCACGAGAACCTGATCCTGATGTGTATCGCCTATTACCAGCCGATCACCCGCGGCGAGCTCGGCCAGTTCTTCGGCAAGGAGGTCAGCCGCGATCTGATCGGCCACCTGCGCGGTCTTGGGTTCATTGCGTCCGGCCCGCGCGCACCGCAGCCTGGCGCGCCCTACACTTATGTGACCACCAACGGCTTCCTGTCGCACTTCGGCTTCAACACGTTGCGCGACCTGCCGGACATGGAGATGCTCGAGGACGCCGGTCTGCTCAGCAAAGACAAGCTACTGGCGGGGGAATTCCCAATCGCTCGTTCAATGGAAGATGATCCTGAACACGATGGAGCGCTGGTCCCCCCATCGGAGGATGAAGAGCCATGGCGTTAGGCGGAAAAGCGGAGATCGAAGCTGTCATCCGGATTCCAAACATAGAGGCCCTCGCCGATGATGAGCTCGCCGAGGTCGCGCATATGCGCGACGGACGATGGAGCGCCCAGACGCGAGCATTGCTGGAGAGGTTCGGGACAACGAAACTGGACTTGAACAGCGGGTGGGCATCGACTTGGACGCTATGGAGCTGTCCTTGCTGCCAGCGCGAGAAGCTGCAGATCGCGCGGATAAGTTCCGGCGGCGTTCTACTCTGCCGCCTGGAATACCATCACGATCATATCGGCGATCTCGCCAAGCGGATCTTCCGCGAGCGCAATCCACGAAGTGGGGAGCGAGACATCAACATCCAAGTCAGTCGCGCGAAGGATGCCCTTATGCCTTTGATCGAGCGCTTCGAGTCGACGCAAATCTGCATCGACTGCAACCTAGCGGAAGGGCGCGCAAAACTCGAACTCACGGGGGAGATAGACGCAAACTTCACTTTTGCGCCTTCCGAAATCGCGAGCTTCATTACGGTCGCCGAAAACCGCACGCACGAAATCGACGTCGAGAAAGCCCGGACTGCCTGGCTGGCGGCGAAGGACGACTTTGCCGATCGTATCGACTTCGCCACGCGCATGGCGCAGCGCATCGCAAGCGGACGGCATCGCCGCGAGGTCGCCCCTGGCCAGCGGCTTCTCGGTCCCATTCAGGAACGCGACGTCGTCTACCGGCTGTTCGCGGCCGCCGTCCCTCCCGGCTATCGGCATCGCTTGGGCGCGCTTATCGAGGCGCGATCCGTTTGCAATGACAGTGCCGGTCAGTCCCTAAAGCCGAAGCGCAAGGCCGTCGTCCGCCCGCCAACCGACAGCGAGTTCGCTGCTGTCGAAGCCGCTCAGGGCGAAACAAAGACATGGAACCACGCGGGGCCGGATTGGCTGTGCCCCTGCTGCGATCGATCGAAGCGCGAGATCTGCCGAAAATCGAACCGCGGAAAATGGACCGCTCGTATTCACCGAGTTGTCGAATACGTTCCCGAGGACGACGAAGAGAGTCTAGCAAGACGGCGCCTCGATGCGGCGAGCCAGATCATTATCGGCTCGTACCGAAGCGTTCTCATCTGTCATGACTGCCGCAACGTGAGCGCCGAGCTTCAACGACGCCGGGCTGGCCTCTCGGAGCAAAGTCTGACGCTCGATAACCTGCGCGAACTCGTCGAAGGTGCCGTACCGCATTCGCCCCATGAGATCGATTTCGAGCGAGCCGCGGCGATCGCAGTCGCCAACGCACCACTGATGGAGGCGATCGACGACTTCGCGGACCATCGCACCCGCGCCTTTGAAGTTCTTGCCGATATCAGGCAGATGACGAAGATCATGGGCTGGTCGTCTCGAAAGGCTCGAGAGATCGTCGGTTATGAAATCGCCAAGGCAAAAGGCTGGGAGCTGGAGGAAGGTGACGACCACGCAGATTGGTTGCTCGCAGAGGCGCGGCGATTGCTTGCTATCGACGAGGCAAAGCAATGACCCGGCCGAGATTGCTGCGACGATCAACGCTCTCCGCCGTAAAGTGCAAACATGGGTGACCGTTTGCGCCACCATTTCGAAGAGAAGATCGCCGCCATGCCGCTTCCTGCTTTCGACGAATTGCCATTCAATGCGCGGCCTGACCTGACGCCGTATCTTCTTCATTTGACCAAGAACACGAAGCCTGAAGACGAATTCTCCGCCTACGACAACCTGGTCAGCATTCTGAAGACAGGCAAAATCTGGGGCAGTAGCTCCAAGAAGGGATTCATCAAGGGGCCGAGCAAGGCAGCTTGCTTCATGGACGTGCCCTTCGCCTCGCTCAAATACGTCCTCACACCGGAGAATTCTGATCCGCAATCTCCACGCTACGAACCATACGGAATCGCAGTCACGAAGCGGTACGCCTATGGCGAGGGCTGCCGTCCGGTCCTCTATCTCTCGGATTCCGAAACCAGGGAGCTGAAAGTCCCCCACAGCGAACTCTGGCGTGTTGTTCGTCTCGAGGTAAGCAAGAAGGGCTGGATCAGTTGGCTGCATGAACGAGAGTGGCGCTGCAAAGGTGACTTCAAGCTTCCCTCAAAAGTTCAGGCCGCGTTCGTGCGCAATACGCGGGAGGCCGAGAGCTTGATGAAGGCTATCACCAACTCAAAATCGGAGTTCAAATGCCGGCCGCGCGCCGTCGTTCCGCTGACGGTCATGTGCCAAGGTCTTCTGGCCTGATGAGGACCGACAGACGCTTGACGGGTTCCGTTCGTTCGCGTCGTGTGATCCGGAATAGCTCGCCCGCCGCCCGCGACACGCGATGTCCTGCTCTTCATTTCTTGGGCTTCATCTGCGGACGAGCTATCTCGGCAGCGTCACTGTCTGCCTTGAGACTGGCGATCAGAAGCTCAAGGTCCGCGATATCGCTCGCGAACTCATCGGGCGTGGGCACGGGCACGGTGTCGGCCGCCGGGTTGTCATGGCTGTGCGTATTCGCGCGCGTCATGCCCTCGTGGAAGCGGATGGCGAGCGCATCGGAGAGACGAACATAGCGCAGCAACTGTGTTTGGATGACATCGGTGCCGCGCCGCACGATATCCCGGAAGATGATCTCCTCGACAACGCGCTCGTAGGTGTCGCGAAGCCGGCCATATAGGTTCTTCACCGCGACTTCGTAATCGGCCGGGCTGGTCGTATGCAGCTTCGACAGTTGGGCAGAGTCGTTCTTGATCCGGCCGATGCGCTTGGCGACATTCAGGCCCTTCCACGGCATGCCTGCAGTATCGATTTTGCCGGCGGCGCTCTTGTCGCTGAAAAGCGCGACCGTGACCGGCTCGATCCCCTGAGCGTCGGCGGTGCGGCAGAGTTCATTGAAGAAGACTATGTCGTGGGTGAATACGATAACCTGTCGCTTCGACGCCTCCTCGGCGATGCGCTCCGCCACCTTGACGCTGCGATCGCGGTCGAGTGAGGACACCGGATCGTCGATGACGATCGCACCCGACCCGTCGGTGAGGGCGACCTCAGTCAGGAAGCCGGCCAACGCCAAGGCGCGCTGCTCGCCTTCGCTGAGGATCTCTGACGTCACCTTGGTCAGCTTGGTGTTCGGGTTGACCTCGAATTCCGCCTTGGTCTGGCCGCTCTTGCGCGCGAGCCCGACATTCAGATGCATGATGTCGAAGCGCGTGCGCTCCGTATCGAACTTCGTCACCACGGCCGTCGTCAGATGCGTGTCGAGCAGCTCGTTCGCGCGCTGGGTGATGCCACGAGTCTGGACGTCCGTAAGAGCCTTGCCGTACGCATCGTCGACGACGAGCAGATCGCGCCGGGTGACAAGCTTCCCCTTGTTGGCCGATAGCGTCTTCCGATCTTCGAGCTCGGCCTTCTCGGTCGTGAGCTTGGCCCGCTCCTCGGCGTTGCCCGCCTGCGCCAGCCCATCCTTTTCCGCCTTCAGCTTCACAGCAAACGCCTGCACCTCATCGATCGGCACCACGATGGCAGGGGCGGGCTCGTGCGGCTCGCCGCGAAGGCGTGCAATCGCCTGCTCCCGGCGCTTAACCGCTGCCGACTGAAAGCTCGTGAGCAGGTCGGCCAACCCGGCATCGCGCTTTCGCACCTGCTCGAGCCGATCAGCGAAGTCGGTCGCCCGAAGGCAGACGAGCTCGTGCAGCTTTCCGAGCGCATCGGCTACCGCCTGCTCAGCCTTCGTGGCCGCCGCATCCAGGGTGTCGTCCATATATTTCTGAAAGCGGTGCATACGGCTCACGCCATCGGGCAGAAGCGGCTGCTGACACAGCACGCAAGCGGCGGGCTCCGCATCCGTCGCCACCACAGGAAATGGCTTGCCTACATAGGCCTCCTTCAGCGAGTAATCCCGGGCCGCGGCCCAAAGCGCCCGCCAGGTGTCGCTCCCGACACCCGGCAGCGGGTCGTCGGTGAACAATGCGCCCGCCGCGACCGTGGCGGCTTCCCGCGCTGCTGTCGCGGCCTCGCGCAGGGCGGTGAGTTTCTGCAACGGCTCGTCCATAAACGCAGCTACCACTGCGGTGCATTCGGTCACCAGGGTCTCAGCCCATCGGGCAAACGCCGTAACGTCGGCGGCCGCCGCGGCGCTGGCAGACAGCGCGGCGGTGATTCCATCCAGACGCTCCTGATCGGTCTCACCGAATGCGGTCGCTACGTCGATCTGGGCGTTTGTGGTGGACTTGCTCAGCGCCTTATCGAACCGCTGGGCTCCTGTATCGCGTACAGGAGCGAAGGCGATCGTCGTTAGGCTGACCTTGTTGCCGACCTCGGTCGCCCGTTCCGCTTCCAGCGTGTCCTTCAAGCCGATACAGATCGCATTGAGCCGATGGGGCAGGGCGAGCCCGAAGGGGAGAAAGCGGATTTGATTTCCGCCGTCGACATAAAGCTGCGCGGAGGCGGTGTCGAAGACAGCCACCTGCATGAGCTGCGGCGATGCGGCTTTCCCGGGAGACCAGGAAATCGGCGTGTCGCCGGCCCCGGCGTCGATGACGATCTCGGCAGTCTGCGGTCCTGCGGACGCCCCATACACATCGGCCAAGACCTTGAGCTTGGCCGGGTTCTCGACGCGCGTGCGGCAAGCCGTCCTGAGGATTCGCACGAAGCCGCTCTTGCCACTTCCATTTCGGCCATACACGATCGTCAAGGCCTTCGGACAAAAGGTGAGGCCAGCCTTCGGAACCAGACGGTTGATATTTTCGACGTTGGCGATTCCTTTGAGGATGATGGGCTGATGCTTCCCGCCTCCGAAATGGGCCTTAGCGAACGGGACGGCGCCAGGGGGTGCGCTCGCAAGGCTGAAGCCCGCGGCGGTCTTGACCATGGCGAGCAACTCGCCAAGGTCCGTGTCCGTGAGGTCATTGCTGATTGCGAGCCGCCGCAGCGCGTCCTGTTTCCAGGATGAGAGCTTCTTGGCCCAGTCCAAGACGTCGTCGATCGGCTCTGCAGTCATCACCATCCCCCCGGAGAGATAACAAGTTATTCGCGTGATTCTTGCGGGAAATCCGGCTCCGTTGAGCTATTTCAATATCACGCTGATTGCCCAGCGCGTAAGGTCCGGCGGACGCGCAGGGGACGTAAATAGGGGGAGACGGTGACGTATCGCTTTGTCCATGCTGCGGATATTCATCTTGACTCACCCCTGCGCTCGCTTGCGCTGCGCCATCCCGACCTGGCGGAGCTGATCGGCAACGCCACCCGGCGCGCCTTCGTCCGGGTGATCGACGTTTGCCTGGACGAGCAGGTCGACGCGCTCCTGATCGCCGGAGATCTCTACGACGGCGATCAGACCTCGATGAAGACGGCGCGTTTCCTCGCCGAACAGCTCCGGCGGCTCAGCCAAGCTGGCATTCGAGTCTTCATCATCCGCGGCAACCACGACGCGCTGTCAAAAATCACCAAGGAATTGGTACTGCCGGATTCCGTGAAAGTCTTCGGCGGGCGAGCGGAGGCAATCGATATTAATCGCGCGCCGGGCCATGTTCCTGTTGTCGTCCACGGCCTGAGCTTCGCGCAGCCGCACGCCCCGGAGAGCCTCCTCGGACGATTTCGCCCCACGGTCGATGGCGCGGTCAATATTGGCCTCCTGCACACGAGCCTTGCAGGAGCTCCGGGACACGATCTCTATGCGCCGTGCAGCGTTGCCGATCTCCAGGCGAGCGGTTTCCACTATTGGGCCCTCGGCCATGTTCACAAACGCTCGGCTATCGAGGGCGGATGCGCGATCGTGATGCCCGGCATACCGCAAGGCCGCGACATCAATGAAGCCGGCCCCAAATCGGTGACGCTCGTCACCATCGCCAACGATCACTCAATTCACATCGAGGAACGGATCACCAGCGTGGCTCAGTTCGAGCGGATATCGGTCGACGCGAGCGGCTTGGAAGACTGGCGCGACCTCGTCGCGGCAGTGACCCAGGCGCTCGAAAAGGAGCGCGACGCTGTGCGGTCCGAGCATTTGGTCGCTCGCGTGCGCATAACGGGCGCGACGTCGTTAGCCTGGCGCATCCGGCGCGACGCGGACTTGCTGAAGACAGAGGCCGACGACAGGGGCTCTGTCATCGGGGGATGCTGGATCGAGCAACTCGAAATCGCCTGCCGGCCGGCCGAGCAGCAGGGCCAGCCGTCGGGCGACCCGATCAGGGAGCTCCATCGCCTGATCGAAGACGATGTCTTTGGATCGGAGGCGTTTCGAAGCCAACTGATGGGCGTCGCCGAAGAAATCAGGGCTCAGCTTCCGCAAGACTGTCGTGACATCTTCGGATCGGACGAAGCCTCTTCCAAGGAGGTGATGGCTCGCCTCGCGCGCGAAGGCGCCGAGGGCGTCATGGCACGTCTTGAGGCTGCCGGCGAGGAGACTTAAGTCATGCGCTTGCGTCGCCTCGACCTTACTCGATACGGCAAGTTCACCGACCGAAGCATCGATTTCGGTGAGCGGACGGAGGGTCAGCCTGACCTGCACGTCATCTATGGACCGAATGAAGCCGGCAAGTCGACCGCACTCGCGGCCTTTCTCGACCTGTTGTTCGGAATTGGTTCGCAGAGCCCGTTCGACTTCATTCATCCGTATCCCACGATGCGGATCGGCGCCGCGTTGGACCTCGCTGGCGATACGCGGGAGTTCGCGCGGATCAAACGGCCACAGAACAGCCTCCTCGACGGAGACGGTCGCACCCTGCCCGAGGCCGCAATCCGGGCTGAGCTCGGCGGCATCGAGCGCGATGCGTACCGCACCATGTTCTCGCTCGATGATGAGACGCTCGAAAAAGGCGGCGAGAGCATTCTGGCGAGTAGGGGTGATCTCGGACAGTTGCTGTTTTCGGCAAGTGCGGGCCTCTCGCATCTCAGCGACAAGCTCGTTGGTCTGAAGGGGGAAGCGGACGGCTTTTACAAGTATCGCGCTCGCACGGGAGCGCTCGCTGATCTGAAAGCGCGGCTGGCAGAACTCAAGGCGGAGCGCGAGCAATTCGACACTCTCGCATCCGATCACGCCCGGCTCATCGACACGCGCGACCGGGCGTCCGTGCAATATGATGAGGCGGTCGAGGAACGCGGGCGTATCCATCGACGCAGTGATGAAATCCAGCGCTATCTTACGGCGTTGCCGCGTCTCTCCGCCTTGCGTGGCATCCACGAGCGCCTTGCGCCGCTGGCTGATGTCCCCGCGGACCCGCCGGCATGGGCCGGGGAACTGCCCCAGCTTCGAAAGCAAGAGATCGAGCTCGGCGTCAAAACCAGAGCGATCGCTGAGCAGATCGATCAGCTCGCGGTCGAGCTGGCCGAGGTCGTCGTTGACGAGGCCGCATTGCGTCTCGAGGAGCGCGTTGAGCGACTAGCCGATTCGCGTGCGCGCCACGTGACTGCCGACAAGGATATTCCCGAGCGGCGTTTGCAATTGCGTCAGCTCGATCTCGCGATCTCCGGGATCCTGCAGCGGATCGAGCGATCCGATGAACCTGATCCCAAACGCCTCGTGCTGCCAGCGGCGACCATCGGCCGTTTGCGCGATCTGATCGAATCTCGCTCGGGCATCGAAGGCGCGACGCGCAACGCCGCGCGAGAATTGGCCGAAGCGCGTCAGCGACTCGATGAGGCGACATCGAGGCTGCCGGAGGGCGAGGCGGATCCTCAGCTCCGTGCCGAACGGGATCGCGCTTTGGCCGAGCTGGCCGTCGTGGTCGAGGCGATACGCTCCGCCGACCACCATATTCGGCGTCGGCTTGCAGAGCGTGCCCGCGAGGCCGCGCTCGATCTGCTGACTGACCGACTTGCCACTCTGGGACCACGGCATGGCACCGTCGATGAGCTTGCCGCTATGCAATGTCCCAGTGCCGAGGCCTTGCAGCGTTGGAAGGCAGCGCGAGGCGAGGCGGAGGTCGCAGTACTGCGTCACCAGGCCGAGGTCGAACGGCTCACGACGCTGGTCCGGCACTGTGAAGCTGAAGAGGCGAGCTTCGCTTCTACGACCGGCATCGTCTCCGATCACGAAGCTGCCGACATACGGTCGCGGCGTGAGCAAACCTGGTCGGCACATCGGCGCCTGCTGGACGCTGACTCTGCCGATGCCTTCGAGGCGGCGCTGCGTCAGGACGACATCATCAACGCGAGTCGTTTCTCACACATATCCGAGTTGGCGAAGCTGCATCAGAGCGGACAGGCGCTTGCCCTCGCACGAGCGGACCATGACCGTGCTGTCGAGCTCAGCGAGCGCGCCGCCACGGCCTTGGCGGCGATCGACGTCGAGATTGCGGCGGCGGTGCAGCCGATCGCCTCGCATTTTGCAAAACCGCCATCGCTGCCGGATATCGATGCGTGGATCAGCCGCCGCGAGAAGGCGCTCGAGGCGAGCGCCACAGTACGGACCGCGGAACGGGATATACGCAATGCTGACGCCGACGGCACAACTGCTGCCAAGCGGCTGGCGGCTGCGATAACCGCAGCCGGGCTGCCGCCCGCATCCGATGTAAGCTTCGACGCTATGCTTGCCAGCGCTCAAACGACACTTGATCGGGAAGCCGAACTGCGCCGTCTGCGCGGCGAAGTGGACGAACGCCGGCGTGAGGTCACGTCGCGTGAGCGGGCGGCGGAGCAGGCAGGATCGGACGATCGGACTTGGGAGGAGACCTGGTCCACGACATGCCGCGGATGCTGGCTTGGCGAAGTAGGGGAAGCGCCGGCGATCGGTGCGGTCCGCGAAGTTCTCTCTGCGATCATCGAACTCTCGCCGACGATCGAGAAGCGGGCAGCGCTGATCGACCGCATCGAGAAGATGGAGAGAGACCAGCTAGCGTTCGGGGAAGAAGTCACCGCTCTGACGACGCTTCTGAAAATTGACGATAGTGCCGACCCAGCTCTCGAGTTGGCCCAACGTATCGGCGAGACGGTACGAAACGCGGCTGCCGCCCGCCAGCGTCATCTGAATCTGACAAAGCGGCTTGAAGACGCGAGGGCGCGGCAGCGCGAGCTCGCCGAGGCGACCGCGGTTCATGATGAACAGACGGATCGGATGACAGCATTCTTCCAGGTCACCTCTCTGGATGAGGTGGCGCAAAAGCTGTCCGATATCGCTCGCCGCGCCGATCTCGTCGAACAGGCACGGCAGGCGGAGCAGGATATTGTCGAGACACTCCGCGCGACGGATCTTCAGGGCGCGCAAGCGGCGCTCGATGCAGCGGACAGACCTGCTCTGGAGACCGAACTTGCCGAGTTGACGGCACGCGCGGACGATCAGGACAAGCGGTGTCACGAGCTGTTCGCGGCGAAGTCGGCGGCCGAAGATCGCGTAGAGGCGATCGGCGGCGATGCGAGAGTCGCCATCATCGAGGAGCGCCGGCGGACGACGCTGCTTGAGATCGAGGATGGCGCGATGCGCTATCTGCAGCTTCGAGCGGGCATCGCAGCCACCCAGCAGGCGCTCGCCACTTATCGCGAACGTCATCGTAGCTCCATGATGACGCGCGCGTCGGAGGCGTTCCGCACCATCAGCCGAGGCGCGTATACTGGCCTCGTCGCCCAGCCTGGCAGGGATGGCGATACATTGATCGCGGTCTCGGCCGAGGGAGGCTCAAAAGCTGCCGACAAGCTCTCCAAGGGTACCCGCTTCCAGCTCTATCTTGCGCTGCGCGTCGCGGGCTATTACGAGTTCGTGCGGGCTCGCAGCTCCGTCCCCTTCGTCGCAGACGACATCATGGAGACGTTCGATGATTTCCGCGCAGAGGAGGCGTTCCGCCTATTTTCGGAGATGTCGCAAGTTGGCCAGGTCATCTATCTCACCCATCATCAGCATCTGTGCGAGATCGTCCAACGTGTGTGCCCGGGGGCGCAATTGCATCGGCTCGAAGACGAAGTGATGAAACGCGAGTTTGCTTGAGGGCTGTCGCAACTGGCGGAGGCGTCCGGGATTGTTTTTCGACTATGATGTCGATCGGGGCGATGACGAAGAAGCTGCAGATTGGACAGAGACAGGCTAGCCGCATTTGCCAGATGGCGGCGACCGATCAGCTAGCGTTCCTCGCGGAGGGGCTTCCGATCATCCACGCTAGCGCGATGGGATTCTGGTCGGCCTCCACGGAGCTGCGAGATAGGCCTCGGGAGGCCGAGGTGCTCGCCGGGTTCGCGAAGGAGGAGGCGGCAAAGGCTCTCATTCTTCTCGATATTGCTCGCTGCCCAGAGAAGCAGGTCGCCGGCAAGCTGAACAAGTTGCTGAACCGGTTCTAAGGACATCTCGATCGGCTGATTTACGCCCAACTAACGGAATGGTGGTTCACGGACGTGGCGGAGTTGCGAAAAGCGGTCGAGCCCTTGCGCAAGGCTCACTATCTTGAGGGGCACATGGGCGAGTACATCGTTCCGAATGACACCCTCTATCGGCGGGAGAGCAAGCTCTACGCCGATGTGGAAGCGTACGAGGATGGAACCCCGATCTGGAACGCGCCCGTCGTCCACCCAAGCGGCTTCCCAGCGCACATGCCCGCCGTGGTGCAGGTTGTCGACGCGATGGCCGCCTGCGGAATCTTTTCGCTCGCGGGGCTGAAAGCCACGTCTGAGGTTTGGGGGCAGCTGGAGTTCCAGAAGATGGAGACGTTGCGGGATGCGGAGTGTCTGACGAAAGAGCTACTGGATCGGCTGATTGCCGAAGGGCTGCCGAATGCTTCCGCCACGCAGGACCACGTCAACGCATTGTATCGGCATTGGCCATTGCCAATGTACAATGTCGAGCTCGATCCGATCCCAGTGTCACTCGAAGAATTGAAGGCCGAGCAGGATCGCCTTTATTGGGCGGAGGTCGGCGCGCCATGAACGCTTGCCGTCACTCGATTAAAGATGGCGCGCATCATCGACTGATGGCCTTCTGCTAGCGTCTTCGCATCAAGTCCCAAGCGGATGCGAAAACGCTCGCTCAGTCGCGTCATCAGCAATACGAAACCCTCGTCATGCAATTCAGCCTCATTCATGCCCGTCAACCGATAGGTCTTCTCGCCTAATGGCAGGATGTGTTTGGCGAGGGCGGCTCGCTCATCCTTCGCGCATGGTGCGCCAAGGCAGGCGTGGAGGCACCAACAACACGTCGCCCAGCACTCCAGAATGTCGTCGGTGAGTTGGTCATGCAGTGCGTCGAGGTTCAAATGCCGTATGGCAGGATCTGGGCCTCCGAAGAAGCAGAACAGAATGCGCCCCATAAGCTTGGGCCAGCTATCTCCGCCACCTTCTACGGCCAAAACCTGCAATGATGTTCTCGCAGGGACCGCTCTGCCGTCGGCGTCGCTGCCGTTCCAGCCAGCCGCAGCCACAATCATCAGCAATGCACGGAGGCGAAGGACATCGAAGGTTGTGAGCGCGCGGTCTCTTTTCCGCTGAGAAATCCGCTCGCTGAATGCGGCGACAGCAGCGGCAATTTGCTCGCGCGTCGCCTTTCTCTGCGTCGCCTTTCGCCGCAGCTCTTCACGTTGCTCCTCCTTCGAAGACAAGTCACCCGCTCCCGGCTCAAAACTATCGCCGCGAGTCGTCGCGTCCTCTGCATTGACCGCCTCATCGCCAAGGTCGAAGGCGTTGTCGAGATCTGGTTCCGCTTCGATTCCTGGTGCGGCGTCGTCAATTCCGACACCAATGATTCTATTGAGGAAGCTCCGCACCAATGAGGCCTCGCTTGCGCTGAGACTACTCCTCCCAATTGCGGCGCCGTCGGTCCGCGCTCTGCGTCCTGCGATGAATTTCTCATAGGTCATCGTCCGAAACTGAGCCGGCGCATCGCTGGGCTCTCTGCTCGTCTTGCGCGCCAGTCTGACGGGTGGGCGCACCTCCTCGGTCTGTAGCAGGCGCTCCGCCGACTCGATCGTATCGAGAATGTCGAGCAGCAATAGGCTCTCGTCGGTTTCTTCATTGAGCTGGGAGGCGGCCTCTTCAGTTTGCTTGGAACGCGCCTCCCTTGCCTCTTCCTGAATTCTATCGACAAGCGTCACAATTGCCGGCGCTGATCGCGCACCGTCGGAAAGTTGCAGAACTGCAAAAGCCGGGCGTTGAACGGCGCCGAGAATTTCATACCGTCGCGTGCCACCTCTAACCTCGGCTGCCCCGAGACGGCAGCCGAGTTCCTTCTGATCGATATCGAGCAGGCTGATCGATACCGCGTCAGGGTCGAGTCCTGTCGGTGGCGTCCACGTCAAAGTGCCGTAGTTGCATTCGAAACGACCTATCGCGCGGCCGCGCCAGAAGTCGAGATTGACGGCATTCGCGTCATCGACTTCGTCGAGATCGTCGGGATCGATCTCGCGACTCGGACTAAGGAGCTCCTTCAGCTCGAGACGGTCAAGTATCGCGCCCAGAGGAAGTCGTCGATACATCGAGACCTCCTCATTGCTGCCGGCGAAGCCCTTCGCACCGAGGGCTGCCAGGGTGCAGTTCGCGCTGCCATAGAGGACGTGATCCGCCTTACGCGTTTGCGCGATGAGGATCTTCGCATGGAGAAAGCGGCCTTTGCGAAAGCTATCGCGGTCGAATAGCCGCGCCCCCTTCACCTTTTTCAGTGCGGACACCGGAAAAAGGCGTGCGTCTGCATCGATAAGCAAATCGACTTTCGAGACCGACAGCGTCTTTGCGATAGTGCTGAGCGCGCGAAGGTTTGCATCCCAATAGGGGCTGAGGACAACAAGGCGCTTTACGCTGTCATCGCCGACGAGGGCGGCGAACCGCTCCCCGATGCCGGCAGACTCGCCAGTTGTGAGCAAAGCAGCAATCGAGCCGTCGCTTAGCGAGACGCTATCCGTCGCCGGGAGCGCGCGTCGCAACCACGGCGCGCGGCTTTCGGCCCATGCGATCTGAGCGTCCAACGCCTGTCCTGTTCTGTCACAGTGCCGCAACGCATAGCGCCAAGCTTGCGCGACGAGCCGCTGTTCGCCGCTGTCTTCCGCGCCACAGACAATCTCCTCGGCAAGTTCGAGATTTCCCGCAAGGCCGGTTGCAGTCATGTTGGCGGAGCTGACGATGATCCGTCCGCCATTTCTCCCCAATTGAACCACCAGCTTCGGATGGAAGGCGCCCGGCGCATAGGCGCTATTGACCGTATAGTGGCGGCCAGCGGTGCGCGGGAGTGACGATAAACCAGCTAGAGATTGCGTGAGCAGCGCAGCATCGCACAGCAGGATGTTGTTGTTGCAGCCGGCGCCCTTGAGGCGAGCCAACACGACATTCTCATAGGTGTCGAAATCGAGGCCAAAGGTGGTGATGATGCTGGTGTGGTAGCCGCGCTCTCCAAAGCGTTCGTAGAGTTTCATGACGCCTGAAGCACCTCCACGCCGCGGCGGGTAAGCCCGTTCTCGCCCAAGAGATGAATATCGTGAAGAAACCGGATAGCAGGCCCGAGCCGCGGGTTCGTGAACACGGGACCGTCCTTTTCCCGAAGCCGAATGAGGCCATCATCGGATTCGACGAGGAAGGTGTAGTCGCCTTGGCGCTGGAATTTGCGGAGAGCAACCCAAAGATGTCGACGCATTACGCGCTCCTCGATAATTCGCGCGACGGCGTCCTGAAACGGCGCGTCACCGACTTGCTCCAGATACCGGCCTTCCGTCAGCAATGAATGAAATGCAGTGAAGTCGAGGTTCTTCAGTTCTTCGGTGATTGCCTGCGTATTGGCGCGAAACGCCCTGTGGAGGATGGCGAGAAGCGTGAGGGCGTTTCGAGCGACATCCGCCGAGCAGCGGTGAATCGGGCGGCGGGCCGCCATGATAGCATTTACGAGGGCGAATTCACTGTCTTGGATATTCGGATCGCCGGGGTTGGCGCCGGGCGGCAAGCTTAAGACAAAGGCATTCCAAGAAGGGGGCGGATGGGTTGACGTTGAGGTGATCTCATCCACGCACCGCGCGATCAACGAAGATGGGGCGATGCCGCGCGGGTACTCGTCCAGTGTGTCCAGAATGTATTTCAGCAGGCATTCGAGAGCGACATGGCACAGATCATTCGCATGATAGAGCCGCCAGCGCTCGGTCTGCGCCTGCAGTTGTTGCGCGGCGGGTGTGAATAATCGGCCTTCTTGGTCCTTGCCAGCGTAGAGGGTCCACCGCACGTCATCCGGTGTTGGCGCGCGCTGAATTTGTTTCGCGATGGTCAGGATCAACAGCAGGCTTGCACGCCGGGAGGTGGCGGCCTCATCTTGCGGGCCAATGCGACCGAAGAGAATGTCTTCGTAGAGCTTGCGCTCAGTCCCGCCGTTCCGGATCCCGGACGGAGCGAGGCGTACAAATGCGTCGAGATCGCGAACGGATACTCGGCCGCGCTGGATCGCGTCGTAGAACTGACCGGACAGCTCCCCTAGTTCCTTGTCAAAAGCGAGCGCCAGCTTCTCACCGAGGTCAACACTGGGGAGGGCGATAGCGTGCTCTCGTGACGGATCAAAGATCCCGATCTGGAAAAGCTGGCTCGCGTATGCCAACCCATAGGCGCCCCAATCGACTGCGAAATAGTAGTCCGGGGTTTCTTTTCTGGTCTTGGCGGCCTCCGCAAAGTCGATCGTGCGGCCGTGCAAATTGTCGAGTGTCTTTTGGGCCCAGTCGCTGCCGGTAACGCCGCCCTCGTCACCCCGGCGCTGTGCGATGAGCGCATAGAGCGCCTCGGCACGGCGTATCATCCGCTGCCAGGTTTGCGGATTGGTATCGCCAATGCGCTTGGCGTAGACCCAGCTAAGCCAAGCGTAGAGTCCATAATATCGCATCCGCAGCGTCACGTTGCCGATGCCGGGTATCAGCGTTTGGTACAGCGTGACGCTGCTATTCTGCATCCCCAGGGGATCAAGTCCGTTCTTCTTGCGGTACTCGGTCCATTCGGGAAAATTGACTACGGCCACAGCGCTCACGGAGGCACCTGTCGCTAGGAAGGTGAAGTGACTTCCTTATGCCGCAGCTTCGCGGAACCTGGCGAGCGATACCTTCTTTCCGCCCCTTTGTTCGGTCTCGAGCATGTACCGTTCGACGCCCGGCCGGTGTCAGTGCTGGAAGTGCGTCAGGCCGCCCCAGCCCTCGGGAAAACTTGACAAATCAGCCAGGCGAAGACTTAGTGTCCTCAGTCCGAGGACAGAGGACAGATCGGTAATGCCATGAAAACTCAGGATATTGTCGTCCTGCTCAAGCTTGTGAGCTTGCAAGATCATGAAACAGCAGGCGGAACGAACCACCACCGAGATGGCGAGGACCCGTACTCCGTGAGAGGGCTCGAGGCTTCTCTCGGGATCAGCAAAACGGAAATCGGGGCCTCGATCAAGCGCAGTCTCGCATCCGGCATAGCGATCAAGGATCGCAACACGAACCGCCCAAATCCCAATCGCAGAAATCTGCGCGATTTTATCACCTACGGGCTGAAGTTTGTTTTTCCGGCAAAGCCAGGTCCGATGCAGCGCGGTTTGCCGACAGCTTTCGCCGCCCCTGTCCTGAAAGAGTCACTCCACAGCGCGGGCAGCCTGATTCACGTCTGGCCCTATGCTCGTGGCTACGAGATGGGGCAGTCTATCGAACCGCTATTTAAGACCGTGCCGGAAGCTGCCGAGAAGGATGAGCGCCTCTACGCCTATTTGGCGCTCGTTGACGCAATACGGCTCGGCAATCAGCGCGAGGCGAACCTTGCCGCCAATCTGCTTAAGGAGAGGCTGGGATGACGATCCAAGGCCGTCTCAAGGAGATGCTGACGACGGTTGCCGTCGCGCTCGGCGACGAACTTCTTGCGCGACTGGTCTTTGTGGGCGGCTGTACAACCGCTCTGTACATAACCGATCCCGTCACGCTCGAGGGAGTCCGAGCCACAGATGATGTCGACCTGATTGTGGATCTCGCCGGCTTCCCGGCGTGGGCACAGCTCGTGGAGCAACTTCGCCAGCAAGGCTTCTCCGAGGCAGCCGACGAGAATGTCATATGTCGGATGAAGCTCGGCGAGCTCAAGGTCGACTTTATGCCGGACGACGAGGCGATCCTCGGCTTCAGCAATCGCTGGTACGCAAACGGGATCGAAACAGCCGTTCAGACGTCTCTGGATGACGCCATCACCATCCGTCGTCTCACCGCGCCATTGTTCATCGCAACCAAGCTGGAAGCTTATCGCGGAAGAGGGGCTGGCGACCTGATCGGCAGCCGCGACGCCGAGGACATACTCCTCGTCATTGATGGCCGGCCGGAATTGGTTGACGAAGTTGCTGCCGCCGATGGGGACGTTCGCGCCTACATTGCGGAGGAATGCAAAAGCCTACTTGCAGATCGCGACTTCGATCATTTCCTCCAGGGAAATATTCGCGGGCCGGAGGGACGCGCTAATATTGTGCGCGACCGCGTCATCGCACTGAGCAAGCTCGGCGGCGACTGACATGGCCTTCGCAATCCAATGGCAGAGCCAGCAGGGAACGAGAACGCCTGACAACCGGGACTGTGCAGGGATCGGCATACGGCAAACGGACATCCTCGCCATCGTCCTTGACGGTTCGAGCTCCGGAGCAAACAGCGGAGCGTTCGCCTGGGAGATTGCGCGCCGAATGGTCGATTGGTTTGTGTCGACGGAACAGGCAATCACTGCGGCAGTCCTGACTGCGCAGCTTCGGGCGACGCATGCCGAACTCGCGACGGATTTCCGGCAGGATTCGGCGAGCTACCTCCTGATACACCTCGGCGATGGGCAAGAGGCGCTCATCCTGCACGCAGGCGATTGCTTGGTTGGCGATTGCTCACCGACAGGTCAGGTATCCTGGCTGGTCCAACCGCACACACTCGCAAACGCCGTAGCGCCCATGAAGATCAGCGAACTCGCGAAGGATGTCAGTCGTCATCGTCTCACACGAAGCTTCCGCTCGCGAGAATTTGTCGAACCAGCCACCTGTTCAATCTCGTCGGACAAGACGACGCTGCTTGTGGCAACGGATGGATTTTGGGCTGAGCTTGATGAGGCACAACAGGGCGCGTTCATCCATGGACGCATGACGGAGCACACCGGAGAGGGAGATGATCGCAGCGTGCTTCAAATAATGCGGATTGGCGGAGATGGATCGACCAAGGTCTCAGGGACTGAAGCTCCACGCAAGATCTACATAAAAGGGCGCGAGAGAAGGAATGGTGGAACGCGGCGAAAGCCAATAGGAAGTAACCTACGACATCAATCCATCGAAAGCCGCGGATTTGAGAAAATGCGTGAACGGCGGCCGGCCGTCGGGATGCACCGGCAGCCTCACCCTGTCAGAGGCGCTCGATGTCGGCCGCCAGGGTTGTCCTGATTGAACTTAGGCGAACGGCTATTAGCTTCGACGCCTGCAGGAAGGTCATGCAGGCCGGAATCATCCCAGGGCTAGAAGAGATATTGTTCGTCGGCCCAGCGCAGCAGCACCTTGGCATCGTGCTCGGGGAGGCGGACACGCGCCTCGCGCAGGCCTTGCGCGATCGCCTCGCCGACTGCGGGAGAGACTTTGTTGCCGTGCGTCATGAAGAAAAACCACGCGAACGGCAGGCCCATCTCCCGGTCGATCGCCTCAACGCGATCCATAAGGATGTGAACGGAAGAATCGCCCGCCTCCAAGTGCTCTTCCGGCAGACGCAGCGGACGAGGAATGAAGGCGAGCTCGCGCTCACCCTTGTGTTCGTAGTCCCTGATGTCGAGGGCCCAATGCTCGTAGACGCGGCTCGTGCGCGCGCTCGACTCCTCCCAGTCCTGAAAGAAGCGGACCTCGCGCGGCGTGAAATCGAAGTAGTTGGGCTGCAGATCGAGAAACGGTGTCCGCGTGCCGTCGGAGCCCACCCAGACGCGCCGCTCCAGTTCCGGCCGTCGCGCCTCCCGCTTGTCGCGTTCGAGGCGCGCGCAGCGCGCGAGAAAAGTACGGACATACACGACGCTGCTGGTGCGATTCAGGCTGTAAAGCGGACCCGCAAGCACCTTGTCAGCTGACATTTCGTCGTGGCTGATCCACGACGGATCGAGCAGTTCCTCCTCGCCCCACGGCCGACGGGATGGGTTCACGATCGGACCCGCGCACCACTCGGTCTCGCGACCGAGCGAAATCTGCACATAGTCAGCGGCGCTGGGTCCTGTCGGCGCGAAAGCATAGACGCTGTTGCCGTGCCATTCCGAGATCTGGAGATCTGTGTCCTGCAACCGTCGCCAGACGGCCGCGATGTCTCCATTGTCTTTCGCAAGCTCGACTTTCATCCACGGACGATACTCGGCGATCCGCATTCCGTCGACGGCCAGCACCGAGCGCGTGTCCCGCCAATACTGGTCGTCGATGTTCGACGCCGAAAATGCAAATCCCGGGAAGGCGCGACTCAATGCCGCCGCCAAAGCGGTCTCGTCGGCGCCCGCCGACAGACGCGCCAGGACGGCCTCGACCGAGCCGTGGTCAGGCAGTCTGGTAGGTGCGTTCTCCGAAATCTCAGCCATGTGGCCACCTTATCATTTCGGGCCCGCGCGGTCCTTGACCGGCTTCGCGCGGTCGCCCGCCGCACCGCCATTTACAGAGCGTTCGATCGCTTCAATTGACGCCATAATTTCCTCAAGCGAAGGCGCCGCGCCGAAAATCATCGCCGTCATGTTCGAATAGTCGCGGGTGAGGCCGGGAACCATCTTCGAAGTTGGTACAAGCGCGAACGAGCCAGCCACGGCAGAAGCGAGGTCGTAATCGGGCCGGTTGAAAAACATTCGCGCATGTCGGACGCAGTCGGCGCCCAAGTCCGCGTCGGCGAGGGCTGTCTTGCCGGCCTCGGACGCGAAGAGGCAATGCAGGTCGTAGAAGTGGCGTGAGATGCGCTGCCCTTCCTGCCTCAGTTCGCCGCGACGCTCGAACCAGCGACGCAAGCCGTGCGCGATCACGACCTTGTCCCAAAACGTGCGCGTTGCGTCGATCGTGGTGACGTTAGGCACCAACAGATCGAGGTCTGCGGCTTCATCTGCAATGTAAGGACGGATGTCCGCAGGATGGTTCGGGTCGAGCGCCGACTTCGCTCCCGATTCAATGCGCACCGCAGGACGCACATAAGCGCCGTCCCGCGGCTCGACCTCCGGATACCAGATCAGAAGCGTCTGGGCGTCGGAATCAACCTCGTCAATCTCGACGCGTCCTCTTCCTCCCGTGGCCTCGGCAAGTTGTTCAGCCAGGAACGCATGAAGTGGGCCGGTGATGTAGCTACGGCAGGCGTCCCGGATCGCATCCAGTCGAGCACGACGCTTCTTGTTCGAAAGCGCTTCGAACTCCTCAACCGAAGCAGGCTCTTCGAGATCATCGCGAAACACTGTGACGTCGATGTCTTCGGAAAAGCGCTCGATCAGCCCATGCGCCTTCGACAGAGACGTGCCGCCCTTAAACAGCAGACGCGGCCCTCCGGCTGGTCGCTCATGATAGAGAGCGTTCAGTGTCCAACAGACCCAAAAGTCCTTCTCAATGTTTCCGATCGGCGCGCCGAGCCGGTTTGCCGTCGTCAAGAAGAGATCGAGCCTTTCGTTCGCTGGCGCGAGAATGACCTTGTTATAGGCGGCGCTGCTCACGCGCGAGTCTCTGGCACGGCGTCGGCGGATCCGAGCAAAGGTCTGAGAAAATCCTGCATCCAGATCGGCATTGCCGCCAGGCCTGCGCGAAGATCGTCGCAGATCTCCTTTCCATGCTCGGGATTCTTGAACAGTCTGTTGAGGCCGTTCTTTATGGCCTCCCGATCATTGTCCCCCTCCATCATATCTTGCATCCAATAAAGCGCTTGAACGACCCGCATGCCAGGGCGTCCAGCCCAATAGAGACGGCTCGGCGCCGCCGCCTTGAAATGGATAACCTGCTTTCCGAGCTTGATCGGTTTCAGACGGGCGTCGATGAGGACCTCAATGCGCGCCGGTACGGCTGTGGTGAGACCAAGATCGTTCGCGGCCGTCATTCCGTCGACCACGATGCGAGCCTGGTCGCGGCGTGCCACAGCTCTGATCACGGCTCGATAGTCGGGGACCCCGACCTTGCTCATGAGTTTGCTCATTCGCGGCCGGTCGTAGAGTCCACGGTCGATACGGCGTAACTCGCCAGCGGCGACGAGGCGCTGCAGCGTCTTGTCGACGGCCGCACGACTGCCGAGATCGGCGAAATCGCTCGGCGTCCATACCTCTCCAGGAGGTGCCACGTTGATACGGGCGAGGAGTCGCGGCCGGAGGTCTGTGGTCGGTTTATCAAGCATGTCCGAAATATGATGCAATTTTCGGACATAAGCAAGGGCGTCCGAATGATGCTGCATTTTTCGGACATGCGCCCGGCTCCCTACCCAGCCGGTTTCTCCCGGGCGAATACGGCTGCATTGACTCTCTTCGAAACGAGAACAAATATAGAACATACTCAATGCTGAGGCGTTAAGCCCTTCGTGGTCCGCGCGCAGATGAGCACGTTGCCGTGGCTCAAGCCACGCACGTTCTATGATCTGGTGATCGAAGTCGCGAAATCGTGCGGCCCGGTCCGATCCAGGGCGACATGGTGCATCCGTATCTGCGCCGACGCGAGGGCAAAGAGGCCGTCTTTTACCCGCGGCCCGAGCTTGAGGCCGTGCTCGGCAAGACGCTCGGCGTACCGCTGTTTCAAGAGCAGGCCATGAAGGTGTCGATGGGCTGCGCCGGCTTCACCGCCAGCGAGGCGGATCAATTGAGAGACGAAGCATGGCGACGTTCAAGCACACCGGCGGCGTCAGCAAGTTTGAAAAGAAGCTGGTCGAAGGGATGGTCGCAAACGGATACACGCGCGAATTTGCCGAAAAGACCTTCAGTCAGCTTGAGGGTTTCGGCAGCTACGGCTTTCCTGAAAGCCATGTCGCCTCATTCGCGTTGCTCGCTTACGCCTCCTCCTGGATGAAATGCTGGCATCCCGATGTCTTCTGTTGTGCGCTGCTCAACGCGCAGCCGATGGGCTTTTACGCGCCCGCGCAAGTCGTGCGCGATGCGCGCGCATCCGGTCTCGTTCCTGCGCGATGATCTGCGGAGTAGCAGCATCGTCACCTGCGCCGAGGCGATGTCTGCGCGTGACGGCCTTTGGCTGGAAGCCGCGGGCTTCGTTCTGGTGCGGCAGATGCCGGACAGCGCCAAGGGCGTTATATTCATTACGCTGGAGGATGAGAGCGGCATCGCCAATCTGGTGGTCTGGCCGCAGGTGTTTGAGCAATATCGGCGTGTCGTTCTGTCCGCCGGCATGCTGGCCGTGCGCGGCCGCATCCAGCGGAAAGGCGAGGTGGTGCATCCGGTTGCGCGGCACCTGTCCGACCTCGGCCGAACTTGCCAGCGTCGGCCGCCGGGACAGCGCCTTTCGTTACCGCATGGCCGCGGCGACGAGCTGCATCACGGCAGTCCGGCGCTCGATCGGCGTGGCCTGCCGAACTCGGCATAAAGGGTCTCATCCCGAGCCGGAGACTATGCCGATCAAGCTACCTAAGCCGCGGGACTTCCGATAAAGCCGATCAATCGGCTCGGCATAGTTCTGGCCTGCGTCTGGATCAACCGCCAACCTGTCGCTGATACGGCGAATGAGCTACCTGCGCCCATCCGGTGAGAGTGATTCGATGATGCGGCAATCGGCGACAATGCCACAGCCGCAATGATCAATCATCCGATCGAGTTCCTTCTTGAGCGATTGCAGGTCCGCAATCTTGCGCTCGACTTCGGCGCGATGCTCCTTGGCGATCGCGTTGACCGCTGCGCAGGACTGTTCGCGGTCGTCGGAGAGCGCGAGCAGCGCACGAACTTGGTCGAGCGAGAATCCCAGGTCGCGCGCCCGGCGGATGAAGCTCAGCCGGTTGAGATGCGTCCGGTCATAGGAGCGGTAGTTGCCCTCGGTGCGCGCCGGGGCCGGCAGCAGGCCGGACTTCTCGTAGAAGCGGACTGTCTCGACCTTCGTGCCGGTCTCGCGGGCCAATTGGCCGATCGTCAATATTCTCGCGTCCATAGCTTGACCCTGTAGTGACTACAGGGATCATTTAGGGTGTCACGTCGCAAGAGTCGAGGTGACACGATGGCGGCTGCAAGCCCGCTCAAACTCCAGATCGAAGGCATGGACTGCGCGGCCTGTGCGCTGAAGATCGAGGCCGCCATGGAGCGGCTGCCCGGCGGCAGCGACATCAATGTCAGCTATGCGGCCAGAACGCTGGCGATGAACGTCGATCAGGACAGGACTTCTCAACGGACCATCGAGGAGAAGATCAGGGCGTTGGGATACCAGCCGGCCGGCTCGGCGCCGGGAACCCAACCCGCTCTGCCGACAAAGCGCGCAAGGGAGCCCTGGTGGCAGGGGATGAAGGCGCGGCTGGTATTCATGACCGGCGCGCTGTTCGCCACCGCCTTCGTCGCAAGCTTCTTCCTTCCCAAGTGGGATACATGGCTCTACGCGGCCGCGGCGCTGGTCAGTGTCGTGCCCTTCGCCCGCCGTGCAGTTGCCGGGGCGCTGGCAGGCTCGCCCTTTTCCATCGAGACGCTTATGACGGTCGCCGCGCTTAGCGCCGTCGCGATCGGTGATGCCGAAGAGGCCGCGGTCGTCATATTCCTGTTCGCCGTCGGCGAGCTTTTGGAGACGGTCGCGGCAGGGCGGGCGCGGGCCGGCATTGAGGCCCTGATCGACCTTGTGCCCCGCACCGCGTTCCGGCTCGGCCCCTTCGGCCAGACCGAAAGCGTGCCAGTGGAGGCGCTTGCCATCGACGATCGTGTCGTGGTGCGCCCAGGCGACCGGATACCGTCCGACGGCGTGGTCGAGGACGGCTCGTCGGAAGTCAACGAAGCCCCGGTGACGGGCGAGTCCGTTCCAATCCTGAAGGAGCCGGGTGCCCAAGTCTTTGCCGGCTCGATCAACGCCAACGGCGAGCTGCGGGTCAGGATCACCCATGTCGCCGCCGACAACACGATCGCACGCATCATCCACATGGTCGAAGAGGCGCAGGAATCGAAGGCGCCGACCGCACGCATGATCGACCGCTTCTCGAAATACTACACGCCGTGCGCGATGATCGTGGCGGCGCTCATCATCATCGTTCCGCCGCTGGCCTTCGGCGGCGACTGGATGACATGGATCTATCGCGGTCTCGCCACGCTGCTGATCGCCTGTCCCTGCGCACTGGTCATCTCCACGCCGGCCGCGATCGCGTCGGGTCTTGCGGCCAGCGCGCGTCAGGGCTTGCTCATCAAGGGCGGTGCGGCACTTGAGACGCTCGGCAAGGTCGTCACCGTCGCCTTCGACAAGACCGGCACGCTGACACGCGGCCATCCCAAGGTGACGGACGTCATCGCCTTGTCTGGCTCTCAGGACGACGTGCTTGCCAAGGCAGCCGCCGTCGAGCGCAATGTCAGCCATCCGCTTGGCATTGCGATCGTCGAAGCGGCGACCGAGCGCGCGCTGGAGCTTCCGCAGGTCTTCGGCGGTGGAATCGCCGTGCCCGGCAAGGCGGTAACGGCGAGGCTCAAATCCGGCTTTGCCTCGGTCGGCTCCCCGCGCCATGCTGCCGAGGAAACTGATATACCGGCCGATGTGCGCGGCCGCATCCTTGCGCTCGAAAGCGAAGGCAGGACCGTCGTCGTGCTGATGGCCGGCAAGAAGATGGAGGGCCTGATCGCGCTGCGTGACGAGCCGCGTGACGATGCCGCCGAGGGCATCCGGCGTCTGAAGGATCGCGGCGTCAGGGTGCTCCTGCTGTCGGGCGACAATCAGCGCACCGTGACCGCCATTGCCTCAGGGCTTGGGCTCGAAGCCAAGGGTGAGTTGCTGCCGGACGCCAAGCTCGCCGAGATCGGCCGGTTGAAGGAGGCAGGCCCCGTCGCGATGGTGGGCGACGGCATCAACGACGCGCCCGCGCTCGCGACGGCCTCGGTCGGCGTGTCGATGGGTGGCGGAACCGACGTGGCGCTGGAAACCGCCGATGCGGCCCTGCTCAGAGACCGCGTGGGAGGCGTCGCCGACCTGGTCGCTCTCTCACAGGCGACTCTCGGCAATATCTGGCAGAACATCCTGATTGCGCTCGGACTGAAGGCCGTGTTCCTCGTCACCACGCTGTTCGGCGTAACGACGCTCTGGATGGCGATCCTGGCCGACACCGGCGCGACCGTTCTCGTTACCGCCAATGCGCTCAGGCTGCTCACCTACAGACCATCGAAGTAACCAGGATATGGCCTTACTCAAGACAACGCTCGTGATGCTTGCCGTGTTCATCGGCTTGGCAACTCCGTCGATCGCCCACGACTACACGGCTGGCGACATCAGGATCGGCCATCCCTGGTCGCGGCCGACGCCGCCCTCCGCGAAGGTCGCCGGCGGCTATGTCAAACTGAACAACGCTGGATCGGAGCCTGATCGGTTGGTCGCTATTGCGTCGCCAATTGCGAACCGTGCTGAAATCCATCGTTCCGTCGTCGAGGACGGCATAGCCAGGATGAGGTCGCTCGATGGCGTGACCGTCGAACCAGGCGCAACCGTCGACTTCGTGGCGGAGCGCCTGCACTTCATGTTCATCGAGCCGAACCGGCAGTTGTGCAACGGCGAACGCTTTCCCGCCACGCTCGTCTTTGAGAAGGCCGGTCGTGTCGATATCGAGTTCATGGTGCAGATGCGAACATCCGCGCCGGCGGTTGAAGATCATTCCGGGCATGGTGGCTCGCAATGAGCGCACTAAAGATCCTCCGGATCGCGGCCTGGGTGGCGGTTGCGATCGCGGCCGGCATCTGGATCGGCTTTAGCGGCATCCTGCCGGGAACCGGGCGGGTTCAGCAGCCTGTCGCGACCGGCGTTGCCGCCATCGGTGGTCCGTTCGAGCTGACTTCGCACAAGGGCGAGACCTACAACAATGCCCGGCTTGCTGGAAAGCCCTATCTGGTCTTCTTCGGCTTCACTCATTGCCCTGACATCTGCCCGACCACGCTGTTCGAGCTGACCGATCTCATGAGTAAGCTCGGTCCTGCCGCGGATCGCCTCACGCCTCTCTTCATCACTGTCGATCCCGAGCGCGACACGCAGGAGCTTCTTGCCAGCTACATGACCTCGTTCGACGCGCGCATCGTCGCGCTGCGGGGAAGTCAGGCACAGACGGACGCAGCCGTGAAGGCGTTCGCGGCCTATTATCGCAAGGTTCCCATCGAGGGCGGAAGCTACACGATGGACCACACGGCCGGCGTGATCCTCATGAATGCGGAAGGGCAACTCGCCGGCACGCTCGACATGCACGAACCGCGCGAGACCGTGCTGACGAAGCTGAGGCGGCTGGTCGGTGCCTGACGGGCCGCTCGATGCGCTTGTGATCGGCGCGGGCCAGGCGGGTCTCGCGACCGACTACCATCTCAAACGCAAAGGTCTCGACCTCCATATCGTCGAGCAGTTGGTCCGCATCGGCGACAGCTGGCGCAAGCGATACGAGTCCCTGGCACTGTTCACGCCGCGCAACCTCAGCGCCCTTCCCGGCTTGCCGCTCGCCGGCGATCCGGACGGCTATCCGTCGCGTGAGGAGTTCGCCGACTATCTGGAGGACTATGCCGCGGGATGGCGGCTAAGGTCGTCGGCTCGTGGCAAGTCGAGTTCGGTATACCAAGCTCCAGATCCTGCATAGACATTGCACATAGACCCATCATTTAGGTCCGTGCCGAACCGAATGCGAGATGAGAGGGCCGGGCGTGTCGCTGCGGGACCGGGCTCTCGGCTCCGCTGAAACCCCGGCCGCGCCGGGTTTTCACCCTTCGGGCGTCGATCCCTTCTGTAATCCGACCCAACAAGTCAAGCGGCGCGATGCTACGGGCCGTTCCGCGCGGGCAGTAGTTTGAGGAAGCGGACATACGCCAGTTCGGACAGCAGCTCGACCACCGTCTGGGTCACGATAACCGCAGGGATGAGTGGAACGCCGCCAGGAACGGCAAAAGCGAAAGGAAGGACTACCAGTGAGTTGCGCGTCGCGGCGCTGAAAGCGACGGCCAAGGTAGCTTGCGGGCCGAGACGTCCAGCGCGAGCCGCTAGCCACCCACACAACGGCGCTACCACGGCATAGATTAAATAGATCGGCAGAGCTGCGAGTGCAGCGGCGGAGGCTTGACCAACGCGCGGCATGACAATGGCCAATACTAGAAACAGGACCAAGGCTGTCGCTGGCACGGGCAATAGGTTGAGCGCGCTGGAAAACCGCGCGATGCCAGAGGATCGTGTCGCTCGCGCCTGCACGATGCCAGCGAGCGCCAACGGCACAGCTATAAGCCAGATAAAGGCATGAAGAAAAGGCTCCGGCTCGACCAAACGCGAAGCGTCTGGTCCGAGAAAAACGCCGAGATAGAGAGGCAGTAGCAGCATCTGTACGATCAAGAGCAGCGGTGTTGCCGCCAAAAGGGATTTTGCGTCACCCCGCCCGAGATGCGTAAACGTCACCACGTAATCAATGCATGGGGTCAGAAGCACCAGCAGGACACCCAGACGCAACATCGGATCAGCGGGCAAGAACATCACAAGCGCGGCCACGATCAGCGGTATGATCGCGAAATTGACGATCAAAAGGCACAGCAGGAACCGCTTACTCAAAAAGGACTTCGGCAGGTCTGATAGAGGCACTTGCAGGAACGTGACGAAGAGCATCAACGCCAGCGCAGGGTTGATGGACCACTCCAGTTTCTCAACGCCTGCAATAGAGAAAGCGGCAAGCATACCCAGTACAATCGCGGCGAAGTAGACCGCGATCTGATTTGCCTCCATCCACGAACGAACACGTTCCACCAACATCCCCTCCCGAGTCGAACGGGCATCGTAGCATAATCATGAAAATGCCTTCTTGGGCGGCCCCTTCGCTCTGCTCGGTCACGCTCTACTCGCAGGCAGACGCCTGCGACCGGAGCCGCGCCGCGTCTCCGCCCTTCGGGTGACGATCGTTGCCGCAAACTGCTCGTGCCTGGCCCGCGCTTCTGTCCGGAGTCGGCCTAAGGCGCGCTCCATGATGGGGTTCGGCGAGTTAGGTCGTCCAAGCTCACAGCGCGTGCTGGATACTCGCACCGCACAGGGATCGAAACGGACTGACCTTCCCCACGTCCTCGGCAGAGCAGATCGCTACGCCGGAACGATCCCTATGCAGACCGCGCCACAGGCGGATGGCCGAACTGGAAGTCCCTTCCGTCCACCCACATGCGATGCATAATAATTGCAAGCTTGCGAGCCACCGCCACGCAAGCCTTCTTCGCGCCAATGCGCTTGGCCAGCTTCACGCCCCAGGCCCGCAGAACGGACCACTTCTTCGAGATCCGCAGATGCGAGTTCGCGGCTTCATACAGCGCGTGGCGCATCATCTTGTCACCGCACTTGCTGATATTGCCCGAGCGGTCAATCTCACCCGACTGATAGACACGGGGCGTCAGGCCGAGATGCGCGGCGACCGCCTTGGAATCCTTGAACCGGCTTGGATCGTCGATCGTCGCCTTAAATGACAGGCTCACGATTGGCCCAACACCGGAGACCGTCATCAGGTGCTTGCAAACGTCATCCTTGCGGGCCACTTGCGAAAGTTGCCGATCTAACGTCACCTTCTTTGCCCGCATCATGTTGCGTGCTTCCAGTAATGGCTCAATCGCGCCGCGCAGTTCCGACGCATCGGCGAGCATGGCCTCAACCTTCGCTGCGAAACGCACCCGATGGACTAATCCGAGCTTGATGCCGTGAACCTTGAGCAGACCACGGATGGAATCTTCGATCCGCCAGCATGTGGTCCACGAATTTACGACGGGCGATCAGCATGGTTCGCAGCAGTTGCGACGTCTTTGCTCTTCACGTGGACGGGCCGGTAGTGACCAAGCCGCATCATGTCGGCGATGCCGCGTGCGTCGCTCCGGTCAGTCTTGTTGGGCCGAGAGGAACGAAAGCGTTGCGCGTGACGAGTCTCGATGCAGACTGTTCGAAATCCGCTCTCGACCAGCGCGCCGTAGAGCCATTCCGATAGCGGGCAGGCTTCGATACCGACGAGCGTGATGGTCTCGCGCCAGCGTATGAGTGCCTTGATGAGAGCTGCGGGTTCGCTCTCGGCCTTGCCCTCCCAAACGGGTGAGCCATCCGCTTCCACAACACAGATTGAAGTGGTCTTGAGGGAAACGTCCAGTCCGACGAACAGGTACATCGCGCATCTCCTTTGCTGGGCAGAATCAATCCCAGCGTAAGATTATCGAGAGGCCGGGATCGGATTACCCCAGCTCACGTAACGCCGCCGCCAGCCTTGGCGTTGTCTATTCCGTGGGATTCCAGATCACCGCAAATTCGTCGTCGCTCTCCGATCCGGCGGCCCGGCCGAGATTGGCGAACAGCCTGCGCGGTCCGAACTCGGGCGCCGAGATCGAAACCGACACATAGTCGGCGCCGTTCTCCTTGTTCTTGCGAATCCAGGCGCCGCCAATCTCCGCGCCATTGGCATAAACGCGATAGTCGGGCTGGTCGCTATCCGGCTTCTTCTCCTTGTTCGGCATGATCTTCAGCGCCGCCGAGATCGACAGCGTCCGCAGCGTGCCGCGATAGGAACCGTCGTCGAGCTTGTTGACGTAGCCGATGGCTGGCATGTGATGTCTCCCCGTTTCATTCCGGCTGGCATCCGGCCCGGCATGCGCGGCGGTCTTGGCCGGAACGTCGGACTTGCCTGCGTCCGCGCCATGCCCAAGCAGCCGCGCCATTCCACTTGCTCGCATTCCGATCGCTCCCATGCCGACGCGCGCCGTGGGCAGGAGCATCCACCGGGGCGCCGCGCCGCACACCCTGTCGAATCCGACGGGTCTCACAAGCCCAATGTCCCTGTGACAAAGCCCGCCCTCCGATCCCGATCGGCCGGATGGAGGGTGGCTGGGGCGGGTGCTGGCTGCCGCTTGCGCCATGCCGGCCGCAAGGGAGGCTTCGCCGCGCCCGGAGCCCGACGAATGCGACGTCTTGTCAACGCGCCCTTGCCCCCGGCAGGCTTCGCGGCCGGTCGGAGTCGTCCCGTCAATGGCGGGAATTGCGAAGCCAACCGAAGAAAGGGCTGGACATCGCCGCCGCGGCGGGTTCGGCGTAAGGGTCATGGCGAAGAAAGACATTGACGAGCTGCGGGGAAAGGTCCCCTGCGCGTCCGTCCTGGAGAAGGCGGGCTGGAAAGTCGACCTGAAGGAAAGCACCCGCAAGGCGGTCAAGTACCGCCACGGCGAGGGCCAGATCGTCATCGTCATTCACGACGGGCGCGGCTGGTTCGATCCGATGTCGGACGCGAAGGGCGACGTCTTCGACCTCGCCGTGCATCTCGGCGCAGCCGGCTTTGCGGTAGCTCTGCAGCAGGTCGCCGATCTCGTTGGCTTCACGCCGAGGCAGCCGGCCTGGAAACGCCCGGCCCGGACGAAGCCGCCGGCGCCGCTTGCGCATCGCTGGACCGCGCGCCTCAAGCCGCGGCCGGGCTCGCCGACCTGGCGTTATCTCGCTGAGACGCGAGCCATTCCCGATCACTTGATTCAGGAGGCCGTCGATCAGGACCGGCTGCGCGAAGGCCCGCATGGCAGCATGTGGGCGGCCCATACCGACGAGTCCGGCGCCGTCGTCGGCTGGGAAGAGCGCGGCTCCGAATGGCGCGGCTTTGCGACCGATGGATCCAAGGTGCTGTTCCGCCTCGGCGCGACGCATGCGACGCGTGTCTGCATCACCGAGGCAGCGATCGACGCGATGAGCCGCGCGGCGATCGAAGGTCTGCGCCACGATACGCTCTATGTCAGCACCGGCGGCGGCTGGTCGCCGGCGACCGAAGCTGCGATCCGCGCCATCGCCGCGCGCCCAGGCACGCTTCTTGTCGCCGCGACCGACAGCAACCTGCAGGGCGACGTGTTCGGCGACCGCCTGCGCGCCATCGCAAAGGATGTCGGCGCCCGCTACGATCGCCTGCGGCCGTCGCGTGACGATTGGAATGAGGACTTGAAGGAGGCGGTGCGAGCGACTCGTTAGGGCCCGGCCTCACCGCAAGAGGCGGCGCTCCAGGAGCGTTTGCATATCACGACGGCCGTCGACGACGCAGTAGACGACGACGTCGCGCCCCATGATGCGATAAATGATGCGATACGGCCTGTAGTGCGTCTCGCGATAGTCGGTGATTCCGAGACCGGCCAGCTCCTTCGGGATGTTACCGCGCTCTGGCATCTCGGACAGCCGCTCACAAGCCCCTTCGAGCGCGGCCAGCACGTGATCCGCGCTGCCGACAGAGTCGTGGCTCGCGATGTAGCGATAGATGTCCTCGATGTCCCGCTCGGCATCCTCGGCCAGCAGCACGCGAAAGCGCATCGCGCGCGATCAGCCTTTGACGCGCGCGCGAATGCGCTTGAAGGCCTCGCCGGCGGGACGAACCTTGCCCGCTTCGACCTGCGCGTTGGTCAGGGCGAGCACCTTGAGAAGCGCGAGGGTTTCCTGCGTCTGCTCGTAGCGACCGACATCCTGCAGCACGGCCTTGGCTTCGCCATGCACCGTGATGACGACGGGATCCTGCCCCTCTGCCAGGCCGCGAATGATCTCCGGCGCATGCGCCTTGAGATGGCTGAGGGGTTTCACCCGATCGGATAGTTTCATCTGCCTTCGCCTCACCAGACCAGAATATGGACCGAATATAGTCCGAACCAGAAGGAGAGGGAAGGGGCTCCCGCTGCCGCATGCCCGGCCGGCGCCTCAAGGGTGAAGCTTCGCCCGCGTTCCGCGGCCCTTGACCCGCCGGACCGGCGAGGCGGCCGCGCCCCGAGGGTGTCTTCAACACCCGAAGGGGAGGACAACCTCATGCCAATCTTTACAATCGAGACGACCTATCGCCTGCCGGTCTATCGCCAGCGCAGCTACGAAGCGGCCGATCTCGCCGCGGCCTGCCGGCTTGCCGTCGAGGACGA